>CAJDXB010000062.1_pt1 | contig 15185 bp, 11 predicted proteins | sample 7391691 | NCBI WGS metagenome assembly CAJDXB01 (sample SAMEA7055747, study PRJEB34461) | soil metagenome | biome: terrestrial ecosystem; feature: Peninsula; material: soil | place: Antarctica | collected 2016 | reverse complement strand
AAATGGCAGTTCCGTTCCGTTGAGGTCCAAGCTGAACCGCCACGAACCCGGGGCGAGCTTATCGTGAGGCGCAGGAATATTTTGCTCCGATTGTGTGCCGCAAGCCGTTAACACGATTATAAGAAATAGGAAAATGCGCATGGGGTTAGATTGATGGGATAAAAGTACAAACTGCGGGCGAAAGTGGTGAAGCAAAATACTTTTGGCCGAGAAGCTTGTTCCTGCTCAGTCGTTTCAAAGCGGAGAGAAAAAAATCCCCGCAATATCGCGGGGATTTTAATAATTGATAAAGTATGAGCCGAATTTTGGCCGAATGCAAAGACTTTAATTAGAAGTCAAAAGAGATCCCTTGAGCCAAGGGGAGGTCACGACTGAAATTGATGGTATTGGTCTGTCGTCGCATGTATACTTTCCAAGCGTCGCTGCCGGATTCTCGGCCACCTCCGGTTTCTTTTTCTCCGCCGAACGCCCCGCCAATTTCCGCACCCGAAGTACCGATGTTAACGTTGGCTATTCCGCAATCAGAACCTTGATGCGACAGGAATTCTTCCGTTTCACGCATGTTGGTGCTCATTATGGCGGATGAAAGTCCTTGAACCACACCGTTTTGCATGTCAATGGCTTCGCTCAAGTCTTTGTATTTCATGATGTAGAGAATGGGGGCAAATGTTTCGTCTTGCACGATTTGATAGTGGTTTTCCACCTCTGCAATCGCAGGTTTCACATAGCATCCACTATCGAAATCCCCGCCTTCGAGTTTGCCTCCTTCCACCAAGAACGTACCTCCTTCTTTTTTCACTTCCTCCAGTGCGTTGAGGTACATATCCACGGCATCCGTGTCGATGAGCGGGCCCATGTGGTTGCGTTCATCCAATGGATTGCCGATACGGATTTGTTCATAGGCTTTCACCAAAGTGTTTTTAAAGTCATCGTAAATCGATTCATGGATAATCAATCGCCGTGTACTGGTGCAGCGTTGCCCGGCGGTTCCGACCGCGCCGAATACCGCTCCGGGGATGGTGATGTTCATGTCTGCGCTTGGAGAAACGATAATGGCGTTGTTTCCGCCGAGTTCAAGGAGAGTTTTGCCCAAACGTGCCGCCACTTCTTGTGCGACAATTTTGCCCATGCGGATGGAGCCTGTGGCCGAGATAAGATTGACACGCTTGTCTTTGGTGATAAATTCCCCTACCCTATAATCTCCGTTGATAAGGTTGCTGATGCCTTCGGGCAAATCATTTTCCTTAAGAACTTCGGTGAAAATGTTTTGACATGCGATGGAGCATAGTGGAACTTTTTCTGAAGGTTTCCAGATACAAACGTCTCCACAAACCCAAGCCAAAGCGGCGTTCCAACTCCATACGGCAACGGGGAAATTAAAAGCGGAAATGATTCCGACCACGCCGAGGGGATGGTATTGTTCATACATGCGATGTTTAAAGCGTTCACTGTGCATGGTGAGTCCATGCAATTGCCTGGATAGACCCACGGCAAAGTCACAGATATCGATCATTTCTTGCACTTCGCCCAAGCCTTCTTGGAGGGACTTGCCCATTTCATAGGAGACGAGCGTGCCGAGTTCTTTTTTGTATTTGCGGAGTTTATCGCCGAATTGTCGGACGATTTCTCCGCGTTGTGGAGCGGGGGTCATGCGCCAGGTTTTGAAGGCTTCCGTGGCGGTATTGATTACACGGTCATAATCTTCTGCGGTGGCTGTGCCGACTTTAGCGATGAACTCTCCATCAACGGGGGAAACGCTTTCGATTTCCGGCCCGGACGAGAAGAATTCACTGCCCGTGGAACAACCGGAATTGGTTTTCTTAATACCTAATTTTTCGAGGGTTTTTTTGACCTCGGTGTCATTGACCATTGTCGTAGCTTCCATATTCATGTATTTTTTGCAAAGGTAAGGGTTCTGTTGGAATGTTTTGATGGTGAAATGAATAAGACTTTGATAATCAGCTCTATATAAAAGGCCCGATTTTCGATGATCTCTTAATTGGGATAGGTTGGTGGACTTCCTTGATTAGATGTCGTGAAATTTCGTGGTTTAAAAGCGTTTTCACATTAAATGTAGTTCGAATTATGGCGAATTTGTGCAATATGACTTACAATTATGCGGGAATGGCCGAAGATCGTATTGTGATTGTTTTTAGCGGACCGTATAATTTCCGGTTTTGATAAATTGTCTCGCTGAATTCGTGTTAAGGCCTTTAAAGGAAGAAATCGAGATTGGGGAGGGGCGGAGGAGGTATAGCCATTGATATTATTCGGTCAAATATTTTTCGGGGTAAGTTGGAATTTGAGATGGATGAGTGGGATAAAAGCATGGATATCCGTATTTATTTTATGGCGTCTCTTTGGACTTTTTGAATACGTACACTTCGCTGGAATAAGGATAGCCGGAAAACCTTGCATGGAAATTGGACCTTAAGCCAAGCCACACTCCGAGCAAGAGCAAACCCTTCTCTTTGTATTTTTCGCTTAACATGGAGACGTAAAATGAATCGAGCTTGAGCGGATGCTTGGACACGAAACTGAATCCTCGGGGCTCGGTTATGCCTCGGACATCTTGTTCTCTGAAATGCCAGAGATGACGCGGCACGTCATACGCGGCCCAATATTGTTTGTAATGGTGAGCATCGTAAGAAAGCAAGTTGGGCACTGCGATAGCTAGCACTCCGTCCGGTTTCAAGATGCGATTTGCATGGTGGAGCACGTCGTGCAAGTTGTGAACGTGTTCCAGAACGTGCCACATGGTTATCGCCGCGACACTTTCTTTAGGGAGTGAAGAAATATGGGATGGATGATGCATTTCCAAGCCTTTGGTTGAAGCCTTGTTTCGCGATGCGCCGTCGGGCTCCAGCCCTATTACATTTACCCCTTGACTTTTGCAATATTGCATAAATGCACCGGCGCCCGCACCATAATCCAACCATGTTCCACGTGGAACCTTATTTGATAAGAGTCGGTATTTGTAACGAAGATTGAACTTCTGAAAGGTTCCGTATAGTTTATTGATGAAGCCCTTTCGGGTTTCGCTGTGCGAAACGTAATTCTCGGAAGCATAATAACGGTCGATATTATTTTCATCGGGCTGCGGGTGCGTATGGCAAAAACCACATTGGCGGCATGAACGGAGAATAAATTTTTCTCCGGAAATACTCCAGTCGACAACCGACAGTCGGTGAGAGAATTCACGTCCATCGCAAACCGGACAGTGGAGTACTTCACTTTCCCCGGATGCGTAGGTCGGCCTTTTTTCCTTTTGGATGTTTTGTTCCACGTGGAACGTGTTTTAGCGGCCCAGATGAACCATGAGTACTGAGATATCGGAAGGGGAAACCCCACTGATTCGCGAGGCTTGACCCAAAGTCCGCGGTTTTATCGATGCGAGTTTCTCTCGCGCTTCCGCCGAAAGTGACGTTATTCGTCCATAATCGAAATCGGAGTGCAAATGCAAATCTTCCAAGCGCGACATGCGATCTGCCATGTCTTGTTCCTTTTCAATATACCCGGAGTATTTCATGGAAATTTCAGCAGAGTCCATTATTTCGTCACACAAATCTTCCCCAAAGGCCGTGCGCAAGCCGTCCAGTTTTTCCGAAAATTCAGAGCTGATGATTTGTAGATTTTGCATGTGAATATTCGGTCTCGAAACCAACGAATGCAATTTAACCTTTTGCTTAAGGGGGCTTGAATCCAATTCTTCCAAGACGGTGTTGGCCTCCTCCGGCGAAACACTGATCGATTGCAAAAATTCATTTAACTCGTCGGTACCATTTCGTTTGCGGTTGACGCGATTCAAGCGTTCATCCCCTGCCAATCCCAATGCGTGAGATTTCGGGGTCAAACGCAAATCAGCGTTGTCTTGGCGCAATAGAATGCGGTGCTCCGCTCTGGAAGTAAACATGCGGTAGGGCTCTTTGGTCCCTTTGGTGATGAGGTCATCGATGAGAACCCCGATATACGCTTCGCTTCTTCGGAGAATAAATGGTTCTCTCTCGCTCAAGTTCAGGTGGGCATTGATGCCGGCAACGATTCCTTGGCAAGCGGCTTCTTCGTACCCGGTCGTTCCATTGATCTGTCCGGCGAAGAATAAGTTTTTGACGAGCTTGGTCTCTAGCGTGTGCCCTACTTGTGTGGGAGGAAAGTAGTCGTACTCTATGGCGTAACCTGGGCGGTACATTTTGGCGGCTTCCAATCCCGGGATTTTCCGCATCGCTTTTTCTTGCACATCTTCAGGCAAGCTTGTACTGAATCCATTCAAATATACTTCCCGCGTTCGGCGACCCTCGGGTTCGACGAAGATCTGATGCCGATCCCGCTCCGCGAAACGATTAATCTTATCTTCAATCGATGGGCAATACCGCGGGCCTATGGCCTTGATGCGGCCGTTGAACATCGGCGACTTATCGAATCCCAACCGAAGGATTTCGTGTACTTCGGGATTGGTGTAGGTGATGTAACAAGACAGTGGGTTTTCAACGCGAGTCGTATCTAAATATGAGAATTTACCCGGGTTTTCGTCGCTGGGCTGTTCTTCCATCTTTGAATAGTCGATGCTTCTCCCATCGAGTCGAGGTGGGGTTCCGGTCTTCATTCGGCCGGATTCAAAACCCAAATGGACGAGTTGCTCGGTAATGCCGTGGGAAGCTCTTTCTCCGGCGCGGCCACCGCCAAAATTCTTTTCTCCAATATGGATGAGTCCGTTCATAAAGGTGCCACTCGTCAAGATAACCGCTTTGGACTTTATCTCGATGCCTATGCCGGTTTTCACTCCGCAAATCCGCCCTTGCCGGTCGATTAGAAGCGACGCGACCATGTCTTGGAAGAAGTCCAAGTTGGGAATGGATTCGAGCACCTCACGCCACGTCAGGGCGAATTCCATGCGGTCATTTTGTGTGCGCGGACTCCACATTGCGGGGCCTTTCGATAAGTTGAGCATACGAAATTGAATTGCCGAGCGGTCGCTGACAATACCCGAGAAGCCACCCAAGGCATCTATTTCTCTGACGATCTGGCCCTTAGCAATCCCTCCCATGGCCGGGTTGCAACTCATTTGGCCGATGGTATTCATGTTCATGGTAACCATGAGTACCGAACTACCCATTTGTGCCGCTGCGGCTGCAGCCTCGTTGCCGGCGTGCCCCGCTCCCACTACAATGATGTCATATTCCTTAAGCATGTTCGGGTCAATTTATCGATTGTGCCGGATCACCCGGCTTCGCCCAACGTGTCCGGTTTTTTATTCACACTTTCGTACAGCTTTGCGATGAAATTGGGGATCAAGAAGCTATCCTGCGATGTGATCTAATCGGAATCTTTTGGTTTAGAAAAGGATAATGCTTCAGAATCGATGTGCAGTACCACCTTAAAAAGTGCGCAAAGATAAGTAATAATCTTCCTTTTCGGTCATTTTCTGCTTTTGGTCAGCGGCTGAATCCGCGTATCCGCACAGGTGTAAAACGCCATGAATCATTACTCGATGGAGTTCGTTTTCGAAGGGTTGTTGGAATATTCCCGCGTTCTCTTTGACGCGATCGATGCTGATGTAAATTTCACCCACTATTCCATCGTCTTCGGTATAATCGAAGGTGATGACATCGGTGTAATCGACGTGATCCAGGTAATTTTTATTAATGGAGAGGAGATAATCGTCCGCACAAAAGACGAAGGAGAGGGAAACGAGTGTTAAGTTTTCTCGGTTCACTGCATCGCCGATCCATGCGCGCAGCATGTTCTCATGATTGGGTGAAAATTCGATTGAGGCCGAATGGAATTCCACCCCTTCGGGATTCATGATCAAGCGGGAGTGGAGATCGGATCGGAAAGCCGTAAAAACCTCATTTCCACGATGCGACCATCGTCGAGAAACTCGAGTTGATCCGAGAGGTGACGCATCAAGAATACCCCCCGTCCATTCGGTTTTTCCAAATTTTCGGGTGCTGTGGGGTCCGGGACATTTTCATAATCAAACCCCGGCCCATCATCTTCAATGTGGAAGAAAAACTCATCCTTATCGGCAGTGTATTTCAAGATGACCTTCTTGGAGGGGTCTTGTTTGTTGCCGTGGTATATGGCGTTATTGACCGCTTCGGTCAAGGCGATGAGGATGTTGCCGTAGTGTTCTTCCGCCACTTCGTGTTTTTCGCAAAGCTCGTCAATGAGCCTTTCGACAACGGTGATATTTTCGCCTTGAGAGGCAAACTCAATAGTCTCCATTTCAGTTGATTCGGTCGTAGTCATCAAAGTGTGCGTTCAAAATTAAGAAAATAATCATTAACCCGATTTTTGTAATATGGTTTCAGTTCCGGGGGCACTGTTCGCAGGAATTCGATTTCACGGGCTTTTTTACGTTGGTACTCCAGGTATTCTTCCGGTTCCACCGGCTCATATGGTTTGGGCGAATCGCTTTCCCGCTTATCGTCATATTCGCGTTCGCGTTGTGCTTTTTCGGATTCGAGTAAACGAATCATAATGTCCTGTTGGCGTTCCAACGTTTGACGGGTAATTTCTTGATTGACCAAATCGCGCTCGAGATCCTCCATTTTTTTGGCTGCATCTTCCAAGCCTTTGCCCTCTCCTTTGCCGCGTTGGTTGAGTTCTCGCGACATCTTTTCTATCTCTTTGCGAATGGCCGCTTGTTCGGCAGCCATTTTGGCCAGCTCCATACTCATACCCTGATCTCCCATTCCCGGTTTCCCTTTTCCGGGTTTTTGTCCTTTTTCCATGGCTTTTTGCAGCTCTTCGAGTCGCTTGCCCATCTGCTCTTGGAGCTTGCTCATATTGCCCGAGGAAGGTTTTGCACCACTGCCGCCGGGGTTTTCACAATTGCCGGTGCCCGGCATTTGGTTGGCCATGGCCATCTGCATTTGCTTCAGGGCCTCGTCCAACAACAAAGCAAGATTGTTGTACGAAGTCATGGTATACTGTTGACGCGATGTGGCTTGAGATGTTTGCCTCTCACCGATGTCATCCAAGGCCTTTTTGACGTTGCGGTTGATGGCGCTTATTTCTTCATTGACCACCGATTCGATTTGAGGTACGCGTTTACTCAATGCGAAAAGGGAATCTTCCACCATGCGGCCGTCGTCTTGCAATTTCTTTTGTCGGCGACCATATTCGACATATTTTGGGTCATCTTTCTCAACGTAGCGCAAGTTCTCCATGATATCCTCTTGGTCGAAAGAGAGTTGGAGGATATTTTCCAATAAGGCGCGCAGCGCAGCCATGTCTTCCATGGCGGACTGAGACTGTTGAGCACTCATTGCCGACTCCATCTTTTGCTGCATTTTTTTCATGCCGTCGGCGGCGTCCTGTTGAGGGCCGGACGCCTTGTTTTTCTTGTTTTTGTCGAGTTGTTCAGAGGCATCCTCCATATTTTTATCAATGTCCTCCTTTTGATCTTCAGTGTCCGGTATATCCATGGGTCGTTCCAACTCGGAGTTTTTCTTTTCCAAGTCTTTCAAGTCTTCTTTTACACGATCGAATTCCTCGTTGAGCTTGTCCTGCTCCTTTTTCAAGTCTTCGGAGTCTTTGTCCCCCGATTTACTTTCTTCGCTCAGCTTTTCTTGTTCCTCGGCCAACTTTTCGAGTTTGTCCATCGTTTGTTCGAACTTTTGCTCAAATTCGAGTTGTTTGAATATTTCCAAGGTGCGGTCCAATTCCTTTTCCAACTCTTGGGTGCTCATTTGAAAGTTCTCCATCTCTTCCAAGAGTTTTTTGCGGTCCATCTCCTCCATCAACTCTTCGAGCTTGCGGTACAAATCCTTCATTTCGTCGCTCATCAGCTCGTCGAACATTTTCTGGAGTTGTTCTTGTTTCTTCAAGATGTTCTCGTTGGTCTCGCTGTATTCGTCTCGGTTTTGCTGCAAGGACTTTCGATCTTTCTGCAATTCTTCGACTTCTTTCTGCAGATCTTTTTGTTGTTTTAGAATGTCTTCAATCTGCTTCTTGTCTTGCCAGTTCGTCTCATCTTTCTGCAAGAGGTTTTTATTGAACTCATCGAGGCTTTTCTGCAATTCCGCCGCTTTTTTCAAGCTTTGTTCAAAACGCTCCTTCATGGATTCCGCCGTTTGGTCGCGTTGTGCCTCCATCTCTTCCATGCTGGGCGCTTTGAAGGATCGACTCGTGCTTCGGGCTGACTTGCTTCCGTTCACCCCATCGTTGTCCCAGACTTCAAAATAATAAGTCACTTCATCGCCGGGGCTCAAATTCATTTTCCCAAAATCCAGATAGTGGAAAAACTCTTGGGCATCGCGACCTGTGATGGAAATATCTTGGCTCTCACTTCGCGATGTGCCGTCCGAACCGGTGATGGTATAGTGAAATTTGAGTGCCCGCAATCCATAGTCATCACTGATGGAGCCGCCGAAGTAAACCCGGCGTTCATCGGTGGAATCGACACTGGATTCCACGGCGATTTTTGGATACGCATCCTTGATGACCTCAATGCGGTAATCCATGGTATCTCGGCTGCCGAGCAAGGCGTTTGATACCGCCACGCGGTATCGCGCGTGGTTGGTGATGCGTTTGTTGTATTCGAAACTCTGCCGTTCAGAGTGCAGCTCCAAAGTTGTGTCGGGGAATGACAAAAAGAGTTCGTCGGCGTTATTGGTAGAAAACCGCCATTGGGCCGTAGTGCCTTCGGGAACGGTTAGGTTTCCCGCATTGTTTATCATTTCGGGAGAACGACCCAGATAGGCCGGGAAATCCAAAGCGATTTGGAAATTAACCACACGGGGAGTGGGCAATACCTCCAGCAGTAAGTTTTCGGAATAGAAGCCATCGGCCATGAGTCGAAAAGGCACTTCTTGCCGCACTTTGCGGAACGTGTATGAAAACTCGCCGTTCCCTGTAGGTTTCAAACGAAACGTTTTACCACCTAAATCCATGCTCATACTTTGGGGCACATAGCCCCCCACTGCGCGCACCTGCAACTCGAAATCTTCATTCAACGGCACTTGGAGTGACGGGTTTAACACATCAAAATCAAAGGGGGCTTTGGGTTTATAATCGACGTCGTAAGACACGATGCGCCGCGTGCCTTCGGTCAAAATAGCGGGCGATATAATCAACAAGATGACTCCCAAGGCCAAAGGAGGCAGCACGTATTTTAGATACTTTTTGTTGTCCCCAAATCGGATGGCCGAGGAGAAAGTAACGGGCTTTAGTTCCTCGATGCGTTCGTCTATACCGGCCTCAAGCAGTGAAGTATCGCCGGGATTCGCATCTGCCAGGGCTTTTAGCTGAAGGGTGTTCAGCAGCTTGTCGTCGATTTGAGGAAAGTGCTTTCCGATCATTCGGGAAGCCTCTTCGTGAGAGATTAACTTGCCCAATTTCAGCAAGCGAAGTCCCGGAATGGCAATATAGCGAATGAACAAAAGGAGAAACATCGCTGCCAAGCCAAAAAACATCACCATTCGAACGGTGGAGGAAAATTGACCGAAATATTCGAGCGTGGCCGCTACCAGCAACACTCCCAAGCCGATGGCGAGAAAATAAATCCCTCCCTTCAGCATTTGATTGCCGTAATACTTTCGCGTGAAAGCATCAATCTTTTCAATCAATCGAGGATAGGTCTTCGTCATGGAATGAGTGGCTCGAATTCCGGGTTTTCGGTCGGTCTTAAAATAGTCTTTTTTTCCTATAAATAAAAGCCCGCAACGGGAGCGCGAACATACAAAGGTCGCCTCCGGCCGGGACAAAACGAAATTCTTTAATCCATTCCTTTTTCCGCCCGGACAAATCGGCTCAATGTCAGCTCGCGACCTCCAGGGTCATAAACGCTCAAAGTACCGCTATCCTTGTGGTTCAGGCCATGTTTTTCACAGGTATTAACCATTTCATCCAAGCCGGTACGTGGGGAATACGTGTTAAGCAGCAAGGTTCCTTTTGCAGACAGCAATTTGCCCGCCTCCGATACGAGACCGTAGAGATGGTCATCGAGCCTGCGATTTTCTCCCCTCTTGCCTTTCCCAAATACGGGAGGATCCATAATGATCAAATCGTATCGGCGTTCGCGTCGTACCTCTCTTTTGACGAATACCAAGGCGTCTTCCACCACCCAGTGAATAGAGAGAATATCGTTGAAGCGCGCATTATCAGCTGCGGTTTTTATGGCGGAGCGTGCCGAATCGACATGGTAGACATCACCTCCCGCTACGGCGGCCGTTAAGCTCGCCGCCCCGGTATAGGCGAAGAGATTCAAAACGCGCATCTTGGGTTTTATTTTGGAGGCCAACCAATTCCAGTGCCGTTCTTGTTCAGGAAAAATGCCGACGTGTTTGAATTTTCCCGGTTTTAAAATTGCCTTCCAGCCCGCTCGCTTGTGACCAAATTGGATTTCCCAATTCGCACGAGCGGCAGTGCGCCAATGCCAAGTGCCGGTTTTGTCACCGAGTTCTTTGTACACTACATCTGCCGTTTGGCGCCAGTCTTGCGCGGACAGGGTACGCCGACCCAATGCCAATACTTCAGGGCGATCCGTCACCACATCTCCAAAACGCTCGAGCTTGCGGCCTTCTCCGAAATCGAGCAATTGATAATCCAAATTCCCCATTTATGATGCAAAGGTAATCGGTGTCCGTACCAATGGCGAGAATTGACCCCACTCAGACGGATAATTTCAATTGAGGGTATTGGTAAAACTATAAAATGCGGGTTCAGCAGTAATTCATGTTCCGTATTTCCGGACCGTTTCAACGGCACTGTAAAAGTCATCGTCCGACTCTCCGGCGGTTAAAAGGTCTCTTAATGCCGACATGCCTCCTTTTTCGTGTGCCAACTTGCAAATGAGACCCCCGATGACATAGTCCAAATTGGTGGAGATTCCAATTTTCATTTTGTGATCAAATAGATTTGATAAATCGGGTTTGGGTTCGGAATCCAGGTAAGATTTCAATACGCCCAATTGCCACTCCAAGCTTTTACCACGGCTACCCCCCAAGTAAGTGGCGAGGCCTTCGTTAAACCATTCATGTGTTTTCTTATACTCTGTCCCCAGCCATTGCCCGACATACAGATGTACCAACTCATGGGGGTAGTATTCCGTACCGTTACCGGAAAAAATGATCTTGGCGGTTACAACGGCCGTACCGCCGGAGGTGTCCATATTGAACATATCATAGGCGTAATCAAAACCCCAGAGTTTGGCCAATTCAATCCACGAGTCGGTTATAAAATATCGGAATAGCATGGGCTCCATTTCAAAAAGCACGGACATCTCTTGATTAAAAGCTTCCATTTGCGATGCCTTCTCTTGCGAAAATTGATGCAGTGGAGGATATATGTAAGTGATGTTTCCAAATTCATTTCTCACCCAATCTTTTGAATTGAGCACCACCATATTCGTCAAAAAAAGATATCCGTCTTTTTCGGTAACACCAAAATTGATTGTGGCCATATTTGTGCCAATGCCGAGGGAATCAACACGGATAAAGTTCAGTTTCACAATGGTGTCCGGACCTTGCGGATATACGGCGACGATCATTGGCTTTATTTTTTTGAAAAAGCCCGGTTTGAAAAACTCATTTAAGTCTTGGGAAATATAAGGTGAGCGCATAAATTCAGTGGAACGCTCGTCATAAAAATTGGACGGGTTTTGACGTTGGGCGATTGCCGAGTAATAGTTGGAGAACAACTCTCTTGCTTTTTCAGGAAATTCCTCGCCCTCAAATCGATACATTAGCTCAACCTCAACCTTTTGAAGTGAATCTTCTGTTGTTGAATCCGGAATTTCGTCTTTTGGATTTTCGGAAAGGCTTTCGTTTTCCCGATGTTTACATTGTGAAAAAACAAACAATGCAACAAGGCAGAGTAGGAATACCGGGCGTATTTTCACGAAGGTCTTCATCGTTCGGATATTTCTAAAACATTAAAATTGATTGGTTTCGAATGTGTAAGAATAGGGTTAAAACTCACGTGGGCGGAAGAGGCTTAACAATCATTTGCCGGAATTTACATGAATTAAAATTTGTAAATGGTAAACGGACATCGAACGTGATGGCATAAAATGGCACCCCGATGCCGGTCTGCGTGAGGACGGACGCCGATATCCTCTCCGAGCGAGCGGGTTGCGGAACATGGACGGGGCACAGCGACCGAAGGAAGCTCGTGCCACTGCCATGTTCCGCCCCGCTCGATTGGGGAGATAAAGGCGGTAGGCCGACCAGGTGGAGCGGTTGGATGAGGTAATCGAGTGAAATGTTTTCATGACTTTCTCCAACCCTATAACGACAAATATTATCCCACCGGGGCACGCCCAACTCCCCTATCTTTTCCATAGGCATTTTGCTCGGAAATGATTCACGTCATTTCACGATCTACGGATTTCGTCGTGACAACCAATGAGGACTTCAATCTGACTAACCGCCGATGCAGACGGCAACCCCGGAGGCATTCCGTATCTTTGCGCCCTAAAATTTTCAGGTATGTCGCCAACCAATCCACGCGTTCGATTCGCCCCCAGCCCTACAGGACCCCTGCACATCGGTGGGGTGCGAACGGCGCTCTACAACTATCTCTTCGCCAAAAAGAACGGAGGGAGTTTCATCCTGCGCATCGAAGACACGGACCAATCGCGGTTTGTGCCGGGCGCTGAGGAATATATTGTGGAGGCGATGAAGTGGAGCGGCATGGTCCCGGACGAAGGCCCGGGTTTTGGCGGGGAATATGGCCCTTACCGACAGAGTGAACGCAAGGATTTATACCGCAAATTTGCCGATCAATTGCTCAATTCGGATCACGCTTATATCGCATTCGACTCGGCCGAGGAATTGACGGAAATGCGGGAGAAACTAAAGAGAGCGAAAGTGGCTTCTCCGCAATACAACGCCATCTCGCGTGAAACGATGAAAAATTCTTTGACCCTGAGCGGGGAAGAAGTGCAGGCGCGTATTGAACGCGGTGATCCTTACGTCATCCGCTTTAAGATGCCGCGAAACGAAGAGGTGCGCGTCAATGACATGGTGCGTGGCTGGGTAGTTGTTAATACCAATCAACTGGACGACAAAGTGTTGTTTAAGAGTGATGGTATGCCTACCTACCATTTGGCCAATATCGTTGATGACCATCTTATGGAGATTACGCATGTTATTCGCGGAGAAGAGTGGTTGCCCTCTGCACCTCTGCACATACTTCTATATCAAGCTTTTGAGTGGGATGCGCCGGCATTTGCCCACTTGCCTTTGCTGTTGCGTCCCGATGGAAACGGCAAGCTCAGCAAGCGCGATGGCGATCGACTGGGGTTTCCCGTCTTCCCGCTCAATTGGACGGATCCCACCAGCGGAGAGGAATCCAGCGGGTACCGCGAACGCGGATATTTTCCCGAGGCATTCGTAAATATGCTGGCCATGCTCGGCTGGAATCCGGGTACGCCGCAAGAAATATTTTCCAAGGATGAGCTCGTCGAGGCTTTTGATATTGGTCGCGTGGGTAAGGCCGGGGCCAAATTCGATCCCGACAAAACCCGCTGGTTCAACCAACAATATCTCCGTTCAAAAAGCGATGATGACTTGGCGAAAGCCGTTGCCCCCATTGCACGTGATCGAGGCTATACCGATGATTTGCACTACCTGGCCGGAGTTTGCCGTCTCATGAAAGAACGCGCCTCCTTTATTCCGGAAATCATCGACAACGGCACCTATTTTTTCGAGGCTCCCAACGAGTACGATGAAAAAACCGTCACTAAGAAGTGGAAAGAAGAGACCGCCGATCGGATGCGGAAAATACGCGACGATTTTGCCGAAACCGAACCGTTTGAAGAGTCTCATATCGAGATGACGTTCAAACGATTTCTCGAAAAAGAATCTTTGGGAATGGGCGCCGTTCTCCCCAACCTTCGGTTGCTGATCACCGGTGCGGGCATGGGGCCCGGGATGTTTGCCATCATGGCCTTGCTCGGACGCCAAGAGTGTCTGGCGCGGATGGATACCGGCATCGAAACAATATCCCGAAGCAAAGCATCATGACCCAGCGCATCGAAGTCAAAGACATTCGCATCTTCGCCAACCACGGCTGTCTCAACGAAGAAAGACTCATCGGCGGCAAATACATCGTCGATTTGAACATCACCGCCGATTTAAACGCATCCTTCCGCAGCGATGCATTGGCCGACACCATAGACTACGTATTGCTCAGCCGCATAGTAGCTGAGGAAATGGCCATCCGCTCAAAACTCATCGAACACGTGGCCCACCGCATCCTGACGCGCATCAAAAAATCCGACGAACGCATCGCCACCGTCGGCGTCAAAGTGCGAAAAATAGCTCCCCCCATCCACGGCGATGTCGGTGAGGTATCCGTTTTTCTGGAAGGCTGAGAGCGCCATTTCGATGTACCTTTTCCTTAGAGATTGAATTTTTGAAGTCTTTGATTTTGGGCGAGTCTCCCCCCTTGCGGGCGGAGGGAGACCGGGCTGTCCGCTATATCTTTCTCGGGTCGGTCTGCGCGCCGCACGGTTGGACGGGGGCTTCCAAGGTCGCCCCGCCCACCCTGCGGCGCTCATGACCGACCCGAGAAAGGATGCCGCTTCCATCCCTTTCGCAACCGAAGAGATAAATGATCTTTGAATGTAAATTCCCCTCCGATGTACGCGGATTTGAATTGCATTTCGGCTATAAACGAAACTTATATCTCCCATTCTTGTACAAATCATTAGCTTTGCAAACCCTTAAGAAAATAGGGTCGCGTGGCCGAGTGGCTAGGCAGAGGTCTGCAAAACCTCGTACAGCGGTTCGAATCCGCTCGCGACCTCACAAGAAACCCGATAAACACAATTCGTTTATCGGGTTTTTTCATTGAGAGGAACGAAGGTTGGGACCGGGCAATTTTTACGAATTTTTTTTAGGGACGGACAAGGGGTTGTTCCATCTCAACTTCAAGTTACACGGAAAACTTTATCCCATGGCCTACATATCGTAGGCGGACGATAATATGGCCGCACCAAAAACGGCGAAGATAATGGCGTACAAGACGATGAAAATCAACGCCCAAATAAGCATGGCTTTTGCCCAATTGGATTTCGTGCTCCGGGTATCTGAGCCAAAGGCCCACACGAAGAGCATAATGATGCCTACCAGAGGTATGGCCGTGAGTAAAATTGTGAGCATCCAATCGCCCACGGACATGGGTCTTGTTTGAGGTACAGGTTGGTCCAACATGATTAAAATGATTTGATTAAG
>CAJDXB010000075.1_pt1 | contig 15209 bp, 17 predicted proteins | sample 7391691 | NCBI WGS metagenome assembly CAJDXB01 (sample SAMEA7055747, study PRJEB34461) | soil metagenome | biome: terrestrial ecosystem; feature: Peninsula; material: soil | place: Antarctica | collected 2016 | reverse complement strand
TCAATACGCCAAGCTACTCGGTCGACGACTGCGGCGGTATCCCAAGGGCTTACCGTTCCGTTTTCGATGACTTTTTCTCGGTCCACTTCGACGTAAAAATTCTTGGTCGGCAATACCGCGAGCTTATCACCTCCATAGTTCTGCAGGTTCTTATCGTTGGCGATATAATCGACGGCGCGAACGACATTGACCGGAAGCTTATCGGGATTGGCGGATTCGTCCAACAATACGACGTCGCGGGTTCCTTGCCTGTATTTCACTTCCGACAGGGAGAAGGGTACCGGTGGTGAGTCGTAGGCCTTTCGCTTCATCTGGGTGATGTACCAGTCGGTGTTGAGCAGACTGAGGTTGACCACACGCACGTCGGTACGGAATCCCTCGACTTCCTGGGCGTACCACAGGGGGAAGGTATCGTTGTCGCCATTGGTGAATAGGATGGCTCCCGGCGCACAACTGTCGAGGTAGTTTTTGGCAAAATCGCGCGCAGTATAACGGTGTGATCGGTTGTGATCGTCCCATCCTTGAGCTGCCATCACCACAGGTATCACCAGACAGAGCAATACGGCCGTCGTGGCGACGGTTGGAAGCGATTTGAGGCGGTGCTGCATGAGTATCATAAGTGCAAAGGCACCCAAGCCGATTAGTGCGAGATAGAAGATGGCGTATGAGAAGAAGTGCGTGCCATCGGCGCCGGCCAATTCCAATAGGAAAATCACGGCGCCCCCTCCGAAAACATAGGCGGAAACCGTTCCGATATCTTTCACGGTGAGATGTTTGGCTGCATCGAATAGTGCGACCACGCCCAATCCGATCCAGATGGCATAGGCATAGAAGGAGCCTGCATAAGCGTAATCGCGTTCGCGAGGCTGGAAGGGGGTCTGGTTCAGGTAAACGACTATGGCGAAACCGGTCAAAACAAACAGCAGCATTGTGACGAACCAATCGTCTCGCCGTCTGTGAAGGTGGTAGAAAAAGCCGATTAGACCGAGCAAAAACGGCAACATGTAAAATTTGTTGTAGCCAAAATTGTCCGACATACTCTCGGGTAAATTCTCTTGGGGGGCGAGGCGTTGGTTGTCGACGATATTCACTCCTGACAACCAATTGCCGTTCAAGATATCGCCATGGCCTTGAATGTCATTTTGTCGCCCGGCGAAATTCCACATGAAGTATCTCCAATACATGAAGTTGACCTGATAATTGAAGAAAAATCTCAGGTTTTCTCCGAATGTCGGTTTATTGATTACGACGGGCTTGCCATCGCGGCCGACACTACGAATAGGCTTGCCTTTATAATTGGACCACGATTTGTATCCGCTGATGTGGCTCTCTTGCGGACTGTACATCCGTGGGAATACGGTTTCAAAATTCGGATCGTAGTTGACCACTGAGCCTTTTTTATCGTCTGAAACGATGTATTCACGTCCGAGCGTAAACTGAGCCGCTTTGTCCTTGTTCTCCGGCTTTGCATTTTCTTCGGCAATGAGTTTTTCCGCCTCAAACCGAGAGGTAAACCACTCCATGGTACGCCCGGTCTGGCTTTTCACCAGCCAGGCTTTGGTGTATACGGGCTTACCGTCAGACCGTGGGTTTTGAGGATCGTTGGGTGAATTCCAATACTCGCCGTATAGCAGCGGCCGATCGCCGTATTGCTCCCGATTGAGATATGACAAAAGACTGAAAACGTTTTCGGGGTTGTTTTCGTCGAGGGGTGGATTGGCCGATGAACGGATCACGATGGTCGCAAAAGTGGAGTATCCCAGCAGTATCACTACAATGGACAAGACGGCGGTATTGAGTACCGGTTTATTGTGTTTGTGGGTGTAGTGCAAGCCATACAAGAGTATGGCGATAACTATAACTCCATAGACGATGGAGCCCACATTGAATGGCAATCCAAAGGAATTGACGAAGAGTAATTCAAATCGACCGGCGAGGGCAACAACACCCGGTATGATACCGGCCTGCATGAAGCCGAGAATAAGGATTGAAATGATGCCCGTGATCAGAATCCCTTTTGTTGTGGCCTTGTACCGTTTGAAGTACACGACAAAACAGATGGCGGGAATGGCCAAGAGGTTGAGCAGGTGGACGCCGATGGAAAGGCCCATGAGAAAGGCAATCAGAATAATCCAGCGCATTTCGTTGTGTCCATCCGAAAGGCTTTCCCAGCGCAATATGGCCCAAAAGACCGCAGCCGAAAACAAAGCGGACATGGCGTAAACCTCACCTTCGACCGCAGAAAACCAGAAGCTGTCTGAAAACGTGTAGGCCAAGGCCCCAACCACTCCGGCACCCATGACGGCAATCATCGAACCCTTTTCCATTAGTTCCTTGGCGTCGTGCCTCAGCATCTTCATTGCAAAGTGGGTAATGGTCCAAAACAAGAACAAGATGGTGAACGAACTGCTCAAGGCGGACATCACGTTGATCGATACCGGTACCAAGGATATGGGAACGAAGGCCGAAAAGAGCCGACCCAGCAACATGAACAGCGGCGCCCCGGGTGGGTGACCGATTTCGAGTTTATACGCAGTGGTAATGAACTCTCCACAGTCCCAGAAGCTTGTGGTCGGTTCGATGGTCGAAATATAAACGAAAGTGGCAATCAAAAAAACAATCCACCCCGTGATCAAATTCGTTTTTCGGAAATCCATATAGAGCCAAGTTATCCCGGCGAAAATAACAAAATAACACTCCATCAACGCTTGGTGGCAACAAGGTTCACAACCTTTGTAGGTTTTTGGAGGCATTTGTGCCCATAACGTGACTATGGAAAAGTCAGCATATTCAATAAAATGTGAACTTCGAGAACCATCACACTGAGGTGCTCAAAGTTGCCGGCATGAAATATTTTAGAGGAAAATTGCATCGCAGCCAGTGGATGGGGAACCTTCACCGGTTGTGACCATCCTCCTTTGTCCCCCTGACGTCGGGTACCGGAAATCATGCATCGGGTTGTGCAAATGAAATGGTTTTATTACTTTTGCAGACCCAATTTCAGGAATGTCCCATGGTGTAACTGGCAACACGTCTGATTTTGGTTCAGAAGAGTCTAGGTTCGAGCCCTAGTGGGACAACAAACAAAAAGACCTATCGTGCGATGGGTCTTTTTTTTTTGCATAAAAAACGATCCGCCTTGTGGCGAATCGTTTTCCATTTTGGCGCCCAAAGTGGCGATCAATGATTTGACTGTTCCGACCTGGGAAGTTCAGTCCTTTGAAGAATGGAATCCAAGTCGGATGGTGGGTTGGGATTTGCCTTTTCGAATATCAATCGATCGATCAAGGTGTCGATGGAGGTCTTTTCCGGTTTATCAACCACTTCACCGAGACAACCGTCTTCAAAGAGGCGCTCCATTTGGGGGGTTAATATAGGTGTGTTTTTCGGGGTGTCGATGTATCGGCTTCCACCACCGGCGGCCCAAATACTCAGGGCAGGTGCGACGACAAGTCCCAAGATTAAAATCAGCTTTTTCATGGTATGTGAGTTTTGGTTAGAGGTGTGGATTCAGTTCTGTGTGGACCGAAAAGCTTTTACGGTACCTTCTGAATCCTGATCAAATGTACGGCGTCACTAAAATCTCGTCACGAGAATTGGTACAAGTGAAATCCCTTGCGGATGAGTGGTCAAAAACCCACCCTTTTCGTCATCCATCGGTCGTGATAAACATAACCATCGGGACCGGGAAAGCGTTCCGTTCGAGTGACGGAGAACCCATGGTGTTCATAAAACGCGATGGCCGATAGATTCGCGACGTTTACGCGTAACTCGATGGTCTTATACCTCTTACTGTTGGCCCACCCTTCCACCAAGTCCAAAACACGGGAGCCGAGCCCCCGGCCTTGGAGGTCAGGGTGGATGTATATCTTGTCGAGTTTCAGAGTGTGGGAACCCCACTCGATGCCGAGATAACCGAAGGGAGAGCCATCGAGTTCGGTGCCATGGAGAAAGAAAAGTTCGTATTGAGTGGAAGCGAAAATGGAATCGAGCGCCCGATCGCCGTACATACCTTCGAAAAGTGCCAGAAGCTCATCGGGTTTAAAATAAGACCGGAATGTGGGGAGCCAGATGGATTGGGCGAGTGCTTTGAATTTCTCACGGTCTCCGGGTGGAACGCGAATCACTTCGAGCCTTACCATTGGAGGTTATCCAGGTCTCGACGCTCCTTTTTGGTCGGCCTGCCTGTGCCGCGCTCGCGGTCGAATCCCGGCATCATTTGCATGGCCTCAAGTTTATCCAATTCACTCTGTGGAGTACATTCTTCAATATATTCGGCAACGAGTTTTGCACCGACTCGCCGCTTCAGAAGGTCTTTGACTCGGTACGAGCGGTAAATGGGATTGCGCTTGACACGAATAACATCTCCGTTTTCAACGACCTGAGCGGGTTTTACCATTTGATCGTTGAGAAAAACCTGTCCCGTTTTGATCGCCTCCGCACTTTTCGAGCGCGTCTTATAGAGCCGCACGGCCCACAGGAATTTGTCCAATCGCAAATCGTCCATACCGCGAAATTAGAAAATTTCCAGAGGCGGCACAACGACGGTTGGTTGAGGACGGGAGGAGAATTGGACTCTAACGCGAGGCATTCGTGACCTCAACCGCAGAATGTTATTGTGCAACTCTTCCCCCGGCTCCGTTGGAGCGAATCGAATGCATCTGCATCAGGGTTTCAAAGTAGGCTTTGACACGTCCGTTCAACATCAAATTTTTGGCCTTCCGGCTCAGCTCTCGAAAATCATTCTCGGTTTTCATGGATAAATTTTTTGGTTTGATCGAGGAAAAACCAATTCTCATGCCAAACCAAAAATGACGATGCCCGAGACTTCAAAAAAACTCAGGTATTGGAATAAAGAATAATTTCCGGGGATTTTGAGTGGTACTGAGCTGTGCGTGAGGACGAAGAGCGATATCCTCAAGCGGCGGCTGCGCTGCGAGGCGTGATGTAGAGGCAGCGACCAACGGAAGCTCGCATCTACGTTACGCCTCGCCGCAGCCGCCGCGTGAGATAAAGCTCGAAGACCGACCTCCGGCTCGACAAGGCTATATTTATTATCAAGGGGAAATGAAATCCGCAGACTTTATTGAAAAAGAGGGAAATACAGGAGGTCACGCCCAAAAGAAATGAATCGAATTGCTACGCGATCACTTTTCGTAAAAATGCATTTCCCGGACGTAGCGATGGACGGGCTCGGTGAGGATGTAGCGTACATCTTGTCCCTGTGCGATGGCGTGGCGAACGAAGCTGGACGATATTTGCATGATGGGTGCTTCGATGCGGTGAATGTTGGGACCGGTCACTTCGACAGCTTCGGATACGGCATCAGGGGTGGTGATGCCCGGGCCCATGGCGCGAGGATAGACGTATATTTTGTGCCGCTCGCATATCACTTGGTAGTTCTTCCACTTGTGGAGTGACCGCAGGTTGTCCTCGCCCATGATCAGCACGAAATTTTTGTCGGGATGCCTTCCACAGCGGCACGCACCATGTCCAACCGGTGGTGGTCGGCGAGAAGGGTCGACTTCTCTTTGTGGGGGTTTTGCGGGGTCACCACCAACCACACCTCGCGCATGAAGGCGGCCGACGCCATATAGTTGGCGATGATGAGATGGCCCACGTGAATCGGGTTGAAGGTGCCAAAAAACAGTCCGATATCTTTCATGTAGAGAGGAATTTGCGCACCCATTCCACTGCCTCGGATCCGGCGCGGTTCAGGTCGTCGTTTACGAGAACGCGGTCGAATTTGTCGGCGAAGGTCATCTCATACGATGCTTTGTCCAAGCGCCTCTTCAATTGGTCATTGGACTCGGTGCGTCTGTTTCTCAAGCGTTGTTCGAGCACGGTCAAACTCGGCGGGCGCACGAAGATGGACAGGGCTTTTTCGCCGAAATGGGATTTGAGGTTGACCCCTCCCACCACATCGACGTCGAAGATCACGTGTTTCTTATCGTCCCATATTCTTTCAATCTCTTTTTTGAGGGTGCCGTAAAATTGGCCTGCATATACTTCTTCCCATTCGAGAAAATCACCCGAGTCTATGCCTTTACGGAATTTGTCGGCCGAAATGAAATAGTAATCTCGGCCGTCAGCTTCTGCGGGTCGGGCTTCTCGGGAAGTGGCCGATACCGAAAAGCACAATTCGGGAAAAGTTTGGAGCAGATGTTTGACGATGGTGGTTTTTCCCGCACCGGATGGGGCGCAAACGATGATACATTTTCCGGATCGGTGTGGCATCAGCGAATATTGAGCAGTTGTTCCTTTATTTTCTCGAGTTCGTCTTTCATCTCGACGACATTTCGTTGAATGGGCGCGTAATTGGCCTTTGATCCCATGGTGTTGATTTCGCGGCCGAGCTCTTGGGTGATGAATCCGAGTTTTTTACCGACTTCAGGCGTCGATTGCTCTATGGTTTCCAGGAAATACTTGCAATGGGACTCCAGGCGTACGTGTTCCTCGGTAATATCGAGTTTTTCGAGGTAATACACGATTTCCTGCTCGAGGCGGTTTTGATCGGTGTTTTCCTCCTCGGCAAATTCGCGGATGTTTTTTGCAATCCGATCGCGCACGGCTTGCAATCGGTCGGGGATATATCCTTCAACCTCAAGCCTTAACTGTCTAATATTCTCTATCCGCGCCAACATGTCGACAGCCAGTTGCTTTCCCTCATCGGTTCGGAATTGCGTCAGATGATCGGCGGCTTCGATCAAAACTGATTTCACCGCCTTCCACTCTTCGGGGTCGAGTTCGGGACGCTCGGTTTGCCACACCTCGGGCATCGCCAGAATGGTTCTCAGGATTCCGGGGCCGGCATCCATTTCGGCGGCCTTCTCCAAGTCACGGACTTGCGCGATGTAATCCAGCGCTATGGCCCGGTTTAGCTTGGCTTTCTTTTCGCCTTCGGGTGATTCGACGTATATCGCCAAGTCCACTTTTCCCCGACCGAGTCGCTCGGAGAGGATAGAGCGCATGTCGAGCTCCTTTTCACGATACAAACCGGGTGCGCGGACGTTCAGATCCAACTGTTTGCTGTTGAGGGACCTCAGTTCCGCTGTGATGGTTTTGTCGGCATAGGATACGGTGGCTTTGCCGTAACCCGTCATAGATTGGAGCATAAGAAGGTGTTTAGGGGCGCAAAAGTAAGGAATCCGTCAAACCTTGGTGTGGGAAAGGAATTTTGGTTTTAGTGTCGGGTTTTTCAAAACGGCAAACACAAGTTATTGTCTTTGTGAGTGTGCCCCATTTCTAACGGTTTCATTATTGGACCTGAGCTGACGCCCTAGCTGGACACTAGCGGCCACGACACCACAAGCCACTTTCGCCCATTTCTCAAGAGTTGCAATTCGCACATCCAATTCATATAGAGATACCCTGCTATTCCGTCGCCGGCTTTCTGTTTGTCGGTCCCCAAAAAGCGCGCATGGATACGATCTTGCCCGCTTCATCGAATCGGAATACGTCAATGATGTCTGTTTTCATCGATTCGCCCCCGACATCCATTCTCAGTTGGAAAGGAAATGCCACTTCGACTCCGGCGATCCGCACCGGGCCGGTACGCGTCACGGTCAGATCAATATTGACGGCGCCTGAATAAAATTCGCGCAATGCCACTTTGCCGGACACGATTTCACTTCCCACCGGGTCTTCCACGGTGGCATTGTCCGCATACAAGGACAAGATACCCTCCAAGTCTTTTTCGTTGAGGCCGCGCATATACCCGTCGACGGCATCGATGTAGTGTTGGGGCTCGATCTGCTCATTTATGTTTTCCGTTTGTTTCGTTTCCAATCCATCTTCGACGGATATAAATCCGTAAAACACGGGCAGCATCGCTAAAATGAAAACGATGGATACGGTTCCTAATTTCTTCATATCGACAAATGCAATAAGGGAGTTGACCACTACAGTTTTTAAAGTTTGGAGCCACGCAAAAACCGGAAACCAATACTTGCTGTGGGATTTCAAACATAGAATATAAGGCGGGATGGGGCAAATTATCTGAAGGGCTCTTCGAATAACTCGATGAGTAAAATCACTTCGTGAAGGATTACTTTTGCACCAAATTCTGATAAAAAACACCATGGAAGGTAGCGCTCCAAAGAAATTGCGCCGAAATTGGATATTGGTCGCATTGATGTTGGCCATGGCGTTGGCTGCGATGGACAGCACCATTGTCGCTACCGCCATACCGCAAATCGTGGGCGACCTCGGTGGGTTCTCTTTATTCAGCTGGTTGTTTTCGATCTATTTGCTGATTCAAACGATTACGATTCCCGTATATGGAAAGCTGGCGGACATCTATGGTCGAAAGCCGATTTTAATCATTGGGATTACCATATTCCTGATCGGTTCCGCAGCTTGTGGTGGGGCTTGGGACATGCATTCTTTGATCGCCTTCCGGGGGTTGCAGGCGGTGGGCGCCGGAGCCATCATGGCCACGATAAACACGATCGCCGGTGATATTTACACCATCCGGGAGCGCGCCAAAATCCAAGGTTGGCTGTCCAGTGTATGGGGAGTATCGGCAATTTTAGGCCCGGCGATTGGCGGCGCTTTTGCCGAGTATGCGACATGGCGTTGGATATTCTTTATCAACATACCCTTTGGAATTGGGTCCATGGTGTTGATTTACAGGTTCCTTCACGAGAACAAACCGGAAAAAAGACATAAGATCGATTGGAAAGGCGCCACTGCGATGCTCATTTCGGGGGTGGTCATTATGTTCGGGATATTGCAGGGCGGGCAATCTTGGCCTTGGTTCTCACTGAACACTTTGGGGATATTCGCAATCGGCGCGTTGATGATCTACATTACCATCCGCATCGAACGAAAATCGGAGGAGCCCATTTTGCCGCGGTGGGTATGGAAACGACGTGTGCTCCTCGGCGCCAACTTGGCAACCATTGGTATGGGAATCATTATGATGGGCCCCAACATGTATTTGCCGGTATTTGCCCAATCGGTTACCGGAGTGGGAGCAATAGCGGCCGGGTTTATCTTGGCGAGTATGAGCGTAACATGGCCGCTTTCGTCTTCGATGTCCGGGTGGTTCTATCTGCGCATCGGATTTCGCAACACCGCTCTGTGTGGAATTACCCTGGTGATCCTCGGCGCATCGGGTTTCTTTCTTCTGAATTTCCCGGGGCCGGCCTGGGCGCTGGTCGCTATTCAAATGACGTTGGGAGCGGGATTTGGTTTGATATCCACTCCTTTGCTGGTGGGAGTGCAGTCAACGGTGGAATGGGGCCAAAGAGGAGTGGTGACCGGGGCCAACATGTTTTCGAGATACTTCGGGCAGAGCATCGGAGCCGCCGTTTTCGCCGCCATTTTCAATTCAGTACTGACCGACAGGCTGCAGAATGCACCCGCCCATCTCAAGTTGGAACTGCCCGGGGTGAACAAAGTGGTGGAAGTGCTGCAATCACATGGAGCGGTTTCGGAAGTGAGTTTATTTCTGCGCAAAGCATTTTTCGATGCCACCTACCACGTCTATATCGGATTGGTCGGCTTCGGTCTTCTCACGTTGTTGATTCTATTGCTCACGCCGGCGCGGTTTCCCACGATTGATGATTCTCCACCCGCGGTTGACGATTCTCAGTGATCCGAATTTCCCGAACATTCAAAGAGTCTTCGTGAAATTCCACCTCCACCAACGGTTTTGATTTTGCCAACAAAGTTGAACGACCGGAGTACTTCACATGAGTGAGGTGTTTTTTCGAACTTTGTAAGATATAATTAGTTGGACTGCCATCGGGATGCCGGAGATACGTTTTGCAAAATACACGGCGTGAATCCGAAGATTCCATGAAATATTGAACCGCTATGATTGTAATCGTCTTTGGTTTGCCGGGTTCGGGAAAAAGCTATTTTGCCTCCAAACTGGCCCGAATGATCCGGGCCGATTATGTAAACAGCGACAAGGTCCGGAAAGAATTGTTTGAGAAAAGAACCTATTCCGCTGAAGAAAAAAAAGCGGTTTACGACAAGATGCTCGACCAAACGAAAGAAGCGGTAAGACAAAACCGTCCTTTGGTGTTGGATGCCACTTTTCACAAAAGTGAAATCAGACATGCTTTCGCTGAGGTAGCACAGGGGAAAACCGATATCCTCTTTATTGAAGTCCGGGCCGATGAAAAAATAATCCGAGAAAGGCTAAAGAGAGAAAGGCCTTATAGCGAAGCTGATTTTGAAGTGTATAAACTCATCCACCGACAAAACGAACCGCTTGGTGAACCGCATTTGATACTGCAATCGACCAATGAAAATATCGATGACATGCTCCAAAAGGCCGGGGAATATCTAAGTATTGTCCGTCCATAAAGTCAAATGGCTGCGTTACGCTCGCCTCTTGATTTCCTCATTTACCTAAGTAAACTGCGGTTTCAAGGCGCTTTGCAAGCCACTTCGACAAATGCTCAGTGCAAGCTTAGCTATTGGACTTTATGACCCGGACACCGGACTTGTATAGACAGATACTAAAATAGGAAATGACGAAGTCAGAAATTAACAAACTGATATCCGAAGGGGAATTTCCGGAGGAAACCGTTAAGCGGGAATTGATCGAAACACATATCTCTTGGGTGATATTGTGCGATGAATTCGTCTACAAGATCAAAAAGCCCATGCGGTACTCTTTCCTCGATTTTTCCTCTTTACCGCTCCGGAAACATTATTGCGAGAGGGAGGTGGAATTGAATCGCAGGATCACGCCCAATGTATATCTCGGCGTGGAGCCTATTATGGAACATCAAGGAAACATTGCCATAGGTGGAAAGGAAGGAACGGTCCTAGACTACGCGGTAAAAATGCGCAAGCTCGATGTGGATAAGCGCATGGACAAACTCTTGGCGAAAAATGAAATAACCGCAAACGATATTAAAAACCTGGCTGAGAAAATTGCTTCCTTCCATAAACGCACCACCATTATTCACGACAAGAACTTGGAGGATATCCGGGGAGAATTCAACGATTTGGAAACGGGGAAAGAATACGTAAACCGGGCGTTGGGCCTGGCCTACGGCGCGATCATCGACGAGGCCGTCGAGTTTTCAAACTACTTTTTAGATCGCCACAAGGATTTGTTGGCCCGAAGGCTCAAAGAAGGTTATTATAGGGATTGCCACGGTGATCTGCACTCGAGAAATATTTTCATGCTGCCCGAGCCGATGCCTTTTGATTGCATCGAATTCAACGATGACTTCCGGCAAATCGACGTGTTGAATGAAGTGGCTTTTCTCTGCATGGACCTCGATGCATTTGGCCGCCATGATTTGTCGGAGCGGTTTCTCGAAAGTTACAATCACTTCTTCCCCGCCTTAAACACCTCTGAAGATCGCGAACTCTTTGTGTATTATAAGGCTTATCGGGCAAACATCCGTGCCAAAGTGAACGGCTTGCGCGCACAAAATGCCGACACCGACGAAGCGCGATCCGACGCATTGAGTGCCGCAGAAAAGTACCTCACTTTGATGGCCGGATACTTGGAAGATCACTAAACGAATCTGTAAAATGGTCGGTAGAAATTAGATGTTTCCATCCGCAAAATCGCCACGTTTCTACAACTGGTATTGCCGTCACTTCGACAGGGGCCGCTCGATATTCAAGGGATTCGCCGGACCAGAGTTAGCCCGAACGCGATTCCACTTATCAACTCTCTTTTTTTAAAGCTTCAAACCCGGAAATCACATCAAAAAGTTCCGCATCGATAGTGCTTTGCCGAAGGCGGTTATAATCTTGGCGCAAATCGTCCAACATCTCATCTATGTTTTTTTCGGCACGCTGCATGGCTTCGAGTCGGCTCGCATTTTCGCCGGCCAAAGACTCTGCACACGCTTTGTAGATCGAGACAAAAAGATATTCCCTGATCAAAACCCGGAGTGTATTTTCAACTCCACCGATTACCCGTGGTAGGTTTTGTGAAGGCCAACTTATTTCGGTTATTTCCCTGTGCCATTTTTCATCCGGTGGATACAGTTGTTGGCTCACCGGTTGATAACCCACGCCGGCCATTGGGGTGTTGTGAAAAACATAAATACGGTATAGCCGTTTGTCCCGGCGGTATTCTTCGATCTTCATTAATAGTTGATTTACCAAAGGGGTAATTGCCGTGACCGAATTGGGAACATTCAAAAGCCGCGAAGGAGCGCGGCCTCCATCTTCGAGCAGTATATAAACCCTTTCACCAACGGCCCAGACTTCAACCTCTCCCGGTATGTCTTTCATAATTCCACGGGCAAAACCGGTCACTGCCTCATTGAATCTACCGACCAGGCCTTGATCGGACCCAAAAATAATTGCGACGCTTATTTGATTTGACGTAGTGGCCTCATTGGCTATGACGGATATATTTCCACGCGTAAAACATGTATACAAGCCAAGGGAAATCGTACGGTAATAATCCACCAAAGATTGTACGGCAAGTTCGTATTGGGTGATGTTCGAAGTAGCCATGGCCTTCATGGTGCGAACTACGGATGCCAGATCGCCCGCGCTTTGCTGTCTCCGTTGCAAATTTATCAGCGTATCGCTCATTTGTTGGCGGTTTCGGTTTTAGCTCCATCGGTGATCACTTGGAGCGCTTCTTTGGCCAAGGAAAGGAGAGTGTCTTCGTCGTTTTTGCTCAAAGTCTTGGAGGAGTGGATTCTCTCAAGCACTCCGGCAGGGATTTGCGACGATTTTTTTCGAACCAACGTTTCCGCTGCCGTTATTTTATGCAGTGGCACCCCATCGAAGAATCGGCGGGTCAAAGCCAGCAATACGATCAACTGTTCCGCTACGGAAACGGGCTGCATCTCGGGTTGTTTGAAAAGCAACCGTATTCTTTTTCCATATTCGATGGTATCTTTTGTATGCTCATCGAGCCTGGTGCCAAACCGCGCAAATGTTTCCAACTCCTCGGACTGTGCATAAGCAAGTTTTAAATTTCCCGATATTTTTCTGTAGGCTCTCAACTGGGCTTTTCCTCCCACCCGCGAAACCGACTTTCCGATATCCACTGCCGGCAATAGACCCAATTCAAACAACTTTGGTGAAAGGTATATCTGACCATCGGTAATCGAGATCAAGTTAGTTGGAATGTACGCAGCGATATCCTGTGCTTCCGTTTCTATAATCGGCAGGGCGGTAAGCGAGCCGTTGCCATTCGCTGCGTTCAAATGCGTTGCTCTTTCCAGCAGACGCGAATGAATGTAAAATATGTCGCCGGGAAACGCCTCTCTGCCGGGCGGCCTGCGCAATAAAAGTGAAAGTTCGCGATAAGCCCGGGCATGATGGGTGAGGTCGTCATAGACGATCAACACATCGCGCCCTCGCTCCATAAAATATTCCGCAATGCTCGTTGCGGCATAGGGCGTAATGTATTGCAACCCGGGAGCACTATTCCCTTCCGTTACCACCACTATCGTATACTCCATTGCCCCCTTCTTGGTAAACTCGGCAATGACTTTGGCCACGGAAGCCGTGCGCTGCCCGATGGCGCAATAAACACACACTACATCCTTATCGTGCTGGTTGAGGATGGTGTCGACGGCTATGGAGGTTTTACCGGTCTGGCGGTCACCTAAAATAAGTTCACGTTGACCGCGACCGATGGGGATTATCGCGTCCAATACCTTGATGCCCGTTTGCAAAGGAACATTCACGGCCTCGCGACTCATTATTGGTGGCGCGACCCGTTCAATCGGATAACGTTGGTCAAAAGAAACCGGGCCTTTGTCGTCCATCGGTTTGCCCGTTGGATCGATCACACGTCCCATGAGGCCATAACCCACCGGGATATCGGCAACTCGGTACGTTCTCGAAACAGTATCACCGGCTTGCACTTGATCATAACGGCCTAAAAGAACCACCCCAATCTCGTCTTTGTCCAAATTAAAAACGATCCCATATAAATTGTTCGGAAATTCGACCAGCTCTTCAAACCCGGCTCCCGGCAGGCCCGTCACCATTGCAATGCCGGCGGAAACATTTTTCACAACCCCTATCTCCCGGAGATGCAAACGATGCTCATAACCCTCTCTGCTGCGGTTTATCTCCGCAAAGGCGTCATCCAATGTTTTTGTCAAGTTACCCACTTTCATTTCCGTCCTCTCTCGGGGTGACGTTCTTTTTTAATGAATCCAAGTACGATTCAATATTCCATGACACTTGGTACGTTTCTGTATTGATCTCTATGCCGCTTACCAATTTCGAATCCACCTCATATCGAAATTTGTTTTCACGCCCTGAAATTTCCCCAATAAGGTTTTCAAGTTTCATCTTTGATGAAGAAGATAATTCAAAAGCGCTTGTAATGGCAACCGCCTTCTCATTGTCGATGAGCGCCTTTTTGAATTTCGTTTTATTGACGCCATCCAATTGCCGTATCACTTTTATGAAAACATCTACCGCACGGTCTTCCAGTTCGACGTCGGCGAGGTCGGCAAGTGTTTTGCCGACAATGGCAAAGACCTCGTCCGTTGCTTTGCGCTTGATGGTTTCCGCTATTTCCCCTTCGTGTTGACTGAGTGATTCCTCATATTTTGCACGAAGAACATTCGATTCATTCCTCACTTCTTCAAAGAGCCGTTGCTTTTCGGTATTTATTTCTTCCAATACTGCATCCATTTTTTCTACACGCTCTTGATCAAAAACCAGGTTTTTCCGTTGAAATTGACCATGCTCCTTTTCCGCCGCGGCTTTTTCGGCCTCGGCTGCCTCGAGTTTTGCGGCTATCTTCATCTCCCTTTTGTCAATGGCGGCCAAAACAGGCTTGTACAAAAAGCGTTTCAGCAGCCAAACAAGCACGAGAAAATTGACGATTTGTGCAAGTACCGTGAACCAGTTTACTTCCATTGTTGGAATCTATTGCGCCGTAAAATAATTCCAGAATGGATTGGCGAAAATAAGGATCAACGAAAGCACAAAACAATAAATGGCCGTCGATTCAATCATCGCCAAACCGACGAATAAAGTCCGGGTAATTGTCGGCGCGGCATCGGGTTGTTGGGCAATGGAATCCAATGCGGTCGAAACGGCCCTACCCTCTCCTATTGCGGGCATCATACTCCCAATACCCGTGGTGATGCCGGCCGTAATAATGGAAGAGGCGGCGATAATCGTTATACTATCCATGATGTGTTCTTTTTTTTAAGGTTCTACTTCTTTTCTCAGAATCTTGTGTAGCGGCTGCAATGTATACTGTTGCCAACACGGCGAAAATATAAGCCTGA
>CAJDXB010000028.1_pt1 | contig 15323 bp, 10 predicted proteins | sample 7391691 | NCBI WGS metagenome assembly CAJDXB01 (sample SAMEA7055747, study PRJEB34461) | soil metagenome | biome: terrestrial ecosystem; feature: Peninsula; material: soil | place: Antarctica | collected 2016 | reverse complement strand
TGACCGATGACCACCACTTTGGTATTCGTCGATCTCGACAAGTCCAAAGTGGCTTCAATACCCTTCCAACGCAACAATTTGTCGGAAATACCTTCGGACACGATGTCTTGGAAGTCTTTGATCCCTTGGGCCTCGATGCGTTTTCGCTGTGCTTCTTTTTCCTCTTTGGCGATGCGGAACTCGTATTCCTTGCTCTCTTGTTCCTGCTTGAGTTTCTTCTCGATCGCCTCCTTGATGTTGGGGGGCAATTCGATGCCGCGGATCAAAATGGCGTCGAGGTAGATGTTCTTTTTTTCGAGGCGCTCCGACACATCTTTGAATATCTCGTCTTGGATGAAATCGCGCTTGGAGGAGTAAAGTTCTTCGGGGTCGTAGCGACCGATGACCTTTCTCGTGGACGAACGCACTTCGGGCATCACCACAATCTCGCGATAGCCTTGGCCGATGGTTTTGTGTATGACGCCGATCTCCGATTCGATCGGTCGAAAGCGGATGGACATTTCCGCCTCAATGGTCAACCCGTTTTTCGAAAGGGCGGTCATGGTTTCGCGCTCTTCCTGGTTTCGGACGTTGTAGATGAACATTTTATTCCAAGGGGCGATGAAGTGGAAACCTTCGTTGTACGACCTTTCGGTGACGGTACCTCCGCCGAATTGCCGGTACAATACCCCGGCTTCACCGGCGCCGATGGTTACGGTGCCTACTTGCCAAAGGATGATGATTGCAACGACGGCAACTATGGCAGAAATAATCCATTTTCTTTGTTCTTGTTCCATGCGATGGGAAGATTTAAGGGTTTGTCGTTTTCATTATGTGAAAAAGACATAAAGCGCCAAAGGTATTGAAGAAAAGCGGATGAGATGCCTACCTTTGCAGCAAGTATAAAATTCAAAATCATTGCAATGGATAAAGTAAAAGACAAAGACACTGTAAGCGTACATTACACAGGCACCTTGACGAGCGGAGAAATATTCGACACCTCGAAAGATCGCGAGCCATTGTCGTTTACCGTTGGCGAAGGTCAGATGATCCCCGGATTTGAAGAAGCCGTGCGTGGCATGGAGATCAACGAGAGCAAGAAGGTGACCATCAAACCCGAAGATGCATACGGTGATGTGCGTGAAGAAATGGTTCAGGACATCAAAAAAGAGCAATTGCCTCCGGATCTGTCTCCGAAAGTGGGCCAGCAATTGACGTCAGAACTTCCCGACGGACAGCATATCATTGTTCGCGTTACCGATGTGGCCGATGACCATATCACCATCGATGCCAACCACCCCTTGGCCGGAAAGGAACTGAATTTCGAAATCAAGGTCGTGGCCATCGACTGATTTTCGATTTCGAAACGGTTTCAGAACACTCGTTGACCCGAATCGGGAGTGCATACATCCGGTAACCGGATGGTTCATCCTCGGGGATACGTATTCGAATAATGGGTTGGGTGTTTTACATCCTTTCTTTTTCAGCTTTGCGCATGGATGTGTGACTATATTCAGCGCAGAGTTGTACTTTCTTCCGACTATTTTGGTCGAGATGACCGGTGCCCCGGCGTCATATTAGATACGGTCTGAATCCCAAAAGTCAAACTCGGGTAGATATCCATTTATCGGCGTTTCATTTCCGGAAAGAGTTGAGGATTCACTGCGGTGGTTTACCGGTTTTCTTCCGAATCCCGATCTTGAGTCGATGCAGAACCGGGGGGCCGGTCTTGTGGGTTCGACTTTTGCGGATTTTCGGTGGGCTCGCTTTTTGGGCGGTAGTGGTACACGACGTTTGCCGACCGGACGATGGGCCGGCCCGGTGGTTGGAGTGGAATAACGGGTGTTTCATCCCCGAGTTTTTCCGGTTCCACACGTTTGGGTTTGCCCAATGCTATGCGTTCGAGTTCTTCGTCGTGCTCCCATTGGTACTCCGGTTTTCTGGGGCCTTGCTTGCGGTACAAGAAGGCCAAGCTGAAGCCCGCCACTGCTCCCCACAAGTGACCCTCCCAACTGATTTTGGGATCGACGGGCAGCACACCCCACCACAATCCGCCATAGAGGAAAGCCACCAATAAAGATAACGCGGCGACTTTTTTTTCGCGTCGCAACCAACCGCTCAAGAACAAGAAGGCCGCCAACCCATAGACCACTCCACTCGCTCCGATATGTATGGAAGGGCGTGCGGAGATCCAGAGCCAGATACCACTGATTATGTATATCCAAAACAAGGTTTTGAACGCGACACCGCGATAGAAAGTGAACAAGGCCCAGCCCAACACGAGAAGCGGTACGGAGTTGTTGAACAAGTGCTGCCAGCTGCCGTGGATAAAAGGCATGGTAAAGATCCCTCGCAACCCTTCCACAGAGCGGGGCCGAAGACCGAAACGGCTTAAGTTCCAGCCGTATTCCCACCCGAGAAAGTGAATGATCCACATGATGAGCACCAATCCTGCCGGCACGGCAATAGCGAGGAAGCGGTGGTTCGGCGTGTGGTATGTTCTTTTTTCAGTCAAGGTTTATTACATTTTGGCTCGGGCGAATATAGGCAACACGGAGTCCCGTCAATTTTCAAAACCGAGTGTTTCGCGAATCTCGGAATTCCGAAGATGGTAATCCAATCATGCTGCATAGGTCTAGTAAAACGCAGCCATTGGACTATACGGTCAGACATCAATTAACGTTTATCAATACTATTTCAGTTGCCGGATCATAAAGTCCAAGAGCAAGGCCAGCGAAGCCCTCGGAAAGCGCAGGTTACTCGCGTAGATGAGCATTTCAGAGGGCGAGCATAACGCCGCTCTTGCGCTTTACGGACGGAAACTATACAAACCCTCTTTCTTTCTTTAAAGCCTCATACGCCTCCTGAACTTTTTGAAACTTCTCGCGTGCCGCCGTTTGAAATTCTTTGCCCAGATGGGTCACTTTGTCGGGGTGGTATTTCACGGCCATGCGTCGGTATGCTTTTTTGATTTCCGATTCGGAGGCCGACTCGTGGATTTCCAATATTTTGTACGCACTTTGGGAGTCCTGGCCAAACATGGCGCGGATCGAATCGAAGTCTTTATCGCTGATCGCCATGTAGCGTGCAATGTCCTCGATCACGCGCATCTCCACTGCGGCCAATCTGCCATCGGCTTCCGCCAATCCGAAAAGATAATGCAAGAGTTGCAGGCGCAATGGGTGCTGCATGTTTTGCTTGATCTGATTGGACACGGCCCGCAGATCCACCGGCTTGTTCATGATGTCTCGCAGCAGCAAAACGTACTCACTTGCCCGCCTTTCGCCAAACTGGCGAACGAAGAACCGCTTGACGTAATCGAGCTCCGAACGCATCACCTTGCCGTCGGCTTTCATTACGGCGGCCGACAATACCAAGAGGCTGACCGTAAAGTCGCCGGCTGTGGCGTATCCGTAGCTGCCCGTGCGCCGTCGCCCGGAGAAAGGTTCCGATTTGGCGACAGCCGTCGAGCCATCGATCATGGAGCCTATGGCGAAACCTATGATCGCCCCTATGGGCCCTCCCAACGTGAAACCCAGTGCTCCACCAATCCATTTCGCGTATTTTGCCATGCTTTTTTCCTAGTGAACGCCGCCGTTTATTTTTCGGTTTTCGTCTCGTGGTTTTATTCCATAATTACCGGGCCATGGTATATCGATTCCCCCGGTGCCCAATCGAGCTTACCATACCCGAGTCAATGCCGAAAATGAAGCCTAAACCCGAATGTGATCATCAATGTATATCACCAACTTCCCCCGGCGCCTCCACCACCAAAACTGCCCCCACCAAAACCGCCGAAGCCACCTCCTCCGCCGCCTCCGCCAAAACCACCGCTCCCACCGCGAAAATTCGAATAGTGACTGGAGTGGCTGCGGCTTGCCGCGGCCATCATTGCCCACGCGGCCCAGAACCCAAGGTTGTTGGTTCGCGCATATTGTCGAGTGCGGCGGTAAAAAAGGAAAAACCAAATGCCCAAAATGAACAGAATGGGGAATGCAGCCCCCCATCCCGGTGATTTTGACTCGTTCTTTTTGTTGTAGTCTTTGTAGTTGTATTCGCCGGTGGTCAGTTGGCTCACCACATCCACCGCCGCATTGAGCCCGCCATAATAATCACCGTTTTTAAAATGGGGGATCATTTCCTTGTCGACGATCAGCTTGGCCGTCGCATCGGGGATGGCGCCTTCCAGACCATATCCGGTGGCGATGAAGGCGTGGCCGCGATCGTTTCCAACCTTGGGTTTCACCAAGATGACCAAGCCATTATCAAATTCTTTCTGTCCCACTTTCCACCGTTTGCCTATCTCGTAGGCGGTCATGGCCGCGTCACCGGCACACAGCTCGTCAATGGTCACGATTACCACTTGGTTGCTCGTCTCTCGGTTGAGATCGCGCAGCTTGGTCTCCAAAGACTGCTCCTGCTCGGGCGATAAAATGCCCGAGGCATCGACCACCAAACGGTCCGGCTTGGGCGGATAGCAGTCGTCCGTGCTTTGGCCTTGCAAAACAAGGGGTGCGGATACGGCCAGCAGAAGTACGATGAAGAAATTGCGGATCATGTGCTTATTCGATGTTCGGGCCAAAAGATACCTCGTTGCTCAATTCGTCGACGTCGTCGTCGGTGTAGGGGAAGTGGGCATTGAGCTTGTCCCCGGCCATGGCGATTCCTTCACGCAGACCTTCGGTAAAGCGACGGTCCTTGAATTTCTCGACCATGCGGTCTTTTATTTGGTCCCAAAAGCCATCTTCGACTTTTTCGTTTATGCCCGCATCGCCGAGGATGGCCAGCTTCCGGTCTTCGTAACTCAAATAAAACAAGACTCCCGAGCGCAATGCCGTGCGGTGCATTTCGAGTTTTTCAAACACGAAGGCTGCACGGTCCATCACGTCTTCGGGACAGCGTTTTTCCACATGGACGCGTATCTCTCCCGAAGTCTGCAGTTCCGCTTCACCAATGGCTTTGCGGATGGTCTCGAGATCGCGCTCGGAAAATGGTCCTTTGGTCATGTTAAAATTGAACTTCGGGGGCTTTTTCCGTACCGGCATCACTTTCAAAATAGCCTTTTTTGTCGAAACCGAAAATTCCCGCAGTCACGTTTTTCGGGAATGTGCGAATGTAAGTGTTGTATTCCCGTACTGTTTCGTTGAATTTATCGCGGGACACGCTGATGCGGTTCTCGGTTCCCTCCAGTTGCGCCTGCAACTGGCTGAATTGCTCATTGGCCTTCAATTCGGGATACCGCTCAACGGTGACCAGCAATCGCGACAGCGCACCTGACAATTGCGACTGCGCCTCTTGGTATTTTTGGATTTCGGCCGGGTCCAACTTGTCGGGATTTACCTGTATGGAGGTCGCTTTTGAGCGCGCCTCGATGACTTGCGTCAAGGTTTCCTGTTCGAAGTTGGCGTATCCTTTTACGGTGTTCACCAAACTGGGAATTAGGTCACTGCGGCGTTGGTACTGCGTTTCCACGCTAGCCCAAGATTTGGAGATCGCCTCCTCTTTTTGTACCATGGAGTTGTAGCCGCACGAGCTTAGCATCAGTGCCGCCGCCATAAATATTACTAGTCTCTTCATTTTGTATCGGTGTGGGTTTCGGTGTGGGTTTCGGTTTGTTCTTGTTCTTTGATCATGTCCATGCTGCGCGATATGAATTTGCTCATCGCCTCACCTTTCAAGAGGTTTTGCGAAAGCATCGCCAAGTCGACCAATTGACTGATCATCGTTTTTTTCGTGTTTTCATCCTTTTGGGCCATGATCCCGCTCACCAGCGGATGGTTGCCATTGACCACAAGGTTGTACATTTCCGGCAATTGACCAAACATTTGGCCGCCGCCGGTCATTTGTTGCTCCTTCATGCGGCGCATGAATTCGCTTTGCGTTACGATCATCGGCCGGTCGTTTTCGCTCATGTTCTCAAACTGAACTTGAAACTTTTCCTTGTCGACCACCTCTTCGATCAGCGGCTTCAGCGATTCTTTTTCTTCGTCGCTCAACTTCGATGGCAGCGCTTCTTCCTTTTCAATCAACTTGTCGATCGTGTCGGCATCTACGCGTGCAAAACCGACATTAGACATCTTTTGTTCAAGCTTCGATACCAAATGGCTGGTCAGGGGAGAGTCCATGATCACTACGTCGTAATCCCGGTTCTTGGCCGTCTCGATAAAGGAGTACTGCTCCTTCTCGTCCACGGCATACAGTACCGTGAGCTTGCCGTTTTTATCCGTTTGCGACGGTTTTATTTTGTCCTTGTATTCTTCCAAGGTGTAATACTTGCCGCTCACCGATTTCAAGAGGTAAAATTTCAGCGCTTTCTCGTAAAACTTGTCGTCCGTCAGCATGCCGAACTCCATGAATATCTTGATGTCTGCCCACTTGGCCTCGAAGTCCTTGCGGTTATTTTTGAACATCGAGTGAAGTTTGTCCCCCACCTTTTTGGTGATGTGCGAAGAGATCTTCTTCACGCGCGAATCCTCTTGGAGGTACGATCGCGATACGTTCAGGGGAATATCCGGAGAGTCGATGACCCCGTGGAGCAAAGTCAAAAATTCAGGGACGATGTTCTCGACATTGTCCGTGATGAATACTTGGTTGCTGTAAAGATTGATCTTGTTTTTCTGCATTTCCAAGTTGTTCTTCAACTTCGGAAAGTACAGGATACCCGTGAGGTTAAATGGGAAGTCCACGTTCAAGTGAATGTGAAACAGCGGATCCTCAAAAGTCATCGGATACAGTTCACGGTAAAACGCTTTATAATCCTCATCCTTCAATTCCGAAGGAGCTTTGGTCCAAGCCGGATCCGTATTGTTGATGATGCGGTCTTCGACTATTTTCGTCTCCTTTCCGCCTTCCACGATTTTGCCTTCTGCGTCGCGTTCCTTTTCGGTTCGCTCGGTGGTGCCAAACTTGATCGGCACGGGCAAAAACTTGCAATACTTATTCAAAATGCCCATCAACCTCGACTCTTCCAAAAATTCCGCACTGTCTTCGGCGATGTGGAGTATGATGTCGGTGCCCTTTGATTTCTTTTTCGTCTCACCCATCGTGTAGTTCGGGCTGCCATCGCACGTCCAAATCACTGCTTGTGAATTTGGTTTTTGCGATCGCGTCACGATTTCCACTTTCTCCGCCACCATAAATGCCGAGTAGAAACCCAGGCCAAAGTGGCCGATCATCGCATTTTTCTTGCCGGCATCCTTGTATTTCTGCACGAATTCCTCCGCTCCCGAAAATGCGATTTCATTGATGTATTTGTCCACCTCCTCGGCGGTCATGCCTATGCCGTTGTCGCGGACGGTGATGCGTTTTTTATCCTTTTCCAGAATCACCTCCACACGCAGGTTTTCCGTATTGGCCTTCAGTTCGCCAATGCCTACCAGTGTTTTCAGTTTTTGCGATGCATCCACCGCATTGGATACCAATTCCCGCAGAAAAATCTCGTGGTCGGAATACAAGAATTTCTTGATGATTGGAAAAATATTTTCACTTTGAACGTTGATACTTCCTTTTTGCATTTCAGTGGTTTTTACCGGGTTTTTCAGACGTATCCATTTTGTCAATCGACGTGCCGGACGCACCAATCTGCCATATTGTCCTATTTTTATGGTGTAAAAATGTCAATGATTCCCTTTTTCTTTTGGGCGTGCCCCTCGATTGTCTCAAATCGGAAAAACATTTTCAGAATATAATATTCCGCGGTTTTTCATTTTTCCTTCGTCGGCCGGGTCACGTCGTCCGCTGTATCCGTCTTCGGGGGCGGCGGCGTCCGTATGGCGGAGCGGGAGCTTCCAAGGTCGCTCCGCTCCGCCTACGGTCGTCGCTCCGCTCCGCCTACGGTCGTCGCCGCCCCCGAAGACGGGATGCCGCTACCACCGCTCACGCAAAATCCCGTCGAGATTGGTGTCGCCAAATCACAAAGGGTGATGAAGTCGATCAAGAGAAAATGATGTGACTTATGGTATGGGGATGAGGGTTGCCAATAATGGAACAAAATGTGATGTTGCGCGAGGGCGGAAGGCGGTATCCTTTGTGGGGCTTTGGCGCGTGGCCGTGCCGTGAGGCAGTGACATTTCGAGGGCCTCAATGCATCGCCTTGGAAACTCGCCGCACGGTATACGGCCACGCACCAAAGCCCGCAAAGATATAGCCTGTAGACCGACCCGACTCGTATGTATTCAATGGATGATTAACGACCGATGTGATGGTGAGACAAACTGAAACGGTAGAGGAATATTGAGGGGCGCGCCCAAAAACCCTATAAAAAGACAATAATGTCCGCTTCTGTTTTCTATCTTTGTCGTCATGAAAACTTTTCACGCTCATACTCTCGAAGGACACGCCTCGCCGGTCTACGCCGCTTTTCTTCATCGCGCCACGAACACGTTGTACACGGGTGGTGGCGACGGCATGGTGGGGGCGTGGAATGTGGCGAACCACGAGCCCGACCCATTTTCGGTGCGCATCGGCGCTACGGTGTACTCCATTTTTTTGGATGATGCGACCAACCGTCTTTACGTCGGGCAGGCCGGCGGCGGCATTCACGTGATCGATTTGGATACCAAGACCGAGCTGCGCCACCTCAAATACCACGAGGGGCCCGTGTTTGACGTTTTGCTCGACAGGGAGCGAAATCAAATTTATTCGGCGGGAAGCAATGGAACTTTGGCCATCACCGATGCCGAGGACTACCGCTTGCTGTGGAGCATGCCGGTAGCAGATTCCAAGCTGAGGACGCTGCGTCTGTCGCCCGATGGCAAGCGGCTTTTGGTGGGTGCTTCCGATGGGCGGATACGTATATTCGACACCGAATATTTCAATGAAGCCGCGATGATCGAAGGCCACGAAGGCGGGGTGTATTGCATGGAGTTTTTGCGTGACGGCACGCTGCTGTCGGGGGGACGCGACGGCCACTTGCGGCATTGGAAACTTGAGGGCGATTCCTTGGAATTACTTGAAGCCATACCCGCACACAACTACGCGATTTATTCGATTTCACTCCACCCCGAATTGCCGTATGTCGTGAGCGGAAGCCGCGACCGAAAAGTTAAAATTTGGCCTTTGCACGACTGGAAAAATGCGGCGCGCATCGAGCGGCGAGGCTCATTGGGCCATACGCATTCGGTCAATGTGGTCGGGTGGGCAAGTGACGATGAGGTGTTCAGCATAGGCGACGACCGCAAGCTGTATTTTTGGCGCGTCGAAGGACTGGGGGTCACTCGAGAGGCATTACCGTAAGCCCGCTCCGCATCTTCGGTAGGACATAGGTGGTTTTGGCGGGCATGATCTCACCGGCTTCGGCCACCTCAAAAATGTGTTCGGGAGCCACTTTGTGGAGGGTGAAGAGTGCCTTGTAAGTCCCGTCATCGATGGCATTTTCGTAAGGTTCCAAGTCTTCGTTGCCGGCGATGTAACGCACCAATCCCGAACGCTTTGTTTCGTCCAATCCGAATATTGGATTCAACACCAGGTTGTTGAGTATGCCTGCATCGAGTCGATCCACCGCGGTTTGGCCTTTGTATCCCTCTTTGAGTTCGAGTTTGAACCATCCCTTCTTCAACCGCAATCCGTAGGTGCGCGAATAGGGTGGGAGCACATCTCCCTCATCCGGTTTTACGACAAAATTCGCTTCCAATTTTCGGAGCAGGGCATCGTCGCTGATGTCGAAACCCGTTTTCAACAGCCTGTGAAAGGGCAGAATGCGGAGATTTTCACCTGACATGATCATCGCCAGGGTTTGGTTGTATTTTTCTTTTCCCGTGTGATTTGGGTTTTCAGCGCGCCGTCTGTCGGCCATCAGCATCGAGCTTTTCATCCTGTGGTGGCCATCGGCAATGTACAAGGACTTGATCCGGGCCAATTGCTTTTTGATACGGCTGATCTCCTCGGGGTCATCAATTTTCCAAAGTCGATGAGAGATGCCTTCGGAGGTTGTGAAATCGAATTCCGGTGTTTCGGGCATTTTAGCCGTGAAATAGTTTTGGAGTTCCGCGAGGTGTTCACGGTAGGTCAACAATACCGGCTCTGCATTAAACCTACTGTGATACAGGTGATTGCTTATCCTTTCAACTCTTGACTTTAGCGTTTGTTCGTGTATTTTAATGCGTCCTTTTCGGTAATCCTCGGTCGCAACTCCGCAGATGATGCCGGTGTAGGTGGCGTCAATGGCAATTTGCTGATAGAGGTAAAAACACGGTGTATTGTCCTGAACATACCATCCCCTGTCGACGAAGTTTTGAAACTTTTGTTTTACGGCTTTGAAGCGTTCAGGCGAGGCATCGATGGGATTTTCGGAAAATTCCGGGTTCATGATGTGAATGAAGGAATAGGGGTTTTCCTTCATACGCTCTTCGAGTTCAGATGCCGAGTAGCTGATATAAGATCGCGACACCATTTTCCGGGCTTTGCCTTTGACAGGTCTGAAGGCGCGAAAAGGAATCGGCTTGATCGTGATTTCATTCATTGACGCGAAAGTATTGGTTTTCTCCGGAATTAATTATGCCGGCGTTAAGTCCCGTATGACGAAATCGGTTTCTGAATTTCGGACATCGGCTGCTCCAAATCGCTAGAAACGAAAACAAAAAACCCGGCGTCAATTTAACGCCGGGTTTTCCGTATTCGGGTTTTAGAAGTTAAACGATCATTTTGCGATCATAAACTTCTCGATCACCACATCCGAGTCGGTCGTCAATCGGTAGATATACACTCCCGCGGGCAGGCCGGTTCCGTTGAATTGGAAGCGGTACTCATTTTTGGGTGAGGCCATGCCGTTGTACAGCACTTCCAGACTACGGCCGCTCATGTCATACACTTCCAAGGTGGTATGCTCTTCGCTTGCCACTTCAAATGTGACGTTGGATATCCCCGAAGTCGGGTTGGGAGAGCTGATCATTGACGGCCCTGAAGGCGTATTGAAGGCCAATGTTGACCAAGGACCTGCGATGACAGGGTCATCATTGCATCCGCAGCGGATTGCCCAGATGTAGTCCGTGCCATAATCGAACAGCCAGTTGGAACCCAGATAGTTGTCGGCTTCGAATTCCCACTGTGTTGTTTTGTTGACCAAGACATTGTCGGCGGTGTACAGACGATGCTGACAAGCGATGGAGTTGGCCACCGGGTTCCAGTGTCCGAGCATTCCATCGCCTTCGATGTACTCGACCCACATGCCGGTAACGGCGGGTTGCGGATCGGTACAAACGTAAGTGCCTACGCAATCGCAGTCCTCGGTCACGGTGTCGTTTTCGGTAGACGGGTCACCGTCATCACACGCGTCGCCGATGTTGGCTTCGAGTGCGGGACAGTCGTAAATCACCATTCCGACGCATTCGCAGTCTTCTGTCACGGCGTCGTTTTCGGTATTTGGATCACCGTCGTCACACGCGTCGCCGATGTTGGCTTCGAGTTCGGGACAGTCGTATATCACCGTTCCGACGCATTCGCAGTCTTCGGTCACGGTGTCGTTTTCCGTTTCGGGATCACCGTCGTCACATGCATCGCCGATGTTGGCTTCCAATGCGGGACATTCACACGTGAGTTCAATCGTAAAGGATTTCCCTGTGGTTCCCCAGTTGTAGGTACGTACGTAGTAAGTCCCGGTTTCAAGTCCTTCGAGGGTTATGGATTCAGGGCCATAATAAGGATAAGGCGCATTGTCAGAACAGGCCTCATAAACCAAATCGGCGCAATCGCCGGAGTACACGAACAATACTCCATCCCAACCCAAATCTGTGGAGGAAACGGTTATCGTATAGTTCGCGGTTCCATTGGCTTCAAAAGAATACCATACGTCGTCGCCGTTCAGTGAATTTCCATCACAAAAATTATCCAATTCTACAACAGATGGCGTAGCCCCGAAAGAAGTGCCGAGACTAGAGTGGCCACATTCCAACATAACGGCTCCGACGCATTCGTCGTTGGGTTGCCCGATACACTCACAATCTTCATTAACGTAATCTCCAAAGGTCGCAGCGTCTCCATCGTCGCATGTGTCCCCGATATTGGCCTGTAGAATTTGACAGTCGTATGAGATTCCCACACAGTTACATCCTTCATCCAACACATCGTTGTATGTCCCGAGGTCACCGTCATCACAAGCGTCGCCGATGTTGGCTTCGAGTTCATAACAGTCGAAGAGGATTCCTACACAGTCGCAGTTTTCGTCCACGGTGTCATTATAGGTGCCGGAATCTCCGTCGTCACAAGCGTCGCCGATATTGGCTTCCAATTCCGGACAGAAACTTAGACACGTGAGTTCAATCGTAAAGGATTTCCCTGTAGTCCCCCAGCTATATGTACGAACGTAGTAAGTCCCTATTTCAAGACCTTCCAAGGTTATGGACTCAGGGTCACGATAAGGATAGGCATTGTCGGCACAAGCTTCATAAACCAAACCGGTGCAATCGCCGGAGTAAAAGAACAATACTCCATCCCAATCCGGGTCTGTTGAGGAAACGGTGACCGTGTAATTCGAAGTTCCATCGGCCTCAAAAAAATACCATACATCGAGAGGGCTACCCATAGCCCATCCGTCACATTGATTATCCAAAACTAAGCCGTAAGACGTAGCCCCAATCGTTGTGCCGGGAATAGGTTGACCACATTCCAAGGGTATGGCTCCGTCGCAATCGTCATTGATGAGCTGACCGACGCAATCGCAGTCTTCGGTCACGGTGTCGTTTTCCGTTCCCGGATCACCGTCGTCACACGCATCGCCGATGTCGGCTCCGAGTTCGGGACAGTCGTACCCTCCGCAGATCAGGCTTACCGTGATCGTGCCTTCATCGTCGGCTGCGTAGTACGGACGTACGCGGAAGTAATAGTTTCCGGCGTCGGTTATTTCATACTCTTCGTTAGGATCGGAGCATGAACCCGCTTCGGTGAGGTTGTTGCAATCGTCCCCCATGAATAGTTGGACAACGGCGTCGAAAGATGAAGTTTCACCGATGGTATAGGTTTGCGAGCCGTTGCAGGTGAAAGAAAACCAAACGTCGACGGAACCTGTGCCGTCGCAGCCGTCTTCCATGGAAGAGGTTGCTTCCATCAAGGACTGGACTATTACGTCATCGCAAGCGATGGCCGTTGCGGTGCAGGCTTCGTCGTTGGTTGCGACCGGGATACCTTCACACCCGCAGTCTTCGGTTACCGTGTCGTCAACGGTGTTCGGGTCACCGTCGTCGCAAGCGTCGCCGAAATTGGTTTCGAGATCTGGACAGTCCCACGATGCTTCACTTGCCACTACGAAAGTGTAGTCTTCGAATTCACCGTAAGGAAAGTCCGTTTCGCATGGATCGACAACACCGGAAATGCTGTACCAGTGACTGACGATTCTCATTCGCGTCGATCCCAACATCGCGCTTGCGGGTACCGAAACGGAACCCGAGTGTGAGGTTGAATAACTGTTCGACTGATAAGCCACCTCATCGGTATCGAAAAAGCCGTCATGGTTCCAGTCTACCCAGATTCGGAATCCGGCGGTTCCACCTTCGAAGCTCGCATTAAAGTTAACAGACCCGCCGTAGCCTTGCTCTGCGGTTAAGCCGGTATAGTCGCCGTATCCATCAGCCGAGAACCCCGAACCGTTGTTGGTGATGCTTTGATCACCTCCGTTGGTGGAGAAGTCGTTGATATACCGGTTGGGATTGGTTCCTTCCGGCACGCAGTAAGTCACCACTTGGGCCGATGCCGAGTAGGATAGTAAAAATGTACTCAGTAATAAACTGGAATAGACTCCGAGTAAACGTGGTAAATGCATCTTTTTCATGATAGAAAAATTTCATATTAAAAAAAACTGGTTTGAAAGAATCGGTGGAACTTTTCGCGCCTGCACGGAATCGCACCGTTTTATGGGTTTGGTTCGATGTACGGCGCATAATCGACGGTAAAAGAAAGGGGTGTATATGTTTGCAGTAAAAACCGGTGGTATATACGAGTCGACGGAACTTTATGAGGCTGCAAGCTGTCCGCGTCGAAGGCTGAATGTGAGCACAGCACAATGAGGCATTGTTTGGCCTTTTCATGAGAGATGGGTTTTGGTTAAAAAAATGGCTGTAACAAGCGAAGGGAACGCTTTCGGTTCGCCTTATGCAATGCCGTATAAGAGGTTGTTTTCGATGTACGGCTAAGTTGTTTCGATAAAAGTAATTTCCGGGAATATGGATTCCAAGCATATCACAATTTTTTTTCATTTTTGAATGACCAAGAGGTGGAGAGGTATAAATCATTGGAATTTTTGCAATAAAAAAACCCGGCGCCTTTAGACGCCGGGTTTATATCCCGATCAGGGTTTTGATGGATTATGTCATCATTTTGCAATCATGAATTTCTCGATCACGACTTCCGAGTCGGTCGTCAATCGGTAGATATACACTCCCGCGGGCAGGCCGGTACCGTTGAATTGGAAGCGGTACTCGCTTGCGGGACTCGCCATGCCGCTGTACAGCACGTCGATGATGCGTCCGCGCATGTCGTACACTTCCAAAGTGGTGTGCTCTTCGCTTGCCACTTCGAAGGTGACGTTGGATAACCCCGAAGTCGGGTTGGGAGAGCTGATCAAGGAAGCGCCGGCGGGTGTGGTGAAATTCAATGCAGACCACGGCCCGGCGATGATTGGACTTTCTGAACATCCGCAACGGATGGACCAAGTGTAGTTGGTATTGTAGTTAAACATCCAGCGCGGGGCCATGTAGCTGTCCGCCTCAAGCTCCATCTGTGTGGTCTTCTTGATCAGCACGTTGTCGGCGTTATGCAATTGGTGTTGACATCCGATGGAATACGGCACGGCATCCCAGTGGAACAACATGCCTTCACCTTCGACATGTTCAACCCACATGCCCGTAACGGCAGGTTGCGGATCGGTACAGACGAAAGTGCCGGTGCATTCGCAGTCCTCGGTGATGACATCGTTCTCAGTGTTTGGATCTCCGTCGTCACATGTGTCACCAATGTTGGCTTCCAGCGCGGGACAGTCGTAAATTACCGTTCCGACGCATTCGCAGTCTTCGGTCACCGTGTCGTTTTCTGTTCCTGCATCTCCGTCGTCGCAAGCATCGCCGATATTGGCTTCGAGTGCGGGACAGTCGTAAATTACCGTTCCGACGCATTCGCAGTCTTCAGTCACTGTGTCGTTTTCCGTTCCGGGGTCTCCGTCGTCACACGCGTCGCCGATGTTTGCTTCCAGCGCGGGACAGTCGAATTCTAATTCCGGACCACATGTCCAACTGATATCATCCACGATTACCTGTTTGTCGGTAATGTTTCTGATTTCGATTGTAACATCGCCGGTAATATTGATTCCGATTACGGTAAAGATATGCTCATCATAATCGTCGAAAGGTGATGAAACACCT
>CAJDXB010000004.1_pt5 | contig 15436 bp, 10 predicted proteins | sample 7391691 | NCBI WGS metagenome assembly CAJDXB01 (sample SAMEA7055747, study PRJEB34461) | soil metagenome | biome: terrestrial ecosystem; feature: Peninsula; material: soil | place: Antarctica | collected 2016 | reverse complement strand
AGGGTGAGGATACTCAGCTTTTCAGCGCCGGCATCGAGCAGGATTCGACCGCATGCCTCGAGCGTGGATCCCGTGGTGACCACGTCGTCGACCAATAGGACGTGGCGATTGTGAAAATGCTTGGGCCGTCGAACTTCGAAAATACGTTCTACGTTCAGCCATCGGTCCCAACGTCCTTTGCTGGTTTGCGAAGTGTTGTTGGCGATGCGGATGACGTTGTCGATTACGATTTCGGCGTTGAAGTTTTTGTTGAGGCCTTTGGCGATGGGATCGCATTGGTTGAAGCCGCGTTTGTGTCGCTTGGCGGGGTGTAAGGGGAGGGGCACGATGATGTCGGGTGGGTCGTAGCCGTCTCGCATCAAGTCGAAGGAGTACAATTGGCCGAGGCGCTCACCGATTTCTTGTCGGCCATGATATTTCAAGAGGTGAATGAGTGCTTGGGTGGGGCCGCCGGGTGTGAAAATCAAGAACGATGAGGCTTGGTGCACGGGGATTCGACCGTTGAATTTTCTCTTGACGAAATTGTCGGGAACGCGGTGGAGGTTGGTCTTTGGCAGATCGGCCAAGCAAGAGAGACAGATGAGTTTTTCACTCTTGACCAGAGCCGAACCGCAGGCAGCACATACTTTTGGAAACAAAAGATTGGATAAGTCCTTGAACCATTCAAAATTGTACTTTTGCTTCGCAGTTTTCATCGTTTCACTCTTTCGGTGAAAAAGATAACTCTTTATTGAGCAACCACCAAATGAACACCAAGCGAAATGGCAGAAGAAACACCGAATAAACCAACAAGAGACACGCGCAACAAACGGTACATGATCGCCATCATTATTCTGGCGGTTTTGGTTGTCGCCTTGGGCGTCGCGCTTTTTATGGGATCCAGGACCATAGAGAAAAAGGATGATTCGATCAGTGAATTGCGGGTGGAGCAACTCGAATTGAAAAGCGACCTGCAGTCCATGCTCATCCAGTACGACACATTAAATGTTGAAAACGAACAGCTGAACGCCGAGATCAAAGCGCAACAAGCCGAGATCTCCGACATGCTGAAGCAGATAGATAAGCACAAGGACGATGCGTACATCATCTCCAAGTTCAAGAAGGAAGCGGCGACTCTTCGCGATATCATGAAGGGATACTTGGTGACGATAGATTCGCTAAACACGTTGAATATCGACTTGCGCAAGGACAATGAGTTTTTGGCCGATGAGCTCACAACGGTAAAAACGCATGCCAAAGAACTGGAAGACACCAAGAAAAATTTGGAAACCATCGTGGCTACGGGTTCCATTCTTCAGGCCAACAATATGGAAAGTGTCGGGCTGAAAGTGCGTAACAATGGCAGCCAAAAAGAAGTGACTCGTGCTGGCAGGGTGGATATGATCCGTACCTGTGCGCGAATTGCAGAAAACAAGATCAGTCGGCCCGGTAAAAAGACGATGTACTTGCGGATCATCTCACCCGATGGGGTGGTTATGGAGAGTAAGGAAGGTGGCGACGGTCGGTTTGATTTTGAAGGCGTAAGTGGAAAATACAGCGTTAAGCGCGTCATTGATTACAACAATGAAGCCTTCGAACTTTGTGTTTTCTATACCGTGACTGAAGGAATCGACCTGCCTTCGGGAAAATACATCGTAGAAATGTACGAAGACGGTAGTTTGATAGGCAAGGCCGATTTTGACTTGAAGTAAGAACGTGCGTGAATATTCGCAGTTCTGAGATTCAGGCTCAGAAAAAGGCCCGCACTTGGACGTTGCCGGTATGAATGGCCTTGACTTCCTCTGATTTCCTTTGGAGGTTTTTGCCCAAATTGCGCTGTACGCCTGCGCCCCACGTGAAGTTTCTTCCGTTTTGCAAACCGTCGAGCATCTCGTAGGCCAGACTGTTATTGGAAGCTCCCTCGTAATCGATGTTGATGATGTTGAACTTGGCGGAGAAGATGCCCGACTCGACTTTGCTCAGGCGGAAATCGAGGCCGATATCGAGTAGGGTGGCGGTTTCTCCTCCTAAAATTTGCGCATTGGTTTTATCTGTGTATTCATTGGATAGACTGACCCGGAGGTCGGTTCCGGGCTGATAGCTCAAAATCTGTTTTAGACGAAAATAGTCGATACGGTAAGTTCGGCCCGAGAGGATGTCTGAAGTGCTTTCTCGCTGGCCGAGCTCCTGCTCCAATGCGATGGAAAATGCGTTGGCGATGGCCAGTCGTCCACGAAGGATGTGGGAAAAGGAGTTTCGCTCTTCGAAGCCGGTGGTCAGGGGAATTGTTGACATGAGCGCGGCGTAACCATAATCGAGAGCGAACTTTGGATTGCTTCGATTGAAAAACAGCGTATTGCGAATGCTCGAGGACTGTGATACCAAAACCGAGTCACCCAGGTCGGTCACGAAGGGATTGTATCGGTCGGCGTCTTCTTCTCGGCGGGTTTTTCGTTCGATGCGAAAAGCGGTTTGGTTGCTGAACTTCGAGAGCAGTTTCAAAAAACCTTCTTCACCTGACCATGCTCCCGCGGGGTTGAGATTCAGCGTTTGAGAATATTTGTTGGAATATGTACGCTCGTAATTATCGGTGGGGGTAAAAACGCGGATGTATCGATCTCCGTCTTCGGGACGGGCCACTTCAAATTCATTCAGCTCCTTGATGCTGTTTTCATTATAGTCAATCCAAGTGAAAGGCCCTTGTCCGGTGGGGTCTTGGATGTATATAAATTCCTTTTTTCGTTCGAGCCCGGATCCTATCTCGTAATATGTCGAAGTAGTCACGGCATTTTTCCATAGCCGCAGATTGTGCTCCAACCGCAGGAGCAGCGTGCTTTCGGGTTCGATATTGGTGAGCTCCGCATCTTTGATCTCGAGAATGCGGTTGGAAGCCATGGCGGTCAAACGGTTGTTGGGGTTGTGTGCCAAAGTCAACTCCGCACCGTATTGCTTGGCGTGGGTGGCTTGTTCAAACCGGTCTGAATCGACGGCGAAGTCGCTGCGTTCCCCGTAAAACAATCGATACCGCAAGTTTGAACTGTCGTGTTGAGTGAGATAAACTTGCCAATCGTAGAATTTGTAGGCTGCGGCTGACAGCGAATCACCACCTTGTCGCATTCTTCGGTTGTCTTCGCGCTCGTCGGAAAACCCGAGTTTTGTAAAGAACAAAGATTTTTCCAATCGCGACTTGTGACGAACGAACTTCGATGGATTCTCGCCTTCAGTATGGAGCATACTGCCGTTAAAGTCAGCTGAAAACCCGGGCAAGTTGGCCGAAGCGACCAAGCCGTTTTTTAGGGCGGAATAAGCATCGCCGGCAGAAAATTGTCGGATGGAATATTCTGCGGCAACGGCATCTGTCTTGTGCAGGGCCACCGTGCCGGTGGTGATGCGCTGTTCGTTGTGCGAAATGTCGAGTGGCAAGTTCCAATCGCGGCTGAACTCAACGGTCCGATAAGGCTCGAGGGGCTGAAAATTATCACCGATCCATTCGATGGCGGCCGATCCTTTTAAAACGGTGGCTTTTGGGCGATCACTCAGGGGAATTTTATGATTGACGCGAGCAGTCAAGGCGGGGCTGTAATTGTTTTGGTTGCCGATATCCGAAAAGGTATTGGCGTTTGCGTTCGAGAAGCCTCCTTCTACCATGGCCTCGGTTCGCGTGGAGAATGCATATGTGGCACCCACCATCAGCATTTGATTTTTTTTCGGAGCCACGAGTTGCCTGATGGGTGCGTATTTTCCCGCGTGGATGATTGTACCTCCCATGTTTTCCGGTACCACCCATTTATATATTCGTCCCGTAGCATCAAATCCCTCTTGGACATAATCGCCGTTTCCGTCTCCCACGTCGCTAAAAACGACACGGTAAAGATTTGGGACATCAGAAGTGGCACGGACAAAAACGGAATCGTATCCCAAAGAGTCGCGTAAAGTATAGAGTACAATGTCGTTGGTGAACTCGTTGACCGATTCATACCCCGGGGCGATGGCCGATGTTAGGTCATTGCCGGCTTCGGAAAGAATGCGTCGTTCGGCGTCGCCAAGATCTTGTTGCAACGGCTGGTTCTTGGCGTCTTGCTCGGAGAAGAAATTGACATAAACCGAGTAGCGTTCATCCTTCAAACCGGTGGAGGTTTGAATCAAACTCCGGGCATAATTGGCATCGGAATATTGAAATTCCACGGTGATTCTCTTGTCTTTGTTGATGGGTTGCTTGGTGGTAAAGGTAATTTCGGCCGTATTGTAATCGATGGTGTAATCGCGGTCTTGTCCGCGTTCCATTTGCCGACCGTCTATAAAAACCTGCTCTGTGCCGGCGATAACGATAATGAAGGGTTCATTTTCGTTGCCACGAAGGCGGTAAGGACCTTGGTTGCCCTCAACACCGGGGATCTCATTGCGCGCATACTTTCCGCGTGATAATGCCAAGGAAGTCTGCGTATAAAACTTTGCGGTAGTGTTCTTGTGTAGGGGCATTTCGGTACTGAAAGAAGCGCCTTGTGCCCGTTTATGATACCGGGTGAAGTATCCCACGGGCCCATCGATCACAAAATCTCCGGCAGTGAGCTTGCTGCGATCGTCGAAGAGCTGAATATAGACCTGATCAAACTCCTGAAGTTGTGCCGTATTTCCTTCCGGCTGAATTGGAATGTTGTCATCGCTTACAGAAGCCAGCACATTGATATTTTCCGTTAACTTGCCACTGAGCTGCAAACTCAAGGAACTGTTGACGGTCAGGTCTTGATTGTTTCCGAACCCGACTCCACGCGAGATACTGCCCGACTTGTTCAAAGAGGTAGTTCCGAAGATGTTTTCCGTTTGTCGACCGGGAGTATAGGTGTATGGATTTTCACGATACTCCGATTCCGGGCGGATCAGATCTGTTGAATAACGCCTATGGACTTTGAAGAAATCTATGGGAAATACGCGATACTTGGCGACCAATGAGTCGGTTGGAACGACGCCATGAAATACGATTTTGGCATCTAAAGGAAATATGCGGTATGTAGAAGTGTCGACCGGTCCGGATGTGGAAAATAGGAGGAGGGAATTCGGTACGATCCCGAGGGTGTCAATTTTTACGGTGTCGCTTTGAGGCAAAAATGTTTTGATACGTTCATTGGTTAACCCTTGGCTGAATAAGAGCGTAGAACAAAACATTGCAAAGAACGCCGGCAACAGCAGCCTTAAAACAACTGAAGATCCAACTTTCTGAGTGATGCCACAAAGAATATTTCGTGAAGCGGGTATGGACAAAGAGCATTTATCGATGCCAATCGAGAATTTTTGTGACAACCCAATAACCAAAAGCAGAACATTGGAAGCATCAATGAAGTTAGTGTACACGTCCTTTGTGTTTCGCGCTTTTTTTCCCAACGGGAAACCAAACGAAATCGGTAAGTCCGCTTGGTATCTTTTAGTTTTGGATATTTGCAAACTACGGGGAGTTTAACTTGGCACAGGCTCTAACAATACGGAAACAATACGGGATTTGACGATTAAAATTATATCATACAACTTGAATGGTATTCGTGCCGCGATGCAGAAAGGATTGATCGATTGGCTCAATCGGGAAAACCCGGACGTTCTGTTGGTTCAGGAAACTAAAGCACAGCCGGAACAAGTGGATTTGGATGCCTTTGAAAGAGCAGGGTACCACGCGTATTTTCACAGTGCCCAGAAACGTGGCTATTCGGGGGTTGCCATCTTTTCAAAAATCCAACCGGATCGTTTGGTGACCGGTATGGGTCGGAACGAATATGATTCCGAGGGCAGGGTGCTCCGCGCGGATTTTGGAGATTTGACCTTGCTCAGCACCTATTTTCCATCGGGGAGCAGCGGTGAGGCGCGTCAAGATTTCAAAATGAAATTTTTGTCGGACTTCAATCAATATGCGGCCGATCTGCTGCAAAGCCGACCAAAGACCATTATCTCGGGCGACTATAATATCTGCCATAAGCCCATCGACATCCACAATCCCGTGGCCAACAAAAACTCGAGCGGCTTTTTACCTGTAGAACGCGAATGGTTTTCTGGATTCCTTGAAATGGGTTTCGTAGATTCGTATAGGCATTTCAATGAAAATCTTCCCGACAAATATTCTTGGTGGACATATCGTTACAACGCCCGCATGAAGAATCTCGGGTGGAGAATAGATTATCATTTGGTATCCCGAGAACTTAAGAACGCCATGGTGGAAGCGGATATTCTTTCAGATGTCGTGCACAGTGACCACTGTCCCGTGTCACTTCAAATTGATTTTAATTAATAGGCCCACTCACCATCCATCATGAAGATGTTTTCTCGGTTTAATCGATTACTTGTATTAACCATAGCTGTGGTTCTTGTGGCTTGTACGGAGACAAATGTCAATTCGGATTCCCGTTCCGCCCAATACGCCGCGGGGCAAACCATGTATGGAGGGATGTTCAAAATGAATATTTCCGAACATATTCGCAGCATATTTCCCTTGAACTTGATGGATGCTTCGGCCTTTAACTTGATGAATCAAGTCTATGAAGGCCTCGTGCGGTTTGACGCGAAAGAGAATCGCATTGTGCCCGCGTTGGCGGAAAGCTATACCGTGGGTCCCAATGGATTGGTATACACATTTCACCTTCGTAAAGGGGTCTACTTCCACGACGACGGAGTCTTTGAAAATGGGAAAGGAAGAGAAGTTAAAGCCGATGACATTGCTTTCTGTTTGGCTCAATTGCTGACCCCATCGGAATACAACCGAATGTCGGCGTTTTTGGTGGACTTGATTCGAGACGGACGCGCATATTACAACCAAGGGGGAGCAAAATCCAAAATTGGTGGGTTGCCGGCGGGCATCCGCGTGATCAACGATTACACGATCGAGATAGAATTAATGCACTCCACACCGAACTTCCTAACCATACTCACCCATTCTTGTTGTTGGATTTACCCGAAGGAATTGATGATGTATGAAGATGGAATTAATAATTGGTGCATTGGAACAGGCCCGTTTCGCGCACGCCTCATCAAGATGAACGAGGTGGTCATCCTCGAACGAAACCACAACTATTGGATGGTCGATTCCAGTCTAAGGTCATTGCCCTATCTCGATGCAGTGAGATGCAATTTCATCCAAAGCGAATCGGAACAACTAAGGTATTTCAAAGCCGGATACATCGATTTGATATTCAATGCACCCATCAAACAATTGGCCGAATTGGAAGCTGAAAAGGAAGCTGATCCAAAAGCGAACTTCGAAATACGAACCTATCCAGGCTTGTATATAGAGTATTACGGTTTTCAGAATCGTGGTGAGTTGTTTTCGGACGAACGCATCAGAAAAGCATTCAACTATGCGGTGAATCGAAGGTTCATCGTCGATCAAGTGCTGAAAGGAAATGCGGATCCCGCCATTCATGGCTTCGTGCCTCCCGGTATGCCGGGGTATTCGGCTGAGAAAGTGCATGGTTACACCTATCAACCGGATTCGGCCCGGTTTCTGCTTGCAGCGGCCGGCTATCCCAATGGAGAAGGCTTTCCGGTTTTGTCCATTCAGGTGGACGATGGCGACGAAACCGTCATGGCGGTGGCGGAATCCGTACAGAAGATGTTATCACGTGTATTGAACATTACCATAGAATTATCCGTTTTGCCCAGAAACCGTCATTATGAAGATGTGGAAGAAGGGAAGGTGGATTTATGGCGAGATAGATGGATAGCCGACTATCCCGATGCCGAGAATTTTCTGAAACTCTTTCACGGAAAATTGGTTCCCGATGATTCGGTGAAATCATCTTACTTAAACAGTGTTCGGTTTAAGGACGTGATGTTCGATCATTATTTCGAAGAGTCGATGAGCAGTGTTGATCCTGAAGAACGACATAAACTGATGTTGCAGGCGGATGAAGTCATAGTCGAGCACGCTGCCGTACTACCGTTGTATTATCCGCGATGGACTTGGCTGGTGAATACACGGATTCAGAATTTGACGTTGAACGGTATGGGCCACCTCGATTTAAGGGATGTTTATGTAGGAGAGGAGAGGACAGCGGTTTCCTTATCAAACTAGTTCCCACCCATAAAGTCCGAAGCCTGTGCCCCATCTATGTACGAGGCTAGAAGTTCCCTGAAAGTCGGATTTCTCAGGTTCATAACTACATCTCAGCGTTTTTTCAAGGACTTTGTATACGCTTTGTTGGAAAGCATTCCATTGCGGAGAGCCGACCCCAACAAGACTATGAAAAAGGTGAAAAATGTAACTCCCGCTTGTGTTTCCAAAGTGTCTTCCGTCATGCACGATGCCGCCATAACCAATGCCGTACCCCACGCGAAATAATCACCGGAAGTGGTGTAGGTGAAAATGAAGAAGATCGCGATGAAAGCCAATAAGCCCATTACGCCAAAACTCACGAAGAAGGTGAGAAACTGATTGTGGGCGCGCAGGCGGAAACGAGGATCCAAGTCGATGCCGTAACGATCATATGCATGCTTAAAGGTGGTTCGAACATCTCCCGTGCCGGTACCGGTCCAAAAGTTTTCGGTAATCAGCTTTGAGGCAACCTTCCAATAGACGAAACGCTGGAAAAGCGATAGTCCCTTGGCATCGCCCGAATTGGCATAGACATGAAGGCTGTACAATACGATATGCCAGCGCAAGGGCAGTCCCGAAGATTCGGCGTAAACAGGTGTGGGGTAACCGGCTTCTATTCGACGGATATCTTCATCGGTCAGTGACATAACCCCTTGGCGGTCTTTGCGCAGCCCCTTGGCCGTCAGATAGCGGTAAAGCCGTGCAATTAGGTCTTGGTCGGCAGGATCATCGTATGAGAGATGAATCTTGCTCCGCTCATTCCAAGTCTTTTGGAGTTCATCCGGGGAAAAATAATAAAAGACGTGTCGTCCGTTTTCGACTTGATAGGAAGGGTGAAAAAAATAGGGGTTTCCAAGCTCCGTGTATACTTTCTCTTGTGGGATGACCTCGTTTGAAACGAAATTATTTTGGTAGTAGCGCCATGCGTATCCAACGGTACCCAAAATGAGCAAGGCGATAATTGCACCTATAGCGAAGGCCCGGCGCTTTCCGAAGGATCTTTTGACCAAGAAGACCGCGGTGAATATCAGCACCAAAAGAAGAACTATTATTCCCGTGGCCGCTTGGATGAAATTCAGAAATAACAAAATACTCAAAACCGAGGCCGTGACGTAAATGCGCCATGGACGGTTTAGCTTGGGCCAATAATATATGGCGGCGACAATAGCCACGACCATCATCAGGCTCAGTCGAATGTGAGAAATCTCGCCAATAATTTCACGCATATCGAGCACCTCACCCGAAAAGGTAAAGTAGTTGAAAACCGCCGTAAGTATGGCTACCCACAGACCCACTGAAAACCAAAACATCACCCGGGCAATGTCCTTGCCGTTGTGCTCCACACCGCCAATGGCAAAGGCCAAGACCAGAAGATTTAGCTTGATGCGTAAATCTTTGGCTGCAGACTCCCAGTCATGGGTGTTGATCAACCAAATGATGTGTATGGCAAACAATGCCACTATAGCCAATGCAGGTGGGTTTTTTCGCATTGTCGCCCATCCGCGGCGTGGGCCGGGGTAGACAAACCACCACACCGCCAAAAGAATGGTGGCGATGCTCATGAGCAAGTTGAGATTGGACATGCCGAATGCCAACAACGAAAGCAAAACGAGATGGCCGGAGCGCAGGTATTTGCGTTTTGTGCTCAACCGAGACTGTCTGGATTAATTCGTGGCCGGGCTTAAAATATCGGCGTAGGATTTTGCGTTTCGCAATGTTTCCTTTGCCCGGGCGATAGCCTCATCGCTTGATAGGGCCGCTTCAATTCGGCCACTTTGGTAATAATAACGAGACACAATTTCGTTTTCGAGCAAAGACCGAATCTTATCTTGGAAGAGGATGAGGTCTTTCTTTTTCTTCTTGTGGAGAACCTCTTTCAATTGAGCGAATTCAGATTCCGCCAATCCGTAATACTTTTCCTTCTGAGCCGTTTCGATTAGAATATCGAGATCCGTTTCGGTATCGGTGGTGTAGCTGTAATTCTTGTCTTTGAGATAATCCCTAAACTGATCGTAGTCTGCATCAGAGAGACGAAACAAGTCCGGCGCTGAGATGGAATCGTGTTCGGCGGCGTATTTATTGGCGTATTTGAAAAACAAACTTTCTGTAAAAAGACTCAGAATAACATGGGGAATCTCCTCTTGGGCGATTTGAATGTCAGGCATCAATCCGCGGCCATCTACTACCTCACGTCCGGCTTTGGTGTAAAAGACTTTTAGCAAAGAGTCAGGCACCTCTTCGACGTCTCCATTTTCCCCGCGGTGCGAATAGTCGAGTTTTTGGATACATCGGCCGCTGGGAATATAATATTTCGCCACGGTGAGTTTAAGCTTGTTATTGTATTTCAAGTCCTTGGTCTCTTGTACGAGCCCCTTGCCAAAGGTGCGATTGCCGATAAGGACGCCGCGGTCCAAGTCTTGTATGGCACCGGCAACGATTTCCGATGCAGAGGCACTACCTCCGTCGACCAATATCACCAACGGAATCTCCAAGTCGAGAGGTTCGCCCGGAGCCACATGGGTTTGATCCCATTCGGGAATTTTGCCTTTGGTCTTCACCACTGTTTGCCCCTTTGGTATAAAAAAGTTGGTGATTTTCACCGCTTCGTTGAGCAGTCCGCCGCCATTGCCGCGCAAGTCGAAAACCAAGGACTTCATGCCCTTTTTATCGCGGAGTTCCAAAAAGGCCTTGCGCACTTCGGCGCTTGCGGTTCGGGTAAAACTGTTCAGACTGATGTAGCCAATGCTGTCGGTTAACATGCCGTAATAAGGCACATCGGGAATTTTGATCTCCTCGCGTTTTAAATTGACGTCGCGCACATCTCCCAGTCGTTCGTATGTGACCTTCAATGACGAGCCGGATTGTCCCTTCAAGAGTTGGCTGATCTCTTCTTGATTTTTGCCGTCAATAGCTATTCCGTCAATGGCGATAACGCGATCACCCGCTTTGAGGCCGCCTTTTTGTGCCGGGAACCCCTCGTACGGCTCCGAGATATATATTTTGCCATCCACCGTTCGTATCAAACTGCCAATTCCACCATATTCGCCGGTAGTCATAAAGCGATAGTCTTCTATCCGGCTCTCGGTAATATAAGTGGTATAGGGATCAAGGGATGCCAACATCGCATCGATACCCACTTGCATCAACTCCCCCGGTTGGGTTTCGTCGACGTAATACATGTTCAAGTCGCGGTATAGCGTTGCAAACACTTCGAGATTTTTTGAAACTTCAAATAAATTCTCCCGGATTGTGGTGGCGTAGATTCCCACTGCTCCTGCGATGGCCAAGGCCATAATCACCAAGCTCTTCTTCAAACCAAATTTTTTCATCAACGTCGTCAGTATTTACGAATTTTTCTCCGCATTAAAAGTACGATACCAAAGTCAAACAAACCCGCAGGGAGGAACTGCACGAGTCTTATCGCGGTTAATTCTTGTTAAGCAGTTCGTTGTCGGCGGCACCTTTTAAGATCTCTCCGAGTGATTCTAATGCACGAAGATAGTTTTTCTCCAAATCGATGTATGTCGTTTGCGGGTTTCCGCCATATATCACCGCCATGATAAGCACGCTTTCTAGATCCATGGGAATCGCCGATTTGTGCAGACGGAACAACTCGCGGAGGCGACGTTTGATTCGGTTGCGATCCACCGCTTTGGGTACACGCCTCTTAGGTGCTGAGATCAGCACTTTCACGTGCTCTTCATTGTCACGTGCAGACCTACGTATCCACTTCAGGGTCAAAACCCCATGTCGCAAGTTGCGACCATCGCGAAACAGGCGGTCGATATCGCTTTTGGCGCATAGCCGTTGTCGCTTTGGAAAGGACTATCCCACCCGATTCGCATCGGGATTTTACTTGATCTTTTTGATATACTGCTCGATGGCCGCCGACATGGAGGGCAAACCCGGCCTTGGGGCATATACATCGAGCTTTAGTCCGGCCTCTTTCACCGCATCCGAAGTCGTGGAGCCGAAGGCGGCGATCCTCGTCTTGTTCTGTTTGAAATCGGGGAAGTTCAGCAACAATGATTCGATTCCCGAAGGACTGAAAAACACGAGCATATCGTAGTTTACGTCCGCCAAGTCAGACAAATCACTGCATACGGTCCGATAAAAAACTGATTTGGTATACCGGATATTGTACTTGTCGAGGAGATCGGTGATATTCCGCTTATGTATATCCGAACACGGCAGCAAGAACTTCTCGTTCTTGTGTTTCTTGATCACGGTGATTAAGTCGATGAATCGATGTTTGCCGTGAAAAATTTTCCGCTTCCGGTATACCACATACTTCTGCAAGTAATAAGCCGTCGACTCGGACAGGCAAAAATACTTCATCGACTCCGGCACATTGACCCGCATCTCTTTGGCTAAGCGAAAAAAATGATCAACGGCATTTCGGCTCGTTAATATTACGGCGGAATGCTCGAGAATATTGACGCGCTGCTGTCGGAACTCTTTGCCCGGCACTCCTTCCACGTGGATAAATGGCCTGAAATCGATCTTGACCTTGTACTTTTCAGCCAAGTCGAAGTAAGGGGATTTATCGGAAACGGGCCGGGGTTGGGAAATCAAAACGGATTTGACCTTTTCTGCCATACTGCTCTTCTGCATTATCTCGCCTCAAGGTTTGGCGGCCATGTTTACGGCACTTATGGCCAAAGCAATCGGCAAAATTTCGAGAGTGCAAAGGTACGAAATTATATACAGCCGAGAAACGCGATACCCCAGACCAATAGCGATGCCTTGAATGTACCGGAACAGAATAAATCCCACACCGATAATTCCCGCAACCGTAAATAAAATCGGTAGATTGCCGGTGTTTGTCACCGCCAAAACCAAACTTAATGGAAGTAAAACCAAACCGGCTGTGTTGTTGATAAGGATGACTTCATACGCGTATTCGCGAAGCAGCCCCGGGTCGCGATACAGCCAAGATAAAAATTGCATCAGGGAAACTTTCATCAGATAAATCATCAATACCGTGCCGAAGAGATAACCGAACCCAATCGGGCCACCAAGCAACTCGGGCATGAAATCGTAATAAGTGGCCGACAAGGACAAAACCAAAGCCATCGAGAGGCAGAAATTGATGAACAGACCCACAGAGGCTCGATGAGAAAACAAAGGCTCGTCGCGCATGATCAAACGAAGCATCTGCAAGCGGATGATGCCGCGAAACAAACGCGGCAACCGCCGTGGATAAGAAACGCGTATGGATGCAACGATGATAACGCCGATCAGAAAGACCCAGAGCATCCAAGGTTCAAACAAGTTGGGGCTGGGCCGCAGAAGAGGCTCAATCGATTGGGAAAAGTCTTGTTGCACGCGGTAAAGTTAAGGTAGTTTGGACAAATTGGAGACTGCTTGGAAGCGAGGGGAAATTTACCCAATCACAAGTAATCACGACCCGATAAAAAAAGCTTAACTAAAAGACGCGGGGCACTGCCCTGGATGGGACGATGCGCATTTTCTGATGTTTTGGCCAACGCAGATATCCTCGAAATCGCCAAGAGTCGCCAAGAGAAACTTGGCAAGGAAATGGAACATTATGAGATATGTTGTTATTCGCTGACTCTGTCCGTATTCAATGGAGTCGTGGTGCACCCAACTTTTCGCCGGGTTCTTCGTCAACATTGCGTATCTTTATTTTCATGCATTTCCCCAAAACTCATCTGTTCTTGATTGTGCTTTTGGCGAATATCGTCCTTAACGCGACAGCGGGAAATCCACCGGGCTTTACCCAGAATAAAGGACAGTGGGACGCCGCCGTACACTACCGTATCCCTATCCACGGAGGGTATATTTATATCGATGGCCAAGGCCTTACCATCGATATGCTCGAACCGGGATTCTTCGATAAGCTGCATGACCGGTTTCACAGCGGCGACACCACATACACCGGACGCGGCCACGTACTGAAAATCGCGATGATCGGTGCCGACCTATCCATGCCGCATATACCTATGGAAGACATTGGTACGCACCAAAATTACTATATCGGCAACGACCAAACGCGCTGGGCTTCTGACGTCCGGTCATACGCTTCTGTCTCGTACCCCGGTATTTATTCAAACATCGACCTGATGTACCATGTAGACCGCGGTGCGGTGAAGTATGAATTTTGGGTCGAACCGGGCGGTGATCCCGACGACATCTCCACATCCATAACGGGCGGCATGGGAATCCACCTTCGCAACGGCAATCTGATCGTGGAAACTTCCGTCGGCGAATACACCGAGCTCAAACCCTTCGCGTATCAAACCGATCAATACGGTGCGGCCCGTCAAATCCCTTGTGAATACCAACTGAAGGGCCAAACCGTCTCCTATCGGTTTCCCGATGGATACGATCCTGACCGCCTATTGGTCATCGATCCCGAAATTGCCTTCTCCAGTTATGTCGGATCGGTATCGGACAATTTCGGCTTTACGGCAAGCTACGATGAAGAGGGGAATCTCTATGCGGGAGCCATCGTATTTGGTAGCTACTATCCAGTCACGGCTGGAGCATACACAGACGCATTCGGTGGTGGAAGCATCGATTGTGGCATTACCAAGTTTAGCTCCGACGGCACCCAACTTCTATACAGCACATTTTTTGGTGGCTCAGGCTCCGAATCCCCTCATTCCATGGTTGTCAATGACCAAGATGAACTCTATGTGCTTGGCTCGACCTCATCCGGTGACCGGTTCGGACATCTTCATCGCTCGCTTCAATGCCGACGGTACGGATCTCCTCTCCAGTACATATCTCGGCGGATCCGGAAACGATGGCGTAGGCACAACTTCTTCTTTGAACTTCAACTACGGAGATATTTTTCGCGGCGAAATCGTTCTCGACCAAGAAGGTTTCGTGTATATCGGTTCAGTGAGTACTTCCAATGACTTCCCTATCGTTGGTGGATTTTCAAGCGGACCAATAGCCGATGCCGGTGGTGTGGTGTGCAAGCTGAATCCCGAACTGACACAAATCGTGTGGTCCACTTTTACCGGAGGATCCACCAACAATGCCGTTTACGGAGTACAAATAGGCCCCGACCAAACCGTATACGCCACGGGAGGTACCGGTTGGGGCTTTATCCCGGGAACTGATTCGGGAGCACAACCCACCTATGGCGGTGGCTCAGGAGATGGGTTCATCCAGCGCATTTCGTCCGATGGATCCACGGTGCTGGGCGCCACGTTTTGCGGCACATCGGACTTTGACCAGAACTACTTCGTCCAACTCGACACCCAAGGTGACGTGTTTGTCGTTGGACAATCCCTGGGTGACATGCCTATTTCTGACGGAGTCTATGCCAACCCCAACAGCAAACAGTTTATTCAGAAATACAGTCCCGACTTGAGCGAATTGCTCTGGAGTACCCAAGTCGGTAGCGGCTCG
>CAJDXB010000083.1_pt1 | contig 15558 bp, 11 predicted proteins | sample 7391691 | NCBI WGS metagenome assembly CAJDXB01 (sample SAMEA7055747, study PRJEB34461) | soil metagenome | biome: terrestrial ecosystem; feature: Peninsula; material: soil | place: Antarctica | collected 2016 | reverse complement strand
CATGGATAAAATCGAACTCAAAGTCGTTGGGCTGTCATACAGCCAAACCCAGACCGGGGCTTATGCCTTGATTCTCAAGGAGAGCAAAGGCAATCGGCGTCTGCCCATCATCATTGGTGGAGCGGAAGCTCAAGCCATCGCCATTCCCTTGGAAAAGATGACCCCGAGCCGCCCCTTGACCCACGATCTGCTTAAAAGCTTTCTCGACAGTTTTGGTATCGACGTCGACGAGGTGATCATATACAATCTGGTCGAGGGCATATTTTTTGCCAAGATCATTTGCCGGCAAAACGGTACCCACTTGGAAATAGATGCGCGTTCGAGCGATGCCGTGGCCTTGGCCTTGCGGTGTGAAGTGCCGATTTTCACCCACGATTTCATTTTGAGTTCGGCGGGTATCATCATCGACGAGGAAAACGAGCCCGCGGAAGCGGAATCGGATGCGGACTTCAGCATGGAGGACGTGTCTCCCCCGGATCCCGAAGAGGCCAAATCCATCGCCGATCTAAAGAAGCAACTCGACACCGCCTTGGCCAAGGAGGATTACGAGAAAGCCTCGAAGATTCGCGACGAGATCACCCGTCGAAAGAAAAAAAGATAGCAGGCAATGGGCAAAAGGGGATTAGCGGTATTGATTTTCATTTTCCTTTTGCCTTATTGGTCCGCCGCCGCGCCGGGAACGGAAGTTCCCGTCATTGAGACCGATGTGACTTTTGTCGGTGTAATGCGCGGCCTGCTCGGGGTCGCCACGCTTGTGGGCATCGGATGGCTACTCAGCGAAAAAAGAAAATCCATCGCGTGGGGATTGATCGTCAAAGGGATTTTGCTCCAAGTGATGCTGGCCGTATTGATTCTGAAAGTGCCATTCGTCAGCGAAATATTCAATTTTGCCAGCCGCGCTTTTGTCAGAGTGATCTCCTTTACCGACTTTGGATCGGATTTTTTATTCCGCAGCTTCACCGATGGCGAAGTACACTCTTCACTGCTCAATTTTGCCTTTCGCATCCTGCCGACCATCGTTTTCTTTTCGGCATTGACGGCCTTGCTGTATTACCTCAACATACTCCAAAAGGTGGTTTACGCCTTTGCGTGGCTGATGAAGCGGACACTCCGACTTTCGGGTGCCGAGAGTTTGGCTGTGGCAGGCAATATCTTCATGGGGCAGACAGAGTCGCCACTGCTGATACGCCCCTATCTCGGTAAGATGACGCGGAGCGAGATGATGTGCTTGATGACGGGAGGCATGGCCACCATTGCCGGTGGAGTCCTCGCGGCTTACATCGGTTTTTTGGGTGGCGACAACGACGCCGAGCGGATATTGTTTGCGCGACACTTGCTCACTGCCTCAATCATGTCTGCGCCGGCCGCAGTGATTTCGGCAAAGCTACTGGTGCCCGAGGTGCAAAAATTTGACAAAGAAATGTCGCTCGCGGGCACCAAGCCCGGCGGCAACGCACTGGAGGCCATTGCCAACGGCACCACCGACGGGTTGAGACTCGCGGTCAATGTTGCGGCGATGCTCTTGGTATTCACCGCTTTAATCTATATGGCCAACTACATTCTTGGCGATTGGATCGGTGGCTTTACCGGTTTGAACACCTACATCGCCGAGCACACCATCTACGAGAAATTCACTTTGGAATTCATCGTCGGCTATCTGTTCGCGCCCATCGCGTGGCTGTTGGGCGTGCCGTCGGAAGACACAATTCTGGTCGGGCAGCTCTTGGGCGAAAAGACCATCTTGAACGAGTTTTACGCCTATGTGACCTTGGGTGAGCTCAAGGATGCGGGGAGTTTCGCACATTCCAAATCGATGATTATGGCCACTTACATCCTGTGCGGTTTTGCCAACTTCGCCAGCATCGGCATCCAGATCGGCGGCATCGGGGCGCTGGTGCCCAATCGCAAGGGATTGTTGTCTGCACTGGGGGTCAAGGCGCTTATCGGTGGTACGCTCGCTTCGCTGTTTACCGCGGCGTTGGTGGGGATGTTTTTGTAAGGGTAAGGCAGCTGTACAGACGTTGCTGCAACGTCTGTACATGCATGCAACGTCTGTACATGCATGCAACATCAGTAAAGGGAAGGTGGAGAAGGTTGTGATCACCCAGGTATACATCCATTCCCTAGACCCCTAAAAAAATCTTAGTTTTGCGCCTTCAAAAATCCGAAGGACACAACCGGAACTTTTCGTCCGGTGACGGCTAAAAATGAACCCGGCATCCGCGTGTGCTTCGCTCCCTCATTTATTCACCCCAACTTCAAGCCGAAAGCGTACCTGGGAAGCGTTGTAAAACCGCTTCTCAAAATAAGTGGCATCCCACATGAATAAGTATTTAAATCTGTTTGACTTTCGCCGGAAGGTAAATTATAAGACTGAAGTCTTGGCCGGGTTGACCGTGGCCTTGGCCCTCATTCCCGAGGCGGTTGCCTTTGCTTTTATCGCGGGGCTGTCACCGCTTACAGGCCTCTATGCGGCTTTTGTCATGGGTTTGGTTACCGCCATATTTGGAGGTCGACCCGGGATGATATCCGGTGCCACGGGAGCCGTGGCGGTGGTAATCGTAGCATTGGCCAAAACACATGGCGTCGAATACGTTTTTGCCGCGGTTGTACTCGCCGGATTGATTCAGGTCACTGCAGGACTGCTAAAACTGGGCAAACTTATGCGCTTGGTACCCCATCCGGTAATCTACGGCTTTGTAAACGGGCTTGCCATAATCATTTTCATGTCCCAGCTCGATCAGTTTAAAGACTCTACCGGCACCTGGCTGACAGGACAAGCACTTTATGTCATCCTTGGATTGGTGATACTCACGATGGCCATTATATGGGTACTGCCAAAAATCACCCGGGTTTTTCCCGCCTCCTTGGCGGCGATCTTGGTCGTTTTTGCTTTGGTGGCCGCGGTGGGCATCGATACCAAAACGGTAGGAGACATCGCCTCCATCAGTGGGGGATTCCCACCTTTTCACATCCCCGAAGTGCCTTTTGCATTTGAGACGCTGACCATTATTTTTCCATACGCCCTCATTGTGGCGGGGGTGGGTTTGATCGAGAGTTTGCTGACCTTAAACATCATCGACGAAATAACGGAGACCCGTGGCCGCAGCAACAAGGAAGCCGTGGCACAGGGCACGGCCAACGTTCTTTCGGGGTTGTTTTCCGGTATGGGTGGATGCGCGATGATTGGCCAGAGCCTCATCAACATCTCGTCCGGAGCCCGGGCCCGCCTTTCGGGGATCGTGGCGGCGCTGATGCTCCTGGTTTTTATCATGTTCGGTTCGGGGTTGATCGAAAAATTGCCGATGGCCGCCCTCACCGGTGTCATGATCATGGTGGCGATCGGCACCTTTGAATGGGCGAGTTTCCGGGCGGTGACCAAATTTCCGAAATCGGACATTTTCGTGATGGTCATGGTTACGCTCGTCACCGTCTTTCTCCACAACCTCGCACTTGCCGTACTCACCGGCGTGGTGATTGCCGCGTTGGTATTCGCTTGGGACAACGCCAAGCGCATCCGCGCGCGCAAGCACATCGACGAAAACGGAGCCAAGCACTACGAGATTTACGGTCCGCTCTTTTTTGGATCGGTCGCGGTTTTCAACGAAAAGTTTGACGTGCTCAACGATCCCGAGGTGGTCATCATTGACTTCAAGGAAAGTCGAGTGGCCGATATGTCGGCGATAGAAGCGCTCAACAAACTGACCGAACGCTACCTGAAAGCCGGTAAAAAGGTGCACCTCCAGCACTTGAGCCCCGATTGCCAAAAACTGCTTAAAAACGCCGAGAAGGTCATAGACGTCAACATCATCGAAGACCCGACTTACCGCGTGGCGGTAGATAGGATATAATGCTGCTTTAAGGGCAGTCAGGAAACCCTTAATGGAACGCAAATTTACTCATGATATCTGACACAATACCAACTGCATACCGTGATTTGCGCGAGGGACGGAAGCGGCATCCCCGGCGTGGGGTGGTGCAGGTGGCGTTGGGTTTTGCGGGGCGACCTTAGAAGCCCCCGCAAACCATACGGCACCGCGCCACCCGATGCCGGGATATAGCGGACGCCCCGACCCCGACTCGACAATGCGAAGTGCCGATCAAGACGAAATTTGAGAACATGAAATCGGATATCACAACTCAGGAAAACGAGGGGACGCGCCCAAAAGAAACGAACCGGAAAGCGAAAAATCGTCCTGATATCCTCTTTGATGCGCCACCCACAATTGTTTTCCACGAACCACGCTTAGTTTTCAACATGGCGGGAATGGGCGGGTGTGATTGCTAACTTTGTATGCGAATACCGAAAAAAGAGTAAATATTATGACGGAATATCACCAATTGCTGCGGCACATCATGGACACGGGAGTGGATAAACCGGACAGAACGGGCACGGGAATTCGAAGCGTTTTCGGCTATCAGATGCGCTTTGACCTGCAACGGGGTTTTCCGCTGGTGACCACCAAAAAAACACACCTGAAGAGCATCGTGCACGAACTGCTTTGGTTTTTGACCGGCGACACAAACATCGGGTATCTGAAGGAAAACAAGGTGCGCATCTGGGATGAATGGGCCGATGAAAATGGTGACCTGGGCCCCGTTTATGGCTACCAGTGGCGGAGCTGGCCGAGGCCGGAAGGTGGTAAGGTGGATCAAATATCGAGTTTGGTGGAAGGCATCAAAAACAACCCGTACAGCCGCCGCCACATCGTGAGCGCTTGGAATCCGGCGCAGGTGGATGACATGGCGCTGCCGCCGTGCCATACGCTGTTTCAATTTTATGTGGCCGACGGAAAATTGAGCTGCCAACTCTACCAACGCAGCGCCGATACCTTCTTGGGGGTGCCTTTCAACATAGCCTCATACGCACTGTTGACCATGATGGTGGCGCAGGTCTGCGACTTGGAGCCCGGCGATTTTGTGCACACATTCGGCGATGCGCACATCTATTCCAACCATTTCGAACAGGTAAAAGAGATTCTCGGACGCACGCCACGGAAGTTGCCTACCATGCACATCAACCCCGCCGTGCGCGACATCTTCGGTTTTTCGTACGAGGACTTCGAGCTCCGCGATTACGATCCGTATCCCCACATCAAAGCTCCGGTAGCCGTCTGATTCATTCGTTCAAAGAATCCAAAGATCCGTCTTGTGGCATCTCTTTGGTAAAATTGAAAACTTGTGAAAGCCGAACCGTGGATTTCTCAACCGCGCATCGGAGGGCATCGATAAAATACCAATGACTGACATATGACCGTACACTTGATAGCCGCGGTAGCGGACAACGGCGCCATAGGCAAAGACAACGACCTGCTGTGGCACCTGCCGGATGACATGAAGTATTTTAAGGATAAGACTTCGGGTACGACTGTGATTTCAGGACGGCGGAACTACGAATCGATACCGGAAAAATACCGCCCGCTGCCAGGTCGACGCAACATCGTGGTGACGCGAAACACCGCATACGAAGCCCTGGGGGCCACAGTGGTGCATAGCCTTCGCGAAGCGCTTGATGAAGCCGGGGCTCATGGCGTTGGCGAAGTGTACATCATCGGAGGTGGGCAATTGTACCGCGAAGCGCTGGAAGCCGATTCGGTGGACGTGATGCACCTAACTCGTGTGCATGCCACCATCGATGGGGACACTCACTTCCCCGATTGGAATCGTGACCAATGGACTTTGGCCTTGCAGCGGAGCCACCCAAAAGACGACCGCCACGCCTACGCTTTTACTTTTGAAACTTATATACGTAACCATTGATTGACTTTTGTGATCCAATGGTGGAATCGGGACATGAACTCCCCGATATACACTGATTGATTGATGAACCGGAATTTAGAAGTGATCTCAGTTTTCCATCACACCGACGTTATTTGAATTTCACCTTCTTTCACCGATTTTACGATTTGCAACTTTTTCGAATTTTTGGCATTAATTTTGCAATGGACAAAACAAATCCGGACCGCTTGTCGTTAAGGGAGTCCCGCTCTTACGAATATATCGCCGGATATCAAAAAAATTATGGTTATTTGCACAAAATTTCGTTACTTTAAGCCGTGAAAAACTCCTTTGCCCATATCGCATTCTTCTCTGTCGTCACCCTTCTTTTGGTTTCGGCCACCTACTTGGTATACAGCCAATGGAGCAATGACTCAGCACAAAAATCGGCGGTTGCGCGATATGAAGCCGTCTACGGGGTGGACGGCGAATTGGCGGTGATCGATTCGGTGCGGTTTTTTGAAAATCCCTGCTATACTTATTGCGCCACGAAAAGCGACGATGGCTGCAAGGAAAAAGTGGAGCAATTGAAAAAAATGGTTTTGACGGTTGAGCAAAACGGCAGGGGCGTTCACCACATTACGGCCGACGACCTGAAGAAAATGGCACCCAACACTTCGCTCAACATGATGCTCGAATCTTATACCGTGTCACGTAAAAAGAGCAAAGAAGGCATTTCGTACTACGTAACTGTTGAATCCTTCGACGCCATTTTGGAGAAAATTCAGAATGACAATGCATTTATGAGTGAATTCAAAGAAGTATACGAGACTTTCCGGGCCAAGGACATCGCGGAAATGTTGGACAGAACATGTGCACGTGAACGCGTTCAGGAACTGCGCCGCAAAACTGAACGGGCTTTATAGACCGCTACCCACCCCAATTTTTTCGATCTTGATTTGTCCGAGCGGATAGCCGCTCGGTTTCGGTTATATTTGTGGCCTCTTTACCCGCAAATACATTCCAATGCGTAGAATATTTTCAATTTGTTTCCTCATCTTTCCCGCAGTTTTATCCGCTCAATTTCCTCGAGCCGAGACCTCATCAGAGCTTTACAACGACTTGTTGAAGGCTTCGAACACTGCACGCGTCTTGTACTTGGCAGCTCATCCGGACGACGAAAACACGCGCTTGATTGCGTATTTTGAAAACGCACTGCACGTGCGTACGGCATATTTATCGCTGAACCGCGGCGCCGGCGGGCAGAACCTCATCGGTACGGAAATCGGCCCGGCCATCGGAGTGCTGCGAACCCAGGAGTTGCTCCGCGCCAGGAGCATCGACGGCGGCGAGCAGTTTTTCACTCGGGCGGTCGATTTCGGGTATTCGAAAACGGCCAAAGAAACTTTCGATAAGTGGGGCAAGCAAGAAGTCTTGTCAGACGTGGTCCGCATCATTCGCCAATTTCGCCCCGATGTGATCGTGACGCGGTTTCCGACCGGTGAATACGCCGGCCATGGCCATCACCAAGCCAGCGCCATATTGGCCGAAGAGGCCTTTGATCTCGCGGCCGACCCCTCGGCATTTCCCGAGCAGCTCAAGGAATTTGACACGTGGCAAACCAAGCGTTTGTATTTTAATGCGAGTTCGTGGTGGAACCCAAAAATCGCCGAGGAAGCGCGCGGATCCGATGACTTTGTAACGATCGATGTGGGTGAATATGACCCGCTGCTCGGGGAGACCTATGCACAAATAGCCGCTCGCAGCCGAAGCAGCCACGCGAGTCAAGGCTTTGGCGCCGACTACCCCTATGGCAGCGCCCCGGAATTTTTGCGCTACGAAAAGGGTGACAAGGTGAAGAAAGGAGAAGTGCTGTTGTCCGGCATCGACCAAGGCTGGAGCCATACCTCGGTGCCCAAGGTGGGTGAAATATTGAAAAGCGCCATTCGAGACTATGATTTTCGCCAGCCGGAAAAATCGACATCCGCCATCATTTCGGCCTTGAACATCCTGCGTCAAGCGAAGTCCGATCCATTGGTCGAGTACAAGACGAAGGAATTGGAGGATTTGTTGATCAAGCTCGCCGACATTGATTTGAGTCTTTATGCAGACAAGCCTTATACAGTTCCGGATGGCACTTTATCGGCACAGCTCATAGTCAACACCACCTCGGATCTCGCCGTAAGCGTAATGGAGATAAATGGAGAATCGAACGGAGAAAAGGGGAAATTGTCAACCAACGTGCCCTATTCGGTTGATCACAAAATTCCAATCGGCAAAAACAGCCCCTACAGCAATCCGTATTGGTTGAATAAGCCCTTTGGGGATCTTTACGAAGTGGACGATCCGGGCATGATCGGCCGTGCGGAAAACCCGGCGGCCATCGCCGTGGATGTCCGTCTGTCGATTGAAGGATATGAATTTCTCCGCCCGGTGCCGGCGCAATACAAGATTGTCGATCCGACACGGGGGGTGGTTCTCGCCCCGGTCTATATCGTACCTCCCATCACTTACAACTTCTCAGATAACGTAGTGGTATCGACCGGCAACGGAAATCAACGCGCCGAACTGATCGCGACCTCACATGCGGAGAATGTCGTCGGCGGCATCCGCTTGGTGATGCCGGCAGGGTGGAAAGCCGATCCTGAGGTAGTACATTTCGACTTCGCCCATAGCGGGGACAAAGAGCGCGTGACGATTGACGTCTCGCGTTCTCCAACGGCCAAATCAGGTAAGTTGGTTTTGGAAAATATTGACGACAATAAGGGACAAGCGGATCGCCCTCCCATGAGTATGATTGAAATCGAATACGCCCACATTCCCACGCAAATCATGCTCACGCCTGCACAAATAGAATTGGCGGCGATTGATCTCAACCGCGGCGGCGTGGAAAACATCGGCTACATCGAAGGACCCGGCGACAACGTCGCCAAATACCTTCGCGCTGCCGGTTATCACGTGACTCCCATTTCTAACGCCGAGTTAACCACCGGAGTGTCACCTCGGGATTACGATGCCATCGTAACGGGCATTCGGGCGTTCAACACCCGCGATGAATTGGTCTTTGCCAATAAAAAACTCAACGAATATGTGAAGGCCGGGGGGACGTGGTTAGTCCAATATCTTACGACTGCCGGGCTGAAGACGGATCGCATCGGGCCCTACCCTTTTACGATATCGCACGAGCGCGTTACGGACGAAAATTCTACTGCTCGGTTTCTCGCGCCTGGCCATCCCGTCATGACTATGCCCAATAGATTGACCGAAAGCGATTTCGACGGTTGGGTGCAGGAGCGTGGGCTGTACTTCGCCGGAAACTGGGACCGCGCCTTCACTCCGATCATCGGGTGGAACGATCCCGAAGAACCTTCTCGAGACGGCGGGTTGATCATCGCTCCATACGGAGAGGGATACTTCATTTATTCGGGCATTTCTTTTTTCAGGGAATTGCCCGCCGCGGAGGAGGCCCACCATGACTGACACCGAACCCGCCGATGATTCCGGGAAATACACTCCTGCCTACTGGCGCAAGGTGTATTTTCTGGTCTTGGCCTTCTTGGCATTTTTCTGCCTGTTTATGTACCTGTTTACCCGACTTACTTCATGAGCATTCTCGATTATGCGGTGATGCTCGGCACCTTGCTGTTCATCGTCATATACGGCACGTACAAAACGCGGAAGAGTGAAAACATCGAGGGGTATCTCCTGGGTGGCAAACAAATGAAGTGGGGCACCATCGGATTGTCCGTGATGGCGACCCAAGCGAGTGCGATCACATTTCTCAGCACGCCGGGCCTGGCCTATGAATCGGGCATGGCGTTCGTACAAAATTACTTGGGCTTGCCCTTGGCTCTGATCGTCGTGTCGGCGGTATTCATCCCGATCTATTATCGGCTTAAGGTCTTTACGGCTTACGAGTACTTGGAAAAGCGCTTCGATAAAAAAAACCGTCTACTGGCGGCTTTTCTTTTTTTGGTTCAGCGTGGATTGGCGGCGGGAATCACCATCTATGCCCCTGCCATCATATTATCTTCCGTATTGAAATGGGATTTGACGATGACCATCCTCATCGTTGGGGCGATGGTGATCGTATACACCGTCAGCGGGGGAACGAAGGCCGTGAGTTTGACTCAAAAATGGCAGATGTCGGTGATTTTGATCGGTATGGCCATCGCATTTGTGACCATCATCCTCAATTTTCCGGAGGGTGTGGGCTTCGTCGACGGCATCAAGCTGGCCGGAAAGTTGGGCAAGACTGAGGCGATCAACTTCGATTTCAATTTCGACGAGCGGTATACGTTCTGGTCAGGCATTACGGGCGGGTTCTTTTTGGCTCTGTCGTACTTCGGTACCGACCAATCACAGGTACAGCGGTACATAGGGGGGAGTTCGGTACGCGAAAGTCGCATGGGGCTTATGTTTAACGCCGTACTGAAAGTTCCTATGCAGTTTTTTATCCTCCTCACAGGGGTTTTGGTGTTTGTGTTTTATCAATTTGAGCCGCACGACGTGCTTTTTGATACGGCATCTTTGGAATTGGTGGAGCAAACTTCATACAGCGATGAATTGGACGGGCTGCGTGCCGAGCACACGGCCTTACACCTCGAAAAAAGCGAAGCCTCACGGGAATTGATCGACGCGATGAGGCGCGGCGACGAGGCGGCCATCACGACCAAGACGGCCCAAGTGAAGGTCTTGGACGAACAGTCGCGTCATTTGCGTGATGAGGCCAAGAGTTTGGTGGAGACAGCCTATCCCACCAATACTCAGAAAGACTCAGATTATGTATTCATAAGCTACATACTTAACTACATGCCCATCGGTTTGGTCGGCTTGCTGCTGGCCGTTATTTTATCGGCGGCCATGTCGAGCACGGCCGGTGAACTCAACGCGTTGGGGTCGACGACCTTGGTGGATTTCTACAAGCGTCTGATCCGACCCGAGGCATCTGAAGGCCACTACGTTTTGGTATCGAAAATCCTGACCGCCTTTTGGGGTGTGGTTGCGGTGAGTTTCGCGTTATTCGCCGATTTATTCGAGAACCTCATCGAGGCGGTCAACATCTTGGGCAGCATTTTTTACGGCACCATTCTCGGTATTTTCCTTACGGCCTTTTTTCTGCGTTTCGTGCGTGGTCACGCGGTATTTTTGGCGGCGGTCTTGGCCCAAGTCAGCGTATTGCTCATTTTCCTGTTTTTCGAAGAACACATCGCCTATCTGTATTACAACGTCATAGGCTGTGGTCTGGTCATGAGTTTGGCGATACTCTTCTCGGTGGCCAACAAGAAACGACCGACTGAAGCGGTCGCTACCGAAGGTTGAGAATTATCCCGGCCGCTTACGTCCGGCGAGTGGATACAATATGAAGACCAATCGAATTAAGAAGTCAAAAACACACTTCGGCAGACGCGGGCGTGGATGTAATCGATTGTGTCTTGCAAGCAGCGGTATTACAAGTAATCCGCAGCCGTCTGAGTCTCGAGAGTGGTCGGAAATCCAATTCCAAAATCAAACCAAGAGAGCTTGTACACACTCGCGGGGACGCGAGCGTGTGCGTCGGGTCAATGTGAAGACCACTGAAAAAGGAAGTCGGATCACACTCGTGGGGACGCGAACGTGAGCACCGGAGCAGATGGAAATAAAAAAGAGCGCTTCGGCGCTCTTTTTCATGTGTATTCGTATCAAGTCCGAAACTTTTATGTCGGTCGGATTTTGCGGGTTGTCCGCTTATTGCATTTTCGCGATGATCTCGTCATTGAGTTTTACGTAGTAGTCGGCTCCACTTTCCAGCGCGAGTTTCTTGCCCCATTGAGCGGCCTTGATGGCTGCATCCTTGTTACCTACAGCGACATAGGCCTGAGCTAAAGTGATTACGTTCCAATAATGCGCTTTCATACCGGTGGACTTCTCCGCCCATTCAACGGCTTTTTTTGGATTCTTGTCCATGTAGTAACCGGCGGCGGCATTGTAGAACGTGAAGGGCAAATCCTTCTCTTTGAGTTTTTCCGCCATTCGCGCTTCCACGAGTGCCGGGGTGTCTACCGTTACGGGCACCGAAAAGGTTTTACCCGCCCAATTGAAGACCAGGTCAACGGAGTTGTCTTCGACGTTTTCAAATGTAAACCGCATCCGTTCCACTTTATCTTTGGCGTCTTCAAAGCGCACGCCAATAGCGGCAACATCATTCTTGCTGTCGTAGTCACCGACACCCGCTTCGACATCGGAATTGAAAATCACCTTAATATTGTCTTTCGCCGGAACGGTGAATATGGAATACGTTCCTTTTTCGACGGTTTGCCCATCGATGGATACGTCGTTGCTGAAGCTAATCTTGGTGGGCGAATTCGCTCCGGTACGCCAGATTTGATCATTGGGTACCAGGTCACCAAAGATCTTTCGGTCTTTCATTCCCGGGCGGCTGTATTCGATTTCCATCTTGGTCAATCCGACCATTTGTTCAGTTTCCGCCCAAGGACTGGGTTGTGGAAAGTCTTGTGCATTGGCAATGCCGAAGGCCGCAGTCAGGACGAAGGATAAAATAAGGTTTTTCATGTACATGGTTTATGGGTGAATGAAGTTAAACAACCGGTGATCATTGTGATCAAGCGGCTTTGAGTTGGGATATTTTGGATTTGCTCACACGTTCCCGCGCGTATTTCAATGTGATGTTGAAGGATTTGATCTTATCATCAGAGGGGATATCATACATCAGATCCGTCATGATGGCTTCGCAAATCGAGCGCAGGCCACGTGCCCCGAGTTTGTATTCCATGGCCTTCTCGACTATGAAATCCAAAACGTTTTTGTCGATGCTGAGCTTGACGCCATCCATCTCGAACAATTTAACGTATTGCTTGATCAGCGCGTTTTTCGGTTCGGTAAGGATGCGACGCAAAGTCACTCGGTTCAAAGGTTCGAGGTGGGTGAGAGCATTTTCCCTGCTCGAGCTGTACCCGATGGTCGATGTTTTGATCCGTCTTTCGATAAGTTTTTGAATGCCGTCAAAGGCTCCTCCGCAGATGAACAAAATATTTTTGGTGTCGACGCGAATGAGTTTTTGCTCGGGATGCTTGCGACCACCTTGAGGCGGTACGTTCACTTCCGACCCTTCGAGGAGTTTGAGCAGTGCTTGTTGCACGCCTTCACCGCTGACGTCGCGCGTGATGCTGGCGTTGTCGCTTTTGCGGGTGATTTTATCGATCTCATCGATGAAAACAATTCCCCGTTCGGCTCGTGCCACATCGTAATCCGCGGCCTGCAGCAGACGTGACAAGATGCTTTCCACGTCTTCGCCCACGTATCCTGCCTCGGTGAGGATGGTTGCATCTGCAATGCAAAAAGGCACGTTCAGCATTCGGGCGATGGTTTTGGCGAGCAGGGTCTTGCCCGTACCGGTTTCGCCCACCAAAACGATATTGGATTTTTCGATCTCCACATCATCGTCGCCGTCAGAAGTTTGAAGAAGACGTTTGTAATGATTGTAGACCGCCACGGACAGCACTTTTTTGGCTGCGTCTTGTCCAATGACGAATTGATCGATGTAGCTTTTTATCTCGACGGGCTTCTTCAACACCAAGCTCGACTTGAGCTGTTGGTTGGCCTTTTGTGAGAGCTCCTCTTTTATGATGTTTTGGGCTTGGGCGATACAATTGTCACAAATATGCCCGGATATTCCCGCAATCAATACTTCCACCTCTTTTTTGCTTCTGCCGCAAAAGGAGCATTTCACTTCTTTTTTATCTGTTCCTGCCATATCCTCTTTCCTTTATTTGGGATGATGTTAACGCTTGGGGTTTTTGACCAAGACCTCATCAATCATACCGTATTCTTTTGCTTCGATGGCCGTCATCCAATAGTCGCGGTCGCTGTCTGCGTGGACTTTATCGAAGGTCTGTCCCGAGTGCTCGGCGATGATGTCGTAAAGTTCCTTTTTGAGTTTTGCGATTTCGCGCGCGGTAATCTCTATGTCGGAGGCTTGGCCTTGAGCGCCTCCCAGCGGTTGATGAATCATGATGCGCGAATGTTTCAGCGCTGTCCGCTTTCCATGTGCTCCTGCGCAGAGGAGCACCGCTCCCATCGAGGCCGCCATGCCGGTGCATATGGTCGCCACATCGGGAGATATATACTGCATGGTGTCGTATACGCCCAAACCGGCATAAACCGATCCGCCAGGTGAATTCAGGTAGATTTGAATATCTTTTTTTGGGTCGACGCTTTCGAGAAACAGCAATTGCGCTTGGATGATGTTGGCCACTTGATCGTTGATGCCCGTTCCAAGAAAGATGATTCTATCCATCATCAACCTGGAGAACACGTCCATCTGCGCAACGTTGAGTTGGCGTTCTTCGATGATATAGGGCGTGAGCGCTTTGGTGTACTCGTCCAATCGGAGACTGGAAATTCCGCGATGGCGCGTAGCGTAGTTTTCAAATTCGGTTTTGTCCGTCATGAAGTTTTATCTTTTTAGGCGTTGACCGGTTCTGCGGGGTCATTGGACGCCAATTCTGCAAACTTATCGAAATTCACTTCCTTCTCCTCCACTTTGCCTTTGTCTCGGGCGTATTCCACGAGTTTTTCGTTGATGAGGAGGTTTGAAATTTTATTGGCTTCTTCTTGATTGCCCAACACTTGTCGTGCCGAAGTCTCAAGTTGTCCCGGGTCGGGATCGGGAATGCCGTATTGTGCGTATTGTTCGCGTAGCAAGTCCATGGTCTTGGAGACGATGTCTTGGTTCTCCACTTCGATCTCTTTATTGTCGATCAGATTATTGACGATGAGTTGCCACTGGGTGGATCGTCGGTATTCGGGGTATTCTTCATCGATATTGATTTCCACCTCTTCATTCATCTTCAACCACCTTTTCAAAAACTCATCGGGCAGTGAAGGTTGGTATTTTTCGACCAGGAAATGCGACAAATCGCGTCGGAACATGTTGTCACTTTCCGAACGGTATCGTTCGCGCATGCTCTCGGCCACTTTTTGGCGAAATTCTTCTTCTGTTTTCACCACATCGTCGCCAAAGACCTTGTCGAACAGCTCTTCGTTGAATTCGGCGGGGTCGAGTCTTTTGACTTCGCGCACGATGAATTTGTAGTTGGTGTTCACGTGGCTTGCCGCATGGGGTGAAATTCCGAGCAATCGCGCCAGATCTTCGTTACCGCCGGATACCTTGCGCGGATTGATGATGACTTCATCGCCGGGTTTTTTGCCGACCAGGGCGCTTGTCACTTCCTCGTCGACGTATTCGAGGGAGATGGTATTGCCGTGCATGACGCCACCGGGGAGGATTTCGTCATTTTCGTCGAGCTCGACGAAGTCCCCGAGCATCATGTCATTTTCCCCGGCTTCATCGGTATCGCTCAATTTGCCATACCGGCGAGCGATCCGCAGCACTTCTTCGTCGATCTTTTTATCGTCGACTGCAATGTTATAGTAGGACAACTTATCCTTATCGGTCAGTTTGACGTCTAGTTCGGGTTTGAGTCCCACTTCATAGAAAAACTCAAATACGCCGGGATTGTCCCAATCTCCTCGAACGGGCTGATCGGTGGTTGGAACCACGCCGCCAATGAGTTGCAATTCCTTTTCGGTGATATAGGAATTGAGACGGTCGGAAACCAACCGCTCGATTTCTTCGACCAGCAGGGCCTTTCCGTATTTCGAGCGCACGAGGCTCACGGGCACCTTTCCCGGTCGAAAACCCGGCATGTTTATCTGTTTGCCGTAGTCTTTGAGCGAGTTTTTATATTTTTCGCTGTAATCCTGCGGCTCGACCACAACCTTAAGAAGTGCATTTTGCTCTTCTAATTTCTCTTGTGTAATATCCATTCAGACAGTATG
>CAJDXB010000024.1_pt1 | contig 15877 bp, 11 predicted proteins | sample 7391691 | NCBI WGS metagenome assembly CAJDXB01 (sample SAMEA7055747, study PRJEB34461) | soil metagenome | biome: terrestrial ecosystem; feature: Peninsula; material: soil | place: Antarctica | collected 2016 | reverse complement strand
CATCCGGCCTCACTCCCATTGCCTTAACGGATATCACACATCGTATGGCGCCAACAGGAAGATTGGCCACCATCTATCCTCCCGAGGCGTTTGAGAGGCTAAGAGCGAGAATGGAAGCCGTCGGGTGGCATTTGATTCGACGTTTGGATTTGAAGCCGGTGCCCCACAAGCCCGTTCACCGGATTCTATCCGAGTTTTCGCCAAACGGTTCGACACATGCACCGGTCGATAGCGTCGACACCTTGGTTATTCGTGCGAGGAGTGGCGGTCCTTATTCCGAGGCACACCGGGAGCTGACGTCCGATTTCTATCTCGATGCGTGAGTTGATTGCACATGAATTGCCGCACCTCGAAGAATACGAGCAGCTGCGATTTACACGGATTTCCATCACTTCTGATATACCGTTGACCGATCTACGTTAAGGAATAGGTTGACTCGTATTCGATTGCCTACCGATTCGCCGGCCATCTTTGATCTTTGCAAATGGGTATACTTTTCGACAATCGTGCGGTAAGATATTTTTATCGGCCACAGCTGTGTGCTACGTGGATTTCTTTTATCTTGCAGCCCATCTGACAAGGATTCCCAGTATGGCAGAATTGAGCAAAATTGCATTTATCGGGCTTTTCGCGGCATTGATTTTATCCGCCTGCGACAATTCCGACTCCGACATCGATTTTCCGAACAACATCGGATTAACGGGCAAGATCAACGTTCAAAACCAATACCAACAACCGCTTTATGGTGAGCGCGATGGCATCAAGGTTATACTCGAAGTAGGCTACCGAAGCTTTCCGATCCAAGCCGATAATGTCGGCTATTACGATATAAATGATGCCCCCGTCGGCACATACACCGCCACATATTCAAAGCCCGGTTACGGTACCATCATCAGACGCGGGCTGAAAGTGAGCACGGTCAATCCTACCTTTCAAGTGCAAGATGGAATGCAGGTATTGCCCACGGTGACGATAACCAAAATCCCCAACACCTCATTCGCCGATGAAGCGCTGACCTTGAATTACCAGGTTGTTAATGAGATAGATACCGTCTACAATTTAAAGTTGTCGGCGCGCATCGTGCCCGGCCCACCACCCACCGGCCAGGCCAAAGGATACCGCGTATTCATCGGCACCGACCCCTTGCTGACCCCCACAAATTATTTGTACCAAAGCCACCACAACACTCTGACCGATACGTTCAGCGTGAGTTTCGGCACCGCCTTCCTCGACACCAACGGCATCAAATCGGGAGACATGGTATACGCGTTGCTTTACGGTGATGCCAACTTCGATGTACAGCAAAATCCGATGGCCGACGAGGTACCCGCATTTCCGAACATCTCTTTGGAGCCGGGTGAGTTGACATCGATCGCACTGCCCTAGTGTCCTTTCATAAAATCCAATAGCTGCGTTGCGCCGGCAATTGACAGGTTGTCTTCAAAAAATTTTCTCGTTTTCTTTTGGCCGCGTCCCCCGACTCATTCGCGGTCAATCACATGATTCTCTCATCCTTTTGCCGTCTGCTTATCGACAAAAACCTCATCACTGCGCGTCGTGGGTCGGGTCTTCGGCTGTATCTTTTCTTTTTTGGCGGTGGGGATGTATGTCGTAGCGGGGGCTTCTAAGGTCGCCCCGCTGCGACTACATCTCCAAGCCGCAAAAAAAGAAAAGGATGCCGCCTCAACCCCTCGCGGGATCGAGACACCACGCTGAATCGCACGATTTCCGTCGTCGTTCAAGATGTTTTTTATGCCATCGTGCCGACGGTTTCAGTTCACACGGAAGTTCCGGCTGCCACTCCCACTTCGCGCTCGTCAAAATGGATTCCGAAACCTGCCAGCTCGTCGAGAATGGGATTGTAGAGTTCGGGCATTACCGGTCGGTGCACCCCGGGAGTGGAGAATTTTCCATCCAAAACGAGTTTCGCGCCGATGGCTACCGGCAATCCAACGGTTTTGGCCATTGCCGTACGTGGCTCATCCTGTCCCATTACCACCATGCTGGCGTGAAGCTCTCTGTAGTGCTGCTCGCCGGGTTCTTTGGAAATGATCTTGTGCCACATCACGAGCATATCGTGATCACCGGGCTTCAAGGCCCATTTTTTCTCGAGGATGATTTGCAGCAACTGCGCCGGTGTCGAAGGTTTCGTAGCGCCGATGGGTTCATCGTCGAAGATGCCCAGCCATTTCAACTTGTCGACTATATCGCTGTCCTGGTCGAGTTTCATGTAGTGCATCAACTTCAACTCGACGCTGTCATGCTCGTTGTATGCGAGAAAAGAATTGGTGAATTGTCGATGCGTCATATTCATCGAGTCTTCCATGATGAAGGTGTCATCGGTCATGCCCATTTGTACGAATACGTCCCATGCACGGCTGAAGCCAACACGGCGCAACGTTCCCCGGTATATGGTCGGCACATCCTTCAGGTTGTATACGTGTCGATAGTTGAGCGAATCTCGATTCGCATATCCTTCGAACCGACCGTATTTGGGTATTTCTATAATCTCGGTACGGCGAAACAGCTTTTGGTAGGGAATGTATTTGTACCGTCCGTTGTGTCGGAATTTTACTGCACCCCCCTGCCCGGCCAAAACGACATTGCGTGGATTCCAGGTGAACTTGTAATTCCAAGGATTATCGTCAAATTCCGGTGCGACCAATCCGCCGGTAAAACTCTCAAAGCAATCGATTTCCCCTCCGCGGCCACGGATCTCGTCGAGCATACGCATCGCCGACATGTGGTCAATGCCGGGATCCACTCCGAGTTCGTTCAAAAACACCAAACCGGCTTTCTCTACCTCGGGCCTTAAGGCCTCCATTTCCGGGCTGATATAGCTCGGCGTTATGAGGTTTCTTTTCAATGCCAGACAATCGTTGGCCACAAGCATGTGCATGAATGCCGGAAGCATGCTGATGACCAAGTCGCTTTGGGAAATCAGTGATTTCCTTGCCTCGGCATCGGTGGCATCTAAGGTGACGATATCGACAGGGGCTCCCTCACCGATAAGTTTTTGCGCCGCCACGGGGTTGGCGTCCGCGATTGTCAGTTGCCATCCATGTTGACCGGCATTTGCAATCAAGTAATCAAACAAAAAAACGGCCGATCTACCGGCTCCGATAACCAATATGCGCTTCATGGAATTTCCTCCAATTTGAGTTGTTACAATCTGAAAATTTCGATTCTGCGAAGGTAACAAGGCTTTTACAATCACACATGGAGTCCACGGTTTCTTTTAACCTGAGCTCGATCCAAACCGTGATTGGCCCAGAGTGATTTGGCACACCCCTTGTTTACAATGTCCAAAAAAAATCTACTTTCGCCCATGGTGGATTACGGGGCAAAAGGAATCCCAAAAGATTTGACCAAGTGAACTTCCAATTTCCCACAGGGTAAAATCGGGATTTCATTTTAGAACCGGAACATCCAAGAGATGCATCACGACAAAACGATAGCCAATTCAACGGATACCCTTCCGAATTTTCGGAAGACGATCCTCGAGTCCTTTGGGATTTTCGCACATTGGATTCCATCAGGAGTTCGGATTCTCATGGGGTTGTCGATTCTTGTTGCGTTGGGAACCGCGGGGTGCTCAGGGTCAAAATCCCTTACCAAAAAAGGCGCGCAATTGGAGCAGGCCGGCCTGTACGACAATGCAGCGATGTATTATTACAATTCCCTGCTGCGCAACGCCAACAACGTCGATGCGCGCATTGGGCTCTCCCGCACGGGTCAACGCGTGGTCAACGATAAGTTGAGCGCCTTCTCCAAGGCGCGGACATTGGAGAATCCCAAAGAGGCCGTATACCAATACCGCGATATGGAAGCGTATCGCACCAAACTCGCCAATGTGGGCATCAATACCGAGGTGCCGTCCTACTTTCCCGAAGATTACCAATCGATGGAAAGTGTCTACCTCGAAGATCTTTACGAAAAGGGAAATGAGCTGCTTGGAAACCGGGATTTTGACCAAGCCCACAGCGTATTTACCGAGATGGAAAACCTCGACCCCGGTTACCGTGACATCCGCACACTGCGCAACATCTCAGCCAATGAACCGATATATGCGGCTGCGGTAATCGATTTCGATGCGGCGCGCTATCGAGCGGCATACAAAGGATTCAATCAAGTATTTCAGAGCGATCCCAATTACAAGGAAGCTTCCGTCCTCCGCGGTGAATGCCTCGATTTGGGAAAATTTCCAATCGTGATCGCGCCCTTTGACAACACGACGAAAAATATCGATGTCGAAAGTCGGCTGCATGCTTTTGTCCTCACGCAGCTCTCCACACTCGATGATCCTTTCGTCAAGGTCGTGGATCGCGACGACATCAACCGGATTTTGGCAGAGCAGCGGCTCAGCCTCAGCGGTCTCACCGAAGCCTCGGCAGCGCGTCAGGCCGGTAATCTCCTCAATGCAAAAGCCATCGTTACGGGTTCGGTATTGAAATATCAAACCGATGAGGGAGCTTGGAAAAAAACCACCCAGCGGGGATACGTGCGACACTCCGTGAAAACCGTAGATGAAAAAACCAAGACGACTACCGTAGTATCGCAGTACGAACCGACGAGCTATAACCGGTATTCCAATGCAACCTCGGTGAACCTGGAATTTCAGTACAAAGTGATTTCGACCGAAACGGGCGAAGTGTTGTTTTCGGGAATTTTCGAACGCACGTTTTCCGACCACGCGGAATACGCCGTCTACTCCGGTGAAATCACCGAATTGTACCCCGCGGGCAAAGATGGCCCTCAAACCGACGCGGCGGGCAAGCGCAATCTCATGAACCTGCTGCGGGCCGATCGCACGGTAAAGACCACCGACCAACTCTCCAAAGAGGCCTACTTTTACGCCGCGAGCCAACTCGCCGCTGAATTGCAAAGTCATCTCGCATCTCTATGAGAGCCATTATGTTCATAGGGATACTGGTGTTGATGGGATGCGGAACTCAAAAAACGGTGACTCAAAGACCCACGGAGCCGCCTTCACCCACGTGGGTCGACAACCGTCCGACCTCTTCCATGTATTACATCGGCATCGGAGTGGCTCCCAAAGCTCCCGAGAGCGACTACCGACGAGCGGCAAAAGACAATGCAATCAGCGACTTGGCCGGCGAAATCCAAGTGCAGGTCAATACGCAGTCCCTTCTGTACACTTTGGAGACCGCCACGCGGTTCGAACAAGAGTTTCGCGAGTCCATTCGCACCCAGAGCAACCTCGACTTGACGGATTACGAAATGGTCGATAGCTGGGAAGATCAAAATTACTATTGGGTGTATTACCGTCTCGACCGTTCGGTATGGGCCGAAAAACAAGCCGAACGCCGAAGTGTGGCACGCCAACTCGCTTTGGACTTTTTATCCAAGGCCGAAGCTGAAGAGAATCATCACCGATTTTCTTCAGCCATCGATTATTACCTTCGAGGATTGCAGGCAATCGAGGCCTTTTGGAATGAATCGAACGAGGTGGAATACCGCGGAAAATCGATCTTGTTGGGGAATGCCCTTTTCGCCGGACTGACCGACTTGCTCCGACAAACGACATTGAATATCGAGAATAATCCGGCACTCGAATTTACCTCTGCGTATCGAGCTTCGGCTGAAGTGCGAGCTACCCTCAGCCCCGATCGCGCCCCAATGCAAGGTGTGCCGATTAAAACTTCATATTCCGGCACATTCGGCATGGTCAACGGCCGGTATACCACCAATGCAGATGGCCGCATCGATGCACCGATCAATGACGCCGACCGCTCCGGAAAAGAGAATGTTTTCGTGGCAAATGTCGATATGGGTCCACTTTTGGATCCTTTCAACTCCGACAAATTCATGCGTACGCTAACCGCCTCACTTGAGGGTAGCACAGCTCGTAAAACCATATCCTATATTCCCCCGGAAGTCTTCGTGCAAAGCCAAGAACGCAACTTGGGAATAACACTTACCAATGGCCCCATAGCTTCGGCCATCACCACCTCTCTGAACCGGAAAGGAATACGACCCACTCCAAACCGGAATGAGGCTGATTTGATCGTTGAAATCTCGGCCGACACCAAAAAAAATGGCACGGCGCAGGGCTTTAAAGTAGCCATGCTAACATTGACAGTGACGGTGCGTGATGGTGCTACGGGTAGGGAGTTGTACAAGACCTCCAAATCCGATATCAAGGGACTGAACATCGAGTACCCCGAAGCGGGCATGAACGCTTATGAAAATTATACGAAGAATATAGAATCGCAATTGATGAGACAGCTTGTAATCGACTTTCTCTGACCTTATTATAACTTTGGCACAGTTTCTGACTTATCGACTATAACCCTAATCCACAAAACCATGAAAACAAAACGACGTAACCTCTCCAAATTTTCGAGTATCTCGAAATTCGCCGTGATCGCCTTGGCGTTTGGCCTGGCCGTGACCACCGGCTGCAAAAAGAAAAAAGACGCCCAAGCTCCGGCGGGCGAAGTCCTGATCAACGAGTATTGCACCGGCCCCGAGTACTTCAGCAATGACGAATACTTTCGTTCCAATGGCCTGGGCGAAAGCATGGACCAAGCGACCGCAAAAAAGAAAGCTTTGAGCAATGCCCGCGCCGACTTGGCTTCGGCAATCAACACAACAATCAAAGGCACAATCGACAACTACGTGAATTCACGTGAATTCAACAACAAAGAGGAAATCGAAGAGCGGTTTGAAGGGTTGACTCGGGAAGTCATCAATCAAGAACTGCAGGGCACGAAAACGATTTGCCAAAAAGCGGTGAAAGTGACGGGCACAAACAACTACAAGTATTACGTCGCGCTCGAGTTGAGTGGTCAAGACTTGTTGAGCAAAATGAACGAGCGACTGGGCTCTGACGAGCGACTGCGCATCGACTACGACTACGAGCAGTTCAAAAAGACCTTTGAGGCAGAAATGGACAAATTCGAAAACCGATAAAGAGTAAAACCCCAACCGCAAGACTGAAAGTCCCTACATAAAGGGGTCGTCCGTAAAAGGTCGGCTCCTTTTTTTTATGAGTTTGCGATTGCAAGTGTCCGCTCTTGGTAGAAACACCGTAATCTGATTTGATCTCGCGCAAGGGCGAAGGGCGGTACCACCCCTTTGGGATTGGCTAGGGAACGCCGCGGGATGAGAGCGACCGGCGGAAGCTCCTCATTCCGCGTGCGATCCCTTGCCGATCCCGAAGGGGAGTAAAGCCCGCAGACCGACCCGACGATAATCGATGGCTTGGAAAGGTCGAGAAATAATGAAGTTGAAAAGTATATCGACAGAAGTGAGTCAAACCAAGGGATGCGCCAAAAAAAACAACACTCCAACCCTCCGATTAACTAACAGGCGAATAAGTGTGATGTGAAAGGACAGGCTCATTTGCCCTGGGCTCGGTCCGCTCCATTTTCCGTACTTTTGCGCTCCCAAAATGCCATATTATGAAGCTGGAAAATTACGTACTTGGAAACTGGATCGCCGGATCGGGCGACGGTAAAATACTGCGCAACGCCGTAACCGGTGAAGAAATAGCCGCTGCTTCGACCGGCGGGCTCGACTTTGCCGACATCCTGAAATACGGGAGGGAAAAAGGGAACCCGGCGCTGCGAAAAATGACTTTTCACGAGCGGGGTCGAATGATCAAGGCACTGGCACTGTACCTGATAGAACGCAAAGATAAATACTACGACATAAGCTACAAAACGGGCGCGACGAAGACCGATAGCTGGGTGGACATCGAGGGGGGAATCGGAAATCTGTTCGCATACTCCAGCTTGCGCCGTCAATTTCCGGACGAAACCTATTATGTGGATGGCGATGCGGTTCCGCTTTCGAAAACGGGTTCGTTTATCGGCCATCACATCATGGTGCCAAAGGAAGGCGTGGCGGTGCACATCAACGCTTTCAACTTCCCGATCTGGGGGATGCTGGAAAAAATCGCGGTGAACCTCTTGGCGGGGATGCCCGCGGTGGTGAAGCCGGCTACGATCACCTCTTATCTCACTGAGGCGATGATGCGCGACATTGTCGAAAGCGGCATCTTGCCCGCGGGGGCTCTCCAACTGATCCTCGGCTCGGGTAAAGGACTGCTCGACCACGTTGGATTCCAAGATGTGGTGACCTTTACGGGCTCGGCATCCACCGGACGAATGCTGAAGGCGACTCCGCGGATTCTCGATGAAGCCGTGCCCTTCAATATGGAATCCGACTCGCTAAACGCTGCGGTGCTCGGCCCGGATGTGGAGGTGGGAAGTCCCGAGTTCGAAATCTTCATCAAGGAGGTGCAGCGCGAGATGACGGTTAAATGTGGCCAGAAATGTACGGCCATCCGTCGGATTGTCGTTCCCGAAGACCTGATGGAAGATGTGCAAATAGCTTTGGCCAATAGACTGGCAAAGACCACCATCGGCGATCCGCGCACGGAAGGCATTCGCATGGGATCCCTGGCGGGCCGCGAACAACTCAAAGAAGTGCGCAGCCGCATCAAAGAATTGCTCAAAAGTTCCAAAGCCGTTTATGGCGACCCAAACATTGTAGAAGTGACATCGGGCGACTCCGAAAAGGGTGCTTTCATTTCGCCGATACTCCTTCTCAACACCGATCCTTTCGGCAAGATGGGCAGCCACGAGGTGGAGGCCTTCGGCCCGGTGAGTACTTTGTTGCCCTATAAAACCCTCGAAGAAGCGGTGGAAATAACCAAGCTCGGAAAAGGATCGTTGGTGTGCAGTTTGATGACTTACGATGACGATATCGCTCGCGAATTCACTTTGGGTGCGGCGAGTCACCACGGCCGCATACTGGTTTTGAATCGTGACTGTGCCAAGGAAAGTACCGGACATGGTTCTCCTATGCCTCTTTTGGCTCACGGCGGACCCGGCCGCGCGGGAGGCGGTGAAGAACTCGGCGGCAAACGCGGGGTAATGCACTACTTACAGCGCACGAGCATCCAAGGCTCACCCACCACCCTATCAAAAATCACGGGGGTATATCAACGCGGGGGCAAACAAAACGAAACCGAAGTGCACGTGTTTCGCAAGCACTTTGAGGAGTTGGAAGTCGGCGACACGGTCATTACCCACAAACACACCGTAACGGAGGCGGACATCACGAATTTCGCCAACGTGAGCGGTGACAATTTTTACGCCCACATGGATGCCACTTCTCTCGAGGGCACGATATTCGAGGAGCGCGTAGCCCACGGTTATTTCGTACTGAGCAAGGCCGCAGGACTGTTTGTCGATCCCAAGAAAGGTCCCGTATTGCTGAATTATGGAATCGATGAGTGCCGTTTCACCAAACCGGTATACCCCGGCATGACCATCGGCGTGAAATTTACGGTGAAACAGAAAATAGCTCAGGAGAAACGCGACGTCGACGACATCGCCAAAGGCATCGTGAAATTTCTGGTGGACGTATATGACGAAACCGGTGAAACGGTGGCCATTGCAACCATTCTTACCATGGTGAGGATGAAAAACCAAGAGGGGTAAATGGATTGGGGATTTGAAGCGCTCACACAATGGGACAAGCTCATTGCGCCGGCTACTTTGGTAGTCTTGGAAATTGTTTTGGGTCTGCATTCTTTTTCTCACTTGTGTTAGAAATATGTGAACATCCGCAGCCAAAAAATGCGGATGAAAAAACAAGAAACTCATGCATCCATTGAAAGATAATTCCGGAAAAGTCGAGCTGCACTTGGAAAATGGCGTAGGAACCATCGAATTCTCTCATCCTGCGAGCAATTCACTGCCGGGAACTTTGCTGAAAGAATTGGCCGACACGATTACTCGTGCCGGTGAGGACGACCACATCAAAGTCATCGTGCTGAAATCCGGCGGCGATCGCGCATTTTGCGCCGGAGCAAGTTTTGACGAATTGATTTCCATTGACGATCGCGAAGTGGGCAAGCGCTTTTTTATGGGCTTCGCCAATGTGATCAATGCCATTCGCAAAGCTCCGAAATTCGTGATCGGCCGGGTTCAGGGCAAGACCGTAGGGGGAGGCGTAGGATTGGCCGCCGCAGTGGATTACTGCTTGGCAACAGCGCATGCTTCCGTGAAACTGAGCGAGCTGGCCATCGGTATCGGCCCCTTCGTGGTCGGTCCGGCTGTGGAACGAAAAATCGGCACTTCGGGCATGAGCGGATTGGCGATCGACGCCACTGAATGGAAAACCGCCGAATGGGCTCGCGACCGAGGATTGTATGCAGCCGTATTCGACGATGCCGAAACTTTGGATGATGCGGTGGCGCGACTGGCCGGGAAATTGAGCAGGAGCAATCCCGTCGCAATGGAAGAACTCAAAAAAACTTTTTGGAGAGGAACCGAAGACTGGGACACCCTCCTCGCCGAACGAGCTGCCATGAGCGGTGAGCTCGTACTGAGCGATTTCACCAGAGCGGCCATCGAAAAATTCAAAGAAGGAGCGCGATAAATCGGTGATAAATGAGCCCATGGGGATTCACCCCTGCATCTCCATTTTGAGAATGGCGTGTCTTTCCGCAAGAGCTTGTCAGCAAATGAAATAACTTTTGAGGGATGAATGGCGTAACATGGGACGCATAATTGTCCGTATGTCACACCTCATATCCAAAATCGCCTCGAAAATATTCATGTTTTTTCTGGCGACCGTTTTATGCCTTTCCGCCTATTTTATAACAACGGCGTATTTCAAGGGAATCAACCGTGCCGAAGAGTCCGAGTTGAATCGTCTTGAAAGCGTTGCGCGAACTTTTTCGCTCGCAGTGCAATGGCCTCTCGAACGAGAAGCTGATCCGCTGATTGCCCAACCGGCGGTGCGCGAAGAGTTTCGCGAACAGATCATCGAAATGATCGACGAAGTCAACCGCTCCAATGACTTGTCCCCCGGTCTCCATCTCGCAATGCATTACCTCAGTAATGACACCTGGGAGATATTGTCTGAAAAAGGAATAAATATGGGAGTACCGGAAGAATCCATTTCTTCTCGGCTTATCGCTCTCGGTACCGATGTCGGCGAAGCCAAAATACAGAATATCGCCGGCGACGATGCAATATTTTATGCCACACCCCTATCCCTACCTTCGTTCTCCGGACTCCAAGGATACATATACATTCAAGGCGATATGACCGGCACCAAGGTCGAAGCCCGTGCACTCATATTGCAGCGAAGTACTCTGTTTGTCTTGGCGCTTTTGGCCATTGGTTTCATTGGACACCGGACATTGAGAAAGATATTTGCCCACGAAGTTGAAAGCAGGAACCAATTGATCGAGTACGGTCGCTTGGCCGACGAACGCAATCGCGATCTCGAAACCTTATCTTTCGTTTTGGAGCGCAGTGACAACCTCATCGTATTGACCGACGGCACGGGGCGAATCGAGTGGTTAAACAAGGGGGATGACCGAAAAAACAATTATTCCCGCGAAGAGCTCGATGAGTTTATTGGCCGTGAACTTGCCGAGGTAAGCCAATACTCGAAAATTCAGGAAGTAATCGACCACGTTTCATCGACCAAAGAAAAATACGTTTACGAAGCCAAAAGTTACGACGACGATAAAAAGGAATTTTGGGCGAGCACTACGGTCACTCCCATTTTGAATGACCAAGGCGAGGTGTCAAAACTTCTGTTTATCGACGCCGATATCACCAAAATGAAAATCGCCGAACGCGAAATCTCCAAGTTGGCGAAATTCCCCAAAGAATTCTCACGGCCCGTGATGCGGTTTGGTCACGACGGCTTTGTAATGTACGCCAATGAGGCGGGAAAGAAATTGATACGACAATGGGGTGGTGAGGTCAAATCGCATTTGCAAAACAAGATCATGTTGAAGGTTTTATCCGAAACGGTAACGGAAAATTCCGACAAAGACGTTAACGTCGAGCTGGCGAACCGCATATACCGTTTGAACCTACACCCCGTTATCGACGAAGAATACATCAATGTATACGCTGAAGATATCACCGAAGAACACGGCGATCAACGGGACTATCGTGCCAGGGCCATGCAACTCGAGCAACACAACCTCAATATCACCGACAGCATCAACTATGCGCGTCGCATTCAGTCGGCCATCATACCCGGCGAAGATGAAGTCAGGCGTTTCTTTAAAGATTCCTTCGTGATGACTCGACCCAAGGACATCGTCAGCGGCGATTTCATTTGGCTGCACGAAGTAGAACCGGGGCAGGAATATTTGGTTGCCTTGGCCGACTGCACCGGTCATGGAGTGCCGGGTGCCATGATGTCGATCGTCGGTCACAGTTTACTCAATGAAATCGTGGAAAACGAGAATATCACGGATCCCGCCGCCATTCTCGAACGACTGAACACCGAAATCATTCGGTCGCTTCGTCAAAAAACGAGTGCAGATTCGAGCGACGGCATGGATGTGAGCATAACCAAAATCAGCATACCGGATCGAAAAGTAGTTTTCGCCGGGGCTTACCAACCTATATACTGGATTAACGGAAAATTGAACATCTTGAAAGGAGACCGCCAACCCATCGGCGGTTTGCACCACAACACGAATCGAAAATTCACGAATCACGAATTCGACATTTCGAAGGGAGATGCATTGTATTTTGCAAGCGATGGATACGTCGACCAATTCGGTGGCCCCGAAGACAAGAAGTTTTTGTCAAGACGGCTGGCGGAACTCTTGGAGAAAAACCACAAATACAGCATGCAAGCCCAATCCAACATCTATAAGAAAACCTTTGACGATTGGCGACAAGGACGCGATCAAGTGGATGATGTGTCCCTGATGGGCATAAAGTTCTAAGGAGGGTCCGTCCAGAAGATCCAATAGCTGCGATACGCGAGCCCTCTGAAATGTGTCACGCCAAGGACGCTCGAAGTGCTCATTCTACACTGCCAATTTCCGTTTCCGACCCCTTTTTCCCGAAAAAATCCGCTGCGTTTTCATTCCGCAAAGAATCATTGAAACCAACATTATGTAAACTGTGCTTTCAGTGAGATTGCCGGTTGCTCTTTGACTTTATGCTTCGGTCACCGAATCAAGTAATTCTTTGTTCTTCGCCCAAGAAATCTTTGTATATTCAGACGATTTATTACCTTCCCTTCCCATCTGCGGTGATGATGGTTCATCACACAACGCGGTTTTTTTGGGGTTGGATAGACAAAATGATCGGACATGCATTCAGAGATTCTCAACAAACTCAAGTCTTTACTCGAAACCGATGACGTACTCTCTGTACGTCGAGAGTTCAATAGCTTGAAGTCTCAATTCAAAAGCTTGCCCTTGGAACACCTTTCCGAGGAGGAAGAATCGACTCCGAAATCCGGTGTTGGCGAATCGGACGGCGCGGCTACGGCAAAAGACAAACAGGTTGAGTCCGGAGAGGACGTACCCACAAATTTGAACGAACCTCTCGTCAAATCGGGTTCCGAGCCAACCGGTTCGGAAAATACCGAAACACCACTGACGCCCGACCCAACCGACCGGGCAAAGGCCGAAAAAGAATACTCCGGGCAGAACGGTGAGGACAGAGTTTTGGACGACGAGGCCGGTAATCCCCTGGGTGCCACTCCTGCGATGGATCCCAAAGTCATCGACGAACAGACCGAGCCCCATACCGAGACCGCCGAAAAGGAAGCGCCTGAGACTGGAAGTGAAGTGATTTCCGAAGAAAAAGACAATGAAAATCGAGATGCCTCTCCCCCAACCTCATCATCACCTCCCATAGAAGCGGAACAGAAAGATCGACTCACCGATACAGTAGATCCGAGCCGGGATGGAGACCCAACCCTCACCGAAGGCTCCATAAGTAATCCTTTGGGAGAAACGCCGGCCATGGATCCAAACACCACTGCCCGGCATCAGGCAGAGCAAGGAGAACCATCTGCTGAAGTATCCGAAGAGAACATGACGGTGGAAACGAAAAAAACTCCGGAAGTCCAAAAGGAATCGGTTGAACATCAGAGTAACGAAACTTCTGAAACCTCCACTCGCTACGAACCGGAATCCATTCTCGCCGAATTCCATCACATCGTTGACACTTTCAACAAAAAAATCAAAGACTCCAGGGAAGAGAAGGAGAAAATAGAACACGAAACTATAGCCAACGCAAAGGATTTGCTTGAAGAGATCAAGGTCTTGGTCGCTGACGAAGAAAATATCGGTAAGGCCTTTGCACGGTTCAATGCCATACAAGAGCGTTGGAAAGCTTTGCCAAAAGTGAGCAACGACGCCTACCGCGACTTGAATGTCGAATACAATAAATACCTCGAAGAGTTCTTTTATAACATCAACATTTACAAAGAACTAAAAGAGCTTGACCTGAAGCGCAACCTTGAAGAAAAGCATGCGATACTCGAAAATCAGAAAAAACTGATCGACGAAAACGACGTTCGCCTACTCGAGGTCGAAGTGCGGCTAAACCAAGACAGATGGAATGAAATCGGCCCTACCTTTCGCGAGGATTGGGTGAAGATCAAAGATGAGTTTTGGAACATCACGCGGCAAATTTATTCCCGTATCCACGATTTCTACCAAGACCGCCGCGAGGAACAAGAGAAAAACCTGCTCAAAAAGAAGGAGCTCATGGAAAGCGCTCGGCAATTGATTGAGCTCGATTTGAAATCGACCAAGAAGTGGCACGAAAAATCGGAGCAGATCAAGGAGTTGCAAGTTGAATGGAGAATGATCGGCTTCGTACCGAAAAAGGATTCTCGGGACATCAATCGCGAGTTCAGAAATATTTGCGACGAATTTTTCGATCGCAAGCGTACTTTCCACGCGGATATCAAGAAAGTGCAAGACGCCAACCGCGACGCCAAGGAAAACATCATTGAGAAGGCAGAGGCTATCAAGGACAGTGAAGACTGGGGCGATGCCGCCAACCAACTTATGGAGCTGCAAAAAGAATGGAAAGCCATTGGCCCCGCCTTCCAACGCGATGAAAATCGACTATGGAAGAAATTCCGCGGTGCGTGCAACCACTTTTTCAACCGTAGAAAAGAACACCGCGCCGGACGGAATGATCGGGAATTGGAGAACCTCGAAAAGAAACAAGTCTTGCTCCAAGAACTCGAAGATTTGGACGCAAAATCGGGCGATGACCCCATCGCAACCCTCAAGGCGTACTACGAACGGTGGCGGGAAATCGGACACGTTCCGATGCGCGATAAAAAAGCTCTCGATAAAAAATTCACCTCCCTCATGGATCAAAAATACGGGGAGCTTGACATCGATCGCGATAAGCGCCGGCGGATCCAATTCACGGAACATGTGGAGAATCTAAAAGAGAAAAACCAAAGCGATCGCCTCATCCGCAAAGAAGAGGACATCGTACGCAACAAGATTTCGAAGCTCGAAGGAGAAATTCACCAATTGGAAAACAACATGGGCTTTTTTGCCGATACCAAAGGCGCCGAGAAATACAAGAAGGAAATACAGGAGAATATTGATAACACACGCTTAAAAATTGAGGAGCTTATTGACCAAGTCAAAATATTGCGCAATGCCTAAGATAGCCGGTGATTTTTTTTAAAGACCCGTGACTCCCTTTTATTTATTGAACTTTCGCATATTTGAATATGAGATCCCTTGGCGCAATTACTTCCTTCACCCTAATTTTTGTCTGTGCAGCGCTAGTGGCGTGTCAAACTGAAAATCCGTCTGAGGAGCAAAGACCATTGGTATATGAAGGTATGCCTGCAGATGACTTGAGAGAAACGTTGGGGAAACCGGATACGATCGAGCCGGGAGGAACCGTTTATGACGCCAATACAGAAAGCACGAAAAAAGTGGAAAAATGGGTGTACACAAAGCGTACTGTTGTCGTGATCGACGACACCGTGAAAAGCCCCAACATCCCCCGCCGATGATCATCCCACGATGAGCGGTATCTACCTCCAACATCAAAAGCATATGGGAACTTTCAATTCC
>CAJDXB010000019.1_pt2 | contig 15965 bp, 17 predicted proteins | sample 7391691 | NCBI WGS metagenome assembly CAJDXB01 (sample SAMEA7055747, study PRJEB34461) | soil metagenome | biome: terrestrial ecosystem; feature: Peninsula; material: soil | place: Antarctica | collected 2016 | reverse complement strand
GCTTTGACTCGCTGGAAGCCTTCGATATGCAGACGGGAAGGGTGGAGACTTTTGATCGCGGTTCTTGTGAATTTGGCTACCGCGAGAGCGTATTCAAACGCCGGCTTAAGGGGCGGTATGCCATCATGTCGGTGACATACAAGTTGTTGAAAAGGCCTGAATTCAACACAAAGTACGGTGCGATTGAAGGGGAACTTAATGCCATGGGAGTGCGCAAACCTTCCATCCGAGCGGTTAGTCAAGCGGTAGTGAACATTCGTACTTCGAAATTGCCGGATCCGGCAGTTTTGGGAAATGCGGGCAGTTTTTTCAAAAATCCGTTGGTGAGCGAAAGCCTATACCGCGAATTGGTGGATGCGCACCCTTCGATGCCTTTCTACCCCGCACCTGAAGGACAATTCAAACTCGCTGCCGGTTGGCTCATCGATCGATGCGGCTGGAAAGGATACCGACGAGGCAACTGCGGGGTGCATAAACAACAGGCCTTGGTGCTGGTGAACTACGGCGGTGCCACGGGACGGGAAGTCTATGACCTTTCATCGGATATTCTCAACGATGTGAAGGAGAAATACGGCGTGGAACTCGAGCGGGAAGTGAATATTCTGCCCTGAGCACAACGCGCATCGCAAGCCTTGGACTTTCAGTGTTTAACGCCAATTAGTGGCGGATCTTCAGAACTTATTGAAGTTTATTGAATGAAAATCAGGGAACAATATTTCCCAATTTATTCGGTCGCGTCTACTCCGTCTTGGTCCTTGACTTCCGTTTGGGAAACTGAAGATGTGTCCGATTCTTCGACGGATTCTTCGGGGTCTTCGGTTCTTTCGAAGGCTTTGGGATCGGCTGCGACGAGAAGATTGTACCATTTAATCATTTTGCGAATATCGGATGAGTACACGCGTTCTTCGTCGTACTCGGGCAAAACGGAAAACAGGAATTCTTGCAGTGCCTCCGAGTCCTTTGTATCGACGTCAACCTTTCCGCCACTTTGTTTTTCATAAAACTTTTTGAACACCTCTTCGAGAGGTTCATCTCCCGCATCGGTGTATATGGTGATGTCGGCCAGGGTACTGACGCGATGCGCGCTGTTCACGGACGTTTTTTTACCGTCTTCAAGAGATTGGACGATGATGCCATTGCGCGTTTGGCTAATAAGTTCGTAAAGTCCGGACTTGCCGGTGACGGAGATGATTTTGGAAAAATCCATGCAGTTAAAACAATTTTGCGTTTTGGACGGACAAAAGTAGGTGTTCCAAATTAAAAAACTAAGTTCGATTGTTCGTTGAGATTCAGACCGCTCATAAATTGGTCATCTCGTTCGCCTTTCGTTATAATCCAACTCAGGTCAAAAAACAACCGCGAATTTGGCATACCCCTGGGATCCATCTTCATACGACGTTTTGAGCAGATATACCCCCGGTGAATAGTCTGCCACATCGACTTCTCGCACTTCACCCGGCCTTGTTCGCCGGTGGTCTACCGAAGTGATTCGTCCCGACAAGTCATAGACTTCGACTGTGCGAATCCCCCGCGTATCACCGGGGATATATAAAGTTTTTGTCGTGGGATTGGGAAATACCGGAATGCCGGTGGTTTCGACATTGTGCGTGGAGGTGACGAAGGGTACGGTAAGGGTGGCGAAAGCATCGACCTTTCCGTATCCGAAAAAGTCGTTGGGCAGGTTGCCTGTGAATGGATCTGCCAAGGCATTTCCGACAATGGCGTCTTTCACTTCCTCCCAATTGGCTTGGGGATCACGAGACAGGTAAAGCGCGGCAATACCTGCGACGACGGGCGATGCGATTGAGGTTCCCCCATTGACATAGTGCCATCCGTCTTCTGCCACCTTGGTCGGTGAGGTATTGATAAAGGAATTGAGCGTGGCGATACGGCCGGCGCTCAAGGTGACGTCACCGCTTGCTGCCACGTCGGGTTTTTGCCGCAAGTCACGTGTGGGGCCAATGCTCGAATTGACCGAAATCGCTCCGGGCTCTTCGGGGTATGTCGTGATTTCCCCCAAATAATTGATGAAGTGGTCTCGGTTGATATAGTTTCCCACGGTGATGACTTTTTCTGAACAGGCCCAACCATCAACCAAAGAGCTCTTCTTATCGGGGAAGCGGTATTTTGCCATGGGCGGGTACTGGCCGAAATCGGGCAACTGTGCGTACTCGATGACTGAGGTGCCAAAGGGGCCATGGCTCCATATATCGAACCGGCCGCCGCCGGTGGTGGCGAACCGCCAGCGGTATTGACTGCTGAATGGCTGGCGTACGGCGATTTGCACTTGGTATTGATCACCACGCTTGGCACACCACGTCTCGACGATGCCGAGGATGTTGCCATTCCATAACAAGGTATCGGTAAGAGTCTTGCCTTTGTTTTCTGCAGCGGTTCGCCAGGGTACGTATCCGCGAAATTCATAGTTGGGCACACTCAAATCGGCACCAATTGTGAATAATGTTTGAGCAAAGTCAACGGTATCTGCCCAGAGTTCGAAAAACACAGCCCCTTCACCAAGCAGTGAGTTTGGGTGGTAGCGCATCCAGGTAAAGGCGGTATCCGTCTGAGGAACGTCGTAGGCGAGGTGATAAGGAACGAAGTTGCCGCTATTTCCCGCCGCGGCCACCATAACGCGACCGGGTGCCGCATCAATGAGCGAGTCGATAAAAAGTGATGCACCATCGAGTGCATCGTGCGAGCCGAAATAATCGCCGAGACTGATGTTTACAACGGCCGGTTTGCCAACCGCTTCAGCGCGGCTGAAGATAAACCCGACGGCATCGGCGACGGAGGCTGCCCAATTCTCTCGATCCATATCGGATGACACGACCACTATGTCAGCTTTGGGAGCAACACCGACGAACTGACCGGTAGCACCGGCATTTCCGGCAGCCACTCCGGCCACGGTAGACCCATGACCGTAAAATGCCGCTTGATCGTCGTGACCATCAATATTTGCATCGATGTCTTCGGCGGTCCACTCTTGGCCATAGCCATAGGGTTGTGGCACGCGGAAGGGATCGTTTTCAGCTTGTGTTTGGTCCCAAAGTGCAATCACCCTAGTGGAGCCATCGGAGTTTTGAAAGTCGGGATGGTCGAGCTCGATGCCCGTATCGATCAAGCCGATGATCACATCCTCACCCAAATAGGCTTGCGGCAATGGTGCAACTCCGGCGTGAACGGGAAAGACGTTGTTGTTTTGAATCATGACGTCATTGAGCAACTGCGGCTTGGAACGCGTATATTCGATGAAATCGACGTAGGTCTGATCGGCAAATTCGGCAATGGCCGAAGCCGGAATCGATACCGATACAAGGTTGGATTTTGATGCTTTGACGTGCCCCCCCATAATGCGCACTGCAGATGCAATATTCGCGACATCTCCACGAACAAAAAGGTCGATCATCCGATCGGGATCTCCTTGTCGCAAAGCCGCCTGTAATTCGAGATTGAACTTTCCGCCGAAGGGGTTTCGGGGGTCTTGGCCTTGCATTGTCGATATGGCAATCATCATTGCAAACAGCCGGCAGAGGAAAACGCGGAAGTTCAACATTTTGAAGAAGGAATTTTAAAAACCAAATATAACATCTCTGACACTATTATTAAATCGGTCCACAATGGCCAAACTTCCGGCGATCCAAAATCTGCAACGGCCGCTCCAAACGATCATTCTCAGGATAAACCATCATAAAAGTCGCAATTTTCCCGACAATATCAAAGTTGATCATATTGCGGCATATCATCCATGAAAACAAGTCGGCCGCTTTCAAGGTCTACGCGACCGAAATAATGGTCCATTCCATTGGTGACGAGCAAGTATTTGGCTTGCAACCCCACATTATACTTTGCAATTTGGGCAAACGTTTCATCGGTGATGGCAACGGATGGGGCCTTGCATTCAATGAGGATAAAAGGCTGTCCATTTCGGTTTGCAAAGAGCGCGTCATATCGACCGGTCCGTTGGTGGTATTTGACTTGTACTTCTGTACGTAGCAGGCCTGCCGGGAATCCCCGGTGGTCGACCAAAAACCTGACGAAATGTTGACGAACCCATTCTTCAGGGGTCAGGATCAAATACTTTCGCCGTATGGGATCAAAAATCTCATACTTGCCGTTATCTTTGACGATTTTGAAAGGCCAGGCGGGTAAATTTAGCGCTTGCATTAAAGCAAAGGTATATGAAAACGAAAAAGCAAATCGTCGAAAATTGGCTCCCTCGTTACACCGGCGTACCTTTGGAAGAGTTCGGGGACTACATATTATTGACGAATTTCTCCCATTATGTTGAACGATTCGCCGAATTTCTCGGGGTGGAAATGCGTGGCCGTGACAAGGCGATGCCGAGTGCACACAAAGACGACGTCAGCATCATCGATTTCGGAATGGGGAGTGCCAACGCCGCGACGATCATGGACTTGCTGAGTGCCATCAAGCCGAAGGCCACCTTGTTTTTGGGCAAGTGTGGAGGTTTGAAGAAGAAAAATAAAGTCGGCGACTTCATACTGCCCATCGCGGCGATCCGCGGTGAGGGTACCAGTCTCGACTATATGATGCCCGAAATCCCCGCACTGCCTTCCTTTATGTTGCAGCGCGCGGTGTCGTCAACTATCCGCGATATGGGCCTGGATTATTGGATCGGCACGGTTTATACCACCAACCGGAGAGTCTGGGAGCACGATACGGAGTTTAAAAAATACCTGCGAAAACCCGATCGATGGCCATCGATATGGAGACGGCGACAATCTTCGTTGTGGGTTTTGCCAATAAGATTCCGACCGGAGCATTTTTACTGGTCACCGATCAACCGATGGTTGCCGAAGGTGTCAAAACCGACGTGAGCGACCGTGAAGTGACAAGTAATTACGTCGACACCCACATCAAACTCGGTATTGGCGCCATGAAGGAAATCGCCACCGATGGGCGCTCCGTGAAGCATTTGAAGTTTTGATGCAGTCAGTATTGGTTTTCCGGTCGTAATGTTCATTGAAGCAGTTTGCGCGCACATCGATATCGTTTGATAAATTTGTCCTTCGGTTGAAAGGTGCAGCCAGGCGCTGACCCCTTCACGTTTCAACATGGGATGGGATGTGAGAAAGCAATTATCCTTTTGAGGCAATGCAGAAATTTGCACACCGGAAAAACAAAAGAAATCGATGATAAAAGAGATCAATGACATTTGAGGACATAATGAAGTCTTTGAAGAAGCGGGAATTCAAGCCCGTCTATTTCTTCGATGGAGAGGAGACTTATTACATGGATGCGATGACGGGCTACATCGCGGAAAATGTGTTGAATGAAGGCGAGCGCGACTTCAACCAAACAATATTGTACGGTCAGGATGCAGACCCCTACGAGCTGTCGACTCATGTAAAGCAGTTTCCAATGTTGTCTGAGTACCGCGTGGTGATTGTGAAGGAAGCTCAAAACTGGTCTCGGAAGCTCGACTCGCTTTTGCCCTTGGTCGACCATCCCGTGTCGTCTACGATTCTGGTGATCAACTACCGCGGCAAAAAGCTCAATGGCACGACAAAACTCGCCAAGCGCATCAAGAAAAACGGCGTATACCACACCGGGATCAAACTATACGACAACAAGGTGGCTTCTTGGATCAGTGCGCAATGTCGCGCACGAAAGCTTGATATCGATCCGCCTGCCGCTGCCTTGCTCGCCGAGAGCATCGGCACGGATATGTCCAACTTGAATAAAGCTCTGGACCGTTTGGTGCTCCTGTTGGAAGATGACGCCAAAATCACCACCGACGCCGTTCACCGGCACATCGGCATTTCTAAGGATTTCAACATATTCGAATTGCAGAAAGCGCTCGGTTTTCGCAATGCATCCAAGGCGATGTTCATCGCCAATTATTTTGCGAATAACGAAAAGGAACACCACATCATTCCGGTTACTTCGGGGCTCTATCGTTACTTTGCCAAACTCATCATGCTCCGTTCCGGGCTGAAAGGCGCCGATAACAAAACGCTTGCCTCCACTCTTAGTGTACATCCGTACTTTGTCGACGAATATAAACAAGCGGCATCAAATTATACTCAAATGAACCTCTTGGAGGTGATGGACATTCTCCACGACATAGACCTAAAATCCAAAGGGGTGGGCTCAGCTTCATCCAGCCATGCTCCATTGATGCGCGAAATGGTCGCGCGCATCGTGCGAACATGAGTGAATTGGGTCAGGTAACGGGCTTATTCCATCTCCGTGCAATCTTTGAAAGCCATTTAAAAGCCATTCTAAGTGCGTTTGGATTTGCGCCCTGTAGAATGACTAATTTAGCGCCCTTTAAAATTATTGGTTAAAAAGTGAATAGCCCTTTCATGAAAATCATCTCGTCCCTCCTCGTCGTTTTTTCGTTGTTAATTGGAACTGCGGTATTTGGCCAAGGGGATATAAAAGGATTTGTCTACGAAGAGGCTACCGGTGAAGCGGTGATTTTCACCAACGTGTATCTGGATGGCACGTCCCTCGGGGCTCCAACCGATGTCAATGGTTATTTCTCGATCACCGACATACCGGAGGGCGATTACCTGTTGAAGGTGCGATTTCTCGGATACGAAACTTTGGAAAAACCCGTCACCGTAACTAAGGGAAGGATCCAAAGTCTCAAATTGTTTTTGAAAAGATCGACTGTCGACATCCAAACGGTAGAAATATCCGCAGAGAGGCAAGAGCGGAAAACGAACGTAACCATGTCGGTCACCAAGGCGACTCCGAAGGAAATCAAACAAATTCCGACGGTGGGTGGAACGGCCGACCTCGCACAATATCTCCAAGTGTTGCCCGGCGTTATCTTTACCGGCGACCAAGGAGGGCAACTTTATATCCGCGGAGGTTCGCCCGTACAGAACAAAGTCTTGCTCGATGGGATGACCATTTTCAACCCCTTCCACAGCATCGGTTTGTTTTCCGTTTTTGATACGGAAGTGATCAAAAACGCAGATATCTACACCGGCGGTTTTGGCGCCGAATACGGCGGACGCATCTCTTCGGTTATGGATATCAGAACCCGAGATGGCAACAAACGACGGGTTTCGGGCAATGTGGGTGTCAGCACGTTCGCCGCCAATGCCCTTATTGAAGGGCCGCTGATCAAACAAACAAATGAAGGCAACTCATCAGCGTCATTCGTTCTGTCGGCGAAGCACTCTTATTTGGATCAAAGCTCCAAGATATTTTACGATTACATCGACGAAGATGGGCTGCCTTTTAAATTCACCGATTTGTACGGAAAAGTATCTTTCAATACGACCACCGGCAGCAAGTTCAATGTATTCGGTTTCAACTTCAATGACCAAGTGAGTTTTCAAAAGAATTCTGAACTGGAATGGAATTCTTACGGTGGCGGTTTGAACTTTATTTTGACTCCCGAAGGTTCGTCAGCCTTGATGGAAGGCGGTTTCAACATGAGCCAATACGACATCACCCTGCGCGAGCAAGCCACCATGGGAGCGACGGGTACCGATGTGGATTCAACGACACTCAGTCCGCTTCAACCGCGCACGAGTGGCATCAATAGTTTCAATCTATTTCTGAACTTCAAGTACTTCCACGGAGACAACGAATTCAAGTATGGCATTGACATCACCAACTTCCACACGGACTTATCTTTTTACAACCCCGTGGGCTTGCGGATCAACAATTCCGGCACCAACACCGAATTGGCGGGCTTTGGCGCATACAAGTTCAAACTAAACAATCTGATCCTCGACTTGGGGCTGCGGCTGCAGTACTACGGTTCCATCCGAACATTTCAACCGGAACCCCGGATTGGCGCGAAATACAATCTAGCCGATAACTTCCGCCTAAAATTTGCAGGTGGCTTGTATTCCCAAAACCTGATTTCTGCCAATTCCGACAGAGACGTAGTTAACCTGTTTTACGGATTTTTGGTGGGGCCCGAAGACCTCCAAGACAATTTCACTTCGGAAGGGGGTTCGACGCGCGAAGTCAAAAATCCCTTGCAGCGATCAGGGCACCTCATCGCGGGTTTTGAATATGACTTCAACGAGTTTTTGTCCTTTAACGTCGAAGGGTATTACAAGAAATTCTTTCAACTCACCAACCTCAACCGAAACAAAATATACAGCTCAAACAATCCCGATCCCGATATACCCGACATCCTGAAAGAAGACTTCGTTGTGGAAGACGGTGAGGCGATGGGCCTGGACTTCACGGCGAGCTTCGAAACACGAAAAGTGTATGTGTGGGCGGTATATTCCTTGGCCAAAGTTGACCGGTGGGACGGGGTGCGAAACTATTCGCCCGTCTTCGACCGCAGACACAATGTCAACCTGCTTGCCTCGTACCGTTTCGGAAAAAACCGAGATTGGGAAGTCAATGGACGGTGGAACTACGGAAGCGGGTTTCCCTTCACGCAATCCCAAGGATTTTATTTGACGGAAACTTTTCGCGATGGTTTGAATACCGACATCACCGAAACCAACGCGAGCACACCCACGATTCAATACGGCCCATTGAACAAGGGAAAACTGCCGGACTACCACCGATTTGACATGACTTTAAAGCGCACCTTCGTTTTCAGCCAAGAATCGAGCATGGAAGCGAGCATCAGCGTGACCAACATCTACGACAGGCAAAACATATTTTACGTCGACCGCGTGACCGGGGAACGGGTGGACCAGTTGCCAATTTTGCCGAGTTTTGCTTTGATTTACAAATTCTGAAGCTCACTGCCCGTTTGTAAATTGCCGGAGATTAAAAGGCCGTTTGCACGGCACCACCGTCCACACGATAATTACTGCCCGTGACATAACTCGCTGATTCGCTGCATAAAAATGCGATGACAGCGGCGACTTCTTCGGGCGCTCGGAGGCGATTTTATCCATCATCTCATCGGTCATGGGCGTGGCGATGAAGGCGGGAGATACCACGTTAATCATGACTCCGTCCGGTGAATATGCTTTGGACAATCCCTTGGTCAGGTTAATGATGCCTGCTTTGCATACGTTGTAGGCATCATCGCCGACGTATGGTTGAACGGCATTCTCGGAAGCGATCAATACGATACGTCCCCAGCCGCGGTCGCGCATGTCGGGAATAAATGAACGGCAAATGCGCACGGCTCCCATCAAATCCGTTTGGATGGTGTTCAGCCAGTCGTCGTCGGTGAGTTCAAAAAAATCACCGTTGGCTCCGTGGATGCCTGCGCAGTGAGCGATGACGTCCACGTGTCCAAAGAGTGCTTTCGCTTGATCGTATAGATGCGTAACGCCTTCGGTTTTGCTCAAATCGGCCGCCACCCACTTTACGGTACCCCCGTTGGAATGGGAATCCAACTTCGAAGCGGCCCCCTTCAAATCGTCGCTTGGAAGACCGTTGATGAGGATGTTGGCACCCTCTTTGGCAAGTAGTGTTGCCGTCGCCATTCCGATACCGGAACCACCTCCTGTAACTAGGGCTGTGTGCCCTTTCAATTTCAAGTCCATGTCGTGATTTTATGTGTTTTGAGTCTTTTCGGCATTTTATAATTTCGAGTAATCCACGGTTTCAATGGATGTCATTCTGCGTGAGGGTGGACGCCGGCATCCTCTCTCCTCGAACGGCTTGCGGAGCGCAAGCCGTTCGAGGAGAGAGATACAGGCGGTATACCGACCACGGCCCGCCCGCAGGGGCCGGGGACACGCCCAAAAAAATGAACCACAAGCGGAACACTTGGTTCATCACGCTTTTTCGCTGCGCACCTGAATCATGCCTTTGCGAATGCGAACGGAAAACGACGGTTGTGGTTCGCTGGCGGGACCTTCGATTACGGAACCGTCATCGAGGGAAAATACGGATTGGTGCCACGGGCATCGCAGGGCAATGGCGCGGATCCGGTTGTGTTGTTTCACAAGAAGTACGGGGATGTTATCGGCGTGAACGCACTTCATCTCGTTGTTTTTCAGTTCGTCTTCGGGCAAAACGTCAACGTATTTCTCGGGATAGGGATCGGCGGTGGCGGTGTGGTCGACGCCCACCTGCTCGCGGAACACCAAGTGACCACCGAGATACGACGCCGTGACGGTGAGTCCATACCCCAGCATGGCCAAGGCGATGCTTGCGCCCCGCGATTCTTTGCGCCGGCGCATTGCCAAAGATCCTGCATAACACAAGGTGGCACCGGTATTGAGCAGACCGTGCATGAGCCCAATGCGGCGCTTTTTTTTGGTGGTGCCTGTCCAATCGGTCAACCCGGTGATGGCGGCGCCGACAGCGCCAACGAATCCAACGGCTATAGCGCCATCAGCGGCGGGTGTGCAACGCTTTTCGCCGAGTATTTCCAAGGCATCCATGGCGGCTGCCACGGTATAGGCTCCGATGGGAATGTCCGTGAGGACGGGGTGCAAGGGGTGTCCGAGCCACGCGCCGTGCATAAAGTTTTTCACTTTGATACCCGTTTCTCCGCCTGCCGCATACGCCGCTTTAACGGCGGGCTGCAGTACGTCACCAATGGAATCGAGCCAAGGTTGCTCGGTCATTCGGTCTACAATTTTCTTCGTATCCATGAAATAAGGTATTTTGGGGATGTTGCAATAGAAACAACGACGTCGGGAAAAATGTTGATGAAAACCGTATTGGATATGAACCATAATTCGGCAAAAATTATCGCGATCGAATTGGAAAAATATAAACCTGACTTCATTTGAAAATCCCCTTTGGAGCGCGTTAAAAAGACCGACACCCGAAGGAAATACCTTACGCCGTCAACAATCTTCCATAGACCATTATCAAAAATCATATCTTTGCGTCGGACGACGATGGGCGAATCGAATGAGAGATGTGCGAATCTGCAAAAATCACCGTTCGAAAACACCGCAACAATAACGACAACACCCTTTTATGAAGTTAACTTACAACAGCATCCGGCCTGACTTGAAAATACCCGAATACGGCCGAAACATTCACCAGATGGTGGAGCACTGTGTCAGCATAGATGACCGCGAAGAGCGGAACCGCTGTGCCCGCGCAATCATCAAAATCATGGGAAACCTATTTCCCCAACTCCGCGACGTGGAGGATTACAACCACAAACTCTGGGACCAAATGCTGGTGATGTCTGATTTCAAGCTCGACGTCGACTCCCCCTATCCCACTCCCACCAAAGAGAGCTTTGAAGAAAAGCCGGGCCGAATGAGCTACCCCAAGAACAACATCAAATTCGGCCATTATGGCCGTACCATCGAACTTGTAATCGACGCGGCGTCGAAACTCGAGGATCCCGAGGAGCGTCAAAAAGCCGCCGTGAGCGTCGCCAACCTCATGAAACGCACCTACGTGGTGTGGGCTCAAAATTCCGTAAAAGATGAAGTAATCGCCGCCGACCTGCAAAAATTGTCCGACGGTGTGCTCGTGCTCGAGAACCCGGAAAAAGACTTGGACGACACCAAAGATGTGGTGCGACAAATGGGCGTGGATCAATCCCCGAAAAGCCAGGGAAAAGGACGCTCGCGAAACAAACCGAGTCGAAAGCGAAAAAAACGGTATTGATCGATGGGTTCGTTTGAAATTGTAGGCGGCAAGCGTCTGAAAGGAGATTTGCACCCGCAGGGAGCCAAAAACGAAGTGCTGCAAATCCTGTGTGCCACGCTTTTGACCGCAGAGCGTGTAGAAGTGGACAATGTCCCCGACATCATCGATGTCAACAAGTTGATCGATCTGCTCAAAGACCTCGGCGTCAAAGTGGAAAAACTCGGTCCCGAACGATACGCCTTTACGGCCAGGGACATCGACATCGAATACCTGCACAGCGAGAGTTTCAAGCGAAAAGGCAGCGGCTTGCGCGGTTCCATCATGATCGTCGGGCCTCTGCTGGCGCGATTCGGCAAAGGCTACATACCCAAGCCGGGCGGAGATAAAATAGGCCGTCGCCGCCTTGATACCCACTTCATCGGTTTTCAAAAACTCGGGGCCAATTTCGACTACCGCGCCAAGGAAAATTTCTACACCGTAGAAGCTCAAAACCTTCGCGGCACATACCTTCACCTCGACGAGCCCTCCGTTACCGGAACGGCCAATATCATCATGGCAGCCTCCATGGCGCGGGGCGAAACCACTATTTACAATGCCGCCTGTGAGCCATACATCACGCAGTTGTGCAAGATGCTCAACTCTATGGGGGCCAAAATCAACGGCGCCGGCAGCAACCTCATCCGCATCGAGGGAGTGCGCGAACTCGGCGGCTGCAAACACCGCGTGCTGCCCGATATGATCGAAGTCGGCAGTTTCATCGGTTTGGCCGCCATGACCCAATCGGAAATCACCATCCGCAACGTCGGATACGACATGCTCGGCATCATCCCCGACACCTTTCGCAGACTCGGAATCGAGCTGGAGCGACGCGGCGACGACATTTATATTCCCGCCCAGGATCATTACGTCATCGAGAGCTACATCGATGGATCCATCATGACGATCTCGGATCACCCTTGGCCGGGCTTTACCCCCGACTTGATCAGCATCATTCTCGTCGTTGCCACCCAAGCCAGAGGCGCCGTACTGGTGCATCAAAAAATGTTCGAAAGCCGCCTGTTTTTTGTCGACAAACTCATCGACATGGGTGCACAAATCATCCTCTGCGATCCCCACCGCGCCACTGTCATCGGACTCGACCGACAAGTGTCACTACGCGGTATATCAATGACTTCTCCCGACATCCGCGCCGGAGTATCCCTGCTCATCGCCGCCCTCAGCGCCGAGGGAACCAGCACCATCCACAACATCGAGCAAATCGACCGCGGATATCAAAATATCGACACGCGGTTGAACGCGATTGGAGCCGATATCAAGCGTTTTCAATAAATTATATCAATCTCTTTTTGGGCGTGCCCCCGGCAGGTCACTTTTACTTATTTCAATTTTTCCATCTCTCAATCTTCTCCACCCTCTCCATCTTCCTCTCGCCGGGGTCGGTCTACCGCCTTTATCTCCCTCTGCAAGCGGCGCGGGGCGCAACGGCGAGGGACGAGCTTCTTCGTCGCTGTCCCTCGCCGGCGCCCCGCAACCCGCTAGCAAAGGGAAGATGCCGGCGTCCGCCCTCACGCAAACCCGCATTCCTATTCAATGATCGTTTTTCCCATTAAACAAACACCGCAGGGAACCTCTCTAAAGATTACCACCGTTTAATGTGAATAATCCAAACCCAAGAGCACGTAATAAGTGGGGATCATTCGTAGTTTTGCGTAGATGGATAGGCCACTCAAACCGAGGCGTAATGAACAAATTGGGTACAGACCAATCATTGGGACTATACCACTGATTTCGTGTTTTTGAATCGTACGATCATTCATATTGGTATGGCTCGGGCGGCGAGCACCTTCCTCCAAAATCGGGTATTTCCCTTGGTTCGCGATTTCCGGTATTTCGGAGTGGATACCACACAGTATTCCGATCCGTTTCAAAAACTCCTCTACCTCGACGAAAGCCTCTACCGACCGAAAGAAATCCTGCGCAGTGCAGCGGCAGCCATGGAAACAAACAAACTTTTGTCCAATGAATTATTTACAGGACAATCCCTTTACCTCGTTTCCGGCAATCGCACGCGCACCGCCACGCGCCTCAAGGAAATCTATCCCAACGCCGAGATCATTTTGATCCTTCGAAACCAAGTTAGCTTGCTCGAATCGCTCTATGCCTTGGCAGTCTATGCAGGTCATACGCAGACACCCGAAGAATTCATCCGTTTTGGACATCGGAGTTCGATCGGCTCTCCGGCGATTCCCAGCTTTGAAGCCGGGGAATACCTGCCGGCATACCGCTATTCTCCGTTGATCAAACTCTACCAAAAATTATTCTCCAAGGTGAACGTGTTTCTTTATGAGGACTTTAAGAAATCGCCGGCACAAACTCTCGATGGATGGCTTTCGGACTTGGAGCTAACGGTGACCGGTGAGATCGACTTCACAACCAAAATCAACCGGAGTTTGTCGTCTTCCAAGTTGGGGTACATCCGCCGTTTCAATCGCATGAAGCCACTTCTAACAGCGACTTCAGCGGGGAGTGCACTATTTCGAAAAAATATCCAATTTGCGGAACACGGCCCATTGACGGGAAAAAAATTTCATTTTGACCCCTTGCTCGTCGAGCGGATCCAACACGAGTTTTGTGAAGACAATAAAGAATTGCAGCGCATGGTTCCGGAATTAAACGAAGAAACCCTTAACCGGCATTATCTTCTTGGTTGATGTTTTTGGGAAGCTCTCATCGGATTTGACCGAATCTAGGGCATGCACTTTCCTTCAAGCTCGAAATTCTCCGAGCGGATAGGTTCATTTATTCCAAATTCCCAATGCAGTTCCTTTGAGGATTCGATACGTCTGGGCCGGCTGAAATGCCACCCGCACCAAAGCTCCGAGCGCACTGGCCAAGATTACCCCCGCGCTGCCCAATGCCGGGAATCCGGCCAAGTATATCGAAAGTGGAATATTTGCCACCACCACAAATACGGCGTGATACAATGATATCCGCAGCTTCCCCACTCCACTCAGGAAGGTGCCGAAAATGCTCAGTCCCGTGGATACCACCACCCAAAATCCCATGGCGAGATTCAAAGTACTCGAGACTTCCACTCGGTCGCCAATCCAGAGATCGTACACCCACGGTGCGATGAAGAACATCACCACCACACCTCCGGTCAAGAGACCCCACAAACCGATGAGTCGCCGCAACATATTTCGAATCCAATTGAATTCACGCTTGACGTATGCTTCGGTGAAAGCTGACCAAAACGGAGTGGTCACCATGGCAAACATGACGGTGGCGAGATTGAAATAACGGTATGCGATATTGTATGCCGGCACTTCATCGGGGCCCAATACCCGGCTGATGATGAGATTGTCGGTCATGAACACCACCAATGCGGCTGCCTGCAGGATTAAAAAAACGGTACCCAATCCGAGCAAGGATTTGGAATGGGCAAAATCTATCGTGGACAGGCTTGGAGCATATTGCCGATACCGTCGGGCAAACAACCAAAAGTGAGCGATTACCGGAACGACGAGATTTACCGCACCCACAACCGCAGCGAGCACCACCAAAGAATCGATGCCTCTCCAAGCCAAAATTGAGATTCCGAGCAGTTGCAATACGTTGACGATGGTATTCATGCCATTGGCCACGGCCGGCCTCTGATCGGCGGTCACTACCATTTTTATCGGCTGAAACACGAATTGAGGCACGAATAAAATGCCGAGAATCACAACCATTCGGTTCACATCGTAGCTCATTTCAGCCGGTGCAGCGAATACCGCAGACCAATCGACCCAAATGGAGAGGGTCAAGAAAACGGTCAACACTCCGGCGGCTATCATGGCGAGCAATGCGTAGGTGGTACTCACATATACGCGCGCCAAGAGAGTATCCGATGCCGCCAAAGCCTCCGCAAGTTTGTTTCGAAGCCCATTGCCCAAGCCGAGATCAAAGAAGTTGAGCCATTGAACCACTGCGCTGACCGTAAGCCAAACGCCGAAAGAAGTTTCGGTGAGCAAGCTTAAGTAAAGCGGTACGACCACAAAACTGACCGCGACGTTGACCCCTTTCAAACCGACGGACCAGAGGATATTTCTCAAGATTTTTGCCCCGCGTCCGGACCGGTCGCGTAGCAAGTTGCGCAAAGCGGCGATCATGATTTTCGGTTGCGCTTCCACCAACCGCGCCATCCGGTTGGAGAGTCCTCCTCGAAGTAATGGCCATAATCTTGTCCATAGCCATACCCGTACCCATAGCCGTAAGCTCCCGCGTAGCCATAGGCTTTGCTTCTTTCGCGCATGGCGTTGAATACAATGGCCATTCCCTGAAGACGTCCTTTCCGGCGCAATTCCTCGACATGTTCGAGATGGCCTTTTCTTGTAACCCCTTCGCGTACCACGAACAAAACGACATCTGAATACCGAGCCAGGACAAACCCATCGGACACCAGCCCCACCGGCGGAGTGTCGATCACTATTTTGTCGTAG
>CAJDXB010000097.1_pt1 | contig 16971 bp, 15 predicted proteins | sample 7391691 | NCBI WGS metagenome assembly CAJDXB01 (sample SAMEA7055747, study PRJEB34461) | soil metagenome | biome: terrestrial ecosystem; feature: Peninsula; material: soil | place: Antarctica | collected 2016 | reverse complement strand
CGTGTTCCGTGTTCCGTGTTCCGTGTTCCGTGTTCCGTGTTCCATTCATGACTTGAATTTTGATTTCCATGAACTTTTTCCCGAATACGAATTTACGTAGCCCTAAAAGGGCTTGAGAAAAATCCATTCCATCTTTAAGTGTATTTAATCTTGAAACGACCGACCGCAAAGTGCGTAAAGTCGTCAAGCTCGTCATAAATATCATGAATCGTAAAGTCCTTTTTTTATTTCTTTTTCTTTTGCCACTTTTCTTCGCTTTCACCGCAAGGGGACAAAATTTGGTGCCGAACGGAAGTTTTGAGGAATATTCCTTTTGTCCATCGACAATGGATGCACTGCACGACAATTGTTTGTACTGGTTCAAAGGCATACAAGTACCGGGGGCGGAAATGTGGGAAAATCCCAGTCCGGATTATTTTCACGGTTGTGCCGGTTCCAATCCGTTTACGTTCGGCACGCCCGAAAATATCATGGGATACCAAGAAGCACATTCAGGAGAGGCTTATGCCGGCATTATTGGCTATGAGAATGTTTGGCCTGAATACAGGGAAATAATAAGCATACATTTATCTCAGCCGTTAATAATCGGTCAAGAGTATTTCGTCCAGTTTTTTGTATCCAGAACCACGGGCAATCACTCCAATGTAGCATGCAACAACTTAGGGTTGAAATTTTCGAATACTGCACCATTCATTTCCTCTTCAGTAGCCATTAACAATACCGCTCATTTTAAAGTCGATAGTATTATAACCGACACTGAAAATTGGTTGGAAATCAGTTTCACGTTCTTGGCCGACTCGAGTTATGATTATCTACATATTGGAAATTTTTTTCAGGATGATGCGACTGATATTGAACTTATCGGGTCGGGAATTCATCGCGCTGCTTATTATTACATCGACAATGTTTCAGTGCAGTGGACCAATTCTTCCTGGAATGCCGTTAAACCTACTTTTCAACTGTGGCCAAATCCTTCAGAGGAGTACATTAACCTAAGTGTACCATCAAACTTCACTTTGGCAGAAATTTACTCACTGGATGGACGAAAATTATCCGGATTTTCATTTAATCAAAGAAAAAAACTGAGCCATGAACTACATTAAACAAACATTCTTTCTGCTGTGCTTTATTCTCGCATGGCAATTTGGACATACACAAGCATCTGTATTAGGGAACAGCTTCGGGTCTTCCAATGATTATCTCGGTTGGGACGCCGACACGCGGTTTCCCTTGTACATTCGGCATAACAATAACAAACCGATAATATTCGAGACCGATGGAATCCAGCGTATGCGTTTGGAAGGCGACGGTCGGCTTTTCGTCGGCAATGTCGGTTCCGCCAACTACTGAACGAATTTTATAGCAGAATCTCCACGTTGAAACCCGCCGCAGGGTGAATACCCGTGCGGAGCCGATTTCTTATCAGAATATCCATGTTGAAACCCACCGCAGGACAAATGCCACTACGGAATCGGGCACACCGTTTCGCAGGATTTGCAATCCTGCGACCCGAAAAATCCGATTCAATAAAAATTATACACCTGCTCCCCGCCGATCCAGGTGCCCAAAACCCGGGCGTTCAACACATCCTTTTCGGAGACTTTGAGAATATCGCGGTCCATGAGGATGAAGTCGGCAATCTTCCCCGGTTCGAGGCTGCCTTTTCGTTCTTCTTCAAAATTGGCGAGTGCCGCCCATATCGTCAAGCCGCGAAGTGCATCGGCCCGTGTCAAGGCTTGATCGATGTGGTACCCGCCTTTGGGTTCGCCCGCGGCATTTTTGCGAAATACTGCAGCGTGAAAATTGGCGATGGGCGATATGCCCTCAACGGGGAAATCGGTGCCGAGTGCGATTAGGCCAAGTTCGTTTTTCAGCGATTTATAGGCGTAGGCGTCATCGATGCGCAAGGGGCCAAGGCGATCTCCGGCCCAAGCCATATCGGATGTGGCGTGTATGGGCTGCACCGAAGGGATGATCCCAAAGTCGGCGAAATAGTGCAAGTCGGTGGGCGACACCACTTGAGCGTGTTCGATTCGCCAGCGCAAGTCATTCATCTCACCCAAAGTTTCCGCATAGAGTTTCAGAACAAAAGCATTGGCCGAATCGCCGATGCAGTGGGTACAGACTTGAAATCCATTTTGATAAGCGGCTTCAGCATATGTGTGATAGGTGGAATCGCTCAAAAGCCGGAGTCCATAATTTCCGGGGTCATCGGAGTAGGGCTCTTTCAACAAGGCACCGCGCGAACCGAGGGCGCCATCTGAGTACAGTTTGATCGATCGCGCCGTGAGTCGATCGGTGATCTTGGGGCCTTTGGAAATGAAATCGAGGCTGCCCTCGCCGGGCTGCACCATGGCGCAAATCCGCATTTTCAAATGGCCGGATTGTTGGAGACTGTCGATGTAGAGGATATCTTGAACGGAGAGGCCGGCATCCGTCACGGTGGTGAGGCCAAAAGCGAAGCAATCTTCTTGGGCCTTTGTGATCAGCTCATTGAGGAGCTTTTTGCCGAGCGGTGGAACAGCGCTGGAGACGCGATCAACGGCGAGGTCGATCAATACGCCGGTAAGTTGACCATTCTCGTCTTTCAAGATGGCGCCGCCGTGGATGAAAGTCGAGGTGTCGATGCCGACCTCTCGGAGAGCGGCATCATTGACCAGGGCGGCGTGACCATCGATTCGGGTGAGGATCACCGGTCGATCGGGAAATCGTTGGTCGAGAACGTCTTTTGTTGGAAAGGACTTGTCCTCCCATAGGTTTTGGTCCCAACCTCGGCCGACGATCCACAGGCGGTCAGAGCTCGCGGCGAATTTGGATACGCGATCCATCATCTCTTTCTGGGAGCGTGCGCCATAGAGGCTGAGTTCGCCTTTGTTTCTGGCATAGCCCAAAAAATGGGAATGTGCATCGTAAAACCCGGGGTATACCACTTGGGTTTGGGCATCGACGGTGCGGTTGGTGCGGTACCGGTTCATGATCTGGCGCTCGGCACCCATTTCGATGATTTTGCCGTCTCGGATGGCCATGGCCTGATAGGTGGTATTGTCGATGTCCATCGAATAAATCACCGCGTTGTGCACGACCAAGTCAGCGCGTTCGGTCTTGTAGCAGCCGAAGAGAACGGTGGCGAGCACGGGGAAGGATATCGCAATCAAAATCGGTTTGAAGGAGGACATAAGCACCGTCGGGTTAAATTTCAATGTGGAACTTGATTCATTCAAAGGTAAAACGAAAAGACAAAGTCGAGGGGATTTTTATCATTTATGGGATCAATGGAGTCGTGGGGAGCGTGAGGGCGGACGCCGGCATCCTCCCTCTGCAAGCGGGTTGAGCGGCGCAGCGGAGGGACAGCGACGAAGAAGCTCGTCCCTCCGCTTTGCGCCGCGCCCCGTCTGCAGGGGGAGATACAGGCGCTAGACCGACCCCGGGGAGGAAGTGGGGAAAGTAGAGGAAGTTGAGAAGGTGGAGGAGGTAAATAAGGCGACAAAACGCCACGGGGGCACGCCCAAGAAAGAAGGTTGGATTAATTGTTAATTGTCAATGGTTAATGGTTAATGGGATGCGATGAAGTTTTATCTCCGAATCCATTGGGGGACTGAAATGGATGATTTCACAAATCGTCGGAGATCGAAACTTTTCACTTTTCACTTTTAGTTTTTCAATTAATACCACTTTTCACTTTTCACTTTTAGTTTTTCACTTAATACCGGCACGCCCAAAAAGTCAAAACACCGAAAGAAATTTTCCTCTGCTATAAACGACGTAAAAACCGCCGTAAACCGGGCAACCTTCGCTGGAGGTGAACATGGTCGGTGAGGCCGAAAATGAGCACGAACAGGAAGATGAATGCGGGCAGCTTGTACCGCACGACGGCGCCGAGGATGGGGACGGTCTCGCCGATGACGACGCCGAGAACGAGCACGAAACTCGCGCTGAATGCGATGATGGGGATGATGAGTCCGTAGGGTGGGCGGAAATTCCAAACCATGATGGCCAGGACGAGGAGCAGAAAAAGGTTTTCCAAGCCGGAGGGGATGTAAAGCGGGTTTCCCTTGCTCCAAACCCAAGGACGTAAGTAGGTGGTGACCAATGCCTGAGGCGCTGTGAGCAGGATGTCTGCCGGCTTTTCAACCGCGGGGATTTCTATGACGGACCCGGATTGGCTCTGCTCTGCAATGTTGTAAAACGCCTCCTGTTTCAATCGGAATTTTTGGGCGATATCGAGCTCGGGATGGATGGAGGGACCGATGAAAATGAGCAGTACGGCGAGGACGTGGGGAATGGAAAAAATCAACCAAAATTTGCGGCCGTGCGTCATTTTGGCCAGCAGCAGCCCGATAAGTGCAGGCGACATGCAAAACAATACATAGCCCTTGACGAGCACGAGGAGGGTCAAGCCAATGATAAGTCCGGGAGCATGACGCCGCTCGAAATCGCCGTAGATGTAGTGGAAAAAGGCACGCAAAAACAGACCGAGACCGAGGATGAGCAGGCCATCTTTGAGCACGCCACTGCCCCAAAACACGACGGTGGGCAAGAGGAAGACAGCGAGGAACATCGCCCATTTCTTTCGTGGGAAGTACACGACGAGTAGGCGCATGAGGGCCATGAGCCCGATGAGCGACATGAAGCACCAAAACAATACGTGGGTGGGGTAATACCCGAAGGAGAACAACATGAGGAAGGCGTTGGCCTTGATGATGGTTACGTTGTCATTGTAAAACCCGACGCCGAAGGGGCGCTCCATGTGGGTCATGGTGTAATAGTACTTTTTGGCCAGAGGATCGGTCTTTTCGCCGATACCGAACAAAAGCCTGAGGTAGGTCTCGGGGGTGTCCTCTTCGTAAAGGGAGGAATACATGACGGTGGCGTCGTCGAAAAATCGGTACGTATCGCCGGTGGTGCGGTCTTCGTAATGGTCGTAATAGAGCGCGGACAATGCGGCGCCGGCAACGAGCTTCAACACGAAAGCCAACAAGATGTACACGCGGCGAATGCCGTGTATTTTAAAAAACTTGAGCCGCAGGATGAACCAGACAAACAAGGCGGCATAGATAAGGAGCAGTACGAAAGTCACGGTGATAATTTTGTCCAAAAGTACGGGGTTTGCCGGAATGGTTGTTCGAGGGGTTGGCCGATGTAAAATGCGTAGTTTTGTGATTGAAATCAACACTGCCCAAATGGAAGCGATTACCAAAGACGAAGCCACTCTGGAACAAGCCCTTGAACTGGGTTTATTGCCCGAGGAATTTGAAAAAGTGAAAGAGATCCTCGGTCGGGTGCCGAACTTTACCGAGATGAGCATTTTTGCCGTGATGTGGTCGGAACACTGCTCGTACAAGAACTCGATATTGTGGCTGAAGACGCTGCCCAAAAAAGGCGCTCACCTCTTGGCGGAAGCCGGTGAGGAAAATGCCGGGCTGGTCGATATCGGCAACGGATTGGCTTGTGCCTTCAAGATAGAATCCCACAACCACCCATCGGCGATCGAGCCGTATCAAGGCGCAGCTACGGGCGTGGGAGGCATCAATCGCGACATTTTCACCATGGGCGCCCGGCCTATAGCGCAGCTCAACTCCCTGCGTTTCGGCAACTTGGAATCGGACCGTACAAAGTGGTTGATGCGCGGAGTGGTGAAGGGCATCGGCGACTACGGAAACGCTTTCGGGGTGCCGGTACTCGGCGGCGAAGTGTTTTTTGACGAGTCATTTGAAGCCAATCCACTCGTGAACGCGATGAGCGTCGGAGTGGTGAAAATCGGTGAAACGGTGTCGGCGACATCGTCCGGGGTGGGCAACCCGGTTTATATCTTTGGTTCGGCCACCGGCAAGGACGGCATTCACGGAGCTTCTTTTGCCTCCAAGGACATATCGGACGAGTCAGCCTCGGATTTGCCTTCGGTGCAAGTCGGCGACCCGTTTCAGGAAAAACTCTTGCTCGAAGCGAGCTTGGAACTCGCCCAAACCGATGCGTTGGTGGGCATGCAGGACATGGGAGCTGCCGGCATCACCTGCTCGACTTCCGAGATGAGCGCCGATGGCGGTTTTGGTATGCGCATCGACCTGGACAAAGTGCCGACGCGCCAAGACGATATGCTCCCCTTTGAAATCCTGCTTTCCGAATCGCAAGAGCGTATGCTGGTGGTAGTGGAAAAGGGCAAGGAGGCAATAGTGGAAAAGATTTTCGACAAGTGGGACTTGCACGCCGCTCAAATTGGTGAAGTGACCGAGGGTGGACGGCTTGAATACTATGTCCACGGAGAATTGGTGGCCGAAGTTCCCGCTTGGGATTTGGTGTTGGGCGGGGGTGCGCCGGTGTATGAGCGCGAATACCGCGAACCGAAATACTTCGGAGAAAACAAGAAATTTTCGATTGACTCTATTGCCGAGCCCGATGATTATGTCGGCGTGGCGATGCGGCTGCTCGCATCACCCAATATCGCTTCGAAGCGATGGGTCATCGAGCAATACGATACGATGGTAGGTGCGCGAAACATGACCTACAACAGACCTTCTGACGCCGGCGTGGTATTGTTGGAAGACAGTGACTACGCCTTGGCTATGACGGTGGACTGCAATTCGCGATACGTATACAACGACCCGCGAAAAGGTGCTTCCATCGCGGTGGCTGAAGCTGCGCGAAACATCGTGTGTTCCGGCGGAGAACCCTCGGCGGTGACGAACTGTCTGAACTTCGGCAATCCATACAACCCCGAGGCATATTGGCAGTTTGTCATGGCGGTGAAAGGCATGAGCGAGGCTTGCTTGAAATTCAATACCCCCGTAACGGGGGGCAACGTGAGCTTTTACAACCAAACGGTGAGTGAGGGCAAAGAGCCCGTTCCCGTTATGCCGACACCGACCATCGGCATGATCGGCATACTCAAGGACAAGCATAAATTGATGACGCTGGACTTCAAAGAGAAAGGCGATTTGATATTTTTGATCGGCGAGTCGAAAAACGACATTGGGTCGAGCGAATACCTGCACCGCATCCACGGTGTAAAGGGTAGTCCTGCCCCCGAGTTTGACTTCGACGAAGAGCTGAAAGTTCACAAAGGAGTGAAAATACTGATTGACCGAGGTTTGGTCAACGCCGCGCACGACGTATCGGACGGAGGCCTATTTACCACTTTGGTGGAGATGGGCATGCCACGAAGCTTGGGCTTCGACATCACCTCCGATTCATTTGTGCGCCTCGATGCCTTTTTATTCGGCGAGTCGCAAAGTCGTGTGATCGTCTCCGTTAACGGATCCTTGGAAGATGACTTGATCGAGGCACTCAGTGCTGCGAAAGTCCCATTCTCACTGCTCGGTCACGTGACTCGCGGTAAAATGGTGGTTGACGATTCGCACTTCGGTTTCTCCGATGACGTCGCAGAGATTTACGACACGGCCATCGGGCGGATGCTCGATGGCGATGACCCCGAGGCATAAAACCGGGAGTCTATCGTGTGTCGACCACTTCGCACTTATTGGGACAGCCATACCCATAAGCGATTCTAATTCAAAGTTTAACCCATAAAATCAACTACATGATGAATAAAACCAAATTTAAAGGCGTTCCCGTGAAACTCAAAGGTGATCTGCCCGAACTCGATGCGGAAGCCAAAGATTTTACGTTTGTAAAAGAGGACTTGAGTGAAGGCCACCTTTCTGACTATAAAGGCAAAATAAAAATTATAATGGCCGTGCCAAGCCTCGACACGGGCGTGTGCCAAATGGAGACCAAACGCTTCAATCGCGAACTTGAAAAGCGCGAGGGTGTGGTTGGTTTGGTCGTGTCGAAAGACTTGCCTTTCGCCATGAAGCGATTTTGCGAAAACGAGGGGATTGAGAATGTGCAAATCGCCTCGGACTTCCGCAGCAATTTTTCCGAGCAATACAATACCCGAATGGTTGACGGACCTTTGAAAGGATTGAACGCACGCGCGGTATTTGTTGTCGACAAAGACAATAAAATCCGACACACGCAGCTGACCAATGACGTAACGGAAGAGCCCGATTACGACCGCGCACTGAAAGTGGTCGACGAACTGAGGGGATAATCACCTCCTCAATTCCCGAAAATCTGATCCCGGAAATCCAACTGTCCTTGGCTCGCTCTCGGAGCCGTGTGAACACGGCTCCGAGAGTTGGCCGGTGGACGATCCATAAAATTTTGGACATTCAAGGTTACAATCCATGAAGTTTTCATTTTTGGATCCTTTGGTGATAGTTGCCCTTCGTGGACTCCTCTTATTTCTTAAGGAGAATGCCGTCGGTATAGCAGATAAAAAGGATGGATGGAAGGGTGATGAAACTCCATTTCGGCTTGATTTTCCGGAGTGCTTTCGGTTTAGGATCGCATGACCGGGCGAAATACAGGGCAGTCTAATGACCCTTGCCGATCCACTCCTGATTTGCGGTTTCGAATTGACAAACAGGGCTTTTCGACGTTTCAAATCGCAAAAAAGAAAACAATAAATACAAATGGTTGTTAGAGAGCAGAGCCATAAGTTTGGCTAAAAACATGGATAACCATACCTTAACGCCCGAAAACTCTGTTCCGAAACATTAAAAAAAACAAACGGAAATTAGGAAATAGGTGATTTTATCAAAACCAAAAAAACCAAAAAACATGAAGCGATTTAATCTATTGTTGTTATTGACCGTCACTTTGATATGGACGGGATGCGGATTGGGACCCACCGAAGAAGCCGTAACTCAGGATACTTTGAAGGTCGAAAAGAATGCCGACGCAGACAAATCGAACGAAGCGAAAGTGGCTGTAGCCGTAATGGAAGCAACGGCGGGCAACAAGTTGACCGGCAAGGTGGTCTTCACCGAAAAAAACGGTAAAGTGACCATGGAGGCCGACATCAATGGTGCGCCGGAAGGCAGACACGCCATCCACATTCACGAATTCGGAGATTGCTCTACAAAAGATGGATCATCGGCCGGCGGTCACTGGAATCCCACCGGTCAACGTCACGGAAAATGGGGCGACGCCGAAGGTTACCACAGGGGAGACATCGGTAACTTTGAGGTGGATGCCGACGGTCATGGAACCATGACGATGACCACGGACGAGTGGTGTGTGGGTTGCGATGATGCCAACAAAAACGTGGTGGGTCACTCCATGATCATTCACGTGGGAGAAGACGATTTCGTTTCTCAACCTACAGGTGATGCCGGCAAGCGACTCGGTTGCGGAGTCATTGAGTTGCAGTAATATTAGTATTGTAAGAATTGGCAGCCGCTCACGAGATGTGAGTGGCTGCATTTTTTTGTCACTATCATTCTCGTGTGTATCGCTCCGCTTCTGTCCATAGAGGGACCTGATCGGCGTCGAGGAGTTCAAAAAATGCCTGTCTCGTGTGTAGAACATCGTCGATCGAGCGTTGCCATTTGCCTTTGCTGATTTCGCCATGATGTCCCGGCCAATACCCTTCAGGCCACGGTGGAGATTTGTGGTTTGGGTCGCGCGAAAATTCCATAATATCCCATTGCGTTATACGGATGTGCTCCACGAGTTGCCAGATGGAATAAGGCAGCCCTTCAGGTATGATATTCCGCTTTTCGTGCGGTATGTCTTTGACTGCCTCCTCAAAAGGCAGGTGAGCATGACCCGGTGAAATCATGGACTTGAGTTCTTTGACGGTATCTTGAGTCGACATGGCTTTAAAGGTTTTGTGAGAATTGGGGTTGGTGGCCGGTTGAAACCGCAAAGTACGCAACGAAGGCGCAATGAATGCAATGAATCCATCTTGTGATGGATAACACTTCAAAGAATTGAGAGTTTTGAATGCACCTCAAAAATGTTGAAACCGCAAAGATTCTCACTTCGTTGGCATTCGCATGGATAATTTTCTCGCCGAGGTGCAGAGGGCTGAGCTTAGCTCAGAAAAAGATGAAAACCGGAAAATATAATTAGAATTTCGACCTCGTATCCTGTTACCGATCTTTGAAAAAAATCTGCACTGCCATCACAATGGCGCCTCCCAGAGCTGCGAGAAAAGCGAGAATTGCCAAACCGGGGTATCCAAATAGAGAAAAGGACGAGGGTACCCGCATGAGCATGGCTGCGGAAACCAGCAAAGCGGCGATGATGAGCCCCATGGTTATGCGGTCGGCAATTTTCTGGAATCCATCGACCAACTTATTTTCGTCCAAGGCATCGACATGAATTCGCAGTCTGTTTTCAGCGGCGTTTTCCAAAAGTTTGTTCAATCGCGCCGGGAGATGCTCGAGGAATTCCTTGCCTTCGAGCAGAGAGGTGAGAAAGTTATGAGAGCCGAGATTCTGTCGAGTGTACTTTTGCATCAGCTCCAACGTGTGCCTTTGGATGGCTTCGCGAGGGTTGAATTCCGGGGCGATGACCATGCCTACCCTGTCTAAGTTGAGCAGAACTTTGCCGAGCATGCTCAGCCCGATCGGCAAGACGTAGCCGTTTCGACCTGCAGTCCGGATCAACTCAAAAATCAAGTTTCCCGTTCGGAGATTCGCCATGGTCATATGGCGGTTTTCTTGTACCAATCGATCTATTTCTTCTTGAAATCGCCGCGGGTCCGACGTTTCCGTCGTTCGGCTCATCGCAATCAAAAGGCGTGCTAGTTTGTCGCCTTTGGCGTCTCCGATATAGAGGAGGATTTTCAAGTATTTCTCGCGCGTCTCCTCACCGATGTATTCCACCATACCCATGTCGAGCAGGGCAATGCGGTTATCGTCCGTAAGGTGTACGTTGCCCGGGTGCGGGTCGGCGTGCATGAAACCATCGATGACGATCTGCTTAAGGTAAGCCGCGAAGAGCTGGTCGACCAATTTATCTCCGTCGATATCCAATTTCCTCAATGGAGATATACCGGTAATCTTTTGTCCTTTGATGAGCTCCATCGTCAGCACCTTGTCGGTGGTATAATCTTCGATGGGCGCAGGCACCACAATAAGGTCAAATTCCTTGAGGTTCTCACGCAGAACAAGCATGTGCTCGGCCTCCTTGAGGTAATTGAGTTCGCGCAACAAACTGCGTCGGAAATACAGCACCAGATTTTCTATTTCGAGTTGCCGTCCGACCTGGGTATTTTTCTGTAAGAACCGCGCCGTGGTTTCCAGAACTTCGAGCTCTTCATAGACTTTCTTTCGAATGCCCGGTCTACGAATCTTGACCACCACCTCGGTACCGTCGCGCAGCTTGGCCCGGTGCACCTGACCGAGCGATGCCGAAGCGATGGGTTCGGAATCGAATGATTCAAAGGCCTTTGAGATGCGCTGGCCGAGTTCTTCGGTTACGATCTCTTCCACTGCTGCAAAATCAAAGGGCTCAATATTGTCTTGAAGTTCACTCAGTGCCTCTATGTAAGGGGCCGGCAACAAGTCGGGTCGAGTCGAAAGCAATTGACCCAGCTTTATGAATGCCGGCCCGAGCGCGATTAAGTCGCGAACCATTTCTTCGGGTGCCGCGTCATGGGAATCACCGGTTTTGCTACTATCGGATTCATCGTCCTCACCCATTTCGCCCAGAGCATCGGAGAGTCCCGCATTTTTTACGAGGTCACCCGTGCCATACTTGAAAAAAAATCGAGCCAGTTCGCCGTATTGACGAAGGTTTTTGAACTTCATTTGAAATGGTTTGGGCACATAACATCGAGGTGGGAATAAAGTTGCCCGACAAGTTGGTAGACCCTATCAACCAAAAAATGTTGACCGCCAATCAAAGGATAAAGCATGACGAGGCCAGAGAAATAATTTATCCGCGATAAGGTGCTACGTGGAGTTTTTCAAACACATTACCGGTTCGAAAAATCCTTCGACCGAATCTCGAAAACAAAGATCAAATGCCGGTCTTTGTAGCCCGATGCGCCGGGAACGGCAAAGTGATTTCGGTCATAGGATTCGACATCGACAATTTCCAGGTCCGGCCTTTCTTTTATGGCCATCTCAAAATTGGCACGGTTGGGAGCGGCGACCAAGACAAGGGTATTTCTTGCGCTCCCCAAATCCGGCCAAGTATCGGCTTCTATGGTCGGAACGGATCGTCCAAATTCCCAGATCACCTCCGGATCCAAACCGCCATAAGAATATGCCTCCGGAGTCTCGGAGCTTTCGCTTAAAGTTTGCAATGTGCGGAAATCCGAATTGGCTTTTAGAAATCCGATGCCCGACAAACCGATGCCGGTTACCACGGCAATCAGCAAAACACTCGTACAAAACACTGCCCGCCGGTCTGATCGCCATAAATTTGTCGCGATGGAAAATGCGATGAAGTATGTGGCCAAAACGAGCGCCGAGTACCAAACCCAAAACCCTTTCGCCTCATGGTCGACGAAGAAATATACCAAGGGGGTCGCGAGGCAGATCAGCAAAACAATGACATAATGCGCGTTGACGTAGATTTTGTCGAATAGCGATTTCGGTCGCGTGCCCATTGCGAAGCAAACAACTTGCGCCACATTGATGGCCAAAGGAATCAGCACGGGTACGAGGTATCTCGCTTTCTTTTCGGGGATGACAGATAAAAGCGCCACCGCCAACACCGTCCAAAGCCAAGAAAACCGATAGAGCTTTTTGTGTGTGACACTTTTGTGGAAATAGGGGAAAAACAAGCTCACCGCAGCGAGAATAGTCCAGATTCCCGATTGGATGAAAAAACTCCAATAATAGTAGAAGGGCCGAACATTGTAGGAAGTCCAATTGGCCGATTCCTTGTCGGCCACCTCCAAAATCCCTTGGGGATCCGCGAAACGCACGTACAGATACCAGCTCGCCCCTACGGCCAAACCGATAAGAAACAGAGAGACATAAGCCTTCCACCATCTTCGAAGTTGATTCCCGTATGTGCCGGCAAAAGCAAAAACGAAGGGCAGAAACACTGCGTAAGGGCTGACCGGGCCTTTGGACAATACCGATAAACCGAAACACAATCCGCCCAAAACCACATAGCCGGTTTTGGCCTTTGCCGAATTTATCCCCACCCAGAAATAAAGTGCAGCCACCATAAAGGCATGGGTATAAATATCGGATGGAGCTTCGAAACGAATCACCAAAAAATAAAAGGAAGTGGCCAAAACCAAGGCTGAATACAAGGCTACCCTTCTATCGTTGACGATCTTCTTGACCAAGAAATACAAGGCGAAAACTCCAAAAGTCGATATGAGTGAAGTCGGCAAACGATATGCCCACAAGGATTTTAGTCCAAAAATCTGAATGAAAGGCGCCGTGATCCAAGCCGGCAAAGGGGGCTTTTCGTAGCGTGGGATACCGTTCATGGTGGTCAAAAACCAATGGTTGTCGGTAATCATCTCTCGGGCCACGATGAAATTTCGCGCCTCCATGATCGAAATGGGCAATGCGCCGAGATTGAAGAAAAATAGCAATGCGCTGAACAGCCCAAGCGCAAGCAAAGGATGTTGTTCGATGGAACGCACCCACCTCATGGCTTTAGCAGCTTCAGATTTCGGAAGTACACAAAAACGCCAAAGCTATGGCCGACGATCAACACGGGGTCTTTCCGCAAAATCCCGTAGAGCAAAATCAAAGTGGAACCCATCAAGCTGATGAGCCAAAAGCCCTTGGGCAAACTCGAAATTTTATTCTTCTCGGCATACATCCATTGATAGACAAAGCGAAACGTAAACAGCATTTGGGAAAAAATACCCAAGGCGAGCAAGTAATATGGGATATCATCGGATTGAAAAAGCGACCGAAAATCAAACGACTTATCCGAAAAACTTAGAATCATGACTATCAATGGAAAGGACAAGAAAAACCACCGACTCAAAGCCGGGAATTTAATCCATTGTTTGTTGATCTGGATGTTGCGGATGTAAATGAAATACGTCAATACCTGTCCAAACATGATGGCGAAATCGTGCCGCAGGTACCCGTACACAAACAAGAGCGAAGAGGCGAACAAACTGATCTGCCAGAAAAACCTCGGAGCCAAGACGGTTCTGGCCTTTTCCGACGCGATCCATTGGTAGAAGGTGCGCGCCGAAAATAGGATTTGCGCCGTAAACCCAATGGTATATATGGCGTAGTCGGGGATCAATCCTCGTCTTTGATTTTATAATCGATGTAGTTCTTCTTCATCCATCGGTATGCGAAGCAATCGACAAAACCTTTGAACACGCGATTGGATACCCCGAATTTGGCTTGCCCCGCGGTGCGCGGATAGTGACGTACATCCACCTGTTTGATTTTGCCGTTTTGCAATAAAACCATCGCGGGCAGAAATCGGTGTAGACCGCGAAACATCGGCATTTTCTTGGCATAATCGCTCTTGATGATTTTCAGCGGACATCCGGTGTCGTCCATGCCGTCATGGGTGAACATGCGTCGCACCTTGTTGGCTATGGTGGAACTGACGTTCTTGACGAACTTGTCCTTGCGGTTTTTTGAGCGGTTGCCGGTGACCAAGTCGTATGCGGGTATTTCCGCCAACAAGAGGTTGAAGTCTTCCGGATCGGTTTGCAAATCGGAGTCGATGTAGCCAATCAGCTGAGTGTCGGCGTAATCGAATCCCGCTTTGATGGCCGCGCTCAATCCCGCGTTTTTCTCAAAGGTGATGAAATCGAATTTGTCCGACTCTGCACAAACGCGACCGATCAACTCCCCGCTCGTATCCGTGGAACCGTCGTTGACGAACACCACTTTGGCCGGCACCGCCGAGATTTTCATGTACTCGCTCAGCGACTCGGCAACGCGTAGGATATTGTCTTCCTCGTTGTAAACCGGCACGATGATCGTCAGTTGAACTTCACCCCTCATCGCCCAAAAAATTTTGTCGATACCACTCGATCTGCTTCAAAATGCCGGTTTTCAAACCGGTCATCGGTTCGTAGCCCAATAGTCGACGGGCCTTGGTGATGTCTGCGCTTGTCTCGAGTTGATCTCCTTCGCGCGGCGGTCGGTTTTCAATGCGGATTTTGATGCCGAGAGCCTCCTCCACCGCTTCGATTCCCTCCTTTGTAGAGTGCTGCTCACAGTGCCCGAGGTTGATGATTTCGCCGTTGAGTTCGCCGTGTTTTTCCACCGCCAGCCAAATCCCTTCCACGATATCGCCGACGAAGGTAAAGCTCCGCTTGTGCGCCAGGCTGCCTTCGTAGAGCGGAAAATCCGAACCATCCAGCGCAGCTTTGATCAGGCGTGTATAGAGTTTGTCCGGCCGTTCGCGAGGGCCATACACTGAGTACAGCCGCAACGAGCTCGCCATTAGACGGTTTTTTCGAGACCGCGCCAAGACCAGTTGTTCGGCGGCGAGTTTGGTCACGCCGTAGTACGAGGTCGGCTCGGGCACTTTATCCTCCGATTTACGCGCGTAGGTGCCGTACACCGACGAAGTGCTGATGTTAAAGAAATGACGCAAATTTACCTGCTTTTCAGCGAATTCCAATAGGTTTTGGGTGGCGACCAAATTATTGTTCAAGTACGATTCAAAGGTGCTCTTGGCGGAAATCCCCGGCTGCGCGGCGAAGTGAATGATAAAATCGAAATCGTTGCCGAGATGAGTAAAGTCGTCGACGCGTGTCAGGTCCAGAGGCAAGACGTCCACCCCCGCCACCTCCAGCGATCGGGCATTGCGGTTTTTGAGTTCCGGGTCATAGTAGTCCGAAAAATTGTCGATTCCGACGACCCGCACATCCTCTCTCGCCAATCGCTCGGCCATGTGAGAACCGATGAAACCGGCCGCTCCGGTGATTAAAACTTTCATAAAATCAGTGTCCTGCCATGGTTTGAAGTCGGCAAACGAAAGGCTTCAAATGTAGGATTAATCCGCGATACCAACGATTTTACACACGTAATCTGACGTCTATTACTACCCATACCCCAAAACGGAAAATGATGAATAAATATAAAGTGGCTTATTTGGGCGTGCCCCACCGGAACCGCTCGTGAGATTATCCATGTCAAATCCCAATCAACGGCAAGGTTCTCATGGGTACCGATGGGCGGCTATTGCTTCAACACTCTTACTACAGCCTCTGTATCTCGATCAGCGTGGATTTTTATAAAATACATTCCGGGTTTTTCCGGCAGGGTCAGATGTATTTGATCAACATCGTGGAACCGATCGGTCTCCAATACCCGGCCCAACAAATCGACTACCCGAATACGAATGTCGGCGTAACTATGGCCAAACTCGAGCGTGACATCCTTCGCGGTGGGATTTGGATACAGCAAAATGCGTCCCCCCTTTTGTTTCCGGTAGGAGGTTCCTGTGAGGGGACCATGCATTTTGTGAACGAACGCGTCGCCACTGCCGTGGCTTTCGAGTATAAAATCTTCCGATTCGAGATCAAAGTATGCGGTTTTCTCAAAAGATCCGGTGGTATATACGTTTTGAAATCCATCGACGGCAATGCCATAACCATTGTCCGTTCCAACTCCGCCCATGCTCATGGCGTAAATGAAATCGCCCGAAACATCCAATTTACTGACGAAAACGTCTCTGTACTGGTTGATCGACTCAATATTATAAATGCCGATCCCCGTGTCAAAGTCGACGACGAATTCTTGGCCCAAACAAAATTGCCGGACGCATCGAGTTTGCTGATATATGCGTCAGAACCACCTGCCGCGGTAAAGGTATAAGTAGCGTCCCCCGGATAGAAATCGGCGGTTTCTTCGAAAGAGCCAGCGGTATACACATTTCCGGATTCGTCCACGGCTATTGCCAGTGCTCTGTCCGTACCCGGCCCACCGAATCTCACGGCCCAAATGAAAGCGCCCGAGGGAGTCAATTTACTGACGAAAATATCGTTCATGCCTTCGCTGTGGAGATTATATTCTCCCGGGCCGGGCGCAAAATCGGCGGTAGACCCAAAAATACCGGTCGTTAAAATGTTTCCCGACCCGTCTATTGCGATGGCGTAACCTTCGGTCACATTCGTGCCGCCCATGTCCAATGCCCAGATAAAATCGCCATTGGCGTCGAGCTTCACGATGTAACAATCGCGGGTTCCTCGAGCGCTGATTTCAAAGGTTTCCGGCC
>CAJDXB010000035.1_pt1 | contig 17361 bp, 13 predicted proteins | sample 7391691 | NCBI WGS metagenome assembly CAJDXB01 (sample SAMEA7055747, study PRJEB34461) | soil metagenome | biome: terrestrial ecosystem; feature: Peninsula; material: soil | place: Antarctica | collected 2016 | reverse complement strand
CGCTTCCGCACTTTTCTTACCGGTATCCACTCCACCCAACGCCATCGCGTACAGTACGCGGCTGGTTGAGCAGCGTGATTTTCGCATCTCGGGTACTTACTTTTTAATTTTGTCTCCCGTGCTGATCTATCCGGTAGCGTTGTTGGTGGGATTCTACTTGAGTTGAGGCGATCTTTTCACTCCCCCACCACCACAGTAGCCCTGACGCGTCCGGAAGCACCGAAAAAACCCAGAGCATCGTGAGTGGGATCGTCGAGGTTTCGCACATTGCCTTGGATGGGTGCGGGCGGTGAGTCGAAAGGGCTGCCGACAAAGGCGGTTTGCGTGCGGATGGCGGTCAGCAATTCGTAGGCCGCTTTGGATATCCGCTCTTGGATCACGGTGACGGTGTCGCCGGCCGAGTACAATTCTCCCGACACATCGAGATCGGGGATGAAGTTGCCATCGACCAAGTCGTCACTGGACACGAAGATATCCCACGGGTCGCTTTGCATGACGCCGTTGAGGATGGTTCGCCACCGATAATTATCCCCTTTGCCGGCCGGCTCGGCGGTGGTGATCACCACGTCGTAAATATCGTCGGGGCTTTCGTCGTTGTCGGGATCGGGCTCATCGTCAGACAAGCGGTAGGTGATGGCGAGAATGGGCACCGGCTCGCGCAGCAATTCGAAATCGGAAAGATATCGGGTGCCGTCGGGAAGTTCAATTTCAATTTGGTAGCTGCGGCCGACGATGCCGGAGTCGGGATAGAGGTAAACGCCGGGTTCGGACTCGGTCAACTCGATTTCCATATCCACATCATCGCGTAGGTATACCACTGCGCCGGAAACCACGGGCTGTGGCGAGGAATCGAAATACGGCGCGGTATAGGTGAGTTTTACCGAATACGGACCGGGCTCATTGGATATCCATCCTTCGACGACCAGAAACCGGTCTCCCTCGGGCAGGTCGAGTTCAATTTTTTCTTGGCAAGAAGTGGTGAAGAGCACCACGGCCGCCGCCATAAAAAATCGGAGTGATGTGTTACGGAAATTCATTGTTGACAAGCCAATTTAAAAGATGAGATCGATGCGGTGCGCCGTCGGGTGAGGGATAGAGGCGGCATCCTTTTCATCGGTTGCGCTTGGTGGCGGCCGCCGAGGCGGGGCGACCCAAGAAGCCCCCGCAGCGGCGTGGCGACACCGCGCGAGCGATGAAAAGATAGAGCCGAAAGCCCGGCCCCGGCCGATGGGATTTGAAAGTTATTGTAGTTCATGGAGCACATGTATCGTTGTAAAGTGCACATTGTCCGAAACAAAAAAGCCGGGGACACCTCCAAAAGATCAATTTCATCCCAATTCTTTACGACGCGATATGGACTTTTGCCGATCATCAAAACTGCAGATTGTAGGTGATGCCGGGAATGACGTTGCCAAAGATGCTGAGACGGTAGGCCTCAGTAATTTGCGGGTCGTCTTCGCTTTGGCGGAAGAAGATGCTGTACGCGTTGCGGCGGGCGTATACGTTGTAGAGCGAAAATGTCCACGAGCTTTGCCACCCTTCCGGTCGCGGGATGAAGAACAGGACTTTGTCGCGTTTGCGTTGGGGCGTGAGCGTGGCCGATAGATCGAGGCGGTGGTAATCGGGGCTGCGCGCGCCGTTGCGGTTGGTGTAGTTGGGTATGGTGATGCCTTCGAATACGTAGCGCGAGTCGGGGTAGGTGACGGGGCGGCCGGTCATGAATACCCAAGTGCCGCCGAACTGCCACTTTTCGTTCATCTCATACTGCACCACCAGACTGATATCGTGGGTTTTGTCGTAATTTGACGGGTAATATTTGCCGAGGTTGATGCCGGGCACTTTCAGTTCGCTGCGGCCGAGTGTGTAGCTGAGCCAGCCTGTCCAATCGCCTCTCTTTTTTTCGATTTGGAATTCCAAGCCGTATGCGCGTCCGTCGCCACGGAGCAACTCGGTCTCCAAGCCATCGTTGAGCAGGAGTTGCGCATTGTCTTTGTAGTCGACGAGGTCCTGGTAGTTTTTGTAATACGCCTCTATGGACGCTTTGTAGGTATCGTCGGAGAAATTGCGGAAGTAGCCGACGGAAATTTGATCGGCGATGGCGGGGCGGATGTATTTGCCGGCGGGCATCCAAATATCGAGCGGCGTGGCTGCGGTGGTGTTGGAAATCAGATGGATGTATTGGCGCATGCGGTTGTATCCCGCCTTGATGGAGGCGCGCTCGGACAAGGTGAAATTCATGGCCAGACGGGGTTCGATGCCGCCGTATTGGGAGATGACTTCTCCATTGTCGTAGCGCTCGGTGCCAATGAAGGCTTCATCGGATGTCGGTTGACCGTTTTCATATAAGTACACATCGCGCGGGCCAACATTGAGAAACAGGCTGTACCGCAAACCGGCTTCGACGGAAAACCGGTCGGACATCACATACTTGTCGCCGATGAAGCCGGCGAGCTCCACGGCTGTTTCCTTTTCGACTTCGAGGCCGGTGAAATAGCTGTCGCCGCCAAGGCCCCGGGCGGTGCCGGGTGAAAACAGATACCCGGTGGAGTGCAGGCCAAAATCGAGCGTGTGGCCGGAAGCGGGAAAGAGAGTGAAGTCCGCTTTGAGATTGACGTTTTGGATGCCGGCCTTCCATTCGAAAGCTTGCGGGCCCTCGGGTATGCCGAGCGAATACGTATAATCGCTGTAGACGGCGGTGAAATTAGAGAACAGACGTGGGCCGAAGAGGTGGTTCCACCGGATGGTGGCGGTGTTGTTGCCCCAATAGCTTTTGAAATCGTTGCCGAACTTGAATCGGTCGGCGCCGAAATACCCCGACAGAAACAAGCGGTTCTTGTCGTCGAAACGGTAATTGACTTTGGCGTTTACGTCGTAGAAAAAGAGTTGGTCGCCGCGGAAATCGTCATTGAACAAAGGCAAGAGCAAATCGCCGTAGGAGCGTCGGCCGGCGACCATGAACGAGGCGCGATCATTGACGATGGGGCCTTCGAGCATCAACCTGCTCGACACCAAACCGATGCCTGCCACACCGCCGAATTTTTTGTAATTGCCTTCCTTTTGGTGGACGTCGAGCACGGAGGAGAGCCTACCGCCGTAGCGCGCCGGCACACCACCTTTGTACAACGTAAGGTCTTTGACGGCATCGGCATTGAACACCGAGAAAAACCCAAACAGGTGGGAGGTATTGAACACGGTGGCCTCGTCGAGGAGGATGAGATTTTGGTCGATGTTGCCTCCGCGGACGTTGAATCCGGTGGCGCCCTCTCCCACAGTCGATACGCCGGGCAGGAGCTGGATGCTGCGGATGATGTCGACTTCGCCCATGAACTGCGGGATGGCCTTGATGGTTTTGGCGTCCATGCGCTCGACGCCGAGTTCCAGGTTGGTGATGTTGGTGTTCCGTTTTTCGGCGGTGATCTCAACGGCTTGGAGCAACTTTTCATCGGTGCGCAAGGCGACGTTGACGATGGTATCGGCCCGGAGCGTGATTTGGCGCTCTTCCGCTTTGTACCCGAGGAAATCGTATCGGACACGTATTGGTGGCGATTCCCGTGGTCAACTCCGGGATGGATACGGTGGCACCGAGGAGCTCTTCACCGGTGGATGCGTCGCGAACGTAGCCGCTGATGGCGACTTTGGTTTGTGCGACGGCGGCCGAGGCCACAAACATCAAAATCAAAAAGATGAAAAATCGGTGCAAGGTGTGGTTTTTTGCGGAATGGAGAGCGCAAAGATGCTCTTCAAAATTGGGACTGCAAAAATGCAAGGAATTTTGGTTCGCAGGATTAAAAATCTGACGTCGCAGGATTATAAATCCTGTGAAGCACACAACAGGAACGAAGTGTTAATTCTTCTTTAATATCATGTTTCGCAGGATTTGCAATCCTGCGACGTACCATGAAAGACCTCACGTCACTTATAACTCGCAGGATTGCAAATCCTGCGAAGCGCCCAATCCTGCGAAGCATTAAGAAAGACTTCCAACAAATTAAATCTCGCAGGATTATAAAATCCTGCGAAGCACAAAACAAGAACGAAGCGTTAATTCTTCTTTAGTACCACGTTTCGCAGGATTTGTAATCCTGCGACGTACCATGAAAGACTTCACGTCACTTATAACTCGCAAGATTGCAAATCCTGCGAAGCGCAATCCTCAATACTCCGGAATACATACCCGTTCACCTCTCAACCCGCATCGTTCGGCATCCACAATTCAAATTTGAAATACCCTACCTTTGAGATATGGAGGTATACCAAACCATATTGGATAGAGACGACTTGTTTGCCGAGTTGTGCAAATCCCATGGAGTAAAAAGCCTCTATCTCTTTGGTTCCGCAACGGATCATCGTTTCAATCCGGATAAAAGCGATATTGACCTGCTTGTGGAAATCAACGAACCTGACCCCTTGGAGCGCGGTGAAAAGCTGTTGAGTTTTTGGACCGGTTTAGAGAATTTCTTTGGCCGAAAAGTGGACTTACTCACACCATCTTCTTTGAAGAATCCATATCTGAGAAAATCGGTCGAGGCCACGAAAGTATTGATTTATGACGGAGAGGGGCTTAAAATATATATCTGACATTGTTACGGCGATTGAACTCATTGAAGATTTCACCTCAACGGCATCCTCTTTTTCTGACTACGAAAAGGATATAAAAACGCAAAGTGCAGCAGAACGGCAGCTTGGGATAGTCGGAGAAGCCGTTGGGAAATTCAATGGATTGGGGTTAAAACAAACATTGATCAACGGTCATCAAATCATCGGTTTACGCAATAGGATCATTCATGCATATGACGCCATCGATCAATCTATCATTTGGGTGATTCTGAGAAAACACCTTCCCATTTTAATGGATGAAGCCAAGGCTTTGATGAAGATTTAATCACGAAATCTGATTCGAATGAGTTACTTTATTTCAATTTTGTCCTTCTCAGATTCGGGGTGATATCGCAGGATTACAAATCCCGGGAAGCACCCAATCTTGCAAAATGCTTTAACTCCCTTCTTTAGTAACACGTTTCGCAGGATTTGTAATCCTGCGACTTCCAAGAAAGACTTTCCATCCTTTATACCACGCAGGATTATAAAATCCTGCGAAGTCGGAAAAACAACGACAACCCCATGCTGGCCGCAGCTTTCTACAGTCGCAGATAGCCAAACTCGAGACGCAGGATTATAAAATCCTGCGAAGCGCTCAATCCTGCGAAGCACGAAACCTCACCCCAATTCCCGAAAGAATTCCTCCACGATCTCGGCGACTTCCTCAGCTTTTTCATACACCATGTAATGGTTGCCGCCGTGAATCGTTTCAGCCTTGTCGATTCGAGAACGAGGAAAGACCATATCGCGATCGCCGTGAATGCGCAACACCGGAACATTAAGCGCCTGTTCGTGCCAAGAAAAAGTCGCTTCCGTCCCGAAACGCAGAAAATTCTCAGATGAATTTCGAAGCATGTCGACGAAGAGCTCTCGTCCCTCCTGAGATTTGAAAGTGAATTTGTCGGCGATCTTTCCCAAGCCAACCAAAAGGCTTTTGTTCATCAAGCGATGGAACCCAATTTTGCCCGAAGCGCGCACCATGGGCGGCATTTCGCTCCGCGCGGCTAAAGTCGAGATGAGCACCACGGCTTCGGGATTCGTCAACCGAGCCCATTCCTGAGCAACAATTCCGCCGAGGGATACTCCCCCCAAGGCAAATGGAGGTTTCAAATCGTATCGGTCGTTGAGTAGTTCGGCGTACTCACGAACTGTCTTGGTCTTGCCCGGATCGACCCAGTCGAGGGGGTGCCACTCGACGTGATCCATTTTGGGAAGGCGGTTAAAAAGGCGGCTGTCGGCCCCAAGTCCGGGCAATAAGTACAACCGCATCTTTTTGTGATCTATTCCGGTTTTTTCCATGACGGAAAGTATTTGAGTTGAGTGGCGTAGGCAATGATCCAAGCGGCACTCCAGACAGTGGCCAACGCGAACACCATCCAACCGAAGTCGTTCAAGCCCCCAAAGATGAGCGCGGAAAAGGCCAAACCAAATTGGGCGCCCACATACAATACGAATCCGATTCGATTGAGGCGAAACATTAAAAACACACCGATGAGCTGAATGCCATAAAACAGGAAATTGGCCGTGCCGACATTGCCGAAGTTAATCATCAGATTGATATAGTAGGCTTCCATATCCTCTTTGAGGCCTTCCATGGGAAGCTCCAAGGTGGAGAGCCGTTCGAGTAGATTATCGACAAATCCCGAATCAACGTCAGGGGGTGACAAGGCACCGCCAAGTCCGGTGACCGCGCCATACACCGCAGTCAATCCGCTGAGAATGCACAATATACTGAGCAGCCTAGGTCGTTGGCTCTTGGCTAGGGAAGGGTTCAAAGGCGAAAGATTCGATGAATTTTTTGGATGCGGCAATCAAGGGATACATCTCACGATCGGCTTCCACGAATGGCACCGTCTTGCGAAAAGCCTCGTAAATTTCAAGGACTTTGGAAGCCATGCCCTCCGTGCCGCGGAGCGTAATGCCCTGAGCGGCGTTGAGAATTTCTATGGCGAGCACGGTCTCGACGTTTTCCACCACCTCGAGCGCTTTGACGGCTGCATTGGCGCCCATGCTCACGTGGTCTTCCTGTCCGTTGGACGAATCAATGGTATCGACGGAGGCCGGAGTGCAAAGCTGTTTGTTTTTACTGACGATGGAAGCGGCCGTATACTGCGGGATCATAAATCCCGAGTTGAGACCGGGGTTGGACACGAGAAAAGCCGGCAAGCCGCGCAAACCATTGATGAGTTTATAAGTGCGTCGTTCAGAAATACTACCGATCTCGGCCACCGCAATGGCCATGAAATCAAGTGACAAAGCCAAAGGTTGCCCGTGGAAATTCCCGGCCGACACGATGGTACCCTCATCGGGAAAGATGGTCGGATTGTCGGTCACGGCATTTATCTCGTTTTCGAATACGCCGAACACGTGGTTGAGCGCATCTCTCGAAGCACCGTGTACTTGGGGCACACATCGAAAGCTGTACGGGTCTTGCACGTGGGCTTTGTGCGCATGAAATCGTTGACTGTCACTGAGGAAATGACGGATATGGGATGCCACAACCCGCTGTCCGGGTTGTCGGCGCAAGGCGTGTACACCGTCGACAAAAGGATCGGGCTTCGCATCAAATGCCTCGATGGACATGGATGTTATGATGTCCGCCCAATCGAGAAGTCTTTTTGTTTTGGCGGCGGCGTACACGCCATAAGCGCTCATGAACTGGGTGCCGTTGAGCAAGGCCAAGCCCTCTTTGGAGTGTAAGATAAGTGGCTCGAGGCCGTGGTCTTTGAGCGCTTGTTCGGCTGGTGTCACCTCTCCATTCACCAGTACTTCTCCGAGTCCGAGCAATGGCAAGGACAGGTGAGCCAAGGGTGCCAAATCGCCGGATGCGCCGAGGCTACCTTGTTCGTAGATAACGGGTAAGAGGTCGTTGTTGAAATGCCAAATCAGCCGCTCGACGGTTTCCACGGTCACTCCGCTGTGGCCGTAAGATAGTCCTTGGATCTTGAGCAAGAGCATCAAGCGGACGATCTCCGGCCTGACGCGCCGCCCCGTGCCACAGGCGTGGGAGGTGACGAGATTGCGTTGCAATTGCTCCAAGCTGCCACTATCGATGATGGTGTCGCAGAGCGATCCGAAGCCGGTGTTGATGCCGTAAATCGCCTCGTCCGAATCGCGGAGCTTGTCGTCGAGAAAGCGTCTGCAGCGTGCGACGCGCTCGCGGGCTTCACCGCCCAATTCCAACTTCTTTCCACCTTCGACCGCCGCGTGGGCGGCATCCAGAGACAGGTAATCCGGCGTGATCGTATGGGTCATAAAAAGACTATTTCAAGTTATTTTCTTGCAACTTGGCGATGAGTTCTTCGAGCCCCACGGCGAATTGCTCTCCCGTTTCCATATCCTTCAAGGTGATGGTGTGGGTCTTCAATTCATTCTCGCCGATCAAGGCTACAAAAGGAATGTTCTTGTCATTCGCGTACTTCATCTGCTTTTTCATCTTGGCCTCATCGGGGTATAGCTCGGCACTAATGCCCGCTTTGCGGATATGTGGCAGAATTTCATCGCAACGGGAAGCGGGGCCGCTGCCCAAATTGGCGAACAACAATTTAGTCCCCACAGTCCTGCCCGCCGGAAAGCCATTCTCCGTTTCCAGAATATCGTAAATCCGATCGGCGCCAAAAGAAATACCAACGCCCGAAACCCCCGGCATTCCAAAAATACCCGTGAGATCGTCGTAACGTCCACCACCGCATACACTTCCGACGGATTGCTTGGTGAGTGGCACCACTTCGATGATCGTCCCCGTGTAGTAGTTCAGGCCGCGGGCCAGACTCGCGTCAAACCGCAGTTCGGCCGATTGAAGGCTGCCTACAAGATCGAATACCTCCCGCATTTCTTCAAAACCCTTCCGCCCATCTTGCACACCTCCCACACGCGCTTCGAGTAGAGACAATACATCGTCATTACTTTGTGCCGCCACATCGAGCAGTTCGGATATGGCCTTCAACTCTTTTTCCGTAAAACCCTGTTTGGCCAAATCGGCGAGCACCTGCTCGCGCGGCATTTTATCGAGCTTGTCGATGGCCACGGTCATGGCGGTGAGGCGATCCTCCACACCGGCAAAACGCGCCATGGCGGCGAGTATCTTGCGGTTGTTGAGTTTGATCCGGACGGGAATGTTCAGTCGGGTGAATACCTCGTCGATGATTTGAACGAATTCCGCTTCGCATCTCAGTGAGTCCGTACCCACGATATCGGCGTCGCATTGGTAAAACTCGCGGTACCGTCCGCGCTGTGGGCGGTCGGCGCGCCATACCGGCTGGATTTGATACCGTCGAAATGGAAAGGTCAATTCATTTTGATGCATCACCACAAAACGCGCAAAAGGTACGGTGAGATCGTACCGCAAAGCAAAGTCGGACAGTTCTGTTTCGGCGGTTTTGCGACCCACCGCAGCCCCGGAGTATTTCGGAGAATCGTACAGCCCCTCCAGCGCCTTTTCCAGTTTTTGGTCGCGGCGCAGTATTTTGAATATCAATCGATCGCCCTCTTCGCCGTATTTCCCGGTCAGGGTTTCGAGGTTTTCCATCGCCGGCGTTTCGATCGGCTCGTAGCCAAACAGCTCATAAACTTCGCGAATGGTATCGAAAATATAATTTCGTTTGCGCACGGTTTGTGGCAAAAAGTCGCGCGTTCCTTTGGGGGTCTGTGGTTTCATTCCAATTCAATCATGTGATGGCATCGGCGACACGAGGCCCCGATTCATCGAAACACCTGCCGATGCACGAAAGGCCGTAAACCGAAAGCGCAGTCGAGACCATATTCCACATCCGAAGGCCGTTGTTATATTCATCAATTGCGCACCAATTTGCGGTATTTGATCCGCTTCGGGGTGGTATCGCCAAGGCGTTCCTTTTTGTTTTCCTCGTATTCGCTGTATGCCCCCTCAAAGTACCTCACCTGACTGTCGCCTTCGAAAGCGAGAATGTGGGTACAGATTCGGTCGAGGAACCAGCGGTCGTGAGAAATGACCACGGCGCAACCCGCAAAATTCATAATACCTTCTTCCAATGCGCGTAGAGTATTGACGTCTATATCGTTGGTTGGCTCATCGAGCAGTAGCACGTTGGCTTCGGTCATGAGGGTCATCGCCAGGTGAAGTCGGTTTCGCTCACCGCCGGACAACACTCCCACTTTCTTGTTTTGGTCGTGACCGTTGAAGTTGAACTTCGACACATAAGCGCGGGAATTGATCTTCTGTCCGCCGATCTCTATGAACTCGGTTCCTCCCGACACCACTTCCCACACGGTTTTTTCGGGATCGAGGTTGGCGTGTTGTTGATCGACGTATCCAAGTTGAACGGTGTTGCCGATTTTAATCTCACCGGAGGTCGGTGTCTCCTCACCCAAGATCATTCGAAACAAAGTGGTTTTCCCCGCTCCGTTGGGGCCGATGACGCCGACGATTCCGGCGGGCGGCAAGCGGAAGTTCAAGTTCTCAAAGAGCAGTTTGTCGTCAAAGGATTTCGAAACGTCAATGGCTTCAATCACTTCACTTCCCAAACGTTGGCCGTTGGGGATGTTCAACGATACGCGTGCCTCCTTTTCTTGGCCACCCGCGGCGAGAAGTTTGTCGTAGTTGCCCAGTCGGGCTTTATTCTTCGCGTGACGCCCCTTGGGGTTCATGCGCACCCATTCGAGCTCGCGCTCCAGTTCTTTGCGTCGTTTGCTCTCCTGCTTTTCCTCTTGGGCCAGTCGATTCGACTTTTGTTCGAGCCATGAGCTGTAGTTTCCTTTCCACGGAATGCCCTCGCCGCGATCCAGTTCGAGAATCCATCCGGCCACGTTGTCCAGAAAGTACCGGTCGTGCGTTACGGCCAGCACGGTACCCTTGTATTCGCGGAGGTGTTGCTCAAGCCACTGCACCGATTCGGCGTCCAAGTGGTTGGTCGGCTCATCGAGCAGCAGAATATCGGGCTCTTGGAGCAGCAGGCGGCACAGTGCCACGCGGCGGCGTTCTCCACCTGAGAGGTTCGTTACCGGCAGGTCGCCATCCGGTGTGCGCAGCGCATCCATGGCTATTTCCAGTTTGGTATCGAGTTCCCACGCTCCCAAAGTTTCTATGCGGTCTTGAACTTCAGCTTGACGGTCAATGAGTTTCTGCATTTTATCGGGATCATTTAGGATGTCCTCGTCGGAAAATCGATTGTTGATTTCCTCGTATTCGGCCAGTACGTCCGTGATCTCTTTCACCCCTTCCATCACGTTCTCCTTCACTGTTTTACTCTCGTCGAGTACCGGTTCTTGCGGCAAATGGCCGATGGTATACCCCGGCGAACGCACCACTTCCCCGTGAAAATCCTTGTCGAGATCGGCGATGATGCGCAATACGGTCGATTTTCCGGCACCATTCAAACCGAGGATACCGATTTTGGCCCCGTAAAAGAACGAGAGATAAATATTTTTGAGTATCTGTTTTCCCTGAGGAGTCGTCTTGGAGACATTCACCATGGAAAAAATCACTTTTTTGTCGTCGCTCATAATCTGTTTAATTGGACTGCGAATATCGGAAAAACTTCGGTGACGCAGAGGGGATTCACGCCCATTGAGGGTTATGTTATATCCTTATTTTGGGCATGTCCCCGGCCCTTCCGGGGGGGCCGAGGTCGGTCTACCGCCTATATCTCCCTCTCGCCAAACGCGGGTGGCGCAGGCGCAAAAACGAGTTTCCAAGGTCACTGTTTTTGTGCCTCGCCACCACAACGCGTTGGCGAGAGGGAGGATACCGGCGTCCGCCCTCATGCAAGCCGACGGTAAAGTTCCAATCCCGAATTGCTTAGAACTCCGAAACATGCGCTATATTTACGCCGCACCAATACCGCCACTAAAATGAAACACTCTATATTCCATCTGTTTATCATTCTGTTTGTCCTAAGTTCCGCCGCGTGTACAAACAAAGAACAAGAAGCGGAGCTCCAAGACCTCCGCGAGCAAAATCAAGAACTCAACACCCGGTTGAGCGATCGCGATTCCACACTCAAACTATTCGAAGACGGCTTTACGACCATTCAGCGCAACCTCGCTTTGATCAGCGAACGCGAAAAGTCCATTTCCCTGAGCTCAGGTGAATTGAAACACGGAGAAGATGCCCGAGAGGAAATCACCAAAGACATCCAAGCAATCAATAACCTGCTGGATGAAAACAAAAACACGATTGAAAACCTGAACTCCGAATTGTCACGATACGGATCGCAGTCGGCGGGCTTCAAAAAAATGATCGACCAACTCAACCGCGACATCAATGGAAAGGAGCAGGAAATAAATTATTTGAAGGAGAACTTGACCGCGGCAAATTTCACCATAGAGATCCTCAATGAAATGCTCGACTCGGCGGAATTCCGTAACGAGATTCAAGCCGATATGATCCAAATTCAGACGTCTGCGCTCAATAAGGGCTACTATGCCATCGGCACCTTCAAAGAACTACAGGAAAACGGTGTGGTCGAAAAGCAAGGGGACATTATCGGCATCGCCGGAACAAAGCAGCTCAAAGACGATTTCAACAAAGATTATTTCGAAGAGATAGACATCACCCGGGTGCGCAGCATCCCCCTGAATGCCAAGAAGGTTCAAGTAATCACCACACACCCGCCGGAGTCCTACGAAATAGTGGGCGACGACGAGAAAACGCTGAAAATACTCGATCCAAATCGCTTTTGGGACGTCAGCAAATTTCTTGTGGTGGTCATCAATTAATTAGCAAACAGCCTTTTGCCGCATTTCGCAGTTGCGGAAATGATAAAATGAAAAAGACCCGCCTCGTTTGGCGGGTCTTTTCTTTAACCAATCATTTTAACCAATCAGAGTAACCAATTCTGATGATGTAAGATGCTTACAGACCCATAACGGAGCACGGTATGCAAAAGTTATAACCTTCACATTTTTTTTGATAGTTTATCGGGAATTGATGAATTACTCCACGATTTTGCAAGTGAAAGATCTCTTTTCCCGGAAGGCTTTGCACCGACTGCTTCTCGTGCGCTTCGAAAAATCCCTCGCATTGAAAATACCAACGGCCACAAACAAAAAAAACCCGCCTCGTTAGGCGGGTCTTCTTGTATTAACCAATCATTTTAACCAATCAGAGTAACCAGCTCTGATGTTGTAAAGATGCTTACAATGGTTTGAACGGTGATCGCCGTCATAAGTTACATCTCAGGGAAAGAAAATCAAAAAATTCGACGATTGAAATTGAAACAACTGCCAACGATGATGAGTAGTGGATAGATTTCGAAGGAGAAAGCAGGGTTTACACTAAAATTATGATTCCACAGGAATCTCCTTCGCACTCAAATGAAATCTCAAATGGGAAGAACGATGGTATAATACAAGAAGACCCGCCTCGTTCGGCGGGTCTTCTTGTATTAACCAATCATTTTAACCAATCAGAGTAACCAATTCTGATGATGTAAAGATGCTTACAATGTGTTCAACGATTTCCCTCAAGAGAATGTTACGTTTTAACAAATAATTATGAGGTACTTCTGCTATTTGGCTCAGCAACCCTAGCAAGTTGCGCTACACGTGTCTCGAACTCGCAATCGTTGTCTGTGCACAAGTGGTGGCGGAGAAGTATAGAATCAAAAAGACCCGCCTCGTTTGGCGGGTCTTTTCTTTAACCAATCATTTTAACCAATCAGAATAACCAATTCTGATGATGTAAGATGCTTACGATACACTATTAGCAATACACGTGCCGGAAGTGCCAAATGTCAAAGATTGTCGTGACTAATCTCACATAGCACTTTTAGTGTCGTGGTTCTTAGCGGATAAAAAGAAGCCCGGGAAATCCCGGGCTTTAAAGTTTCCATGAAATTCTGCCGGATTATGCAAGAAAACTCGACATCATCCAGTGTTGTTTCTCGATACGTTGCATCATTTTTTGAATCATGCCGTCCGTTCCGATATCGCCAAACTCTCCGGCGGTGTCAATGACATCCACCATGAATGACAAAAGAGTTTCGTAATCTTTTACCACTTCTTTCATCATTTTATCCGAGGACAAATCTTTGTCTGATGGCTCTTTGATTTCGGATTTTTCCAAGAAAGCGGCCAAGGTGCTCAGGGGTTTAAAGCCCAACATGCGCACGCGTTCGGCCACTTCATCGATTTCTTCCGCTGCCGCGGTATATTCCACTTCGAGTTTCTCATGCACGTCGAAGAAATCGGGGCCGGTCACGTTCCAGTGGAAGTTTCGCAATTTCTGATACAATACGGCGTAATTGGCCAAAAGCATATTCAGCGATTCAACCAACTCAAATGCCTCTTCTTTTTCGAAGCCGAGCTTTCCGTAGGAGTCTTCCTTTACTTTTTTTGTTGCGTCCATAATAAGGTGATTTTATGTGTTAAACCGATTAATTCTCTCTTTGTTTACATCGATAAAGGTAAACATTTTCAACGCCCCGACCTATTCACTGTGCCTATATGAACTAAGGTTTTGACTATACCGGTGTCCCTCCATTAAGTCCAATAGCTGCGTTACGCTCGCCCATTGAAATCCTCATTTATTTGATTATAGAGGTATCGGCATGTGCAGCCGCTCGCGTTTCGAGAGTGGCGGCCGTAATAATGAGATCAACCTATTATAGGAGACATACCGGATTTGTAAGGAAATGTGGTTTTTATCGGTGCCCGAAACCCTCAGCGAGAAGTAGAGGCAGCCTCTATTTCAGACAACATCTCCTTTCCACATGCGATGAAACGCTCGAAGAATCGGTCGAGGTCAGAGTGTTCAAGATCAGGATTGAGCAGCACCAAACGAATCGACAATCCCCTTTCTAGATGGCAGTAATTGACCATGGCCTGACCGGTGCGGATCAGTCGGTACCTAAGATCCCTGTTGAATAGATTGACATCGATACCGTCAGGGGTGCGAAAGCGAAAATTTACGTTGAGGCTCTGTGTGGGGAACAATAACTCCAATCGGTCGTTTTCTTCCACATATTGCGTAGCATAACTCGCCAATTCGAGAACTTTGTCCATGCGGGCCGCATAACCGTCATCGCCGTAATACTTCCAAGCCAGCCATAGTTTCAGCGCGTCGACACGTCGGCCGCACTGCAAGCTCGCCGGGCCGAAATCGAGTTGGGAGTTCTCGTTATCGTGGTAAATATAATCCGCATCCATAGTGCGAATATGGCGGTCCATGAGTTGGGCGTCCTTGACCAAAAGAACGGCGCATACCACCGGTACGTTCATCAATTTATGGGGATTCCACGCGAAAGTGTCCGCCCGCTCCAATCCGCGGAATCGGTTGTTTCTACCTTCCGTCAAAATCAACCCCCCGCCCCACGAGCCGTCGACGTGATGGTGCAAACCATACTTTTCCGCAATATCAGCCACTTCGTCAATCGCATCAAAAGCGCCGGTTTCGGTAGTGCCTGCCGTAGAGCAGATCATAAACGGCGTTTTGCCATCTTCCATGGCGCGTTTGATCGCCTTTTCCAGAGCCGCTCCGCGCATTTGGCCGTTTTCATCCAAGTCAACGCCCACCACCGCCTCTTGGCCGATTCCGATGATGTTGGCCGATTTAAGCATGCTGAAATGGCTTCGTTCGGAAGCGAAAACAACCGGACGTACCCCGGCGGGCAAGCCGTGCATTTTCGTTTGGGGAAAGGCATTGTTCCGTGCGAGCATCATAGCGAGCAAGTTGGAATTGCTGCCACCCGTAGTAAACACCCCTGAACCGTCTTCCCAACCGGTATAGCTCAACATCTTGTCGACCATGGCACGCTCGATGAGCGTGGCTGCCGGGGCCACCTCGTAAGTATACATTGAGGTGTTCGTCAAAGCAGTGATGAGCTCGCCGACGAAGCCCGGGTGGTTGAATCCACCAAAAAGCTGGTTGAGGTATGCGGGATTGGAGGTTTTCACCGCATTTTCGAGATAGTTCTCCACGTCGCGAAGCAATCCGAGCTCACCGGCACCCGAAAAAGTTGGGTTCAAAGCCAAGTCCTCTGCCAAGTCCGAAGGTTGACGATAGTTGATGACCGGAGTATCCGGGTCTTTCGCTTTTTCCAACCATTGGGTCATCAGGTCGAAAACCCGTTGGAGCGTGTCTCGTTTGGTTTGGTCTGTTGAATCCATGCGCTTGGCGATGCCCGCCGTTAACGACAGGCGATTTTGGGGCACAAAAGTACAATTTCTTCCACCTTATTCGATTGGTTCGATAGGCTTTTGGTCTTCGGCACGCAAAAAAGTCCGGGTTCGGTAATCGAAATACCGTGGTTTTCCCTTGGAATCGGTGAATCGAATGACCCGACTATCTACCGGTTCAGCGCTTTGATAAATCAATGGCACCAGCACGCGCCCGCGAGTATCGAGCAATCCATGAGCCGAGTCTACGGCCAAGATCAAGGAGTCAATAAAGTTCAACCGTTTGTATTTAAAATCAATCACGGGCTTTCCAAGGGTGTCAATCACGCCGTAGCGACCATCTATGGCCGCAATGGCCAATGAGTCATGAAAATTTTCGGCTGCCGAATATCGGTATGGTATGGCCAGATCGACCGCCAAATTGGCATACCCCCACTTGCCGCGTTTTTTAACGGGAATGAGTCGGCCCCGGTATTGGCCGACATCTTCGAAAATGGCGGGAAAAATTTTATTGCCGACAGTATCGATGATGCCCATGAGGTCTTTTTGATAAACCGGAGCATAGCCATGTGCGAATCGAGAGCGGGTAAGCGCCTCAGATTTGTAGGTGTACGTGAATTTTATGGCCGTGTCACCGTGGGTGGTGATGAATCCGTACGTGTCGCCATTGGTTGCCAAAGCCAATCCATCGTCGAAGTCTCCAATGGCGGCATAGACCGTTTCGCTCACGGTGGCACCCATTCTGTCTATGAGTCCAAAACGCCCATCGATCCGCACGCGCGCAGGTTGATGCCCGGGAGGAAAACGCTCTATCCAATCGAATTTAAAATCGGACAATGAATTTCCTCTTTTATCAATCAAACCCTTCATTCCATCCGACTCGACAACGGCCCTTCCATCTTCAAAATCCGTTGCATCATCGTAAATGAAGTCAATAACCGTTTGACCTTTCTCATCGACGTAACCGTACTTCCCTTCTTTGGAAGCGAAGAAAAACCCATCGGCGTATTCACCCAAATCCTCGTAAATGGGATTGAGCGCCCAAGCTCCCGCGCGGTTGATTGCACCGTACATTCCATCTTTTTCCACCACGGCGTATCCATTGCGAAATGGAAAAACTTCTTCGTAGATGATCGGTGCGATGAGTTTACCGGTCTTGTCGACAAAGCCCGCTTTGTCATTCTTTCCCACGATGGCGAGGCCTTCGGAAAAAGGTTCGTTCCAATCGTAGTCCGGCCCTATTCTAATTTCCCCCAACTCATCGATGTAGCCCCACTTTCCATCGCGTTCGAAGGGATAAAACCTCGTGGTGGCATTGTCGAAGTCCCTCTTGAGTTGATCGGGATATGGATAGTTGGGGTACTTCAGACTGAATGTGGCGATGGCTTCGGCTGACATGTCGCCCACTTCGAGGACATAAAGTTTGCGCCAAGCTTCATCGACGTGTTCGTTGCGGGGATTGTCGCGGATAAATTCGGTATAAGCCTCAGGGGTGTCGGATGCCGTGGACATTTGATACACGCGGTATTCGGCATCGGAGCGGTATGGGCTGTCGGGGTATTCTATGACGAACCTTCGATAGGCGATCATGGTCTCCGCAGCGGTTTGTTCGCGGTAAAACCTTTGATAATAGAGTTTATATGCCTCATCGGTTTGGGCGGCATCGGG
>CAJDXB010000016.1_pt1 | contig 17810 bp, 13 predicted proteins | sample 7391691 | NCBI WGS metagenome assembly CAJDXB01 (sample SAMEA7055747, study PRJEB34461) | soil metagenome | biome: terrestrial ecosystem; feature: Peninsula; material: soil | place: Antarctica | collected 2016 | reverse complement strand
ATAGATTGGTGTAAAAAGTGGAAACTTCGGTTTGGACGCCTCCCTGAGAAATCGTACCCAATGATTTTGCACCGTCACCGGACTGCGAATCCGACGGCGTTTCGATTTCTTTTGTGCAACCTGTGAACAAGGCAATACCCAACGCAAATATGGATAGTGGAAATATTTGGAATTTCCGGGCTTTCATGATGTGAAAATTTATCGGTGAGGTTTATTCTAAAGTTTCGCGATTTAGAGGGAGGGTGCAATATACAATTCAAAGACCGGACTTTCAATCAAGGCCGGGTCTAAGCATGATTTTGGGGCGCCCCTCGATTCTCCGCCATTTGATCCATTGATCCTTTTATTATGGTTTGACTCGTCGGCATCGATCATCACAAAACTTCGGGTCGGTCTACAGGCTCTATCCACTTATCGGATCGCCAAGGGGCTGCATGGCCGATGAGGAGCTTCCGCCGGTCGCTCTCTTCGGCCGCAGCCCCTAGGCAATCCGATAACTGGGATACCGCCTTCCGCCCTCGCCCAATTATACCGCCGAATTAAAATCCTCCCTTTGCATTTACGAGCGAAACGTACTGCATCCCAACCCTCTTATCCGCGGGGATGATTTTTCTTGTGCACCTCTATGAGCCGGTTGATGTCCGTGTGCGTATACACTTGGGTAGCGGCAAGTGATGCGTGTCCCAAAAGCTCTTTGATAGAGTTGATGTCCGCACCGCGATTGAGCATATGTGTGGCGAAAGAATGCCGGAGCACATGAGGCCCATTGGTGCTGCCCGCACCTATCTTGGCGAGGTACCCGTTTACGAGGTCGTACAAATATCTCGGATACAATGCACTGCCCCCATCGGTCAGGAAGAAGGCTTTCTCTTCGGCCGGTGGATTGATGATCCGTCGACGTTCCAGATAGTTTTTCATGGACTGCTCCAACGAGGACCCCATGGGAATCATCCTCTCTTTATTGCGCTTGCCAAGTACTTTAATCATTTTCGATGCAAAATCGACATCGCCCAATTCAAGGCCGATCAACTCGGATGAACGCATCCCCGTTTGGTAGAGTGTATCGATGATGCAAATCGTACCGGCGTCGGCGTCGATGGCACTCGATTTTGCGATATCCCATGCTTCTTTCAGGACATCTATGTCGACGAACTTAGGCAGCCTCGTCCCCGGTTTGGGAGCGCTCAGTTTTACGGTTGGATCTTTCTTTAATCCGTAAAACTTCTTTCTCCACTTGAAATAAGATCTCAAGCTGCTGAGCTTGCGGTTTACGGTGCGTGGTGAATTGCCGGCCTCGATGTGCTCGACCAGCCAAGAACGCAGTTGATCCGGACCGGCAGTCTCTATGCCGGGCTCATCAAACCGGCTTTTGAGAAATCCCTCCAGTTCACGCAAGTCAGTTCGATACGCTTTTACCGTATGGTCACTGAATCTTTTTTCATGGCGCAGGTAATCGAGAAACTTGTCGAGCATTTCACAAATATAAAAGGCAGACCTTATTCGGTCTGCCTTAAATATCTTAATTTCTTGATGGCAATGAGAGATATCCTAAATGCGGTTTTGGCTTCGCCAAAACAGAAATACCTTCGTTAGCCGTTTTGCTCTTGGCGAATTTTATTGATATAGACTGCTTTGAGCCTTTCCTTGCGGCGCTGTACGGAAGGCTTGATAAACTGTTGACGGCGTCGCAATTCACGCATGGTACCGGTGCGGTCAAATTTCTTCTTGAATTTCTTCAAGGCGCGCTCAATGTTTTCGCCTTCTTTAACGGGAATGATAAGCATAGTAGGTTGAATTCTTTAATTTTTTCGGACTGCAAAGATAACGATTTTTTCCAAAAAATCCCTATTCGAGAATTTTTCTTGAGATGACGATCTTTTGGATTTCACTTGTTCCTTCACCGATCGTGCAAAGCTTGCTGTCGCGGTAAAATTTTTCGGCCGGAAAATCTTTGGTGTAACCGTAACCGCCGAAAATTTGAACCCCCTCGGTGGCTGTGCGCACCGCCACTTCACTGGAGTAATATTTGGCCATAGCGGATTCTTTGGTCATCTCCACCCCACGGTTTTTCATATCAGCAGCTTGCAAGGTCAGCAATTCGGCCGCTTCAATTTCCGTGGCCATATCGGCCAATTTGAAGGAGATGGCCTGAAACGATGATATGGGTTTGCCAAATTGTTCGCGCTCCTTGCTGTACTTTAAAGCGGCTTCGTACGCCCCTTTTGCGATGCCCACGGAAAGTGCTGCGATGGAGATCCGTCCACCATCGAGAACTTTCATGGCTTGGATAAATCCCTCACCGACTTTTCCAAGCATGTTTTCCTTGGGGATGCGGCAATCGTCAAATATCATTTCGGCCGTCTCGGAAGCGCGCATACCCAGCTTATTTTCTTTCTTTCCCGCTTTGAATCCCGGTGTCCCCCTTTCGACGACAAAGGCGCTTATACCGCGAGAATCGAGAAGGTCTCCATTTCGCGCCAAGACCACGGCCACATTGCCGCTGATGCCATGAGTAATCCAGTTTTTGGCTCCATTCAGCACCCAGTGGTCGCCATCTTCCGTGGCTATCGTTGTCATGCGCAAAGCGTCTGATCCCGTATTGCTTTCGGTCAGCCCCCAGGCACCAATCCACTCGCCGGAAGCCAATTTCGGAAGCCATTTTTTCTTTTGCTCATGGGTGCCAAAACTCAGGATGTGACCCGTGCATAGCGAATTGTGTGCGGCCACTGAAAGACCAATCGAACCACAAACTTTGGATATCTCGGTCAAGGCGGTGTAATATTCGAAATAACCGAACCCCGAACCGCCGTATTCTTCAGGAACCAATATGCCCAAAAGACCGAGTTCTCCCATCTTTCGCATGGTTTCAATGGGAAATGTTTGGCTTTCATCCCATTCCATAAAGTGAGGTCTGATTTCCTTCTCGGCGAAATCTCGAACCATCTGCGCAATCATTTTCTGGTTTTCGGTCATATCTGTGGTACTTTTATTAGTGCGGGTAAAAGTTATAAAACTTTGGGTTCATTCAAAAGGTCAACAAGCTGATATCGGGAACGTCATAGGGAGAGAGCCTTTCGCGACCGCGGAGATTTTCCAATTCAATCAGAAAGGAAAACCCTACGACCTCCCCTCCTTCGAGCCGAATAAGCTCCGCGGCGGCTGCGGCCGTACCTCCGGTGGCCAATAAATCATCGTGTATCAACACTTTCATTCCGGGCTTCACTACACCGCGATGCATTTCGATTTCCGCTTTGCCGTATTCCAATTCATATTCAAACTTCACGGTTTCAGCGGGTAGCTTACCGCTTTTTCTGACCACAATGAATGGTACATTCATCTCAAGGGCCAATGGAAGTCCGAATAAAAAGCCTCGGCTTTCGATACCCGCTATGGCGTGAATCTCGACTCCCTCGAAACGACGGGCTAATTCCACGATGACAGCACGGCTCAAGACCGGGTTCTCGAAAATGGGCGTGATATCGCGAAACAATATCCCCGGCTTTGGAAAATCGGGAATGGTACGAATGGTTTTGGCCAAGGCTTGGTTAACGTCCATTTAATTGTAATCCAAATAGGGGGCGAATTTACGGTATAATTCATCGTCCAACAAGCCGGTATCTTCGAGATTTTCGGCATTTACTTCGACGGCGTTTTCGCGCCACTCAATCAATTTGCTCGCCGTGGCCAAATCGATGTATGGGTGAACGGCCATTTCCTGTGCCGTCGCAGTTTGGAAAGGTATTTTTCGAATGGCGTCAAGATCAACCCTCAAAAACTCGGATAGCGTATCGATGCGACCCGGAGTCATTCCAAAGATCGTCTCGAGTTGATCCAATGAATGGTATCCTCCGAGCCTTTCGCGTAAAGCCACGATTTCGCGAGCGTAATATGAGCCGATTCCGCGAATCCGTTTCAACTCGATGGTGTCGGCGGTATTGATTTCATAGACTTTCCCATGCCCGTACGTTCCTTCCCTCTGATTACGACCATCTGATGTGTCGGCGGCGATTTCGATATATGGGCTCAGCGCGTCGTATGTCTGTTCATCGACGAAATACAACTTGGCAAAATCTTGTTTTTGGCGAAAATGCCCTCCTTTTTCTTGGAATTTCCGCAGCGTGGCTATTTGGCGCTCTGAAAACCCCAAGAGCGCATATCCGGAATCCGCAAGCGTATTGGGATCGAAATTGAAATATTCGCGGTTCTCTTCTTTGGTCTCTTTCCCCATGTTTCGACCGGTTTCGCCAACGTGGCCCAATCGTTCAGGCAAATCAATATAGGGCGCCAGTTGTTCATACCTTTCATTATCGACGAAGTACAATTTGGAGAAATCCTTTTTGGCCCGGAACTCCCCTCCCGCTTTTTGGTAATTGCGAAGGGTGGACACTTCCCTCTCCGTAAAACCAAGTTTTATAAACCCGGAATCGGATAGGGTATTCGGATCAAATGGAAATGGGTTTGTGAGGGGTTTCCGACCTGCAGAGACAGTGTCCCCTTCGGACATCAGGAAAAAAACGGAGTCAATCTCCGGCTTTTTTCTCCATTTGTACCACGGTACGACCTCAACCGCCAAAATCACCAAGATGGCGAGCACCACCATAGCTATTGCGCCGTTTCGCTCTCCTCGGTAATGGACAAAATACGATCTGAAGGAGTCCCGGCGCATGTCATGGTCTTAGTCGCTATTCTTTGAAGCGCTTGATCGCACCGGACTTAATTTTACTGAAATAATCCTTGAGGTCTCGTCGCACTTCGCCCGACAAGATAAATAAACCCAAGACATTGGGAAAGGCCATTCCTAGAATCATGAGATCTGAAAAGTCCAAAACGCTTCCCAATCCAACCGAAGATCCGATTACGACGAATACGAGAAAAATCAATTTGTAGGCGTACTCCGAGCGTTGGGTTTTACCAAACAAATAAGTCCAGGCTTTAAGCCCATAATACGACCAGGAAATCATGGTTGAAAACGCAAACAAAACGATCGCAACCAGCAATACCCAACTAAACCACGGGAAGATGTCGCTAAAGGCAGCCGAAGTGAGCTCGGATCCTTCCATTCCTTTGGGATCAGTGGCAAAACCGGTGAAAATCAATACCAGAGCGGTCATTGTGCATACCACAACCGTATCTATGAAAGGCTCGAGCAAGGCGACGATTCCCTCGCTGATGGGATATTTGGTCCGAGACGCGGCGTGTGCGATGGAAGCGGATCCCACACCGGCCTCGTTTGAAAACGCGGCGCGTTGAAAACCTACGATCAGCACTCCTATTACACCACCTTTCAAAGCCGAGGGGCTGAAGGCGCCGTGGTAGATTGAAGAAAACGCGGCGCCGATATTTTGATAGTGCAATGCGATGATCAGCAATGCGAACGTAACATAGATGCCAACCATTAGCGGCACCACCTTGTCAGTCACTCGTGCAATGCTCTTGATTCCTCCGACGATGACCAAACCGACCAGTATGGCGAGGATAACGCCAAACAACGCACCATTGCCTTGGAAAATCGGGATTTTACTGGCTACTTGTACAAAGGCTTGATTGGCCTGAAACATGTTTCCACCACCAAATGATGCGCCGATGCACAGGACGGCAAACAATCCGGCGAGTACCTTTCCAAATCCGGCCATATTTCGCAGCGCCAAACCTCGGCTCAGATAGTACATCGGGCCACCCGAAACTTCACCTTCCTCATTGATGGATCGGTATTTCAAGCCCAGGGTACACTCGGTGAACTTGCTGGCCATACCCAGCAAACCGGCGATTATCATCCAAAAAGTGGCGCCGGCGCCCCCCACAACGATGGCGACGGCCACGCCGGCGATATTCCCCAAACCTACGGTACCGGAAAGTGCAGTGGTCAAGGCCTGAAAGTGCGACACTTCTCCTTTATCCGTGGGGTCGTCATATTTTCCCCGGATCAAAGCAAGGGCTTGTTTGATGCCACGGAAATTTATGAACCTCATGCGAAGGGTAAAAAATATGGCTCCAACGATAAGCCATACCACGATAAGCGGTATACCACGGGACTGCTCCGTCCCATTGGGGTGAAGCAGGGGCCGGGGTTCGTCATACACGATGCGTGCAACCATCGCGGTGTTTGGCCGTGCCATGGCTAATGCGTCGCTGCGGTCAAATATGGTTCCTCCTTTTTCGACCACGTGGACAACCTTGCCCGATTCGGGAGCCACGATGGTAACCAGGTCCCCGGCACCGCGACGGAGTTGTGCGACGCTGTCACCCACCTCCACATGTCCTCCTTCGGGAACGTACCATTTCTCAAGGGTGATCATGTTGACGGAATGGTCGGTCAGGCCGGGGGCAAATATTCGTCTTTCGTCTGCATAAACCACTGGATCATAAACACCGACGGCGGCAAAGGGATCCCAGAAAAGAAAACTCGCCATGCCATTGACGATGGGAAGAAATACCGAGTTTATTCGCTCTTCCATCGATTCGGTGGGGACAACGCCTTCGAGGTATAATTCAGTGCCCGCTGCATCGGTCACCAAAACGGAAAAATCAACCCCCTCAGTCAATCCGGTGCTCATTTCAGCGTCCATCGGGGTGTCCTCATCCGACCATTGATAGAGGTAGGGAGGCTGTCCACCTACCACGATAACCTCGGCACGGCCGTCGTCAATTTTTTCGCTGTCGTTGGATATCTCGAGACGTGCCGTCATTTGTGCCATGGCGGAGTATCCGACGAGCAGAACGGAAAGGAGGGATAGATAATATTTCATAAATACGATTGAAGGCCTTGGCTAAAGACGCAATAAAGCCCGCTAAAAAAGCAAAAATTCACCTGACCACCAAAAGGCATTTGCCTCTCGGGCTCTAACGTTGCGCAAGAAATTGATTTGGGCTAGGTGGAAACCTCGGGTAGAATCTCTTGGAGTAGGTGCTCGAAAACCTCTTTTAACTGCTGTTAATGAATGTTCTAATTAACAAGATATCGCTTGGCAGGAAGGTGAATAATGCTCTTTGACTTCACGGCTGTGAGTCGTAAAAATTAAAATTCCATCTCAATCGAGAACCTTCCGGGATTGAAATGCGTGAGGGCGGACGGTGGCAGCCCACTGAGTCGGGCGGTTTGGGTGCCGTGGCGGGACGTGAGCGACGGCAGAAGCTCCACGTCCCGCCAACGGAACCCACCGCGCGACGCAGTGGCTATAACCGGTAGACCGACCCCGTCATCGCTACATTCATTTGGGTCTTGAATCGCAAATACCGAGGGAGGGGATATCTTTCAATTCACGAAAAAAAGAGGGGGCACGCCCAAAAAGAAATTTGTGAATTAATTAAAGATCCCATACGGTTTTGCGCGGTCGATATCCAAGATATTTCCGATGGTCGAGCCAAAATGCCATAACGAGATAAATGACCAAAGGAGAGCCTAACGTAATGAATGATAGGTATATGAAGTACAGCCGTACTCGAGCGGTTGAGATACCCCAACGCTCGCCCAGCCATTCGCAAACCCCGAAGGCTTGACGCTCCAAAAAGGTGGCTGCGTGGTCTTTAAATCTTTCCATGGTCTTTGAGTAGGTGAATTCCGACTTTGCATGTTAAACATTTTCGCTGCTCGCAGTGAAATTGCTTCAATTGAATGATTCCTTGTGTATCAAACGCCGACTTGGCGATGAAGCCCATTTCGGCAAATTTACGAACCACGGCGTTCTTTTCCGAGGGCATCAATTCGAGCAGGCCAATGGCCCGTGCACGGTAGGTGCTATCCTTGTTGTATCGGGACAAAGCGAACAAATAAGGCACCACCGCATTGACGATGAGTAGGTCTGCGACGGATGCGCCAATGGACTTGACGCGGGAGGGCGACGACTTGTCCAAGGTGTAATGCGTAAGCCAAAACCCTTCATCGAGCGAAACGTCAAAAAACGCGCGTGCCCGTGACAAATCATCGAGTTCCACGACCTTTTGGGCTACACCTGAATGTTTGTGAAAAAAGCGCGCGAGTTGGGCGAGGCGAACCTGTGGGAAATTGGCGGGGCGCAGACGAAACAACTTCCAAGCCGACATGGGCATGGAATGGAGCGAATGTTTGCGAGCGATGAAGGCGTATCGCCCGCAAAGTTCGGCTATATGTGGATCACCGTGGTCGCCATCGTTCAAGAAGCCCGCCTGTCCCATAAACAGCGATTCGAGATCGAGCAGGTCGGTCCTAAGCTTGCGCACGAGTTCGAAGGGGGCGACTTTTGCCAAGTGTTCAAAGGGCATCGCGTTGACCTTCAGCCCAAAACCACGCAGTAAAACCCGATAGAACGAGGTGTCCAAATCACCTTTGGTTTCGTTGAGATGGTCGAGGTACACTTCGGATTTCGCCTCGATGCGCTCGACGGCCGCCGACTGGATGGCGGAGGTCTTGATAAGTTCCGGCACGGTGCGGTTGGCGGGGTCACAGGGGATATAGCCCGCCGACTTCAGCCATGACTTGTAATAACGGTAGGTCTGATAATCGATCAGGTCTTGTAAGGTCAAGGTCGGAATCAACTGACCTTTGCCGTTGTGAATGTTTGCATCGTGCGTGTATACCACGTGCAAGATGACGTTGTCATAGGCCGGGTCCTCATCGTGTCCGTGGCGAAACCAATCCGATGCGGAAAGGTGTACTTCGACGTTTCCCGCCCACAAGGTATCACCGATGCGCAACCGCGCATCGAGAAAATCGGGGCCTGCATCGTGATTCTGACGACCGGTATCCAATATGTCGATTTGCGCGCCGTCCTCCGTTTCCAAATTCAAAGAAGTAAACCGACGGTACTTCCAAGCGTATTGCAAAAAATCTTCTTTCATCGCGGAAAGTTTGGATGAAAATACATCTTTCCGCCATGACGACCAACATTTGTCCGATCACTTGGGATCCGGGTGGTGTTTAAATACGGGGAGGACTTGGGGCAATTCGCGCATAACGCAATTCGGAGCGGTGTGTCAGTCTCGGGGAAATCGACTTTTGAGGATCGCGCTCATCTCTTTGGCCATGTCTCGGGCGACTTCGCCGGCAGCTTCGGCAAATCCTTCGCCAATATCGGCGTATAGAATTGATCTGCCGGCATTGACCAACAATCCCACCGAGTCGTTCAGGCCATACCGACAAACCTCCGCCAAATCTCCGCCTTGCGCTCCCACACCGGGGACGAGGAAAAAATGGTTGGGTGCCAAAGTCCTGATCTTAGCCAGCATATCGGGACGGGTGGCTCCGGCGACGAACATTACATTCTCCTCACTGCCCCACTCCACCGCTTTTCGAATCACTTCCATGTAGAATTCTTCTCCCGATTCAGTTCGCAACCGTTGAAAATCGTCGGCTCCGATGTTGGAAGTCAGGGCCAAAATGACAGCCCACCGGTTTTCGAATTCCAAGAAGGGCTGAACCGAATCGCGTCCCATGTAGGGCGCTACCGTCACGGCATCAAAATCCATGGATGAGAAAAAAGTTTCGGCGTATTTTTTTGAAGTGTTTCCAATATCTCCACGTTTGGCGTCGGCTATGGTGAAATGGTCTTTGCCAATGTAGGCCGCCGTTTTGGCCAAGCTCTCCCATCCGGCGGCTCCGTGACATTCGTAGAAGGCCACATTGGGCTTATAAGCCACACAGTGGGGGCGTGTGGCATCGATGATGGCCTTGTTGAATGCAAAGATCGGATCCTCGGCGTGGAGAATGTGGGGAGGCATCCGTTCAAAATCGGGATCTAAACCGATGCAGAGAAAGTTTTTTTTCTCCTTGATTGTGGCGATTAACTTCCGTCTGTCCATGGTTTATTCCTCGACGCTTTCTTTGAGTTTTTCAGCATTGTCGGCCGTTTGCAATGAGTCGATCACTTCAGACAAGTCGCCATCCATGATGTCCGATAGATTATACAGCGTCAAATTAATGCGGTGGTCGGTAACACGGCCTTGCGGATAATTGTAAGTGCGTATTTTTGCCGAACGGTCTCCGGTAGACACCATCGACTTGCGCTTATCGGCATCTGCCACGAGTTTCTTTTGAAGCTCCATTTCGTAAATCCGCGAACGCAAAACACTGAGGGCTTTATCGTAATTGCGCAGTTTCGATTTTTGATCCTGGCATTGGGCTACCACCCCCGTTGGTATATGCGTGAGCCGGATGGCGGAATAGGTCGTATTGACCGATTGCCCACCCGGACCGGAGGAGCAATAGCTATCGACCCGCAGGTCCGATTCTTTGATTTCAACATCGAACTCTTCGGCCTCGGGCAACACGATGACCGTGGCGGCACTTGTGTGTACTCGACCTTGCGTTTCGGTTTGGGGCACCCGCTGTACCCGGTGCACTCCGGCTTCGTATTTTAATATGCCGTATGCCCCGTCGCCGTTGACGTTGAAAATAATCTCTTTAAAGCCTCCCGCGGAGCCATAATGGGTGTCGACCATTTCGATCTTCCAGCCGCGGCCCTCGATGAATTTCGAATACATGCGGAACAGGTCCCCCGCGAATAGCGATGCTTCGTCCCCACCGGTACCTGCCCGGATTTCCATTACCGCATTCTTCGAGTCTTCAGGGTCTTTGGGAACGAGAAGTTGCTTGATCTCTTCTTCGAGCCGGAGTTTTTCCGACAAATATGATTCGAGTTCCTCTTTGGCCATTTGACGAAATTCCTCGTCGGCCTCTTCTTCAATCATCGCCTCGGCATTGGCGATGTTTTTGCTCAGAAGGGCATAGCGATCGTAAACATCGACCACCGGTTTCAAATCCTTGTACTCTTTCGACAATTTGATATACCTCCCGGTGTCGGTGATAACCTCCGGATCGGACATCTGTTTGGTAATTTCCCGGAAGTGGTTTTCTATCACCCCGAGCTTTTCCATTATTTGTTTCTCATTCATATTCAATTCCCGTAAGTCAGGGTGCCGAACTCACCGGTTATGGTCAGTTTCTTTCCTTCATAACTCTCCACACGTCCGACAATGCCCGCTTCGAGTTGAAACTTCTTGGCGATGGCCAAAATTCCCTCGGCCGTCTCGTCATCCGTATATATCTCAAAACGGTGACCCATGTTGAAAACCTTATACATCTCTTGCCAAGACGTTCCGGAGGTCTGTTGAATGATACGAAACAAAGGTGGCACCGGCAACATACGATCCTTGATAACATGGAGATTGTCGATGAAATGCAATACCTTGGTTTGGGCGCCACCGCTGCAGTGGATCATGCCGTGAATGCCTTTTCCGTATTTCTCGAGTACCTCTTTGACCACCGGGGCGTAGGTACGAGTGGGAGATAAAACAGCTTTCCCCATATCCACCGGCAAGTCGGGATGGGTATCGGTCAGGCGGTATGAACCTGAATATACAAGTTCTGAAGGTACATCGGCATCGAATGTCTCGGGGTATTTCTCTGCCACTTCCTTTGAGAACACGTCGTGGCGTGCTGAGGTCAATCCATTGCTGCCCATGCCCGCATTGTACTCGCTTTCGTAGGTTGTGCGGCCATAAGAAGCGAGTCCCACGATGACGTCTCCCGCGGCAATTGCCGCATTGTCGATTACGTCTTCGCGACGCATCCTGGCCACGACCGTGCTGTCTACGATGATGGTGCGAACCAAATCGCCAACGTCGGCGGTTTCACCACCCGATGATTGGATGTGTACTCCGTGCCGTCTCAGGTCGTCGATCAAGGATTCGGTACCTTGGATAAGATGGGCAATGACCTCACCTGGAATGTGGCGTTTGTTTCGCCCAATGGTGGAACTCAATACGATGTTGTCCGTAGCACCTACACAAAGGAGATCATCGAGGTTCATGACCAAGGCGTCTTGTGCAATGCCCTTCCAAACCGAAAGATCGCCCGTTTCCCGCCAGTATGCGTATGCCAGCGAGGATTTGGTCCCCGCACCGTCGGCGTGCATCACCAGACAATGTTCCTCGCTACCGGTGAGAAAATCGGGGATGATTTTGCAAAATGCCCGAGGAAAAAGACCTTTGTCGATGCCTTCAATGGCCTTGTGGACATCTTCTTTCCCGGCGCTGACGCCTCTGGCAGCATATCTCTTTTCTTCGCTCATGGGTATAATCAAGTAGCGTATCCCATCAAGGGATAACGCATTTCCTCTACATTTCGCCGTCTAAAACAAGGCCTATCACGGGAGGGACGTCCGGTTCATTCATTCCGACATCTCAACATCCGGCTTAACTGAAGTATTGTACACCGCATGAGGATGGAATGTCACTCCTCGGACAGTTGATATTTCCAATGAGCGCTTTAGATGGCAAGCGTAACGCAGCTATTGGACTTTATGGACGGGCACTAATTATCGACCGGTTCTTTCGGCACGTAATCGAAACTCAATACCGAGAATTCCGTGCGCCGATTTTTCTGATGGGCAGCCTCTTTTTCTTCTTCGGTTTTCATTTTCGCTATTTGTGCGTCCGAGATGCGCAAGCGCGTCTCGCCGTATCCTCTGGGCACCATTCGTTCGGCAGGAATTCCCTTGGATTCCAAGTAACTCACGCAACTCTGTGCTCTGCGCTGGCTCAGGTCCTTGTTGTAGGCATCGCTACCGCGTGAGTCGGTGTGGGCCTGCAACTCGATGATGATGGTGGGGTTATCGACCAAAACATCGTAGAGAAAATCAAGAGAGTCTTTGGAGTTCACTTCAGGATTCACCAGCAGTTCGGCCTTATTGTACGCATAGCGCACCTCGGGAAACTCGATGGCCTTATCGGGTGCCGTGAAAGTGATGAAGAACTCTTTCAGGAATGTCGTCGATTCGGTCAGCCCAACGGTGCTGATTTGCTCTTTGGCCACCAAGTAGTCGGGCTTCGATACTTCGATGGAATAATTTGTTTCGGCTTTGATGTATCTTTCATCGCCTTTTGTTTCGAATGAAAACGCTCCGCCTCCATCGGTGCTCGATTCGAAGGATGACCCATCACTGCCCACCACTTTTATCATGGCATCCGGAACGGGCAACTGAGTGTCTTTGTCGTAAACCACGCCTTGAAGCGCAAACAGCCTCGGCGGCATATTGAAGGAGTAAATGTCATCCTTGCCCTTTCCCCCACTGCGGTCGGAGCTCAAGAAACCACGTTCGGCATCGCCTTCCCAGATGATTCCGAAATCGTGACCAATGGAATTGATGGGGGCTCTCAGGTTTTGCACGTTGCCCCAAGTATTATCCCCGGTTTTTTCAGCGCTGAATATATCTAGCCCGCCCATGCCCGGATGACCATCCGACGCGAAATAAATCATGCCGGTGCTTCGCACATAAGGAAACATCTCATCACCCTTGGTATTGAGACTTTTGAGGTTCACCGCTTTACCTGCCGTGAGGGAAGCTTTATCAAAGGGTGCGATCCAGAGGTCTTTTCCTCCTTCCCCACCCGGCATATCACTTGAGAATATGATGTGCGATTCGTCTTCGGTAAGGGCTGGGTGACCGACGGTGGTGGTATTGTCGCTGTCTTTGCTTTTCAATTCCAAAAGTTTCGCAGTCGACCATGTATTATCGGTTTTTCGGGATACGAATATATCACAACCCTTATTCTCATCCTTGGTGCTCTCGCATCGGGTGAAAAACATCATGTCGAGTTTCTTGGTCAACAGGGGAGTCGCTTCGTTGTGGATGGTGTTCACTCGGTAGGTCAGACGTTCGGGCTCACTCCATTTGCCCTTCTTGTCCCGAGTGGCAAAGAAGATATCTTGGTAGGACTCGCCCGTGCGCTTATCTATTTCCACTCCTTGTGCGCCTTGTCGCGAGGAGCTGAAATAAATGGTAGCGTAATCGTCCGAAGCCCAACCGGGTGAAAAGTCATACTCGGGCGAGTTGAGCAGTATTTCATTTTGCACGATATAACGCGTTGGATTGTCCCGATATTCTTTGGCCAGTTCGGCGGTTACCAAACCCGCTTTGCCCGCGGGGTCCGAAGCGCGTTCATTGTATTTTGTATAATTCTCTATCGCTTGTTCAAAATCACCTTGATGATGGTACGCTTTTGCCAAGTGGAGATAAATTTTCGGTTCGTCGTATTGCGCACGAAGAGCTTTGTTGTACCAGATGATCTCCTGATCGTAATCGAGGATCTTGCGGTAAGATTCGGCAATACGAAAAAGCATTCTGGCTTTTTCATCGGCTTTGTTCTCTTTGGAATAAGCCTTTTTGTACATGTCGATGGCTTCGAAATAAGCCTCATTTTCAAAAGCGTTGTCCGCCTCTTTTACCAACACTTCCACCTGCCCGAAAGCCAAGGATGAAATGAATAACAGACAGGGAATGATCAATAGTCTTTTGGTCATTTTTCGGATATAATGGTGACGATAAAGTAAATCACGCCGAAAGTAAGTATTTTCGGACAATTCAACCAAACGGTTTTTTCTGGCATCAATGTTTAACTCGGGACGATCTATCGCCTGAATAAAGCATCGCCAAAAACAAATGACAAGTTTCCATCGATCGATGGGACAGGCAGAAGAAATTCTATCTACGAACACAAGTAAAATTCAAAACACTGTCAATCAACGCGTAAAAAGTACCTCGCGAAGTTTGGGCATCGGCCAGATCTCATCGTCCACTATGAGCTCGAGTTTGTCCGTGTGGTATCGAATCAGGTCCATATAGGGCTTCACGTTGTCGCAATAAGATATGGCCGCCTTTTCCGGGGTATTCTCCAAATTGGCCTTCTTGCGCGCCTCAACCATCAAGTCCACGTTCATCTTGATGATGTCTACGCGTTCGGATATTTCTTCCAACAAAGACATTTGCGTTTTCGTCAAGTTGGATGCAGCCTGTTTGGACATTATGGCCTGCATTCCGCGAACGTTGTCGACCAATGTTGTCTGGTATTCCAGTGCCGCGGGTATGACATGATTTAATGCCAGTTCGGCACAAGTTCTCGATTCGATTTGAATCTGTTTGTGGTACTTTTCAAGCTCGATATCCACGCGTGCTTCGAGCTCTCTTGCAGTCAGCACATTGACGCGTTCGTAAAGGTCGATCGCTTTTTTGCTGCGGAGTACAAGAATGGCCCGCGGCGTATCCTTGATATTGGAAAGTCCTCGCTTGGCAGCTTCTTCCAACCATTCTCGGCCGTAGTTATTTCCCTCAAAACGTATGTGCTTGGACTCTGTGATGATTTTCTGTAATTCCTTCAAAATGGCCTCATCCTTTTTGTCTCCTTTTGCCATACGCTCATCCACGTGATCGGCAAAGTCTTCCAGTTGGGCCGCAACCATCGCGTTCAATGCTGTCATCGGTACACCGCAATTGGCGGTGGAACCGACCGCCCGGAATTCAAATTTATTGCCGGTAAAGGCGAAAGGTGACGTGCGGTTTCGGTCGGTATTGTCGAGGAGGATTTCCGGTATTTTCCCGATGTTGAGTTTGAGCTGGGTTTTATCCGATGGGTTCATCTTGCCCCTTTTCATGCTCTTTTCCAAGTCATCGAGAATCTTGGTCAGTTGACTGCCGATGAATGCCGACATAACGGCCGGCGGCGCCTCGTTGGCACCCAGACGATGGTCGTTTCCGGCCGAAGCAATGTGTGCACGCAAAATGTCGGAATGCTCAGAAAAAGCGTGGATCGTATTGATGAAAAACGTGAGGAAGCGCAAATTTGACTTGGGGTTTCTGCCCGGAGCGAGTAGGTTAACGCCCGTATCCGTGGCCAACGACCAGTTATTGTGTTTGCCGCTGCCGTTCAGACCGGCAAAAGGTTTTTCGTGGAGCAGAAGCCGAAAATTGTGTTTCGGTGCCATCTTTTCCAACAAGTCCATGAACAGCAGGTTGTGGTCATTTGATAAATTGATCTCTTCAAACATGGACGCCACCTCAAACTGATTGGGCGCAACCTCGTTGTGGCGGGTTGTTAATGGAATCCCCAATTGATAAGCCTCAGCTTCCGTATCTCGCATGTATGCCTGTACCCTGTCCGGGATCGAACCGAAGTAGTGGTCATCAAGCTGTTGTCCCTTGGCGGGATTGTGACCAAAAAGGGCGCGGTTGGCAAACTGAATATCCGGGCGGGCGTTGTATAGCGAGCTGTCAATGAGAAAGTACTCTTGCTCCCATCCCAATGTGGCCGTGACCCGCATGGTGTTTCGATCGAAAAATTTGCATACCCGTGTCGCCGCTTTATCTACGGCATTCAAGGCTTTGAGCAAGGGCATTTTATTGTCGAGCGACTCTCCCGTGTAAGCCATGAAAATGGTTGGGATACACAAGGTTTTACCAATGACAAAAGCCGGCGACGACGGATCCCAAGCGGTGTATCCCCGCGCCTCAAAAGTGTTGCGGATGCCACCGCTCGGAAAGGATGAGGCATCGGGTTCCTGCTGCACGAAGTTGGATCCCGAAAACCGTTCGATGGCGCGGCCATTTTCAATTGGCGTGAAAAAAGAATCGTGTTTTTCCGCAGTAGAACCCGTGAGGGGCTGAAACCAGTGGGTATAATGCGTCGCTCCCAAACCGATGGACCATTCTTTCATAGACAAAGCCACTTGGTCGGCGATATCCCGTGGAATACGAGAACCCGTCAGCATTGCGTTTGCCACCACCTTCATGGTTTCCTCCGATAGGTATTCGCGCATTTTATTGGGGTCGAATACCCGGCGCCCGAAATACTCCGATACTTTACCTTCCGGTACATTCGGAATGACGGGCTTTCGGCTCATTACGTCTTCCAAAGCCTTGAATCTGAGAAATGCCATAATTTAAGTGTGGTGAGGTTGTGTGGTGAGGTTTTGCATTGACACAAAAGTAAACTGCCAAACTCCGTCAGAAGCAAAATTTAAGGTTTTTTTTCAACACCCCCCTAAAATTTCTCACCTCCCTCAGAAAATTCATCAAAAAAACCGTACCCCCCCATCAGATTAGTGCCTAAATGCCACAAAATAGATAAATGCAACGTACGAAGCGATAAAGAGGATCCCATCAAATCGAGTGAATCGCATTCCGAATAATGCAAGGGGCAAAATGGCAAACGAAGTGCCGAGCATCCAGAAAACATCCGAGTTTATAATATCGGCGGAGATCGTTACAGGCTTCACCACGGCCGTAATGCCTATGATGGCGAGCAAATTAAAGAGATTGGACCCAACGATGTTGCCCAAGGAGATGTCTTCCTCCTTTTTGAATGCGGCGATCACCGAGGCAGCGAGTTCGGGTATGGAGGTTCCAAAAGCCACAAGAGTCACGGCGATGATTCGATCGGACACGCCTAGATTCTGCGCGATATCGGTGGCTCCGCTCAGAAACCATCGAGCACCAAATACCAGCGCTATCGTCCCGAAAACAATAAACGCCAAGAGAACCGCCAATCGCCGCTCTACGCCTTTTTTCGGCGGCGGTGGTTCAACGGCTCTTTTTTTGCGCTGGTGCCGCGCACGCATAAAACTGAAAATTATGTACAAGGTCAGCGCAGACAAGAATGCGACCCCCTCCATTCGTCCAATCGTAAAATTGAGGGACAAAAGATAGAACAGAACGCTGGCCACCATCATGGCCACCCAATCAAACCGCAAAATATCTTTGCGAACGGCAAATGGAAAGATGAGGATTGTCAATCCAAGGATCAGTCCCACATTGGCGATATTCGAGCCCACGACGTTCCCCACACTGATGTCGGGCTTGTCGTTGAGCGCGGCTTGCAAGCTCACCACCAATTCGGGGGCTGAAGTGCCGATGGCCACGATGGTCATTCCCACGAGTGCCGGTGGAATCTGAAGTTTAAGTGCAAGGGCCGATGCCCCCTTTACCAGATAATCACCACCGAAATACAGCAAAACAAGCCCCCCAAAAAGCAATACTATCGACATTTATTAAGGCTTGGGTTTG
>CAJDXB010000020.1_pt1 | contig 17922 bp, 15 predicted proteins | sample 7391691 | NCBI WGS metagenome assembly CAJDXB01 (sample SAMEA7055747, study PRJEB34461) | soil metagenome | biome: terrestrial ecosystem; feature: Peninsula; material: soil | place: Antarctica | collected 2016 | reverse complement strand
GGGGCTCATCGTGGCTTGCAACCAGATTTCAAATCAGGTTTTCAATAAAAAAGTATCGTCCGGCGAAATCATATACAAGATCACTTTTCCCGATGTGACCGACGAAAGCATCACCGCCTCTCTCCTACCCGATCGTATGACTTATACATTCACGGAAACCGGATTCACAACACATTTCGAATCGGCGGGTGGCGTGTTTAAAAATCGCATCGTCGCCGATGAAACAAATCGTACATTGCGACATCAGCTCAAGGTTTTTCGTAAAAAGGTAGAGGTTCAAATGGATGAAAATGCCGTCATGAAAAGGCTTGCGGAACGGCCCAAGGCGCTCGTAATAAAAACCGCCGGAGTGGATACGATAGCCGGATACCCCTGCAAAAAGGTGCTGATCGTATTTGAAGAAATCGACCAACCGGAAATAGAAGTCTATTACACTGATAGAATTGACATGAAATCGCCCAACTGGTGTACCCGGTATCATGAAATCGATGGGGTTTTGATGGCATATGAGATTGAAGAATTCGGCATACGCATGAGAGTGCGGGCAGAATCGGTAAAGTCCGGTATTCCTCGACCGGAAGATCTTGAACCAAGTCTCGATTACAATTTGATCACCGGTGAGGTAATGGATATCGAAGTGGCTCAATTAAAAGAAACTTTTGAACTTTGATGCGCCGCATCCAAATAAAATATTTCCGTCTTTTGCTCCTTACCGCGAGTTTGGCGGTATCGTTATGTCCAATTGAATCAATGGGACAATCGAGTTTTGAAGGGAGCATAACGTACCGTGTGGAGTACGAATCATCGGATTCTTCCTTGTCGCGACTGGGTTCGGCTCTTCCGGCGGTCACGGTATATACGGTAAAAGGGAAACAGAGTATTTTCGAGCAGTCTCTAACCGGCGGAGGCACACAGGCGATGATTACCAACATCGAAACCGGAGAGCACACCTTGATTATGGTTTTTATGGGCAAGGAATACCGCGTTGACCTCTCGAATCAAGAACTTGCCACGGTGAAAGCCAACGATAGGCTCACACTTGTGGAAACCGGCAAAAAGAAGAATATTCTCGGATACGATTGTGATTTCGTTTGGGGTATTTCCCCTACGGATTCGGTGAAGATCTATTATGCCCCGGAATTGTACACGGAAATCAATCTGCCCCCGTTCGAAGGACTGAAAGGACTCCCTCTGGAATACGAGGTTTCCGTCGACGGACTCAGAATCCGATACATCGCCACCAACATCAATACCGAGGGTGTGGATGTCGAAAAGTTCGTTGTCGATCCCGAGCTGAGAAAGATAGGCTTCGAGGAGTTTGCCAAGTCTTTTGCCATCATGAATTAATAAAGGGACTTATAAAGTCCTTTTGTTAAATGCGTATCTTTCGACCATGTGCATTGAAGAGTTGGTATTGTACACGGACGATGTCGATTCCCTAGACGTCTTTTATCGCGAAGTTTTGGAGCTCGATACCCGGTTTCAACAAAAAGGAACGGTCATCGAATTGCCCCTCACCACGCTTCATTTTTTGCCCTCAAAGCAAAACACCGCTCATCCGTACTACCACTTTGCCTTTAATATTTCGGAAAACAAAATCGAAGAGAGCCTGAATTGGCTCAAGATTCGGGATGTTTTACCGGTGACGGACCCCACCGGCTCCGGGATCGTCGATTTCAAGAATTGGAATGCACACTCGATTTATTTTTTGGACCCCGTCGGCAATGTGGTTGAATTCATTGCGCGACACGGCCTCGAGAATACGGCCACCGGCGCATTTGGTGGACATATGATATTATCAGTGAGTGAGATAGGCATGCCGGTCCAGGATGTCCGCCACGCATATGACGTCGCACACGCTGCAATTGGCGTCGAAAAGTACAGCGGAAACTTCACCACATTTTGTCCCACCGGTTCGGAAGACGGCTTGTTGATTATCACCCAACGCGATCGCAATTGGTTTCCCACGGACAAACCTTCATTGCCCTTTCCATTTCGAGCCAAACTCAAAAACAAAGACCGACGCGGCACCTTGTATTTCGACGGGGACATTCCGTGTTTTACCTCTCCGGACAGATGAGCGACGACCGAGTAAAAAGCAGGTCCAAAAAGGATGTCCTTCTTGAAGCCGACCGAGCGGACGTCATCGGTTGGGATGTTAAGAACTGGTCTCGTGCCCTGGATTTCTGGGCGTCGCGAACCCAAGTGGGCCACGGAGGCCACCTCTGCTTGGAGCTCGGCGCCCATCTTGGCGGTCTTTCTCTGTGGCTGGCCATGCAAGGAAATCGGGTGATTTGTTCCGACCTTGAATCGCCCGAGAAACGGGCCCGTCCCCTCCACGAAAAATACGGTTGTCAAAACGTGATTGAATACCAAAGCATCGACGCCTTGAATATTGGTCACGGCAACCAATTTGATATCGTTGTTTTCAAATCCATCTTGGGAGGAGTGGCACGGAGTGGCAAAAACGACTTGAAGAAAAAAGTGATCGACGAGATATACGGCAGTCTAAAACCCGGGGGGAAATTGCTTTTTGTCGAAAATCTCGAAGCCACCGCACTCCATTCGACGATTAGAAAGCGATTCACGGCCTGGGGTGGCGAATGGAACTATCTGAAATACGATGAAATCCAAGATGTTTTCGGGATTTTCGAACGACTGGATTACAACACACGTGGATTTTTGGGTGCCTTCGGGCCGACGGAAAAAACCCGACGATGGCTTGGCGCGGTGGATTCAGCACTTCAAAAGGCAATCCCGAAATCGAAGAGGTACATCGTATACGGGGTGGCCGAGAAAACGAAAACTCACTGACTTACACACATATCCGCAAGGATATGGCAATTATCCTTCAGGATCATTGAAATACAGCCGCACTTCGGTGGCACCACCGCCGTACATGCGAAAATCGGCATTTCCGTACTCCACCAGCGAGGTGTCGCGCAGATGCCTGCGCAGCTCTTCACGGAGAACGCCGCGGCCTACGCCGTGAATGAACACAATCTTCCGAATCCGTTTATCGCGTGCCACGTCCATGGAACGGTGAAAGTGGTCAAGTTGGATTTCGAGAATTTCCCTATTGGACACCCCACGCTCTGACGCGATCAACATATGGCTGTGCAAATCGACTTCCATGTAGGGCTTCTTCCCGCCGGCCATTCGATATCCGCGCTCATCGTCGGACTTTTGCAACCGCGACGGTGTCACCTTGGGTTGGGGATCCCTCACTCCTTCCCCCTTCCATTTGCGCAATACCACCTTATCGGGGGCATACGAATATTCAAAACCGTCATCATCGCGTACCACCACCCCTGCCTTATGAACTGCTACAACGGTACCTCCTCCGACCTCATCAAGGAAATTCACTCTATCGCCCGGTCTGAAGTCCGTCATCGCTCCAATCATTTGAACAAGTTCAAATGTGCTAAATTCGCAATTTAAAATTCGATTCTTCCATGTCTATACGAAATCTTTTCCTCACCGTGGGCATCGCGGTCTTTTTCCAGTTTGGGTGGTCGGGGTGCTCATCCGTGTCGCGATCCCTATCTCCGGACGAGTCAAAACGCAGCGCCACATTGATGTTTTACAATGTCGAAAACCTTTTTGACACCATCGATGACCCCGTGAAAGACGACGATGCTTTTTTGCCGGCAGCCGAACGCAATTGGAATTCCGAAAAATACTTTACCAAACTCGAGCGCCTCGGTGAAGTGATTTCAGGAGTTGGCGATGAATTCCCCGCGATCGTCGGATTGTGCGAAGTGGAAAACCTGAATGTCTTGGATGACTTGATAAAAGTTCCGACGATGAAAAAGGGTAAGTATGAAGCCATTCTCATCGAGGGACCCGACGTGAGAGGTATCGACGTAGCTCTTCTGTATTCTCGCAAGCGCTTTAAAGTGGAGAAAACCATTGCCATTCCGATAAAACTTGCAGAGGGTGCGCGCCCGACACGTCCCATTTTGCACGTGACGGGTCGACTCAAAAGCGGACCCGAACTCCATATCTTCGTCAACCATTGGCCATCGCGGTATGGTGGTCAAGAACAATCGGAGCCCAATCGCATAGCGGCAGCCGAAACCCTTCGGGAGGCCGTTAGAGATGTTCAAGCATCCACACCGGGTGCCTATATCCTGTGTATGGGAGATTTCAACGATTATCCCGATAACCGATCCGTGTCGGAAGTGCTGAACGCGGGCACGCTGGAATCTCCGGGACTGCTGATCAATCTTATGAAAGATCGGGAAGAGGATTGGCGCGGTTCATATAACTACCGTGGGGAGTGGGGCTTTCTCGACCAAATAATGGTCAGCACAACACTGGTTAATGGGCTGATACCCGATGTCTTGCCCGAAGAAACCGGTGTGTACTTTACCGACGAGATGATTTATACAAACGAAAAAACCGGTGAGGAATATCCCGCACGATCCTACGGTGGCACGAATTATTATGGTGGATACAGCGACCATTTGCCGGTCTATACCATTTTGAAATACTGATACATAACGAAGCAAATCTTCACATTTGGAAAGTTCACTCAAAGTAAGGCTTGTGCACCGGGCAGTGGTCTACCGAATAATTCGAATTTCTCGTTCGCGTCCCTAAACTTCACCGGCCCCAAAATCTCGATCACTCTGATCGCGATTTTCTCAATCGGTTTGATCGTAGATCGATTGTTGCCGCCTGACGAAAGGCTGCGATACGATAGACTCAAATTTAGATCGTGCAGAGATTGAATATTTCCCCCATCCTGTATTTAGGACACCTCTATCCTGCACCACATTGAAATGGTTGTCCCGGCCATTTCACGGCAGCCGGAAAATGCCACCTTTACCTGCGCTTTGAGGTTAAAAAAACCGATCACAAAGAGGTGATTATTTTGAGCATTCGGCATCCACGAACTTGCAATGCGCGGGTTATCTTTCTCATATTTTTTGCATTTTAGACGAAAATTTTATTCTCTCATGCACACGACCGATCTAAAGCATCTAATCATAGAGCCAAATGCGAGCGATGCTTTGCTGTTGGAAATCATGCTTATGAAGATCGGCGTGCCAAAAAAGAACATTACCACAATCCACCGAGTGGATGAAGCATACAGTTTCACAAACCGGTCATTTGACTTCATCTTTTGGGGATTGACCGATCAAGTGGTGGAGAATCGAGCAGTTTATTCCGGTTTGCAAAAGAAATTTGATCGACCGGTTGTAATTGTTATGACCCTCGACGATGATTCCCCACTGGCCATTGAGCTTCTGAGCTTAGGTGTATCCGATTACCTAATCAAAAGTGAATACGATGCCAAAAGTCTTCAAAAGACATTGCTCATCTCGCGGGAGAGAAAAGAATTGCAACGAGAGCTCGAACGGAGTGAAGCTCGGTTTCGAGGTCTGATCGAACATAACTTTGATGGCGTCCTGATCACGGACGAAAACCGCATCATCACATATGTAAGTCCATCTGTGGAAACCATCACCGGATACACTCCCGAGGAATTGATCGGGTATCCCAATACAAAATTCATATCCGTTGCAGACCAGGAAAACAACAGTGAGATCGTAGACAACTTAAAAAGTGGCGAGGTTTCCGCCGGTATGTTCAAAGAGCGTTACCGAACTAAATCGGGAGAATACCGATGGATAGAAACACGGGTGACGGATTGCCGGCACATTCCCGGTCTCAGTGGTTTTGTGGTCAATTTTCGCGATATCCACGAAGAAGAAATGGCGAACCGTGCCCGCATGTTTGCGGAAGAAAAAGCGAATTTGTTGATCGAAAGCACTTCGGATGGGGTATGGCAGTGGAACCTCAAGACTGAATCCATGTTTTGGAGCGACAGCATATACAAGATGCTCGGGTATGGATTCAACAGTGCATTGCAAAACATGAGCATTGAAGAAATCACACATTCCGACGATCGAGACAGCTTCAAGGTCGAAATGCTTGAAAATGCACGAAATGGCCGACCCTTTCAAATCGAGTTTCGCGTGCGAAACGCTGAAGGATCATATTTATGGATAAGGGCCGATGGAAGCGGTCTCAGCGGGGATTCCGGAAAAACGGAGTTGATAATAGGCACCTTGCGAAATATCAACCAACGCAAAAAAGCGGAGTTGGCCTTGATGGAAAGCCGCACCCTGCTTAAAAACTTGACGCACAATCTCGGGGGTAGCGTGGCACGCCATGTTGTGAACTTTGAAGGCGAAACGGAAGTGGTGTTTTTGAACCATGGAGCGAGCGAAGTCTTTGGCATTCCGGCAGAGGAAATCAAATCCAACCCCGATTTGGTGTGGAGAGGTGTGATGCCTTCGGACATCAAAAGACTCAAAGATGCATTCCATTATGCACGAAAAAACGATACAAATTTCGAACTGGTCTTTCGTTTTCAAACTCCCTCGGGCCAAGTCAAACACCTTCACACTCGCGGCACGCTCCATCACATAGAGCAAGGAGTAATGATCGATTCCATCACCATGGACGCCACCCCATTGAAAAAGGCTGAAGAAGAAATTGCCGAGCAGGAAGCTCTGCTAAAAAGCATTTTGGACAACGTGGATGGTTCGATCCAGCGCTATCGAAGAAATCCGGATGGAAGTTATGAGATGCTGTATTTCAGTGAAGGACAAGCCAAGATTACCGGAATCGATATGGAAACTTTGGCTGCGGACTTCTCAGTGGCTTTAGAACAAATCGATCCCGACCATTTGGAAATACTCCAACAAAAAATTGAGGAATCGGCCCGGACATTGAAACCGTGGAGCTACATATGGCAGATGATCGATACCCGGGAAGTGGAAAAATGGATCAGCGGTCAGGGAATACCTTTTCGCCATGAAGACGGCAGCATTGTGTGGAACCAAGTGCTGACGGATATCACCAAGATGAAAGAGACCGAAAAGGAATTACGCAGAGCCAACGAGCGTTTCGAACTCGCCGCACGTGCCGCCCAACTCGGTGTTTGGGAATACAATGTGGAAACCGATGAATTGGTTTGGGACGATACCATGCTCGAGATATTCGGCACGGACAGAGAGCGTTTTAAAAGAACCTCCGGAGATTGGCTATCGATGTTACATCCCGACGACCGGAGCCATGCACATGTCGAGGTCGAAAAAGCCATAGAGTCGCCTTCGGGAATCTATCAAACCCAGTTCCGTCTCCTCAATAAGGAGTCCGGAGCAATCAAGCACATCCGCGCCACCGGCCGCTTTGCCACGGGTGGAAAAGACCAAGAAAGGATTATGGTGGGGTTGAATTGGGATGTGACTTTTATGGAAGAAGCGCGCCAAAAACTCGCCGTTAGCAACCGCCGGTATGAACTGGCCTCGCAGGCCACCAGCGATGCCGTCTGGGATTGGGATGTCAAAACCAATGAACTCTTGTGGTCGCCGGGCTTCAAAGCCGTTTTCGGCCACGAGCCGGATACCCAAAACAAAGAAATCGACTTTTGGGAAAAGCTGGTTCACCCCAAAGATCGAAAAACCGTCGTGAACGGTTTGAACAAATTCCTGGAAAACTCCGAGGCCAACCGGTGGGAAGCCACCTATCGGATGGTGCGTTCCGATGGTTCGTATGCCGAAGTGGTCGATCGCGGATTCGTAATACGCGATGAGACGGGCAAGCCACTACGCATGGTCGGCGCCATCAGGGACTTTACTGAACGCGTCCGCTTTTTTAGACTGCTGGAAGAACAGAACAAAAAGCTCCGAGAAATCGCGTGGTCTCAGTCACACGAACTCCGCGGTCCCCTCAGCCGCATCCTCGGATTGGTGGACTTGGTGGACAAGCGCGGGGCCGATGACATCGAAAATTCCGAAATCCTCGATTACTTGAAGCAATCTGCCAAGGAACTTGACGAAGTGATTCATCGCATCGTACGCTTGTCTCATGACATTGAACTCAATGACATCAATGAGCTCCATGAATCAGGCAAATACGGCGATTCGGGATACTCTATACCGAACCGTTCCGACGACTAGAATGTCAATGGTTAATTGCCAATGGTTAATTTTAAAATTTAAAACGAAACCGAGGTCGATATTAACCCAATACATCTCACGCGCACCCAAACCCCAAAAGGCCCACCGCACAAAAAAAGGGCACGCGTCATAGCTGCACGTGCCCCATTTTGATGGATGATATCCGGTCGCTCTTCACCGTTGATTTTGATCAACCTACAAACCGAGGTCCAAAATCATTGGCTTAGAGAGTGCTGTTATCATCACGATGAAGAAGCAAGACAAAGGTAAGTCCTCGAACCACCCTCAAGATCAGTGAAACCACCCTTATTAGGGGGTGGAAACACCCGGTGAAAATTTGTACCTCTCCTAAAAACCAAAATCAACCATGGGATGAACCCTCCGGTTCGCAAGAAATAACAAACCGATCATGGATTTTACAGCGGGCAGCCGATGGCTTACGGCATGCACTTCAGAAATAGACTTCAGGGTTGGACTTCGAAGATCCCAAGGCGCATTACGCGGGCGTAGACTCTGAATAGTGCCGTGAAAGCGCCAGCTCATAGGCGTCACGGTAATGTTCCAAGAGAATTTTCCAATCGAAGTTTTCCGAAAAGTCCTCCAACATATTTCGCTGTTGCATGCGAAATCGACGGTTGGTCTTTACGAAGTGCAATAAATACTTGCCCAGGGTTTCGACTATTTTCTTCTTCGCCGCATTTTTGCGGGACAATACATATACTCCTTTGTCTTCGTGTTGATCGTCAAGCTCTTCCACAAATCGCCCAAAGCCTGAAAGATCGCTGGTCACCGCCGGCACGCCGCGCGCCACACATTCCAGCGGAGTGTATCCCCACGGTTCGTAGTAACTCGGGAAAATACCCAAGTGACAACCGCGTACGAACTGACCGTAGTCCATTCCAAACAAAGGGTTTGTCGATTCGATGAAGTCGGGATGGTACACCACCTTAACCCTGTCCAGCGGCGAGTTCACCATATGCTCCTTGCGCAGTGTTTGAAGTATTTCATCATCTATGTCATCCACTAAATTATGGGTCACGACGATGGGCCACGATTTCGTTTTCCAAGACTGAATCGTACGGCGGTACCTCAATTTCCAATATTCATCGATCAACTCATTGAGGTCCGGCATCCGGTATTCATCCGATCCCGTGGCGGCGCGAAACAACCGTTCACCCACCTGTTTCTCAATGGCTTCGCAGTTACGCTTGATTTCGTGCATCACGCCGCGCGATTCCAGAACGTCGGGATTGATCGACCATGTGGGGCGCTTGGTAATGAAAAACATCACCACAGTAATATCAATTCCTTCCGCGACCATTTTTTCATTGAGCCATTTCAGCGCTTCCAAAGTGACGTCAAACCCTTTGTTGCGCCACTCGTACCTTCCCGAAGTGAAAAAGTACAAGGTCTTGTCCAAGTCGAAATGGTAAGAGTTGAAAAAATGGCCAATTACAAATTCATGAATCTTTTCCTTGTAAAACTCGTGTCGGTTCTGAATTTCGTGAAACGCTGAATACCGCCTTATATTCAATCCATTGGGAGTGATTATTGCCGGTTTCACTCCCAGCAGATGCTCGCACTCCAATCCCGTAACTTCGCTTACAGTCGTAAAAACATCCGCCTGTTTCGCACAAAAACTCTCAATCTGCCACTGCGCGAGAATGCCAAATCGCTTCGCTTCAAGCTCGGGGTCATAGTCTTCGATCTTGGAATAAAACTCCAAAACGCTGCCGGCAAGAAACCTTCCGAGCATGGTGGCGTGTGTGGTAAAAACGGTGGCGATCGGCAGCTTTTCCCTTACGATGTCCAAGATGGGCAAGGCCGACATCCATTCGTGAAAATGCGCCACTGCGCGCCGCCCGCCGAGTTCCTTGCTCAGCAAAGTGAAAAACGTGCGGTTCAAATCAGCCCAAAGCACCAATTTCTCCAGCAGTTCATCCCCGGTTTTGGTGTTGATCCCAAAGTCGTTTTTCAGGTGCCGATGCAGGGATTCGGTTCGGTTGTATACATTTTCCGGATTGAGCAGCACCACTCTGGGGCGGCCCGTGACCAGCCACCGCCCATACCGCACCTCGTAGCCCATATTGCGCATCTGTTCCACCGTGCGGCCTATCGGATCGTCGCGATCCACGATATCTTCAAATTCGGCTGACACGTTCGGGTTTTCCAAGGGGCCCAACAAGCAATAATCATCGCCCCAACGCTCCACCGCAGCCGCTACCTTCGAACGAATTACGGTATAGATACCCCCGACTTGATTGCACACCTCCCACGCGCATTCGATAAAGAGGGGGCCTTGATTTTTTTCTTTCATGGCTTCGACAATGGTTCGCGGCCGACAAGTTAACGAATTTCAATAATCCCTCTCGATCGAACATCACTTTGTTTTTTGGCTTTTTGGGCGTGCCCCGGCAGATTCCCAACCTTCCTCATCTTCTTCGCCTTCCTCCCGCCGGGTCGGTCTACAGGCTCTATCCTATCACGCCGATGACAAGGGGCTGCAAGGTGGGCGAGGAGCTTCCATGGTCGCTCTCGCCCACCGCAAGCCCCTAATCATCGACGTGATTGGGATGCCGCCTTCCGCCCTCACGCAGATCAAAACAGACCTAAAGGCCAACCATTCCATCCCTTTTCGAACAAACACCATCTCTCGGTTGTATCCTTTTGGCCTCTCTCAATATCCAATATATACAAACCGCCATGAAAAAATTAATCCTTTTCCTTGCTTTTCCTTGTATCATGCTCACTTCATGTGACGTGGTGGTATTTCAAAATCCCGTTCCCGAAGATGCCGAACCGCTTGAAAGCATTCCCGAGAGGTTCCGGGGCACCTATACTTTTCCGGGCGGCGATTCGAATTTCGACAAATTGGTAATCGCCGAAGATCATATAGAATCAACCAAAGGCATGTGGTTCATATCCGATTCCATGCAGGTCAAAAAACTGGGGCGCAACCTGGTGTTCAACTTCCAAATTCGCAATCAGCCAAGTATAAAAAACCAATGGCTGGCGGTGATCGTATCGCCGCCTAGGGATGGTCGTTTGAAAACCTATCAAATAAGCAGTGGGCTCAGCCAGGGCAATATCGACGAGGGCATCGAACCGAAAATCGTAACGGAATACGGCGCGGTGATCGAACCGATCAAAAAGCCCGAAATGACGGTATATACGATGCGAGCGGATTCGGATATCCTGAAGGCCCTAATGAGGGACACGAGCATCGCCGTCATGTTGGTTGGCAAGAAAATGGAAGAAATGATCGTCATCCCCTCATCGGGAATGTGAAGACCCGAAATTTTCTCGGTAATAATCGAACGATTCGCGGATGATCTCCAATGCGCGCTCTCGGCCGCCAAATTTCTCTACGACCACTGATTTGTTCTCGAGTTTCTTGTAGTCTTCAAAAAAGGCGCGGAGCTCGGAAATGAAGTGCGGCGGCAATTCTTCAATTTCGTTGATGTGGTTTACGCCGGGGTCTCCGGTGGATACGGCGATGATCTTGTCGTCGGCCTCGCCTTGATCGAGCATGGGCATCACCCCAATTACACGAGCATTTACCAAACAAAGCGGTACCACCGGTTCCTGCGAAATGACCAAGATGTCGAGTGGATCGTGGTCTTTGCCATAAGATTGGGGAATGAAGCCGTAATTGGCCGGGTAATACATGGAAGCGTACAGTACACGATCGAGCATTAACATGCCGCTCTCTTTGTCGAGTTCGTATTTGGCACGCGTACCCATGGGTATTTCCACCACGGCTGTGACCTCGTGTGGAGTATTCTTGCCGGCGCTGACATGGTGCCAAGGATTGAATGAATTTGTCATGGCGGTTTTGGAATCTGTGGGATTTACGTGCGCAAGTTAGCCGATTTTGAGCGGAGAGGAAAATCGGGTGAGGGACAGAAGTGGCAGCCCGCATCGTCGGCGGGCATGGGGCTACGTGGGATGGCCACAGCGACCTTGGAAGCTCGTGGCCGCCCCGTAGCCCCAAGCTCGGTGGCGATGAGGCTATAACGGATGGCCCGGCCCCTCTCCATCTTTTATGCGCCAAAATGCGAAATGAAACGTAAACGTGATGTCTCAGACAAGTTTTGAAAATTACGGAGAGAGGGGACACCCCAGAAAACACCTCATCGTCAAGCGGCTCTCCGCAACCATCACCTTCTCCATGATTTTTCGTAAATTTCCTTTTTCAAATGCGATTCATTTACCCTTAAAAAACCCCTGAAACCATGAATTTGAAATTTACATTAATCGCTGTGTTTACCGCTCTTGCGAGCATGGCCTGGGCACAGGAAAACGGCTTCAAGGCCTCCATCGACGAGGACGGACGGCTGACGGTGACCCCCGTAGTCATACCAATCTACCCCGAATCGGGCAATCGCGGCACCGTCCAAATCGCCGGTTTTCCCTTGGGTCACTTGGCCAATCCAACTTTCAAAAATCAGCGCGGCGCCACCTTGGCCGATATCGACAACGACGGGCGCAACGAGATAATCTTCGGCGCCAATGACACTCTCTTCGCGTACAAAGCCTCCGGCGAACTGCTGTGGGCACGCCATGTGAGCGGCTTCATCGTATTGCCGCCGGCGATAAAAGACATGGACGGTGACGGCTCGATGGAAATTGCGCTGAATACGGGCGGACTGCCTCCAACCCTTCCTCCGGGCCGCGTGTACCTGATGGATGCCTCCGGCAATGACCTGGATGGATGGCCGAAGAACTTTGACAACCACTGGATGGTCAGCGGCCCTTCGATCGCCGATATTGATGGCGACGGCGTGGACGAAGTGATCACTTCCGAACGCGTGGGAGCGACGGGTAACGTTCACGTGCTGCGGATGGACGGCACGGAGCTGAATGAAAACTGGCCGGTGGAAATACCCAATACTCCGGGTTTCACCCCTTCTGTAGGTGATATCGACGGTGATGGATATGCCGACGTGGTGACCGGCAGCTCGAGCAGTGGAGCGCTCTACGTATTTGACAAGGACGGTGAGCTCTTGCCCGGATTTCCACAAACCCCCGACAATGCGGGGCTGTCCTACCAATCTCCTTTGGTGTTGGACCTCGACGGTGACGGATCGCTCGACATCGTGGGCGCGCGACACGGTGACGAACCGGAATATTACGCCGTGGGTTCCGACGGCGAATACCTGCCCGGATGGCCCGTCTCGGCTCCCACTTGGACGTATGCCCCTCCCTCGGCGGCCGATATAGACCACAACGGTTCTTACGAAGTGTTTATGGGTAGCCCGAATACCAATTATGACGATAACGGCGATTTCATTCCCGCTGATGTGATCTACGGATTTGAGGCCGACGGAAGCAACATCCCCAATTTTCCCATCTCCAAAATCGGAGGCAACGAGGGAGTGATCACCATCGCCGACATCAACGACGACGGCGTGCCGGAATTGATTTTCACGAGCAACATCTTCGACAATGATGGGTACGGTTTCATTCATGCATACTCTATCGACGGCTCGGGTGAGCTCGAAGGATTTCCGTTGCGTCCACGTGGATGGACCTATTTGCAATCGGCCCTCTTGGATGACGTAAACCAAGACGGTAACTTCAACTTGGTGACCTTGAGTTACACGGTCAATTTCGGTGCGGACATCGACAGCATATTCGTGTCGGTCTTTGACCTCGGCCTGCCGTACATTGCGGAAAACATCTACTTCAACGCATACAAAGGCGACAACACGCGAACGGGTTTGATGCCTTCTGCCCCTGTGGGCGTGACCGAGCAACATGGTGTGATGCCGCTTGAAATATTTCCGAACCCAAGCCATGGCATGACGACCGTGACCGTGCCTGAAAACATCGGTCCCGATGCGGTACTCGACATCCACGATGCCGCAGGGAAGAAAGTATATTCCCAACGCATCGGTGAATTTGCGGGTGATATCGTATTGTCAACAGGTAGTTTTAAATCGGGTATTTATCTGATCAGAATTACGGCTTCAACCGGTACCCACGTCAACAAACTCGTCGTGGAATAAACGGAAAGCACAATCAAGAGCCGCCGCTGTATAGTGGAAAATAAGCGTGAAATCAACCCCCTTCGATGCCGATCTTCGAAGGGGTTTTTTATGCAAAATCAGAAACAATAAATAATATCAAATTGCAAGCGAATCATATTGGACCGGAGTGATGAGAAATTCCAAACCACTTTCTACCCGGGCGTGGTGGGTCGTGTGGATATTTACCGTTTTGTTGGCATTCCAAAGCCATGCTCAAGACGATGGAGCGGACATGGAGGACGTGATATTGATGAAAACCGCCGAGGTTCTTAGGGGTGAAATTGTATAAAGCGAGGATGAGGACGCTGTATCGATTCGACTTGATGACGGGTCTGTAAGAAGAGTGCCAATTGATGAGATAGAGCGCCTGCTGCGGCTAAAGAAAATACCGCGACGGCGAGTATATGTCAATGAAGAGGGGAATACCGTTCTCGCGACGAACTCGGTAAAGAAGGAATCGCAGTTTCTGTTTTTGTTGGGTTAGGGTGCGGGTTTTGATCCCGGTGAAGAAGATTCCCCAACAGGTAAAGTGAACCTCGTGTTTGCATTTGATTTCAACGATATGGTTTCAATAGGATTGGGCACGGGAATCCGAGCAGTCCCCAAACGCGAATCACTGACTTTGCCGTTGGTTCTCGATGTACGCGCTGCGCTCATGAAAACAAAAGTGGCACCATATATTGGTTTTGCAGTCGGTACGGGATTGCTGTTAAATAAAAAGACTGAAATCGCAGTTGCAGGCCTCGCACATTTTGAAGTTGGGGTGAGAATCAAAAAAGAAACCCGGTCTGCAATTCAGATCGGTGTATCATACGAACAGATGCCTGTTTACGACACTCAAATTAGAGAAGCCCATAAGCTCAAGTATACAAATGGTGTCCTCAGCGGCCCATCCATTTTTGGCCTGGAAGTGACGCTTAACTTTTGAGATCTGTACTTTTTTTCACTTACGGAATTTGCAGAATAACGGGTCACCGTTTTTATTTGTCCTCCTTTTTGACGATGATGTCCTTGCCTTGAACCATGATCCGCTCCTCCAATGATCGTTGTAGCGGTTGGATAAATGCGTTTTTCAACACCTCGATAATGGCGGGGATCACGCCGACTTCAGTAGATCCCAGTGTGCCGGAAATCGGCACACGTGTTCCCGTTTGTTCCTCTTTCGGGTTTTCAAATACCTTCATGGCCCCACCGACCACGGTTTGGTACACTTTGTTGAGAAAGCCCTCTTCTTCATCTTGCCAATCGACCACTTTCGTGTCCGTTAGCAAGGGTTTAAAATACCCATCGAGGGTGCTGTCGACCAAAGCTATTTCCGAAAAAAGGCTAAATTCCCCTTGTTCGAAATCAAACCACGCGTAGGCCTTGAAAAAAGTGTTGAATGCAGTGAGATCGGCGTGTTCAAATTCGAGGTCCAAATCGAAATCCGGTATGGTTTTCAGCAAATTCGCTTTTCCCGACATGGCAAGCGCTCCTCCTCCCAAACTTATAGCTGTTAGCCGATAGGGCGACGGCAAAGGGTTTTCATCGTCTTCGACGTTCCGGATGTTTTCCAATCTGAAGTCGATATCGTTAAGATAAATGTCTATCGGAGGTGAAGAATAGGAATCGAGGTAAGAAATCTTTCCGTTTTCAATGGTAAACAAATTGATCTTGATGGGTATGAGGTCCTTCAGAGTCTCAGTCCAATCGACTTCCTCTCCCGTTACTACGCTGTCTTGTTTACTCTCGGCAGCTTGAAAATTCAATTGAGGCTCAAAGAAATTAACCTCTCCGGCGATACTTCCTTTGAACAAGGCCTTCCAATGAATGGAAAGATCGATAACATTTGCGGCGAAAAACGGTTTCTCCAAATCCTGGGTCGTACTATAAATGTAGAGGCTGTCGATTTTATAAGCCCCTCGATATAAGCTTAAATCGATATCAGAGACCGAGCCGGTATAACCGTCGAGCTCCGACAAAGTCTTGTTTACGTAATTCTTTACCGGTGTGGGCAAGTATATGCGGAAGGCCACCAGGATTACCAATACGCCAATGAGTATTTTGTATTTTTTTTTCATGATGGGAACTCGGTATTCAAACGGATACTCTTATCCGCTAAAAAACAATTGTGAATTTATACGCAAACTTGCCAAAAAGTTAGTGACTTTCCACAAGGGCCGAAATCATGTAGACCCATGACCACGAAACTGTGGTATTCAGATACTTTCAATCCTGAGTTTAAGGATAGTTCGCGAATCTTTCCACCGGGTTGGATAGCGCTTTCCGCTTACCCTATTTCTTTCCTGTCTCGTGATTGAATTCACATTTGGCACATCCGCCGTGCTTGGGTTTTCTTACCCAACGGTAAATCACGTAGACAATGATGGCGGCGAAGAGAGCCCATACGAGAATGTCTTGTACCATAGTATTCAAAATTACGAAAGTAAATGGTAAATTGCGTAGGCCGTGAGGTATGCCAATGCAGTCATGTATACCAATTGGGCTATAGGCCACTTCCAAGATTTGGTTTCGCGTCGCACGATGGCCACGGTGCTCATGCACTGCATGGCAAACGCGTAAAACACCAAGAGCGACCAGACAACAGGCAGCGTGAATACCGGTTGGCCGGTTTCGGCATTCTTCTCGTTGCGCAGCAATTGCTGAAGGGTTTGCATATCTTCATTATCCGCGCCGATACTGTACAACGTCACCACGGTGGATACGAATACCTCACGTGCCGCAAAACTCGTTACCAACGCTATGCCTATTTTCCAGTCGTACCCCAGCGGTCGAATGGCGGGCTCAATCCACTTGCCGATCACTCCGGCGTACGAAGCTTCCAGTTTGCGTGAAGATACTTCCGAACGGTATTCGGACATCTCTTTCTTGGTTGGATTTGCGGGCACTTCCACACTTGTTTCGGCGCTCTGCATCGCTTCCGACGGTCCATACGAGGCGAGGACCCAAAGAATTACGCTCACAGCCAAAATGATTCTTCCCGCTTCCACAACAAAGGTCTTGGCCTTTTCATACATCGTGATGACCACCGACTTGGGGTTTGGCCACCGATACTTGGGCAACTCGAGCACCAAACTGCCGCCCTTTTCACGACGCATCATCAATTTCATAATATTTTATTGTGGATGCATCAGGGTTTTCAGAATAATCTATAAGCATATAAACATCCGGATATTGATCGCTTGAATAGGTACCTGTATTGAAGGCCGTTCCATCAATCTGTATCGTAATATCAAAAGAATTTTTCTGGTCATCACTATAGCCGGTCACACCCAGGTCAGTCAGGGAAGCATCGCCAAGATCAGGTCCCAATTCGCCAACAGCTTTATATGTAATCCACTCGCCGTTTTTCTTAAACTTTACATAAGAAGAATTTGAATCTGTAGAATCTTTTTTACAGGATGTAAATAATAAAATAAATGCTATAAATAATAGGCTGGGAAAGGTAAATTTCTTCATAAAATTAGTTTTGGTTAGAAAGTAAAAATAGGTTCTTTATTCAAATTTCAAAAATAAAATCAAGACTATTTTTAATGCTGTATAAAAACCAGGAACCCAGCGATCTATCTTATAAAAAAGGAAACAAATAAATAAAAAAGGAGGTGACTTTTCAGTCACCTCACTAATTTATAATTACTATATAATTAATTCAAATTTCTTGTTCCGTCCGGCTGGTATGTATATTTAAAATGATACATTAATATAGTCGGAGGCGTCGGACTAGTGTAAGGAACATTTGGAATTACAGATATGAATTCCATTTTTACATAATGGTTATCAGAGGTGCGAAATACAAAAAATTTTCCTGCTTTTGGAGAAAAAGAATGATTACTCATATTATAATCATACCATCCGGTTGTAAAACCAGCGTCAATCGCTGTTTTGGTTGAAGTGGTATCATAAGCATATCC
>CAJDXB010000084.1_pt1 | contig 18101 bp, 14 predicted proteins | sample 7391691 | NCBI WGS metagenome assembly CAJDXB01 (sample SAMEA7055747, study PRJEB34461) | soil metagenome | biome: terrestrial ecosystem; feature: Peninsula; material: soil | place: Antarctica | collected 2016 | reverse complement strand
CCCCACCATTCGCGAGCCAAGACCGGCTGCATTTCCGTTTCCCATTACGATTGATTCCGCATCTAGGTGAATGTTTACCAACAGATTATGGGTTGGCGTTCGCTAAAAGAACAAGTGGATAATCCGCGCGACGAGGGTTCGCTTCTCGCCGTCACCGGTTTTTAACGACTCTGGCCAGTTGGTTGCCGACGCGCACCAGGTAGATGCCGTCCGGAAATCCGCTTAAATCGATGTCAACGGAATTGTTTTCTCCTCGCCGAACGTCGATGTTTCTCAAGTTTCTTCCGGTATAATCCATAACGTCTATCGACGATTTCGGATCATTTAAATCCCGATAACGAACGGTAACGATTCCCGTGGTGGGGTTGGGGAAGACATGCAGCCCGTTCGGTTCCACCTTCGGGTTTTGAACACCGGTTACCGGCGCGGCCTGTAAATTGATATCATCGATGTATATGGCATCGGCTCCTCCGCTCTTAAACTCGAATCTAACTTGGAACTCCTCGGTTAAGTAAATATCCAAATACAGTGGTACCGTGACTTCGACCCATTCGGATAAAACCGGAAGGTATACTTCCGATCCGGATGTCGTACCACCGGTGAAGAGCTCGTCACCGGAAATTTCATTTCTGAGGTTCCATACCTTCCCGCAATCTTTTGATATCCAAACCGTGAGCTTGGCTTGTGATGTGGATGTTTTTGCAGCTGCCGCGTATTTGAACGTTAGGACCGGAATTCCATCGAGATCGGCAAGCGAATAATTTTGACTAGACAAGTACCTTCTGACTCCCTCCTGTGGATCGGTATCCAGGATACGCGCCGACTTTTGACCGGTAAAGGCCGCCTCATCGGTTACAGTCCAGCGATCGATGTTTGCGTTTCCATCTTCAAACCATGGAATGCCGGAAAAATCCGGTCCGGGATCAGCTTCTTCAAAACTCTCGATTTGAGGGAAGGGAATGATTCCGGGATCGAGTACGTGAATAAAGGACGGTTCGACTTTGGATTGGGTGTTACCCATCGTATCGGAAACCAAAAGCGCCACGGCAAACTTTCCCGGGGTATTGTATGTCACGGAAGGAGTGGCGAGAATGGAACCCGCGGGGTATCCTCCATCGAAAATCCAGTTTCTCTCAGCCACGCCCCAAAAGGATTCATCGCTGAAGTTGACGCTTTCGCCAACACAAATCGTTCTTCGACCGGACGTAAAATCCGCCTCACACAATTCCGGCGCGTTATACACCCCTGTGAAGATGAGATTCTCCTCTTGCCACAAACTGCTTCGCATGGCTATAACGTCGTTCACGGAAGCCAACATTCTCGTCTTTTGCCCCTCGGTAAACATCTTGCTGCAATAGGCATACTCCATGAAGTTTTCGACGTTGTCCAGACTGCCACAACTCTGACCCGAGATATTGCACGTCGTCCACCCGATGGTGTTCGGCGTGTCCTCTACGCCATCGTCCGTATCGCAGTTGGATGCCACGCCCGGATCATTTGTCGAGCCCCAAACATGTGCGAGATTGATCCAATGGCCCACTTCGTGAGTAAGGGTGTGCCTCTTGCCTCCCGAACTCGTGCCGATGCCTCCGACATAATCGGATCGAACTACGATCCCATCATTGGTTTCGCCAAAAGAACCGTTGAGAGAGGATGGATAATAGGTGTATCCGGCCGCTCCGTTGGAGATCGATCTGCATACCCATACGTTCATATACCTCGATCTGTCCCAAATGGGACTGACTATCTTGAGGTTTTCACCGCCCGAATATGTTTTGGAGCTAAGCGTTCTAACGATGCCGTTCGTACAGTTTCCTTGGGGATCCAGCCGTGCCAATCGAAATTCGATTCCAACATCGCCGGCGATATCGGCAAAAGCTTGGTTAACCAATGGCAAATCGAGGTTTTCCGCATTGAAATCCAGCGTCATTTCTCGGACTGCGTCCATCACTTGCTCGTTTGATATATTCTCCGCTCCGTTGTCGTGAATGATATGGAACACGACGGGTATGATATATGGCTCCCCGTCTTTGCGGTTGAAAGTGCCATTTGGCAAGTCTCTAACACGAAGGTCGAATTCGCGTTGCAGCTTCTCGGCTTCGATTTTTAGCTCAGGCCGTTCCTCGAAAAGCTTTTCCTGCATTTCGTAGGTATGGCATTTGACCCGGTCCAGGTCAGAATCTTGGGCTTGAATGGCCATGCCGATAAAAAGGCAGCAGAGGGTAAATACCGTTTCTTTCAAGATGTTTTGAAATCGCATGTCCACAATAAAGGTCATTTGCGAGGGTATCGCAAATCAAAAAATCATTCGACGATCAGTCGTTCCGTTCGGATACCCTGATCCGTTTGAATGCGCACCATATAGATTCCAACGGCCAAATCACCGGTTGACATGGTAATTTCGCGAGTACCGGAAGTTTGGGTTTCACTCAATACACTGCGAACCATTCTGCCTGTGATATCGAGCAAGTCAATATTCAGTGATGTGGGCCGGTTGAGATCGAGCAGCAACGTGGTCAATCCATGTGTCGGGTTTGGGTATAATTTCAACTCCTGCAATTCGGGAGCGTCATTCACCGCCACCACGCCGGTGATGCTGATGTCGTCGATATAAATGTTATTCCCTTTGTATGAAGTAAATTCAAATTTTATTCGGAATTGGTCGGTGAAAAAACTCGGCATCACGAAACCAACTTGAGCTTCTTTCCATTGATCGGGCGAGGTGGGAACAAACTCATAAAACTCGTTGCCATCCACGGTAGGTAAATTGTCCATGCCCATATCATTACGGAGAACCCAGGAGGTTCCGCAATTAGACGAAATGTAGACCCTCAATCGGTCATTGGTCGCAGACGATCTGCGCTTGTAGGCGTATTTGAAAGTTACCACGGGCTGCTGGGTCAGAGTGCTCAAGTCATAGGTGGGACTCGTCAGTACTTCGACTGCATTGTCTAGGTTGTACCTTCCACGCACATAAACCGAGAAGTCGTCTGAATACCCGACTTCATTGTTGATTTTCCAGTAATTCTGACCCCCGTCCGGGTTGTGATCGAGCCATCCTTCGTTCCCATCCAAAGCGGTGATGGACTCAAAGCTTTCGGTATAAGGCAAAGCCTCCATTCCTATGGGTAAAACGGTGACGAAGCCGTCTTTGGTAACGGTTTCACCGTCTACTTCCGTGCTCACCGTCAATGATACGTTGTAGATTCCGGGTGCGTTGTATGCCACCGATGGATCTTTCTCTTCCGATACAGCCGGTTCCCCACCTTCGAAAGTCCAAAACCACTCGGTAGGATTGTGATAAGACAGGTCTTTAAATTGCAAGGAGTTCCCGATGCAGATTTCCGGGCTCTGCGTTGTACTAAAATCAGCCATACAGATTTCGTCTTCTTCCAACACTCCCGTTTCAATAAGATTGCCTTCGGAATGGAGATTGCTCCGCTGTGAAACCGAGCTATTAAGTGCAGCCTTCATCCGCGTTTTTTGACCTTCGGTAAACATGCAATAGCAGTATGTATAATCCATAAAATTCTGAATATTGTCCAAGCTGCCGCAAGTCTGACCACTGAGGTTACAGGTTTGCCATCCTATGGTAAGAGGCGTATCGGCCACGCCGTCGTCCATCTGACAATTGGCGGGGTCGGCGGGGGTATTCGATCCTCCCCAAGTATGCTCCAAATTGGCCCAGTGTCCCACTTCATGAGACAGAGAGTGCGCACGATTTTGATTCGATGTTCCAATGCGTCCCACATAGTTGTGCAATATGACGATACCGTCATTTTTGGCTCCCCAGAATGCATCGTTGACAGCGCTGGGCAGATAGGCAAAGCCCGCGGCTCCGCTTCCGATATACTTCACCACCCATATATTCAAATATTTCGATCGTCCCCAAGAAGGGATTTGTTGTTTGAGCGAGTTTGAGCTTCCATCGAGTGTTTCGTCGCTATAAACCCTGTTGATGCCATTGGTGCAATTTCCATCGGGGTCCCGGCGCGCCAGACGAAACTCGAAACCAACATTGCCGACGATATCCGCAAAGGCCGGCACTACTCCGGACAACTCAGGGGTCATGGCGCTGTAGTCTTCGTTAAGTACATCTATGGCGGTTTGGATTTGTTCATCCGAGATGTTCTCAGCACCATCGAGGTGCACCACGTGAAACACCACGGGAATTATTATTATGTCGTCACTGCGAAATGCGGATGATTCATAGGTCTGCGTGAATTCATTCAATTCGGCTTTGGCGCTTTCCGCTTCGGAAATCAATTCGGGATGATCGGCAAAGAACTTTTGAGTCATGTCGTATTGGTCACATGTAACATGGCCGGGGTCTTCAAAAACGTGATCTTCATTTTGCGCCGATACAATTCCCCATGCAAAAACCATGGAGAGAACGGACAATAAAAAGCGTAGATGGAATTTCATAAGAGGTGTATAGGTTGTGTTGTTTACAAAGTTAACGGAAGTCGTTGGATTTCACGTCAGTCTTTGGATTCAAGGTTGCATTCATAGATTACGACAATATACAATTAATTGCGGTCACTCCCTACCCATCCGGCCAAAAATGCGGTTTGGAAGATTGGATTCTCAAAAACTTCGCATCGATGTCCGCATTATAAAATCATCTTTCCGACGCAGTTTGATCAATTGATTGCAGAATCGAGATCGGCGATCAAATCATCGATGTCTTCCACCCCAACGCTGAGTCGAATCAAGGAATCAACAACACCCGACTCCCGACGCACTTTTTCCGGTATCGAAGCATGTGTCATGGTTGCAGGGTGTCCTATGAGGCTTTCCACTCCCCCCAGCGATTCGGCGAGCAAAAATACTTTGGTTCGGGCGACAAGTTTGTGCGCCGCTTCCACCGTATCTTGTTTCAACGTGAAAGATACCATACCGCTAAAAGCTTTCATTTGCCGTTTGGCAATGTCGTGGCCGGGGTGGGTCTCCAGACCCGGGTAATACACTTTGTCGATGGCATTTTGTGATTGCAACCACTTGGCCACGGCCATACCGTTTTCGGAGTGTCGCTGCATGCGGAGGTGCAAGGTCTTGATGCCGCGCAAGGCCAAAAATGCATCTTGCGGGCCACACACGGCGCCGGAAGAATTTTGTATGCGGTACATTTCCCCGGCGATCTCTTCGTCATTTGTCGCCAAAATACCCATGACTACATCGCTGTGGCCTCCCAAATATTTGGTGGCGGAATGCATCACCACATCGGCACCGAGCTCGAGCGGACGCTGCAAATACGGAGTGGCAAAAGTATTGTCCACGGCCAGCATGGCGCGTGTCCCCTTGGTTAATTTTGCGATGGCCGCTATATCAATGATCCCCAGTGTCGGGTTGGTTGGCGTCTCCACCCATACCATTCGCGTCTTGTCATTAATCATTGAAGACAGTCGGTCCATGTCGTTCATCGGCACGTAGTGAAATTTGATGCCGTATTTGCCAAAAATGGTGTTGAAAAGTCGATAAGTGCCGCCGTATAGATCGTGTGTGCTAATGACCTCATCGCCTGGTTCGAGCATCTTCAAAAGACAATCTATGGACGCGAGGCCACTGCCAAAAGCCGCCCCGTGCTTACCACCTTCCAAGGCTGCGATATTGGCTTCCAAGGCGGCACGTGTGGGATTTCCCGTACGTGAATATTCAAAGCCTTTGTGTTTGCCCACCTCTTCTTGAACGTAGGTCGAGGTCTGGTAAATGGGAGTCATGATCGCCCCCGTCGTCGGATCCGGGTGTACTCCGGCGTGAATCACTTTGGTGTTGAATTTCATTTCGCTCATATTCAATGGTGTACTTTTGATTTTAGGATTCTTGTCGTTCTTCGATTTTGCCCCCCGGGCAAGTGCCCTTCCGTATGGCCGAAGCGGCATTTCTGAAAGCCGACAAAGATAACAAAGCTATTCCGCTGTGTCAATTTCAATAAAAAGATGAGGCCACCCGCTTCCTTAGCAATTTCCATGTTCAATAAGCGATGATTCAGTCTTTGAAAAATTGTAATATCGCAGACGTTTCAAGCCGTGACCACATATGCACCCACAAGCCATGCATCCTTAACGCTACACCGACATTCCCATGAAACTCAAAAGAACCGCAGTATGGCTTTTGGTCATTGCCGTGATCGTCATCGGCCTATACTTTATTGTTTATCCCAAGCTCACGATTGTGACCGGTTACAAAAGACTATGCCGAAGAGAAAGATTTGGGTTTTTCTTTGCTGTGGTTGGCGCGAAATGAAGTGAACACAACCGATAAGACCGTACGCTCTTCAGTCCTCGGCATGCAATCGAAAACCGCCATTTACCGGCCGGGGTATGGATGCACCTTGCTCAGCGGTGTGCCGGCCAAACGGTTGCGAGAAAATGCCGCAACGGTTCGGGTTGAATACGCACCCCAACGATGGCCCGATCGGCTCGTCGAAGGAGGCCCGAAGCTTAGGGCTGCTCTGCGCTCGGCCTTCGACACCACCAAAACGCCCGTTATGCGCACTCGAGCCGTTGCCGTGATCAAAGATGGCCGGTTGATTGGAGAGGCATACGCCAAAGGATTCGACCGCACCACACCATTGTTGGGATGGAGTATGACCAAAAGCCTCACCGCCGCCTTGGTCGGTATTCTCGTCCACAGGGGCGACATCAGTCTCGACGACCCCCTGCCGATCGAGGAATGGAAAAACGATGAACGCCGCAATATCACTTGGGCCATGGCGCTGCACATGGAGTCCGGACTGTCTTGGACCGAGGATTACGCCTCCGTGTCCCCCGCCACCATAATGCTTTACGAAAAGCCCGACATGGGCGCCTATGCGCAGAGCCAACCCCTCGAGGCCGACCCCGGAACACACTGGGAATACTCTTCGGGCACCACCAATATTTTGGCGCGGGCACTCCGCACTTACTTCCCTTCCAATGCCGCCTACCAAGAATTTCCCTCAAAAGCCCTCTTCGGCCCCATCGGCGCGAGCAGCTTTATCGTAGAAACGGATGCCTCCGACCATTTTGTAGGCTCGTCTTATGGGTACGCCACCGCCCGCGATTGGGCCAAGCTCGGCTTGGTATTCCTCGATAATGGCCGCGTGGGCGACCAAGTCCTTCTCGACTCTGCGTTCGTGGAATTCTGTCGTCGTCCCTCACCCCAATCCGACGGCAATTACGGTGGTCATTTCTGGCTCAATGCCCACGGAAATAATTCCGGATACCGCGCAAACGATTATTGGATGAACGGATTCCAAGGCCAGCGCGTATCCATTCACCCTGAAGAAAACATGGTCATCGTGCGCCTCGGCGTCACCTACGATCCCACCGATTTCGATTTCAACTCCTGGACCACACGCGTACTCGACGCAGTTTTGGCGGAATCTCCATAAATGCCGCTTGCGGAGAGTTTTTTTGGGGGCGCCCCTAAATTTCGGCCCGTTGATTCCATCTGACTTTCACCGAAAGGTATTCTCATCCGATAAGATCTCCCGCGATCGAGCCGGGTCGGGCCATCCACTGTATCTTTTTTTGGCGGGCGGGGGCTGCCACACCGTTCCGGGGGCTTCCAAGGTCGCCCCGCCCCGGCGGCCATCCCCGGCGTCCGCCAAAAAAAGGATGTCGTTCCTGTCCCTCGCCCATTCTCAAACCTGAAAACATACCGTTGCAAAGACAGTTTATAAAAACCGAACGATCCGGTTCATATTTCCCAAAAGAATTCAAGGTTGCCAAGAATCGGGCACAAAAAAAATCAGAGCTACGGAAATTGATGTTTCCCCTCGCTCTGATTTTCAGTCGTAGTACCCGGAGCGGGAATTGAACCCGCACGGCCTCAATGGCCACAGGATTTTAAGTCCTGCGTGTCTACCTATTCCACCATCCGGGCAGGTAGGTGGCAAAAATAGAAAATCTCACCCTTTAAGAACGAGAATCATTAAATAGTTTCCGGGAATAGAGTCCGTGTCCGGTTCAGAAAGTCCAAGAACAAACGATGCACTGAGCATTTGTCGAAGTGGCTTGCGAACTCTTTGAGAGTCCTATACCGAGTCTTTCGAAGTGCGCGAAAGGTAACTCTCGGGCTTTATGGACGGACATTCAACCTTTCACGAATTGCGATATACTCCGCACTCCATTTCCATCCTCCGTCGGAGCTTCGGCGATGCCTTTGAGAACCATCGCCTCCACCTCATCGGAATCCCATCGGTTTTCGATATTGGGCAAGTCCATTATCCGCTGCATCACCCGGTCTTGACGCACACCGGTTTTCAAGGCTTCGCTGTAAGGGGTGTGGCTGAATGTGACCTGTGAATATAAAGGTACCCATTTATCGGGATGGCGCTCGTAGATGCGGGCTTCGATTTTCTTTTGCAGCAAAAACCGCGGGTCGCCGACCAAGTCACGCATTTCGATGTAGTTGTACAAGGCCAAATCTGCTATGGCCTCCGCCTCGGGCTTGCCCGTCGAGAAGTTCGTTGAGTATCCGTGCATCCTCAAAACCGGCGTTCATGCCCTGCCCATAGAAAGGCACTATGGCGTGGGAAGCGTCCCCGAGGATGGTCGTGCGGTTGCACACCCACGGATAACACCGGATAACCACCAAATCGGAAAGCGGGTGCTCGCGGTAATTGACCGCCAAATCGGGCATCATCTCATAGAAGTCGGGGAACTCTTCCTTAAAAAACCGTTCGATATTGGCGTCTGTGTCTAGTTGTGCAAACGAATCCTTGCCTTCGTAAGGCATAAACAAAGTGCAGGTATAGCTCTTGTCGAGATTGGGAAGCGCGATGAGCATGTATCGTCCCCGTGGCCAAATATGCAGCGCGTTTTTGTCCATACGGAATCCGCCGTCGGGAGCAGCGGGCATCAGCAGTTCACGGTATCCGTGAGGGATGAAATCCTGTTGGAGGTTGAATCTCCGCGTCTTTTGCATTGAGGAGCGAACTTTAGAAAACGCACCGTCGGTACCGAAAATCAAATCGGCCGATTCTTCAAATTCCTCGTTGTCCTCATGGGATACAAACCGCGCGGCAGTAGCATCGAAATCGACGTCGACACACCGGGAGTCGAACGTGATTTTAGCGCCAAACTTCTCGGCATGGTCCAAGAGAACGCAGTTCAAACCCCCGCGCGATACGGAGTAGATCGCTTGCCCCTCCTTGCCATAGGGCTGAAAGACGGTGCCTCCGTTTCGATCGTGGATGCGGCGGCCATACATCGGTATGGCAATTTCCTCGATGGCCGCACGCGCCCCGATGATATCGACCGCTTTCCATCCTCGGGTGCTGATGGCCAGGTTGATCGATTTTCCCGCAGCTTTGCTCAAGCTGCGCGGATCGGAGCGCCGTTCCATCAAATGCACTTTGTGTCCGCGCTTGGCGAGTATCGCCGCCAACAATGCTCCTACCAACCCTCCGCCAATGACCAATGTCTTTTCCATGCTGCTGAATTTTTTGTGTTTCTCGAGTCAATTTATGCTTGTGGTTTCAGGGCTTGCCCGAGCAATTCCCCAAACAAGTATACATCTTCAAAGGAATTGTACAACGGAACCGGTGCAATTCGGATTACATTGGGTTCGCGCCAATCGGTATAAGCGCCGTGGCTCTGAAGGTAGTCGAATACCTCTCTTCCGCGACCGTGCACGACCAAACTCAGTTGGCACCCTCGCCGTTTGGGATCGGTCGGCGTGATGATTTCCACATCGACGCCTTGCGATGCGGCAGCGGCTTCGATGACTTCGCGTGCAAAATCGGATAGGTCGAGACTTTTTTGTCGGAGGCGATCCATGCCGGCTTCGGCAAAGATCTCAAGTGAAGCCAAGTGGGGCGCCATGGAAAAAACCGGGGCGTTGCTCAATTGCCACCCCTCGGCCCCGGGCAGTGGCTTGAATACTCGGTTCATTTTAAACCGCGACTCCTTGTCGCTGCCCCACCAACCGGCGAACCGCGGCAGGTCGTATTGCTCGGCGTGTTTTTCATGCACGAAAATGCCGCCCACCGAGCCCGGCCCGGAATTGAGGTATTTGTACGTGCACCACGTGGCAAAATCAACTTGCCAATCGTGGAGGTGCATCGGGATATTTCCGGCGGCGTGGGCCAAATCGAAACCGACGGTTGCACCCGCTCTATGGCCGGCGCGGGTGATACGCTCCATGTCGAAGACTTGGCCGGTGTAATAATTGACCCCACCAAAAAACACCAAGGCCAATTCATCGCCGTGTTCTTCGATGGCCGCTTCGATGTCCTCCTCGCGCAGGTTGTGCTCGCCTGGGCGCGGCGAGAGTTCGATCAAAGCCGTCTCGGGATCGAAGCCGTGAAACAGGATTTGGGAATCCAAAGCGTATTGGTCGCTGGGAAAAGCCTTGGCCTCACAGATGATTTTATACCGCTCCACAGTCGGTCGATAAAAGCTGACCATCAGCAAGTGAATGTCGGTGGTGAGGCTGTTCATGTGCACCACTTCGATGGGCTTGGCCCCGACGATTTCCGCTGCCGTGGCGATCAGGTTTTCGTGGTAGCTCACCCAAGGTCGTCGTGCGTGGAAATGTCCTTCCACGCCGTAGCGCGCCCAATCTTCGAGTTCTTCATTGAGTATTTCCGCAGCGCGTTTGGGTTGCAGTCCCAAGGAGTTTCCGGTGAGGTAAACGCATTGGTCGACCTCGGTGTGGGGAAAGTGGAACGATTGGCGAAAACGGGCTAATTCGTCTTTGTCGTCGAGTTCGCGGGCTCGGATTTTGAGTGGTTTCATGAGGTCGTTTCGCGGTGGTGAAAGGAAGGCTTAAATTTGCCCCGAAATTAACGGCAATCGCTTCGCCGGCCAAAAAAATGGTGAAAAGCGAAAAATACCGAAAAGCCTTTAAAACACTACATCCATGATTCGAGAAAAGTCGGAAGCCCTGTATTCAAAAGCCAAAGAACTATTCCCCGGCGGGGTAAACAGCCCCGTTCGCGCATTTAAAGCGGTGGGGGGATCACCCCTGTTCATCGAGCGCGGCAAAGGCAGTAAAATCTACGATGCCGACGGCCAGGAATACATCGATTTCTGTTGTTCATACGGGCCCTTGATCCTCGGCCACGCCCCGGACGAAGTGGTGAAAGCCATCTCGGACACAGCGGCCAAAGGCACATCCTTCGGCGCTCCGACGCGGCTCGAAAATGAATTGGCCGAGTTGATCCTCAACAACCATTCTTATTTGGAAAAAATCCGATTCGTCAATTCCGGTACCGAGGCGGTGATGTCAGCCATTCGCTTGGCTCGGGGGTATACCGGCCGCGACAAGGTGGTGAAATTCGAAGGGTGCTACCACGGCCACGTCGACTCGCTTCTGGTAAAAGCGGGGAGTGGATTGGCCACCCTCGGAACATCGAGCTCGGCGGGCATTCCCAAGGCGTACACCGAGGAGACCATCGTATTGCCGCTCCACGACATAGAGGCTGTGGATGCGGCCGTAAAAAAATTCAAAGGCGAAATCGCCTGTATCATTATCGAACCGATTCCCGCCAACAACGGGTTGCTCATTCAGGGCAGGGATTACCTGCAATTCCTGCGTGAAGTATGCGATCGCGAAGGCATATTGTTGATCTTCGACGAGGTGATTTCCGGGTTTCGCGTCGCTTTTGAAGGGGCCGCGGGGATTTATGGAATTGCCCCGGACATTCTGACCTTCGGTAAAATCATCGGTGGGGGAATGCCTGTGGGCGCTTATGGTGCTTCGAACGAGATCATGTCGGAGGTGGCGGGCGCAAATCGAGGCATGCCTAAGGCCTGGATTCTATGAATCCCTCGAAAAAAAGGCCGAAACTTTCGTCGACTCCATCAACGAATATGCAACTGAAAAAGGTCACACTTTCAAGATCTTCCGCATCGGATCCATCTTTTGGGCGTCGTTCAGCAAACGATCCACCGTATCGTCGAGCACGGAAATAGCCGAAGACAGCGGGGATAAATTCAAAAAATTCCACGGGATGTTGTTGGAGCGCGGGATCTATATGGGACCCTCCGGCTACGAAGTGGGATTTGTGTCGAGGGCGCATAGTGAAGAAGACCTGGCAGAAGCCGCCGAAAAGATCAAAGAAGTCCTGGATCGGATGTGACGTATGGTTTTGGTGTGATTTTTTGACACGAACGTCTTTTATTGAGATAGAGACATCACTGTATGCAGCGACTTCAAAAACTGAAATACATGTCCGGAATTGCAGTTGCGTGAAGGACATAAGCGGCATCCTTTTTTTGGGTGGGCGTTGGGGATGGCCGCCGGAGTGGGGCGACACTTCGAGGGCCTCAGTGCATCGCCTTGGAAGCCCCCGAAACGGCGAGCCGGCCCCCGCCCGCCAAAAAAAGATACAGCGATTGGCCTGACCCCGGTTTTTGAAGGGAACCAATCTCAATTTACGAAGATGGAACTCGAGACGGTGGATTACCCGTCTTTAGGAAAATCTGAGGGGGCACGCCCAAAAGAAAAGCAACCTAATCAACCAAAATACTCTTCATCAACTGAGAAGGAGGAGGAATGCGGCGCCTTGCAACAACAACATACCGTCGACGGCGATGAAGTAATAGAGCCCGTGGCGATGGGGGGTGGCGAGCGATACGACCACGGCCGCGACGGCGCATACGGCGACATGTAAGAGTGCGGATGTCCACATCACGGTACCGACGACGGCGAGCCCAAACGCAGCGGCGATGGAAACGAGCACGAGTAAAAGGGCCAAACTACGGGCACGCTCGACCCCCAAAACTTGGGGAAGCGTACGTTGAGACGCGTAGTCATCTTTGATATCGCGAATATCAAAGGGGATGGTCAGCGCTGCGACGAAGGCTCCCTGCTGAAGGATGATGAGTATGGGATTGAGCGGATGGCCGGTGAGCAGGAAAGTGCGCGCCTGGAGCATGGGGGCGACGACGCATGACAACATCCAAACCAATACGATGAGCCATAGCTTGATATACGGCAACCTGCGGAGAGACAATGGCTTTCCTTTTGACGGTATGAAAGGGTATGCGTACGCAAGGGATAAGCCGCCGGATATCGCGAGTACGACGATTTCGGTGATCGGCAACTTGAAGACACCGAAAGCCATGCCGACCACTGCAAACGCCATAAGGGCCCACTCGTTCTTGGAAAATTCGCGGATGGGGTGGAGATCGCCGATACGGCGTTGGGCATTGTAGGTAAAGAGCGTGCCGAAAAACACGAAGTAGGCCAGATGCTTGTCTGCCGGATAGCCGAAATAGGGCAGTATGCCCGCGGCGGCCATCCCGGCGCAAGCCGCGATGAATAAGTTTGTGCCGGCAAGGAACTGCAGTAGTGCGACGAACGAACCGCGGTGGATGATCATCGGGCTGACAGGTTTAGTCGGTATTACTTGTTGTTGTCGACAATGATAAACGCCAAGATACCCAATGCCGTTCCGATGGCGCTGCCCTTTAGGGCTTGGATGGTGTTTCTGCTGCGTGCCTGCGAATCGAAGCCGGTGGCGTAATCGGGATTGTATTGGAAACGGGGATTGCTGATGTACTCGGGCTTGATGTGGATGATCGGGATGCGAGCACTCAAAGCGAACAAGGGAGGTACGGCCAAGCTGAAAACACTGGTCTCCAAAAGGTAGCCCGCCACGATGCCCGTGCCCATTCCCGCCCAGAACCATCCCCGACCGGTGATGGTGTAACGCGCGTCTCGCGCCCCAAAAACGTAGGCTTCCATCTCTTCGAGTGAATAGCCCAAGGTGGTGTCGGGTTCGAAATAATAACGCGTTTCGCCATTGGCCGCAGTAAATGAAAAGGCGTCTTCGAGAACGGTTGCTCCTCGGCCCAAATCAATGGGGACGCGCTCGGCCTTATCTGTCATGGGGGCGTCGAAGTAATTCTTGGACTTTCTCGCTTGTCGCAGACGGACCTTGCGGCGACGAAACTGGTTTTGGTCGTATAGATAGCGCAGATCAGAGGCGGTGGAATCGTCGAAATCGAAGACGCCGATCTCGTTGCCGGTCATGAGCAAGATTTTACCGGTCGCGTTGGAATCGACGGTTTCTTGCGCTTTCCCGGTCAGAAAGGCGATGAGCAAAAGACAAATGAGCGGTAGATATTTCATGGTTGTCATGCACGGATCATTTCGCGACGTGACGGACAAGATTAAGTATTTTAAATTTTCCATCCGAGAAAATGGTTGAGGGTTATTTAATGGTTAATTGTCAATGGTTAATGGTTAATGGAAATCGTCCGGACAAAATGTTTCCGTAAAAAGGAAAACCAAACTGTCGCATATTGATCGTCATTGGAATCTTAAATTTGAACTTTCTGTGATTTGATTTCTATTAGGCGCCTCTTTAAGAGAAGGGCGTGAGCGACTTTAAACCTTTCGTATTGTTTTGCCGCAGCGCACATGCCGGGCGGAGCGGTTTAATTTTCAATGGTCAATGGTTAATGGGAATCGCCGGGCAAGATGGTTTCGTAAAAGAGGAGGCCAAACTCTCGGATATTGATCGTCACTTGTAGTTTTAAAGTTGAACTTTCAGTGATTTGATCTCTATTAGGAATCTCTTTTGGAGAGGGGTCGTGAGCGACTTCAAACCTTTCGTATTGTTTTGCTGCAGGGCACATGCCCGGCGGAGCGGTGGCTAGAGGTTGGTGGCCGGGGGTTGGTTCCGCAAATACGGTCAAACTCCCATAATCCCCGTTTTATGGCAGGCATGAATTTCCACCTCCAAAGAGTTTACGACCGAATAAAAGATGGAAGAATCGGCGTATATTTGCACCGCGAAAAACAACCGTGATAATCATTCGAAAAATCACCTGAAAACTATGCCGCTACGCGATTTTCCCAAGAGACATATCGGCCCCCGAGAAAAAGATGCCGAAGCCATGTTGGAATACATGGGATACAAGGATTTTGACGACCTCATCGACAAGACGGTCCCCGCCAAGATCAGAATGAAAGGCGAGCTCGACCTGCCCACTTCGCGCAGCGAGCATTGGTATTTGCGCGAGTTGGAAAAACTCGCTTCGAAGAACCGCGTTTTTCGAACGTACATCGGTATGGGGTATTACAATACCATCGTGCCGCCGGCGATACAACGCAACATCTTGGAAAATCCCGGATGGTACACGGCCTATACGCCCTATCAAAGTGAGATAGCCCAAGGCCGACTCGAAGCGCTGCTCAATTTCCAAACCATGGTCATGGATTTGACCGGCATGGAATTGGCCAATGCCTCGCTGCTCGACGAAGCGACGGCAGCCGCCGAAGCGATGGCGATGTTTTACGCCATGCGAAGCCGCGATGCCGTTAAACGCAACGCAGACCGATTTTTCGTTTCGGGATTGTGTTTCCCACAGACCATCGACGTGTTGAAAACGCGCGCTGAGCCTCTGGGCATCGAACTGGTGGTGGGCGATTGCGATTCTTTCAAATTCGACGACAAAGTATTCGGTGCATTGGTGCAATACCCCGATTCAATCGGAAACGTGATGGATCACGAGGCTTTCGTAAAACGCGCCCATGAAGTCGATGCCTTGGTGGCGGTGGCTGCCGATTTGTTGAGCTTAACCTTATTGACCCCTCCGGGCGAATGGGGCGCCGACGCCGTGGTGGGCACCACCCAGCGATTTGGAGTGCCCATAGGCTATGGCGGGCCACACGCCGCATACTTCGCCACTCGTGAAGATTACAAACGAAATATTCCCGGACGCATCGTCGGCGTATCCACCGACCGACACGGCGCACCGGCTACGCGGCTCGCACTGCAAACCCGCGAACAACATATCCGTCGCGACAAAGCGACTTCCAATATTTGCACCGCTCAAGCGCTGCTCGCCATCATGGCGTCGATGTACGCGGTATACCACGGCCCACACGGCTTAAAAACCATCGCCGAAGAAATCCACCGCAAAACCGCGCGTTTGGCGGAGGCGTTGAAAAATCTCGGCTACACAATCGCCAACGATGCCTACTTCGACACGCTTTATATCGAGTTGCCGGAGGGGGTGACGAAAATCAGCATTTCCGAGCGTGCGCTGAAAAATGAGATCAACCTGCGGTACTACAATTCCAACCACGTGGGCGTGAGCTTGGACGAGACCATCAGCCGACAAGACTTTCAAGACCTGTACGAGGTCTTCGCCGGTGCGGTCAGACAAAACGGCCAACCGGAAAATATTTCCATAGACGCCGAAGTCGATTCGCCCATCCAAGGGAAAATCAAACGGAGTTCACCCTACTTGGAACACCCCGTTTTCAACAAGTTCCACAGTGAAACGGAATTGATGCGGTACATGAAGCGTTTGGAAAACAAAGACCTTTCGCTGACACACAGCATGATACCACTGGGATCGTGCACCATGAAACTCAATGCGGCAGCCGAGCTGATGCCCATCACTTGGCCGGAATGGGCCAATATCCACCCTTTCGCACCCCGAGAGCAGACCACCGGATACAGCGAAATGTTTGAAGAGTTCAAGCGCCAATTGGCGGTGATCACCGGGCTGGCCGGGGCTTCCTTGCAACCCAACAGCGGGGCGCAAGGATACCCAGCAGCGCGCACGGCACCAATCCCGCCAGCGCGGTGATGGCCGGCATGGAAGTGGTCGTGGTCAAATGCGACGAAAACGGCAATATCGACGTCACCGACTTGAAGGCCAAAGCCGAGAAATACGCCGATCGATTGGCGGCCCTGATGATCACCTATCCGAGCACCCACGGGGTATTCGAAGAATCCGTGATCGAGATCAACGAGGCAATCCACGCCAACGGCGGACAAGTATACATGGACGGCGCCAACATGAACGCACAAGTTGGCTTGACCAATCCCGGACTGCTCGGCGCCGACGTGTGTCACCTCAACTTACACAAGACATTCGCCATTCCCCACGGCGGTGGCGGCCCCGGTATGGGTCCCATTTGCGTCGCATCCCATTTGGTGCCGTTCCTGCCGGGTCACGCCGTGGCCGACACGGGAGGCATGCACAATTTCGGAGCGGTATCTGCGGGACCGTGGGGCAGCGCATTGATCGTATTGATCTCCTACGGGTACATCCGCATGTTGGGCCGAGACGGATTGACGCTGGCCACCAAAAACGCCATCCTCAACGCCAACTACCTCAAAGCGCGTTTGCAAGACAAGTACCAGGTGTTGTACACCGGTCAAAACGACACCGTGGCCCACGAGATGATCGTCGACTGTCGGCCTTTCAAAGATGTGGGTGTTGACGTGCAAGACATCGCCAAGCGGTTGATCGACTATGGTTTTCACGCCCCTACGGTTTCTTTTCCCGTAGCGGGCACCTTGATGATCGAACCCACGGAAAGCGAATCGCGCGATGAGCTCGACCGGTTTTGTGAAGCCATGCTAAAAATCCACGAAGAAATCGACGAAGTGGCACGCGGAGAATACCCGAAGGACGACAACGTGCTGGTCAATGCGCCCCACACCGCGCAGGAAGCGACGGCCGATGAATGGCTTCACCCCTACACGCGCGAGAAAGCCGTTTACCCCTTGCCTTATACACGGATGTCCAAGTTCTGGTCGCCCGTGGGCCGGGTAGACAACGCTTATGGCGACCGCAACCTGATGTGCGCTTGTCCGCCCGTGTCGGAATACGAGGAAGGGTCATTTCTGAAAAAGTAAAAAGTTTATATAATTGTAATGGTCAATGGTTAATTGTAAATGAGTTTAGTCCCTGAATTGGGCTGAGCATTTGATCGAAGGATTTCCGTATTGATTTTGGGCGTGTCCCCGGCAATGCCTCTCAGACTCCATTCATCACGCCACCGCACAAACCTGTCAGGTTAACGTTCACTCGTCGAATAAACCTGACAGGTTTTACAACGCACCTTCCTGACTTTCTCCATTTTTCTATAGCCGGGGTCGGTCTATCGCCTTTATCTTTTCTCGTTTTCGGTGGGGTCGGCACGCCGCTGCGGGGGCTTCGCCGTCGCCCCGCCTCGTCGGCCGTCCCCAAACCGAAAACCAGAAAAGGATGACGGCATCCGCCCTCACGCAAATCGCGATGATTCGTATGAGCAGCTCAATTTTTCCGTCGTCTCGCACGTTCTCAACTGCGGTCGTCGCTGGTCGACGTGCCTAATCAACCATTTTTTACACCTTCCCCACCTCCTCAACCTTC
>CAJDXB010000084.1_pt2 | contig 18116 bp, 13 predicted proteins | sample 7391691 | NCBI WGS metagenome assembly CAJDXB01 (sample SAMEA7055747, study PRJEB34461) | soil metagenome | biome: terrestrial ecosystem; feature: Peninsula; material: soil | place: Antarctica | collected 2016 | reverse complement strand
CATTCAATACACCCACGTAAACCTGCCGATCTTTCCCGTTTGTCGAATTGCCCAACACACACAATAAAGCGCGGCGAATTTGGTAGTTTTGTCTCTTGTGCAAAAAATCGGAATATGGATTATGACTTTCGGGGGATAGAAGCCAAATGGCAGAAGTACTGGGCTGAGAACGATACGTATATGGTGAGTGAAGACGAGCGGCGGCAGAAATATTATGTGCTCGACATGTTCCCCTATCCGTCCGGTTCGGGCCTGCATGTGGGGCATCCGCTGGGGTATATTGCGACCGATATCGTGGCGCGGTACAAACGGCACCGAGGGTATAATGTGCTGCACCCGATGGGTTTCGACTCTTTTGGACTGCCGGCGGAGCAGTATGCCATTCAGACGGGACAGCACCCCGCAAAGACGACGGAACAAAACATAGCCCGATACAAAGAACAACTTAAGCGTCTGGGTTTCAATTATGACTGGTCTCGTGAAGTGCGTACGAGCGACCCGAAATACTACCGTTGGACACAGTGGATATTTCGCGAATTCTATCTGAGCTGGTACAACCGTGCCTCGGATCGCGCCGAGCCCATCGATACGCTGACAGCGGCTTTTGAAGAGAACGGCACATACGGAGTAGACGCAGCGGTGGATGTAGATTGGTGGAAGTCATTGGACTTGGACGAATTTCCGTTTGGTCGGTATTTTGTCGGAGAGTTTACCGCTACGGACTGGGATGTGTTGAACGAACGACAGCGCGAGTTGATCCTCGGCCATTTTCGCTTGGCCTACCTCAGCAAAACGCAAGTGAACTGGTGTGAAGCTTTGGGGACGGTGCTGGCCAACGACGAGGTGAAGGACGGCCTAAGCGAGCGCGGTGGCCACCCGGTGGAACAGCGGATGATGAAGCAGTGGAGTTTGAGAATCACGGCCTATGCCGACCGCCTGCTGGAGGGATTGGATCGGGTGGAGTGGCCGGAGAGTATTCGCGAGGTGCAGCGCAACTGGATTGGCCGGTCGCGAGGTGCTGCGGTACATTTTGCCACGGATGCCGGCTCCATAGAAGTGTTTACCACACGGCCGGATACCATTTTCGGGGTGTCTTTTATGGTGCTGGCGCCGGAACATCCGTTGGTGAACGGATTGACGACGGACGAACGGCGCGGGGCGATAAAAGAATACATCGACAAAACGAAATCTCGCACAGAGCTGGAACGGCAGAGTGACGTGAAGCACGTGACGGGAGAATTTACCGGTGCCTTTGCACGCCACCCGTTTACCGACGAGGAACTGCCGATATGGATAGCCGACTACGTTTTGGCCGGATACGGCACAGGCGCAATTATGGCGGTGCCTGCCGGAGATGCGCGTGACTTGAAGTTCGCACGGAAATACGATTTGCCCGTGCCACAGATCTTCGGCGACCGCGAGGTGACTGACGAAGCTTATATGGACAAAGAAGGCGTCTTGGCGAATTCGGGTTTTTTGACCGGGCTAAAACCCTCGCGCGCCATCGATGAAGCCCTCGCCGAGCTCCAACGCACCGGCCATGGCCGCGAAGAGGTGAACTACCGTCTTCGCGATGCGATATTCTCTCGGCAACGATACTGGGGCGAACCTTTTCCCGTCTATTATTCCGATGGCCTACCACAAGTGTTTGATGCCGATGAACTGCCGGTGACGCTGCCCGAAGTCGATAAGTACCTGCCAACCGAGACGGGAGAACCCCCGTTGGCGCGCGCAATGAAAGAAGATTGGAAAGTGTACAAGGGCGAGCGCATGGAGACCAATACGATGCCCGGCTGGGCCGGATCGTCGTGGTATTTTCTGCGCTACATGGATCCGGACAATGAAGCGGAACCGGTGTCGCGGGAAAACGCCGATTACTGGGGTGCGGTCGATTTTTACATTGGTGGTGCGGAGCACGGCACCGGGCACTTGCTGTACGCACGGTTTTGGACGAAATTTCTGTTCGACATAGGAATCATCGGATTCGACGAACCCTTTGCGAAAATGATCAACCAGGGCATGATCCTCGGTCGATCGAGCATCTTGCTACGGGATGTGGAAAACACCAACCGTTACGTATCGCACGATAAACAAGCCGAATACGAACGGGAATTTCCAAGCGACAACCGCAAAGGTGATACTCGGTTCCAACACCTGCGGGTCGATATAGATTTAGTCGACGGCGATACGCTAGACGTCGATGGTCTGCGCCTCCAACAACCGCGGTACGCCGCGGGAGAGTTTTGGCCTTCGAAAGAAGGTTTTCAAGTGGGCCACGAAGTGGAGAAAATGTCGAAGCGTTGGCACAACGTCGTCGACCCCGAACAGCTCTGTGACGAGGTGGGTGCGGACACACTTCGGATGTATGAGATGTTTCTCGGGCCCGTGGAGCAATCGAAACCGTGGGACACAAAGGGCATCAGCGGAGTGCATAATTTTCTGCGCAAATTTTGGAGGTTGGCGCACAACGACGCCAACGAAGTGGTGGTGAGCGATGAAGTGCCGACGAAAAAGGAATTGCAAATCGTGCATCGATGCATCAAAAGAGTAACGGACGACCTGGAAAGGTTGTCTTGGAATACGGTGGTCAGCTCGATGATGATTGCCGTGAATGAATTGTCGACCGAGAAATCGAACAACCGAGAAATGTTGAGCTCGCTGACGATATTGCTCTCTCCTTATGCACCGCACTTTGCCGAGGAGATGTGGCAACGGCTGGGCCACAAGCCGACGGTGACCGAGCAGCCTTGGCCCGACCACGACCCGAAGTACCTCAAAGACGATTCCTTCGAATATCCCGTTTCATTCAACGGCAAGATGCGTTTTAAACTAGAATTGCCCGCCGACATGCCACCTGCCGAAGTGGAGGCTGCGGTACTCGACAACCCGGCGGCGGAAAAATACTTGGAAGGGAAAAAGCCGAAGAAGGTGATTGTGGTGCCAAAGCGCATCGTGAACGTGGTGGTTTGAATTGATTGTCGCAGCGGCGGAAGGTGTTCGGATTTCCGGGAAGGAGCACGAGCATTGCGTCAAATGTATCGAAGGTTGTAATTGGCGTGTCAAACTGTGCAATCCCTGAGAGGGAATAGGCCAAGAATGCCAAACCGTACGGAAGGATGCGCTCACTGCAACACGTCGTATCCACGGAAAGGAAATGGCATCAATACATGGAAAACAAGTACCGTGGAGAAGTTAAGGTTGGCCAGCTTGAAAATACCATTAAGCCTATACGGGCAAGGGTAATGCGCGCAAGAGCCGAACCGCCAAGAATACGCCGGTACGGATTTTGACAAGTAGGAAGTATGAAAAAGATACTCGTTTTCGTTTTTGTTGGATTGTTGGGCTTTGTCGCGATGGCACAGAAAGTTCCGCCCAAGGCTTCGCTCGACACATTGCCCACGGTGGCATTGCCCAACCTGAACCACGATGCCTTTGAGAAAGGGGAATACTTGAGGTTCCGATTGCATTACGGTCTAATCGACGCGGGTGAAGCGGAACTCCAAATTTACGAGAGTTCGCGACTCTACCATGGACGCGAGGCGTATCACATCGTGGGAAAGGGGCGTACATTGGGCGCTTTCGATTGGTTCTTTAAGGTGCGCGACCGATACGAAACATACTTGGACAAAGACGGGGTTTTTCCTTGGGAGTTCGTGCGCAACATCCGCGAGGGCAGCTATTCCAAGGAACAGTCCTACCGATTTTACCAAGACAAGTCGGCCGTACGCACCAACAAAGGAGAGACCTATAAAATTCCGCCGCTGTCTCAAGATATGTTGTCCTCGTTTTACTATGCGCGAACCATCGATTTCACGCATGCATACGATGGCCAAGTTTTCACCATCCCCACCTTCGTCGATGGGGAGGAGTATCCTCTGAAGATCCGTTTCATCGGGCGAGAAACTTTGAAATCGCGGACCGGCACATACAGATGTTTGAAATTCGTACCCGTAGTGCAGGAGGGTCGCATTTTTGAAAAAGAAGAGGACATGACGGTATGGATCACCGACGACGAAAATAAAATTCCGGTTTTGGCCAAAGCCAAAGTGTTGGTGGGATCAATAAAAATGGAATTGGTGGAGTACAAGAATATTTCCAACCCGATCGCGAAGGTGAATTAATCCGGTTGATGGAATGTAGTTCGAACCATTCAGAGGACAGTTCAACAATGAACTCCGCAGGTTAGTCGATTTTGAGTTTTGGCAGCTGATCGGACTAACCCGCCAAATGCGCCTCTCACGCGAAATGTCTCAGTGCTCGTTGGAAAATATTCGTTCCACTCCATCGTTACACGACCATTCCCGCTCAATTCCACCTATTCACCGAAGGCCGTGCAAAACCCACTAGTTTCGCGCAAAAGGCCCTTCGATCAATATGTAACTTTAGCGTCATGAAAAATTCGCTTTCCATGGCTATAGCAGTCCGCACGGCTTCAATGATCATCCTCATTGCCTTGATGCTCCCGTCTTGTAAAGAAGATGTGGCACTCGATGATGACTCGATGCAGACCGAGGAAGTTTCAATCATCGTCGAAGAGATTCCCCAGCGGTACGGCATTCCCGAATCGACCTACAAGATTTACGAAGGTCGTATCGAAAAAAACCAGTTCTTGGCAGATATCCTGTTGGGTTATAAAGTGCCGTACGACAAGATTTCAGGTCTGGCGAACGTGAGTAAAGAGGTACACGACGTGCGCAAACTCCGTGCGGGTGATCCGTATGCGATGTTTTGCACCAAGGACAGCACGGAGACGGTCTGCTACTTTGTGGTCGAGACGAGCCCGGCCAAATACGTGGTCTATCAATTGGCGGACAGCCTATCGGCCTACCTCGGGGAAAAGCCGGTGGAACACCGTGTGCGCGAAGCGTCGGGGCGCATCAGCTCCTCTTTGTATCAGACCATGGCCGACAACAACCTCAGCACCGATCTGGCCAGAAAGATGGCTGAAATCTACGCGTGGACGGTCGATTTTCACCGCATTCAAAACGGAGATTTCTTCAAGGTTATTTTTGAAGAAACCTTTATTGAGGGCGAGATGATAGGCGTAGGCGATGTGTTGGCGGCAGAATTCGGACATCGCAACGATACGGTATACGCGTTTCGATTTGAAGGTGGCGAGAGCGCTGAATATTACGACCGCGAAGGGGAAAGCCTTCGCAAGGCCTTCCTCCAAGCACCTGTCAAGTTCTCTCGTATATCCTCCCGGTACACGATGAAGCGCTACCACCCCGTACAAAAGCGCTGGAAAGCGCACCTCGGTACGGATTATGCCGCACCTCCCGGCACACCCATCCAATCGACCGCAGATGGTGAAGTGATCGCTTCGGCATACGGCCAATACAATGGCAACTATGTCAAAATCCGTCACAACTCAACCTATACCACCCAATATCTGCACATGAGCAAGCGCGCGGTGAAAAAAGGTGCCCGTGTGCGCCAAGGTGACGTGATCGGCTACGTTGGCTCAACGGGCTTGGCAACCGGTCCCCACGTATGCTACCGATTTTGGAAAAACGGCAACCAAGTGGATCCCTACCATCAAGATCTGCCATCCGGCGACCCCGTGCCCAAGGATCTTCGCGAAGAATTCATTCAGTTGAGCGATAGCTTGCGCCACGTGTTGGAAGGGGTTGATTTGAGGGAAGAATTGGCCGTCAAATAGTGTATGGCCATATCCTAATTAATGTCTGTCAATACAGTCAAGTGCCCTGTTCAGAAAGTCCAAGAGCAAGCGATGCACTGAGCATTTGTCGAAGTGGCTTGCGAAGCCCGTTGAAACCGCAGTTTACTCGAGGGTGGTTACAATAGCTCTTTAATTATCCTCTTCCCTTTCTCTCGATCGTTCAGCACGCAGCGCGGGTTCAATTTTTTCGTATTCGAATTTAAACCCCGTTTCGCGAATCCTATCGGACGAAGCACGGCTACCTTCCAAAACGATTTGAGCCATATCTCCCAGGACCATGTTCAGCGCAAATTTTGGCACCGAGGGTAACCACAAGGGCCTGTTCCACACCCGAGCGATGGCCCGAGTCAGTTCTTTATTATTGATTTGCTCACCGTTGGTCGCGTTGTAGGCACCACTCATGTCGCGGTGGTCGATGGCGTAAATATAAATGCGGCACAAATCGTCGATGTGGATATATGGCACGTACTGTTCGCCGGTGCCCAGCGCAGTGCCGAAGCCCCATTTCACCGGTTTGGCGATGCGCGGCAATGCGCCTCCTTCGGCAGCCAAAACCATGGATGTTCGAAGTGTAACCACGCGGCATAAAGTTTCAAATTGCAATGCGGCTTCTTCCCACACTCGGCATACTTCGCCGATAAAATCATCAGCCGGCGGATCGGACTCCACGAAAATGTGTTCGGTGGTTATGCCGCCATAGTAATTGATGCCATTGGCCGACACCAAGCACTCCGGCGTATGGCCGGGCTTTTGCGCGGCTTTGTACAATAAGTTCGCCGTCTGCACCCGACTGTCGATCAATACACGGCGGCGGTCTTCCGTCCATCGTTCATCGGCGATGCCCGCACCGGCCAAATGAACGATGGCATCCACACCGTCAAGCGCCGCGTCGTTGATCTTACCTTTATTCACATCCCATCCATAGGTTTTTACGCCGGGGTGATCGCCTCGGCCTGGACTGCGAGACAGGTGGCGCACCTCGCGGCCTTCTTTCAAAAGCATATCGGTGAGCCGCGTGCCGATCATTCCGGAACCGCCGGAAATGAGGATGCGTGTCGCAGTGGTCGTTTGTCGTTCATTAATTTCCATGGAAGTACTCTTGAAGTCCCAACAAGGTAATCAATGTGCGGGAATCGCCCGGCTAATTCAGTAAATAGGCTACTATTAAGATGGACATGCAGCCGCTCGCGTCTCGCGAGTGGCGGTAAAGCGAAAACAACCGGAACAATAAGTTGAAACACACTCGCGGGGACGCGAGCGTGTATGGCGTTGGCGTTTTCAAATTTCTTCTGAGACGAAGCAGCCGCTCGCGTCTCGCGAGTGGCGACAATATAGACGCCTGCCAAAATCACATAAAAAAATCCGCGGCGATGCCATCAGCCAAAAACATCCCCTTGGTAGTTAGGTGCAATCTCCCACCTTCGGTTTTCGCTAATTCTCGTTCAATCAGCTGTGTGACATACGGGTCAAAACGGTCATGAAAATCGACTCCAAACAAGTCCTTCGCATCGCCTGGAATTATCCCTTCTCGCATCCGCAGGCCGGTCATAATCCATTCGTTGTACCTGTCGGTATCGCTGAGCTCTTCAATGGTTTGCGGCAATTCACCATCGGCAATTGCACGGATGTAACGCGCATTGTTGGCGACGTTCCAATACCTCCGGCGCCCTATGAATCCGTGTGCCGCAGGGCCCAGTCCAAGGTATGGCTCACCGCGCCAATACGAAGTATTGTGACGCGATTCGTGGCCGGGACGAGCGAAGTTGCTCACTTCGTATTGCCGCAGTCCCGCTTGGGAAAAACGATCGACCATGATGGCAAATTGATCGGCTGCGGCATCTTCATCCACAGGTTTTTCCAGACCCTTCTTGACGCGGTGTCCCAATGCCGTACGCGGCTCCACCGTCAGGCAGTATGCAGAGATGTGATTGGCTCCAAGTCGGATCGCTGTTTCGAGTTCTGCCTCCCATTCCGCACGGGTCAAGCCGGGAAGACCGTATATCAAATCGATCGACAAGTCCTCTATACCACCTTGCAGCGCCAGTCCGGTCGCTTCCAATGCCATCTTGGCGTCGTGGGCGCGGTTCATCCATTTCAGGTATCGGTCTTGAAACGATTGGATGCCGATGCTCAGGCGATTGATGCCCGCTTGTCGCCATGTCCGGATCGATTCCGAGGTGATGTCGTCGGGGTTCGCCTCCAAAGTGATTTCTGCCTTCGGGTCCACTTCGAAGGTTTTTGAAACGGCGTCGATGAGCCGCTGCACCGACTCGGGCGGCATGATGCTCGGAGTTCCACCACCGAAATACACCGTCGATGCGCGAAGAAACCCATCGCTTTCACGACGCATTTCCATCTCCGCTTCGATCGATTGGATCACTTGCGGCATCAGTTTTTGCGCCGTGGAAAAATGGAAATCACAGTAGGTGCACGCCTGCCTGCAGAAAGGGATATGCATGTAGATTCCGGCCATCTCAACCTTTCGTTTTCAGCACGATGCGGAAGGTCGTCCCCTTTCCGGCCTCACTGCGCTTCACGAATATTTTCCCGTTGTGATACGTCGCAATGATGCGTTTGGCCAACGACAATCCCAAGCCCCATCCGCGTCTTTTGGTGGTGTAGCCCGGTTGAAAAACCGCTTTCTGACTGCCCGAAGGGATGCCCTTGCCCGTATCGGTGATGTCGATATAAACGCATTGTATTTCATGGTGGATATCAATGGTGATCGTGCCTTCGCCACTCATGGCATCGACGGCATTTTTGATCAGGTTTTCAATAACCCAACTAAACAGCGGTCGATTGATCATCGCATAGACTTCGCGGTCCTGATTTTCGGATATTTCAAATTTCACTTTGCTCGAGATTCGCGGCTTCAGGTATTCGATCGCCTCTATCATCACTTGTTCGACTGAGTGTTCTTCCAGTTCCGGAGTCGAGCCGATCTTGGAAAACCGGTCGGTGATCACTCCAAGCCGGCCGATATCCTTGTTGAGCTCCGACAGCGTCTCCTTATCTACGCCACGCAATTCGAGCAATTCCACCCAGGCCATCAAACTCGACAATGGCGTGCCGAGCTGGTGTGCCGTTTCTTTGGCCAAGCCAATCCAGACCTGATTCTGCTCCGCATTTCTGAACGCACTGAAAATCAAATACGAAATGAACAAAAACAATCCAATAATCAGGAGTTGGACCAAAGGAAAATACCTCAACTGCGTAATGATGATCGAATCGGAATAATAGATGTAATTGACCTGATCCTCTCCGAGGCTCACTCTAATTGGCGGATTTCCATCGGCCATCTCAGCAAATCGTTCAGGACCTCTTCATCGATGTTGTGCTGACTGAGCACTATTGTGCGAGAGGTGTCCGTGACCAATACCGGCACCGATCCCGAATTCATGACCGTCTCCGAGATAAAGGAATTGATCAAATAATCAAGAGTTTTCTCCAGTTCCGTGATGATGTGCGAATCGCGGTAATATACACGTTGTTCTATGCCCTGCGTCTTGATTTCTATGGGTTTGTAGCTTTCACCCATCGCCTTTATCATGCTGTCCAACCGCGTGCGATTGCTCAGCATGGCGTCGTCTACGTTGCGCCAAAATTTCACTTGTCCGTCCTTGCCCACCACCAGTACCGGAATGGTGGTATTGTTGGTGATGATGGACTGAAGAAAAGGCAATTCCTTGTCGTCCGCTTCAATGATACGCCCCACCGCACGCGCCCATGTATTCGCTTTGTTGCGTTCCTCGCGCCTCATATCGGCAAAGAGGTTCTCAGTGTAGTTGATCAGCGAGAGTCGTTCCTTGACCGCCTCCGACCAGAGCTGCACCTTCAGATGCTCTTCCGCCCTGATTTTGTGAACGATGGAATTGGAGTACCACAGCGACATGCCCACGATCACCACAGCCCCGATCAGCAGCGCGATCTTCCACCTTTGCTTCCGCGAGTAAAGATTCATCCCATATTCGATTTCCGTGGTACGGACATTTCACGTCGCGGCCAATTGTGTTTCCGTCCGCGGCTTACGTCCATCGACCAATAACGCTTTATGTGTTTTAAGATTGTAAATAAACACAACTTCCCCTGTTTCTTACATAAACCGATTTGATAAACGGGTTTTCTCCTTTTGGGCGTGACCCCGGCAGTCCTGCTCCACCTTCTCCTCCCTCATCTTCATCACCTTCCTCATCTTTCCCATTCATTATCCTGCCGGGGTCGGTCTGCGAGCTATATCCGTCTGCGGCTATGGCAAGGGTCTGCAAAGCAGCGGCGAGGAGCTTCCAAGGTCGCTCACGCCGCCATGCAGCCCCTAACCATAGCCGCAGACGGGATGCCGCTCTTCGCCCTCACGCGATCGCATCCGAAGCCAATATTTTTAATACTGTTTTATATACACCTCAATAAGTAATCCTACAAATGGATACCACAAGGGGTTGGTCTCTAGTTAATTCAGCCAAACTGAGGCATTACATCTTTTTTAAATAATTCTTTAAATTGATTTAATGTTTCCCTAATTTCACCCTCCTCAAACCACAACCAAAACCATTTTACCGTGAAAAAAACAACCAAAATCCTCGGAGGGATCGGAGTTTTGATCATTCTCCTCATCGTATTGTCATTCATCTACCTCAAATTCGCTTTGCCACGCGTGGCCGACGCTCCGGATTTGGCCATTGAGCCCACGCAAGAGCGGCTCATCCGCGGGGAGCATCTCGTCAACAACGTGATGGGCTGTGTTGACTGCCATTCCCAAAAGGATTTTACATTCTTGGCTCCGAATTCCATACCGGGCACTGAAGGCGCCGGAGGCGAAAAATGGACGCACGCCTTTAACTTCCCGGGCACCATGTACTCTCCAAACATCACGCCTTACAACTTGGGCTCTTGGACCGATGGAGAGGTCTACCGCACCATCACAAGCGGAGTGACCATAGACGGCGATGCACTTTTTCCCATTATGCCCTATCACTCGTTCGGTCAACTTGATGACAACGACTTATATGCCGTCATTGCCTATGTCCGTACGCTTCCATCGATTAAATCCGATTTCCCCAAACGAGAACTCGACTTCCCCGTGAGTTTGTTGGTCAATACCATGCCGGCCGGTCCCACGAAAAAACTTCCGCCACCCAATCCTTCAGACGCCGTAGCTTTTGGTCGGTATTTGGCTACGGCTGCAGCGTGCACCGATTGTCACACCCGCCAAGTAAAAGGGAAACCGGTGGAGAATGAATACTTGGCCGGAGGCTTCGAATTTCCATTGCCGACGGGCATTACCGTGACGTCTGCCAATATCACGTCCGATTCCATCACGGGCATCGGCGCATGGACGGAAGAGGAATTCATCGATAGATTTCTGGCGTACCGCGATATGCCCGTGACCAAAGTACCCAAAGGAGAATTCAATACCATCATGCCTTGGCGCGCATTTTCAGGGATGAGTCACGAGGAGCTATCGGCCATATATGCCTACCTCAAAACCGTACCCTCCGTCGACAAGAAAATTCCCGAGTACCACCTCACGCATTAGGCGATGGGGAGTAGCGCCCTTAGATGCCGGTGAGCTGAGAAATATGCCGAATGATCGTCACCGCATCGGTATTTCAACTATCGGTAGAAAAACTTGCGGAGTAAACGTTCCGGGCCGTTATTATGGCAAATTGTTAGCTCAACGAGTCACAATACCGTCACCGTGTCGATAACCGACGACTTTCTGCTTCCCCCCAACTTTCAAAGAAGTGGCAAAGGGTTAAATTTGCAGGTTCACCATAACCGACGTGACCGGACATTCCTCGTCCGACACGGCGAAAATGCCAAGCAGGCGCTGCAGAAATACATGGAAACCAAACTGAAGATATACAATACCCTCACCCGAGAAAAGGTGGAATTCAAACCGTTGAACCCTCCCCATGTTGGATTATACGTCTGCGGCCCCACCGTATACAGCGACGTACATCTCGGCAACGTCCGCTCATTCCTCACCTTCGACATTGTATTTCGTTACTTGACATTTATCGGCTACAAGGTGCGGTATGTCAGAAACATCACCGACGTGGGACACTTGGTGGACGACGCCGACGAGGGAGAAGACAAAATCGCACGAAAGGCGAGGCTCGAAAAAATAGAGCCGATGGAAGTGGTGCAGAAATACACCCACGGCTTCCATGAGGTCATGAATATCTTTAACATCCTTCCTCCATCCATAGAACCGACCGCCACCGGCCACATCATCGATCAAATCGAGATGATCAAGCGCATCATCGACCGAAAATATGCATATGAAGTCGACGGCTCGGTGTACTTCGACGTGCGCAAATACAACGAAAAATACGGGTACGGTACTCTTTCAGGCCACAACATCGACGAACTCAAAGCCAATACGCGAACCCTGGAGGGGCAAGACGAAAAACGCGACCCACTCGATTTCGCCATTTGGAAAAAAGCGGACAAAGGCCACATCATGTTTTGGCCTTCGCCGTGGGGCGCAGGTTTTCCCGGCTGGCACCTCGAGTGCAGCGCCATGAGCATCAAATACCTCGGTGAAGAATTTGACATCCACGGCGGTGGCATGGACTTGAAGTTTCCCCACCACGACTGCGAAATCGCCCAAAACATAGGAGCTTACGGCAAAGGGGGGCCGCACATCTGGATGCACGGCAATATGCTGACGGTCAACGGCCGTAAAATGGCTAAAAGTGAAGGCAATGGGTTCACGCCCGAAGAGCTGATCACCGGAAATCATAAGCTGCTCGACAAAGGCTATTCGCCGATGACCGTTCGCTTTTTCATGCTCCAAGGCCACTACTCGAGCACACTCGATTTTTCCAACGAGGCACTCCAAGCCGGCGAAAAAGGATACAAACGATTGATGGACGGCGTCAAAACTTTGTACAGTCTCACCGGAGGCGATACCTCAAGCATCAATGTCAAATCATTGCGAGAACGGTGCAAGCAGGCGATGGACGACGATTTCAACACGCCGATTTTACTCAGCGTCTTGTTTGAATCGGTAAAACTGGTCAACCTCATAAAAGCAGGCAATGAAAAAGCCACCGATGCTGATCTCGAAGCGCTAAAGTCCCTCTTCGACGATTACGCATTCGAAGTGCTCGGTTTCCGTGTGGAAGACGAGGGCTCCGTTGCTGACGACGGCACCTTGACCGGTCTTATGGAATTGCTCATCCAACTCCGGCAATCGGCCAAGCTCGGCAGGGATTTCACCACCGCCGACCGCATACGCGAAGAGCTCGGCAAACTCGGCATCACCTTAAAGGACTCACCGAACGGAACCACCTACGAAAAAATTTAAGCGCAGCTCATTGCGTACCTTCGTTTTTTGAAAAACCAACCATGAGCGAAAAAAAGCCCACACTTTTCCTTCTCGATGCCTACGCGCTGATTTACAGGGCCTATTATGCGTTTATCCGCGCTCCGCGGGTGAATTCCACCGGGCTCAACACCTCTGCGGCATTCGGATTTACCAATACGCTGATCGACGTGATCAACAATTACAATCCAACCCATATCGCGGTGGCTTTTGACTTGTCGGGGCCGGTATTTCGCCACGAGACTTTTCCCGAATACAAGGCCAATCGAGAAGAAACTCCCGACGACATTCGCCTGGCCATTCCATATATCCGCCGCATCGTTGAAGGGTTCAAAATTCCCATCCTCGAAAAAGAGGGATACGAAGCCGACGATGTCATCGGAACGATGGCTTACCTCGCGGCCAAAGAGGGTTTCGAAGTGTATATGGTCACCCCCGATAAAGACTTTGGACAGCTCGTGTCGGAACACGTGCGCATGATGAAACCGGGGCGGAGGGGCAACTCCAACGAAGTGTGGGGCCCCAAAGAAATCCGGGAGAAATTCGGAATCGAACGGCCTGAGCAAGTTATCGACATCTTGGGCTTGCAAGGCGATGCGGTAGACAACATTCCCGGCATTCCCGGCATCGGCCCCAAAACGGCCACCAAGCTCATCGCTCAATACGGCAGCTTGGAGAACATGCTCGAACATACCGATGAACTAAAGGGCAAGATGAAGGAAAATGTAATCGCCTTTGCCGATCAGGCTCGGTTGTCCAAGGAGCTGGCCACCATTGCCCTGGATGTTCCAATCGCTTTTGACGCTGAGGCGCTCAAACTTGAATCGCCCGACAAGGAGGCTTTGCGCGAACTCTTCGCCACTTTGGAATTTCGATCGCTGTCCGAGCGCGTATTGGGCGAAAAGATGGCGGCAAATGTCGGTGAGCAAATGGATTTGTTTGGCAGCGCCGAACCCGCGACCGGTCAAGGCGAAATCGGTGATATGACCACATATTCTACCGATGCTGTAACCTATACCACCATCGAGACCAGAGACAAGCGCACGACCTTCCTCAAGAAGCTCATGGCCCAAAAACAAGTGTGTTTCGATACCGAGACCGACTCTCTGGACGCGCACAACGCCGAGTTGGTCGGCATTGCGTTTTCATGGAAAGCAGGTGAGGCTTACTACATTCCGCTGCCGGACAATCGAGCGGGCACCGATTTTATTCTCGAAGATTTTCTGCCGTTTTTTCACTCCAAAACCATTCTAAAAATCGGTCATAACCTAAAATATGACCTCAACGTGTTGCACGTATATGGGGTGGATGTTGTCGGCCCGATGTTCGACACACTTCTCGCGCATTACCTGCTCAAACCCGACATGCGTCACGGCATGGACGAGTTGGCGGAAGTGTATTTGAACTATCGGCCGATCCCCATCGAAAGCCTGATAGGCAAGAGGGGGAAAAGCCAAGGCACGATGCGCGGCGTAACCGTAGAAAAGGTGAGTCCCTACGCTTGCGAAGATGCGGATATCACCTATCGATTGTATCAATTTTTCAGAAGTGAAATCGGTAAAGAACCGAGCCTCAAAAAGCTTTTTTACGAGATGGAGATGCCGCTGATGCCGGTATTGTCGCGCATGGAGTCTTTCGGCGTGAAAATAGACCGCAAAGCCTTGGAAGACATATCCAAAGATCTCGCGGCCGAAGCGGATCGGCTGGAAGAAGAAATCCACCGACTTGCCGGACGGGAATTCAATGTCGCCAGTCCCAAGCAATTGGGCATTGTGCTTTTTGACGAACTCGAGATCGGTGGCAAGCCGAAGAAGACAAAATCCGGGCAGTACTCCACCAGTGAAGAGACCTTGCAAAAACTGATACAAGAACATGACATCATCGAGATGCTGTTGGAGTACCGGCAAGTGGTCAAGCTGCGAAACACTTACGTAGACACTTTGCCGGAGTTGATCAACCCGCGGGATCATCGCATCCACACCACGTATCGGCAAGCGGTGGCCAGCACCGGCCGGTTGAGCTCTCAGAATCCCAACTTGCAAAACATCCCGATCCGCACCACACGCGGCAAGGCCGTTCGAAAGGCATTCGTCGCGACCGATGGAGACCATACTTTATTGGCGGCGGACTATTCCCAAATAGAGTTGCGATTGATGGCCCACCTCAGCGGAGACGAAAACATGATTGCCGCATTCAAAAACCGGGAAGACATCCACGCGGCAACCGCCGCACGTGTGTTTGGAGTCTCAGCTGACGAGGTAAACCGCGACATGAGAGACCGGGCCAAAATGGTCAATTTCGGAATCATATACGGTATTTCGGCTTTTGGTCTGGGACAGCGGTTGAACATTGCGCGAACCGAAGCCGCGGATTTGATCTCCAATTATTTTGAACAGTATCCCGGCATCAAGGCATACATGGACGATAGCATTGCCAAGGCGAGAGAGCGCGGATATGTAGAGACCATCATGGGACGGAGACGGTACCTGAGTGACATCAATTCCCGAAATGCGACCGTCCGTGGATTTGCCGAGCGAAACGCGATCAACGCACCTATTCAGGGCTCGGCGGCCGATATGATCAAAGTGGCCATGATTAGCATCGATGAAATCTTTCGCGAAAAGGACTTCGCATCGAAAATGATCTTGCAAGTACATGACGAACTGGTCTTTGACGCAATGCGCACGGAAGTGGATCTAATATCTCCGATCGTCGAACGGGAAATGCGCGAAGCCTTCCCCGGATTGAGCGTGCCGATCGAAGTCGATATGGATACCGGGGACAACTGGCTCGACGCGCACTGATAGGTTTCCATCCATAAAGTCGAATAGCGGATTGTGCAAAGCACCGCACACTCTCTTTTTCCTTCGAGTGTGTTCCGATTTCTTATTTCCTTCGGTCTTATAGTTACAGCCACTCGCGAGACGCGAAGGGCTGCGCCGGGGTTTGCCAAGTCACCCACGAATCCCACCGGTTTTCTTTATACCAATTTCGCAAAACGCAATGTAGTCTACATTCTTGATTTGCGCGAGGGCGAAGTGCGGCATCCCGTTTACGTCCATGGTTAGGCACTGCAAGGCGGCGAGAGCGACCATAGAAGCTCCTCGCCGCCGTGCAGTACCTTTCCATGACCGTAAACGGATATAGCACGTAGACCGACCCGGCCGAATTGGAAAAATCTCGATCGAATCGGGATTTAAGGTCGAAAAAAACGGGTTTTTGCGTATGAGAAGAATAAGGGGCGCGCCCAAAATGAAACAAGAAAAGTAAGAATACGAATGATGAGGTACATGGAATTTGGATACTTCTCGCTGTGGGCCACCACTGAAACCTTTCGGAGGGCAATCCGGTAAAAGGACGAAACACCAAGCCACTCATTGCGCGTATTCTCGAATCGGCAATGCAACGGGCTCAATACAAAACCTTGGAAATGAGAACAATTAACATTATGGTAAAATCACTTTTACTTTTCGGCACCGGCATTATTTTACTGTCGTGTGGCCCACAACCACCCACGGATTCGGCCATTACGCAAGCGATGGTGCAACCGGAAGCCCCAAAAGTTGAAGAGAATGCGCAGGTGAGTAAGGTGCGGGAGATCTTTCATGCCGTGCCCTCTCCGATGGATATGGCTTCGGTGATCAAGGAGGCGGGAACCAAGTATGAAGTGGCCCTGCTGAACGACGTGAAAAATGTACACGAGTACTCCTCGGCGCGCAGTCGAGCCCTGAACCTCGGTATATATGGAGCGGATCTCAGCTATGCGAGCATCTACAACCAAAACCAAGAGTCGATCCTCTATATGTCGTGCACTAAAAAACTGTCGGACAACCTCGGGTTGAGCCGAGCTTTTGACGACCACGCCATAGAGCGGATGGAAACGAACGTAGACAACCGCGACTCATTGCTAAACATAATTTCCGAAACATATTATATGCTCGACGCCTACCTGAAGGAAAACGAGCGTGACCACTTGTCGGCCATGATCATAGCCGCAGGCTGGATCGAGGGCCTGTACCTGGCGACAGCCGTAACAGAAGAAGCTGCAGGCGCACAGAACAAACTGCGCATGCGGATTGCCGAACAAAAATTCTCTCTGGACAATCTGATAACTCTCGTCAACTCATACAATCACCACGGTGAGCTCGACGGAATTTTGGTTGATTTGGAACAATTATTCGATGCCTATGGTGAGATTGGGGTGTCACAAGAATCGAACACTACTGCTAGACAGAGCGATGGAACGACGCTGATCGACGGGAAGACAACCCTCGCCATGAGCGACGATTCACTACTGAAGATAACGGAAATCGTACGAGACATTCGCGCCCGATATATCGCGGTATAGAATCGGAATCCTTTCCCTAACAACACTATGAAATGAAAAAGTTACTACTCCTCTTTTTGGCTATTGGGACGGCGTTTGCCGCCGATGCACAATGCCGCACCTTCGTGAAAAACAATTGTGGCAAAGAAATGGGGGAATATGTTCCCTCGGAAAACTTTAACGCCGCGAAGCTCCTCGCCGGGGACGAAGCCGAGATAAGCTTGACATTTTATGCCGACGAAGATTATCGATTGTTGGTTTGCACGCATGACATATTGGGTGACGTGCAATTCAGGTTGGTCGATCACGACGGGTTTGTAATTCACGACAACAGCCGCCACGGCTTTGACCCGAAATTCGATTTTCGTGTGGCGGGTACGCAAAAATTTACCGTGCAAATCAATGTGCCGTCCAGCGAATCCCAACTCAACCCTCAAGGTTGCGTCGCAATTATGGTTGGGAGGAAGGTTGAAGTCAATTAACGGTACTGTCCGTCCACAAAGTCGAATAGCTGCGTTATACGAGCCTTCCGAAAATGCTCATTTCAGATCAGCTTCAACGACGCTTTACTTTTCTTGACAAACCGCTTCCAGCATTCGTTCCTAAAAAAAACTTCTTCTATTCTTTTATCACCATTGCACACGCTCGCTTCCGCGGGTGTGTGCTTTGGGTTTATATAGTGTCTGTCCATAATGTCCGCTACCTGCGTTGCACTTGCCTTGCAAACAGTCATTGACGCAAGTCAATTCCTTGGTTTACAAGGCTACGTGCGCCTT
>CAJDXB010000015.1_pt1 | contig 18176 bp, 14 predicted proteins | sample 7391691 | NCBI WGS metagenome assembly CAJDXB01 (sample SAMEA7055747, study PRJEB34461) | soil metagenome | biome: terrestrial ecosystem; feature: Peninsula; material: soil | place: Antarctica | collected 2016 | reverse complement strand
CGGGTATGGATAATTCCTTTCCGATCGACGAAAGCCCACACCCATTCCAACCTCTGAAAAAGTTAGTTCAATCTTTCGATTTCAACTTTTCCAAGTCCCTCACCACCGCCTCCCACATCCCTTTTTCCGAAGGCTCTTCACTGAGCAACGCATCCCCATGACCGAGCACTTGCAGCTTGCCAAATGTCGTGCGGCCGATGGCTACGATCTTCTGTCCGGCGGTTTTCGGATGTTTTGACAAATAAGCCTCCGCATTGCTCGGCGAGGTGAAAAGCAAATAATCGGCGTCGGAGGCCTGCTCCGGCGGATCGGGTTCGTTGGAGTAGAATACCCATTCGTGGAGCCGTGTAGCAGGCAGCAGGTCGCGCAACCTCCGCAAGCTGCGGTCACCCTGTGCAGATGTCACCGTTTCGTCGGGTAAAAGTTGTGCGACGAATTCCTCCACGGCTGCACCGGAGTCGACATGAGATGCCGTAAAATCCGGCTCCACACCCAAGTGATCCTCCACCGCTTCAGCGGTACCATCCCAAATAACTCCCACCTTAAAACCCTTGGTGGTAAACCGCTTGGCAAAAAGTTCCACCCCCGAGGGCGACAAGAAAAACAGCCAATCGGCCGGCGGTGGCGGTGCGTCGGCCGTAAGGTACAGGCGAATGCAAGACTTGGCTTCCACCTCGGCTATGCCTTGATCGTGTATGGCGGACAAGATGCCCCCCAATCGATCTCGGCTAAAAAACAATTTCAACATTTTAGGTTTCTTTTGAGAAACGTCAAGTGATCGCCTTCAGCGCCTTCAACTTTTTTACGGCCTTTTCCGCCATGCCCTCGGCGCTGTCAGCCTTGAGCGTCACCGTCCTCGCCGGGGCATCGTATCTCGGCGACATGACGGCATCTAGGACGATGGAATCACCCTCGCGCCGACACCACGCTCCCAAGGGAAGTTGGCAACCGCCGTCAAACAAGTTCAGCACTTTGCGCTCCACGCCGATCAGTTCCGCCACTTCGGGATGGTGTACCCGAAGCAGGGCTTCATCCAAATCGATGTCCTCTTCACGAATTTGAAATGCCAGCACCCCTTGTGACGGAGCGGGGATGAATTCCGTCGGATCAAAATTGAAGCGGTGCAGGTCACTCACATCCAGTTCGAGGCGGTCCAGTCCGGCACTCGCCAAGATGATGGCGTCAAAATTTCCTTCGCGGAGTTTGTTCACACGTGTGGGCACGTTGCCTCGGATGTCGGCCAACACGGTGTCGGGGCGATGGCGCAACACCTGCATTTTGCGGCGTGCACTCGATGTGCCAACCGTCGCGCCTTGTTTCAAATTCCATTTTTGGGTTTCGTCAACCGAGCTAGGCAGGATGAGCAATACGTCCACCGGGTTGGCGCGCTCCGATACGGCGGCGATTTTCAATCCCGGTGGAGGAGTCGTTTCCAGGTCTTTGTACGAGTGAACCGCCAGGTCGATGTCCCCATCGCGCAGGGCCGTTTCGATTTCCTTGGTGAAAAACCCCTTGCCCTCCATCTTATCGAAGGCCAAGTGTTGGATGCGGTCACCTTTGGTTTTGATGATCTTGATTTTCGAATCGTGCCCCAGTTCGGCGAGCCGAGCTTTGATGTGGTTGGCTTGCCACAGCGCCAAATCGCTGCCCCTGCTGCCGATTACGATTACGCGTTCGGTCATTTGGTTTGGCTCAACATCAGCTCGCGCGCCATGATCATCGGCACGGAGATGTATTTCTTTTCGAGGTAAGACACCACTTTGTCGAGCACTTCGCGCGACTCTTCGTTCAGGCTTTCGATTTCCTTGGCGTATACCGCCGTCAAAGCGGTTTCTCGTATTTCCTTGATTTTTTGAGGCACTTCCCGCATAGCGACTTCGATTTGCCGCTGTCGGTATCGCTTTTCAAATTCCACCAGACGGCCTTCGATGATCGCCTCACAGCGCGATACCTCTTTGGCCCGTTCACGCATGTTCCTTTCCGCTACTTCGCGAAGCTCCTCAATGTCGATGTAACGGATATTCCTCGAATTGTCTTCAAAAATCACCCGTGCCACATCACCGGGCAGCGCCAAGTCGATCACGACTTTTTTGGATGTTTCGTCCCCGGACAGTTTTGCAAACAACTCGGGAGTGATGACTTCCTTTCCGGCTCCGGTGCAGGAGATCAACACGTCAAAACCATTGGTGTGTTCATCCAAGTCACTCAGGATACGCGCCTTTCCGCCCACATCGGCAGCGAGTGCTTCCGCGCGTTCCAAGGTACGGTTGTAAATGGTGAGGTCTCCGAATCCATGTTTCACAAGGAAACGAGCCATGGCGCGATTCGTGCGGCCGGCACCGACCATGACCACGCGGCTGTCGGTGTGGAAGTTCAGTTCTTTCAGGCGTTTGAAGGCCAACGACACCACCGACACCGGTTTTTTGAAAATATCCGTTTTGGTGAATATCTCTTTGGCCGTTTCGATGGTCAGTCTACTCGCCAGGCGCAGCACCTCTCCGGACAAATCGAATTTTTTGGCTTCTTCGTAAGCGGTGCGCACTTGAGTGATGATTTCGCGTTCGCCCACCACCATGGAGTCCAGCGATGAGGCGACCTTGAGCAGGTGGTCCATCGCTCGGAGGCCCACAAAGTACTCGGCGCCTTGCAGACAGGCGACTTTCACTTCTTCTTCCGCCGTGATATTCATCGCTTCATAAAGCGCGGCAACATCGGGTGCGGGTTGGTCGGCATGGGCCACCATAAAAAACTCAACGCGGTTGCATGTGGCCAAATACATGAGCTCGGCCAAATTCAATTTATTCTTGAGCGCCGTCAATCGCGCTTCCCGCTCTTCAGCTTCTATGTGAAAAAGACCCACCGTATCCAATGCTAAGGATTTGTGAGTCAGCGCCACTGCGATAAATTTATCGGGTCCGGGTAGTTTCATATCGTTGCAAATATCGTCATCGACCCTACTTGGATTGTCATTGTAGTGTCATCGTTACAATTTGGAACGGGTATAAATAGTTTCCGGCAATAGAGTCCATGTCCGTCGTAAAGTTCTATGATTCCATTCGTTTGCATGACTTTCTTTTGGGCGAGCCCGATGGAACGACGTACAATGATGGAAATCAAACGATTCGTGGAATTTCAATTCGCTACAAGATTCCATCGAACAAACCATCGGGCCGGGCTGTCCGCTATATCCCACTCGGGTTCGGCGGTTGGCCTATGGTTTTGCAGGGGCTTCTACGGTCGCCCTGCAAAAACCAAGGCCAACCTCGCCGAAACCCATCGTGGGGATGCCGCTTCCATCCCTCTCGCGATCCAACTTTTATTGGACATGGATCGGTAGTGCTTCAATCGAAATCGGAAGTCGAAAGACATGGGAGAGAGCCGAAGAGAATCGACGATTAACGAAGATGCGGAATCAGTGTATAGTTTTGGATTTCTCTTCCAACATCGCATCGGCCGCTTCGAGCTTTTCGTAATACTCGTCACCGAATTTGCGCTTGATCGAATCTTTGAGAAACCTGAAAACCTTGACGTTGAGATTGGCGCCGCAAGTCCTCGCGGGATCGCATATCGGCCAATAATGATAATTGACCGCAGTGAAATCCTTGAGCTCAGTCAGGCGAATGGGATAAAGGTGGCAAGAGACCGGTTTTGGAAAATCGATTTTACCATCGCGGTGGGCCATTTCAATGCTGCACTTGGCTATGCCCCGCTTATCGAATGTGACGAAGGCGCATTCCCGGTCATTTACCAAAGGGGTGACATACTCGCCGTCCTCATCGATGGTAAATACCCCCGTCTCATCCACTCGGGCGATGCCCTCGGGTGTCATGTACGGTTTCACATCGGGATATATCTCCTCCATGATGCCAATCTCCTCGGGAGCAATGGGTGCACCACTGTCGCCTTCGACGCAGCATGCGCCTTTGCACGCCGACAAGTCACAAACGAAACGTTTCTCAAACAGTTCTTCCGATACGAGGGTGTCGTCTATCCTAATCATGATGCAAAGATAAAATCTTCCGGACTGGATGCCAATAGGTTTTTGAACACGGTTGTCGATTTGCGTGAGGGCGGACGTCGATATCCTCCCTTTTCTTCGCCGGGTTGCGGGATGCGGCCGAAGGACAGCGACACTTCGAGAGCCTCAGTGCATCGCGAAGAAGCTCGTCCTTCGGCCTGCATACCGCCCCGGGGAGAAAGGGAGATAAAGACGGCAGACCGACCCGGCAATAGGAAGTTTGAGAAGTTTGGGAAGGTCGGGGAAGTTGAGAAGGTAGAAAAGGTGAAGAAAGACTGCCGGGGCACGCCCAAAACACTCCGATCTCACCCTTTAATTCTAAGTGCGATTTGGCGTACTTTTGCCGGCCGAATATCAATGCATTATTATTCTTAAATTTTCGGCCATGGGCAATACTTCTGAGGACAAGTTGAAAAATATTATTAGCCATGCCAAGGAATACGGGTTCGTGTTTCCATCGAGTGAAATCTACGACGGCCTCAGCGCCACGTACGATTACGGTCCGTACGGCGTGGAGCTAAAAAACAACCTAAAAACCTTTTGGTGGGATGCGATGGTCCGCCTCAACGAAAATATCGTGGGGGTGGATACGGCCATTTTTATGCATCCGATGGTTTGGAAGGCATCCGGCCACATCGACGCTTTTAACGACCCGCTCATAGACAACAAAGACAGCAAAAAGCGCTACCGTGCCGACGTGTTGATCGAGGATCACGTGGCCAAGTACGAAAAGAAAATAGAGAAGGATGTGGCCAAGGGTCTGAAACGCTTTGGTGACGCCTTTGACGAGAAAGAATTTCGCACCACCAATCCCAATGTGCTGCGCGATCAAAAGAAAATCGACGACATAAACGAGCGGTTCAAAACGGCCTTGGACGCGGATGACCTCGCCGGGGTCAAATCGCTGATCGAAGACTTGGGCATCGCCGATCCCGAGACCGGCTCGAAGAACTGGACCGACGTGCGGCAGTTCAACCTGATGTTCAAAACCGAGCTGGGATCGATAGCCGGCGACGCGAGCACGATCTATCTCCGACCCGAAACGGCGCAGGGTATCTTTGTCAATTTCAACAATGTGCGGCAGAGCAGCCGCATGAAGATTCCCTTTGGCATCGCACAAATCGGCAAGGCATTTCGCAACGAGATCATCGCGCGGCAGTTCGTGTTCCGCATGCGGGAATTCGAGCAGATGGAGATGCAGTACTTCGTAAAGCCCGGTACGGAGCTGGAATGGTATGAGCACTGGAAAACACGCCGGATGAAATGGCACAGCGCCCTGGGCTTGGCCGGTGATATGCGTTTTCACGATCATTTAAAACTGGCCCACTACGCCAATGCGGCCTGTGATATAGAATACGATTTTCCCATGGGCTTCAAGGAGCTCGAAGGCATCCACTCGCGCACCGACTTCGACTTGGCGCGCCACGAAGAGTTCAGCGGCAAAAAATTGCGGTATTTCGATACCGACGATAAGTCGAGCTATATCCCCTACGTAGTGGAAACTTCCATCGGTTTGGACCGCTTGTTCCTGGCTGTGCTGTCCGCTGCTTATCAGGAGGAAATTCTCCCGGACGGCAGCAACCGCACATTGCTCCGCATTCCGCCCGCGCTTGCACCGGTGCAAATCGCAGTATTGCCCTTGATCAGAAAAGATGGCCTGCCCGAAAAAGCACGGGAAATCATGACCACTCTCAAAATAGATTACCGCTGCCGGTACGATGAAAAGGACAGCATCGGAAAGCGATACCGTCGACAAGATGCCCTGGGCACGCCGTACTGCATCACCATTGACCACGATTCTTTGGAGGACCAAAAGGTCACCATCCGCGAACGCGATACGATGTCGCAAGAACGCGTGGCCATCGAAGATCTGGCCTCTCTCGTGCACGATCGCGTATCGATGCACTCCTTGCTGAAAAAAGTGGTGGAGGATTAATTCTTGGACTGTTCCGCAAATCGTCTAAAAAAAATCCCCGATGCGCTTTGCATCGGGGATTTTTTAATGCTTGAATAAATCTTGACCGGCTTATTCCACCACTACTTTGTGAATGGACATTTTGCCCTTGCTGCCGGCTTGCAAAATGTATATGCCGGCGGGGATATCGCGGGTATCCACTTCCACCGATTGTGCGGCGTTGAAGGTCCATCCTTTCACCTTTTGACCGAGCACATTGAGCAAGGTCAAAGCATCGATGATTTCCACCGATTCCACGGTCAACATACCTTGGGTCGGGTTGGGATAGGCGCTGAATGAGAAGGACTCCACGTCGTTGACGGCATCGGGGCCGTTGTTGGTCATGCCGACACAGAATTCGCCGGAATCGCCTTCATAGCCATCGATCATCACATAATATGTGGTGCCTTCAACGGTGAGCAATTCCAAACCTGCGGGATAATGATCGCCGGTGGCTTGGGGACCGTCTTCGTTGCACGCCACCTGGGTGAGGTCATCGCAATCTCCCGTGAACACGGCCATCTGCGTATCTCCGAAAGGGATGTAATTATCGACGCCGCAGTCTAGGGTTTCGATGAAATACGAATTGCCATCACCATTGAAAGTAAACCAAACGGTTTGCTCAACGAGAGGAGTTCCAAACCAGCATTGTGCTTCAACATCGTTGGGGTTGGGGTCGTTCTCGGAAGTTGCTCCTTCGTTGGTGTAGATCCCGGATGTTTGCATGGTTCCGATGGCGCCTCCCATCAGGCCGTTCAAGTCGGCTGATCCCACGCATTCGTCATTGGGCAAAGCTTGGCGGGTGAAAGAGATGCAGAAATCGCCTTCCCCGCCATCGTATCCATCGATCATGATGAGATAAGATTGCCCGGTGATGGTTTCCACTTCCAATCCGGCGGCGTAATTGCCTTCGGTTGCGTTGGGGCCATCTTCGCTGCACGCGTAGGGTGTAGCGAAAATGCCGCAAATGCCGGAGTAGACCGCCATTTGAGTATCGCCGGAAGGAATATAGTCCTCAGCGGTTCCATTACAATTGTTGGTTTCGATGAGATAGGTATGTCCATCTCCGGTGAATGAAAACCACACATTGTGCTCCAGGCTCGGCGCCGAGCCGGATCCGTCAGGTTCTCCGAAGCATTCCCATCCATTGGTTGGATCATTGGAACTCACGGTGGCACCGTCATTGGAAAATTGTGAGGAATTCATCGCTTCGCCTATATCTCCACCCAAAAGGTCATTTAGTGCGATCGCCGCCAAACACTCGTCATTGACGGGAGGCGTGGAAATACCGCAGTCTTGTGGCGTGATGTCGGCCTCATAGCGTGGGAAGAGCTGATAACCTCCCAAGTAAGGAAAGCTATTGTCGAATTGGCCCAAAATTCCCACCACGTCGAAAGTTCCTGCAGGGGCTGGAAGCGAGAATAGATCTATGTCATTGTCTATGCGAAGGGCGAATTCCGTGGTGCCATTGCTCACCGTAACGTTAAATCCGGATCCGCTGCCGGTCCACTGTCCGGGTTCGGTCAAGTATACACATTCGAGCTTGAGCAGATTGGACTCCAAGGATTCTTCAAAAGCGGTAACCACGATGGGATCGGACAGGGGATTGTCTGCTGATATGAAGGTGACGGCCGTCGCAGGGCTGAGTTGGGTCAGTCCGTTGAATTGGTCCACCGTGCCGGTGACCAAGACGCTGTCACCCTCTGTCACTGTGTAGCCGCCCACCGGGACATTGCTGTATACTCCGATGCCGCCCGTGTGGTCGCGCATAGTGAAGGACAAACCATTGGCGTTCATGTTAACTCCGTACACAACCCCCCCGACGGAAAATACTTCTCCGTCGTGCAGTGCGACTCCATCATCATCGACTTCGGCGGCTACGCCGATATCGGTGATTTCAATTACGGTGTCGTCATCTTGGATGGTGATGGTCAGGGCATCGATGGCAAGTGCCGCTCCTTCAGAAGGGTTTTGCAACTCGAGTTCAATGGTGCGGCTTTCATTCGCCTCCAAATCGTCAATGATTTCCAATTCGAAGGTTTGTGAATCGGCTGAGCCGGCGGGGAAAATGACTGTCAAGGGTTGGGTCAAGTTGTAGTGCGTTCCATTTACTGCGTCCCCGCCCGTAACCACCACGTCTACAGAGACATTGAACGTGGCCGGGTTGTAAATATCAATCGTGATGTTTACGGTGCCGGCGGTTTCATCAAAAGACAATTGGGACGTGCTGAAGCTCAAACCAAGCGTATCGTTAAATGGATTGAGCGCTACGTCTGCCGCATCGCGTGGAAAGAGTTTATAGTTGTTGAAAGCGTAATGAGCAATCCCCTTAAGGTCGTAACCGGAAAAGAGTTGGGGGTTGGCATTGTATATCTCGTCGTCTACGCGGTAAGGCCCCGTGTTGTCGTCGATCAGCCATTCACCGAACCCAAGATCGTTGTTGATGCATGTGGCTCCGATTATTTCGATCAATACGCCTTCATAAGGTTCCGTGCCCGCATCGCCGGTAAGTACTGTGATGGCAGTGGGAAGCGTATTGTCACTTGAGTTGACGGTCACTTCGGTGGGATTGCCCAGTCGCGTCAAACCGTAATTCTCTTGTACCGTACCGGTCACTGTTACTTCGTCACCACGGCTGACGGTCGGATCGGATTGACGAACAAATACTCCGGTCCAAGGACCGGAGCCGTCCTGAATCCAAAATCCATCTTCGTATAATCCGGTGACGATGCCTGTGGTTTGCACCAAGTCACCCAGCAGCGGTGAATCGCCGCTTGGATCGGTGGTTTCTTGTATTTCCACAATGGTCACCACGGTGGGTTCCGGTCCCTCTTCGGTCGAGTACGTTCCCAACGGCCAAGGAGTGGCGGCCGAAGCATTTGTAGTTTCATTATCCAAGGCATTGATACCACTGTAGGTCCATTCACCGGGATTGAAAGCTGTGGTGGGTCCGGTGCCATCTATGCGGTAGGCCCAACCATCCATATATTCCCAAACTTCTCCGGTGCCATCGACATCGATGTCACCAAAAACGTCAACCGCGACGCCATTCATAAAGATTTCAACGGCATCATCGCCATTGATGGCGGCGGCATCGGTCACGTAATCGGGGTCAAACCCGAAGAAGTCGTTGAACTCGACGCTGGTCGTGGCGATGTAAAGGTATTGACCGGTCACAACTGCATCGGCCGGAAAAGTGAATTCTTCTCCATCGCTGCCTCCGCCATTGTTGGCTGATCCGAATCCATATATGCTCAAATCGGCAATGTCATTGACCACATAAATCTCGACTGCTTTGGGTGTGCCGCCGGGAAGGGGGCCATCGAGTACCCCCGTCACTATGAGGTTACTTTGTGCGAAACCCGTTGAAGACAAGATCATTGCCAACACGGCTGATAGACAGAGGTATAGGTTTTTCATGCTCTATATTTTTGGGATTTTTAACGATTCAAAGTTAAAAATCCAATGGGGTTTCGAGCTAGAAATCGTTGGAAATTTTCAACTTATTTGTGTTTCAGGCCTTTCAAACCTCACCATCTTCTTTCTGCGACGTCAATAACGCAGCATGAACAGATGTTGGCGGCAAGAGAACAATCCCCTTCGGTCGGGAATTCATACCCACCGGCCCGAATCTCCTCAAGCGTGGCTTGGCTTTTTGGTTCGGTTGGTTCTCTCGTAATCGACACTCGCAAGACGCGAGCGGCAGGCGAGCCCATCTATTTTAAAACCCGGGTTTTTGATCGAGACACTTAGCCGAATTGACCGAAAGCGATCAGCGGTTGTTGAAATCCGTCATGGTTTGGGAACCCCCTGCCATAACGAATGACCGGATCGTTTCGACGGCGACGTCGATTCGTTCTTGTAGGCCATCTCTTTGGTCGTCGTCCCATTCACCCAGAACGTAGTCGACTTGTCGGCCACGGGAGAATTCATTTCCCACACCGATTCGCAACCGGGCGAAGTTTGTACTTCCCAATACCTCGATAATGCTTTTGAGCCCGTTGTGACCCCCGTCGCTGCCCTTGAGTCTAAGGCGTTGTTTGCCGAAAGGCAGGGCGAGGTCATCGGTGATGACCAGCAAGCGCTCGATGGGCACCTTTTCTTTTTGCAACCAATAGTTGACGGCCTTCCCACTGAGGTTCATAAAGGTGGAGGGCTTGAGCACAACGAGTTGCCGTCCCCGCACTTTCACGGTGGCTACATCGCCATAGCGATCGGTAGTTAACAAAGCGTCGGATACCCTCGCGAGGGCATCCGTCACTTTGAAACCTATATTGTGTCGGGTTTCCACGTATTGCGGTCCGACATTCCCCAAACCGACGATCAGATACTTCACGATCGGTACAGCGATTTTTATTCTTTGGATTCAGATTCTTTGTCAGCGCCCTCTTTGCCTCCTTCTTCTCCTTCTTCGCCTTCTTCTCCTTCTTCGCCTTCTTCGTCCTCTTCAATCTCCTCTTCCACTGCGGCGCGTGCAGTTTTGACCATCACCACGATGGAGTTGGGGTCGTGCAGCAAAGTCACATTCGGCAAGTCGATGTCTGAAATGCGGAAGTCCATACCGATTTTGAGCGGTGTAATGTCCATCTCGATATTGTCCGGAAAGTCCTTCGGCAACCCACGAACGGTGACGCGTCGGAAGTTGTATAGGAGTCGTCCACCATTTCTTACCCCTATGGAGTTGCCGACAAGGCTTATGGGAATATTCAATGTCACCTCTTTTCCCTCGATGATTTCGAGAAAATCCGCGTGTATGATGCGGTCGGTCACCGGATGGAATTGCAGATCTTTCAGAATGGCCTCATGCTTTTCACCATCTATTGTTATTTCAAAAGTGAACACATCAGGGGTGTAAACATATTTCCCGAGTGCTACGAGGTCCAAGGAAAAGTGGTATTGCTTTTCCCCACCATAAAGTACGCATGGCACGAGGTTGCCTACACGCAAATCACGAGCATCTTTTTTCCCTACGCTCTCACGCGAAGAGCCGCTCAACGATACTGTTTGCATTTTACTGTTTTTAGGTTTGTGTTTATGAAACGATGAAATACTTGCTTATTGACTGGTAATTGATGGCGCTGTGAATGATGTCGGCGAACAAGTCGGCGACGGTCAGCACCTTTATTTTTGGACTTTGGCGTTTTAAGGGTATCGTGTCGGTCACGATGAGTTCCAAGATTTCCGATTTTTCGAGTCTATCGTACGCCGGTCCCGATAGCACGGCGTGGGTACACAGCGCTCGAACGCTTTTGGCTCCGCGATCCATCATCATATCGGCCGCCGTAGTGAGCGTTCCCGCCGTGTCGATGATGTCGTCGACCAAAATGACGTCTTTCCCCTCCACATCACCTATCACGGTCATGTTGTCCACTACATTGGCCACTTTCCGCTGTTTGTAGCAGATAGCCATGTCGACGTTGAGGTACTTGGCGTATGCGTTGGCCCGCTTGGTTCCTCCCGTGTCGGGCGCCGCCATTATGACGTTGGTCATATCGAGGGACTCGACGTAAGGCAGAAATATCGATGAGGCGAACAGGTGATCCACCGGAATATCGAAAAAGCCTTGGATTTGGTCAGCGTGCAAGTCCATGGTCATCAGGCGATCCACACCCGCAGCGGTCAATAAGTTGGCCACGAGTTTGGCACCGATGGCTACCCGCGGTTTGTCTTTGCGATCTTGGCGAGCGAAACCGAAGTACGGCATCACGGCTATGATTTTGTTGGCCGAGGCCCGCTTTGCCGCATCCACCATCAACAGAAGCTCCAGCAGATTGTCGGCCGGCGGCATCGTCGATTGTATGATGAAAACGTCGTTGCCCCGAATGCTTTCCTCGTATGAAATTTGAAATTCGCCGTCGCTGAACTTGCTGATCGTACTGTTGCCGACCTCTTGCCCATACGCGCGTGCGATGTTCTTTCCAAGTTCTTGGGAGGCGCTTCCGGGGAAGATTTTAACAGTATTGCTCATGGCCCAACGGCTTAAAAGATGTGTCCCAATAATCCAATATGTCCGTTAAACTCGCCTTTGATCTCGGAAGATAATCCGTGCGAAGACACATACCAACAGACATTAAAAAGGGGTGCAAAGCTAAGTAATTCGTCGTGGGTTACCAAGCGGTTTTTCCGGAATGCGACAGGTGTTTTGAACCACACGAAAAAAACGTACAAAGCTTGTGATGGATTAGGTTTTTGGGGCGAGCCCCGGCGGATTGTGTTTCTTGTCATAAAGTTGCAACAATCGGTCGTTTTCACTCACCTCGAAAATCTAACCCGAAAATCGCCGGGTCGGTCTATCGTCTTTATCTCTCTTTTACCACGGGGCGGACCGCAAGGTCGGGGGACGAGCTTCCCGGGCCTGCCCTGAGCTCTTGACGAAGGGTCGCTGTCCCCCGCCCACGTTCCGCAGCCCGTGGAAAAAAGAGAGGATACCGACGTCCGCCCTCTCGCAGATCAAAGCCGCCTTGCCAAAAAACTGTGACATGTCATTTAATTTAATTCTGTGGCAATCATGATTACAGACGAATTCCAAGGCCGGTTTCAATCCGGCATCGCGTCCGGGGCACTTGCGAAAAAGAATTTGCGGGTGAAGGATGAAAGCGTAATTTTGCGCCGTCAATCATGCCCGGGTGGCGGAATAGGTAGACGCGCTGGATTCAAAATCCAGTTCCGGCAACGGAGTGCGGGTTCGATTCCCGCCCCGGGTACCCAATTCAACAAAAGAGATTTGATATCAAAAGTCGAGATCGGTGGTCTCGACTTTTTTTATGGCGTGAGAGCATTCGTGTTGTTGGATATCATTCCGGGATCTGTATTGCGAATTCTAATGTGACCGAGGAAAGTCGCGAAAACCAAGTACCACTTGATTGAGTGAGGGACGCGAGCGGCATCTTTTCTCTTCGCGCGGTTTTGGGTGCGCCGCGAGGGCAGGGCGATCTTATGAGCCCCTGCCTCCGCGCTGTGCGCCCTACCGCGCGAGAGAAAAATACAGCGGGCGGCCCGGCACCGGGGATCGACACGTAATGGATTTCCTTATCGAAAAGGAATGGATGGTATGGCGAATGGCGTATAAAATGTCATGTCCCGGTGACACTCCCAAAAGACAAAAACAAAATTGCTTTAAGCCATGTATAAGAACTCTTATTAAGAGCCGCGATGAACCGATGCTCAACGAAGGAACTTGGCAGTTCTCGTTTTTCTCCGGTTCTTTGCGATTATTAACTCTACTCTTCTACAAACGAATGTTTTTATGTTCGTTTTATTGGTAATTTTAAGGAATAGTATCCAAGCGGCGGGGAAAACGGATTCATGGGAACGGAACGCAAATTGACATACGATGACAAGGAGAAGCAGCGGCGGTACGATGTCGCATATCTTCGAATGGCCATGGAATGGGCGCGTTTATCGTTCTGCAAACGAATGCAAGTTGGAGCATTGATCGTCAAGGATGGCATCATCATCTCGGACGGGTATAACGGTGCGCCGACCGGTTTTGACAACCGGTGTGAAGATGAAGACAACCATACGCACTGGTACATATTGCACGCCGAAGCCAATGCCATAACCAAGGTGGCCCGTTCGACCAACACTGCGCAGAGAAGTACGTTGTACCTGACGCTTTCGCCTTGCAAGGAATGCAGCAAGTTGATTTTGCAGTCCGGCATAAAGCGTGTGGTATATACCCGTGAATACCGCGACTCGGAAGGGCCTGTAATGCTTGAGAAAGCCGGCATAGAAGTGGAGCGCATTGAATTGGACGAAGGGAATTGACCCTCGGCCGTCGAATAGAGAAGAAGACACATGAACGGAAATCAAAAAAAGCTCATAATCTACTACCCCCTGATGCTGGCGGCGATGCTGGTATTGGGTATTTATCTCGGTTCATATTTTTCCACATCACCATCGGGGGTGCCGCTCTTGCCATTGCGCTCCTCGGCATCGAGCTCGGAAAAAATCAGTCGAATCATCGATTATATTGACAGGGAATATGTAGACACCATTGCCAAGCAAGAGCTGATAGACAAGGCTATAGCGGCTATCCTGGCAGACTTGGACCCGCACTCATATTACATCAGCGCCGAAGACATGGCGTCTTACACCGAACCTTTGGAGGGGAATTTTGAAGGCATCGGAGTGGAGTTTTTGATCCAAGACGACACCATTCGCGTAGTGGCGGCGCTTGAAGGGGGGCCGAGTGAAGCTTTGGGCATTCGTGCCGGCGACAAGATCATAGAAGTGGATGGCGAATTGATGGCCGGCGTCGGGGTGAAAAACGAAGATGTGGTGCGGACATTAAAAGGCCCCGGAGGTACGGTGGTCTTGGTGGATGTTCTGCGCAATGGGCGGACCATTCCCTATGAGATCACTCGGGGCACCATACCCATCAATAGCGTAGCCACCTCTCAAATGCTCGATAACAAAGTGGGCTATATCAAGATTTCGCGTTTTGCGCGTACCACATATGACGAATTCAAGGAACGCGTATCGCGGCTTGCCGACGACGGTATGAAGGAGCTCATAGTGGACTTGCGCGGCAACGGTGGCGGATACTTGACGGCGGCGGTGCAAGTGGCGGAAGAATTTTTGGAGAAAGGGCAATTGATCGTCTACACCCAGGGGAAGTCGAGTCCCAAACGAAATTACTTTGCCTCGAAAAAAGGGGCTTTTACTGATTATCCATTGGCCATATTGATCGACCAAGGCTCTGCCTCGGCTTCGGAAATACTCGCCGGCGCCATTCAAGACAATGACCGTGGAGTAATCGTCGGTCGGCGATCTTTTGGCAAGGGTCTGGTACAAGAACACCTCGGGCTACCCGATCATTCGGCCTTGAGGCTCACCGTTGCGCGATATTATACCCCGACAGGACGCAGCATACAGCGTCCTTACGGCGCCGATATCGATTATGCACACGATTACCAATACCGATATGACCACGGTGAGCTGATGTCGGCGGATAGCATTCACTTTCCGGATTCACTGAAATATACAACTCCGGGCGGACGAGTCTTGTATGGAGGTGGAGGCATTATGCCCGATATATTCGTTGGTTTGGATACCAGCGGCGCATCCGAATATTTGGGCCTGCTGAGTTATAAAGGCATTATCAATCAATTCGGTTTCGAATATGCCGACCGCCATCGAACGGAACTCGAATACTTCCGCAACTGGAAGGATTTCCGCGAAGGCTTCAAAGTGGAGGGGCCGGTGCTCGACTCGCTGGTCGCCTATGCGGAGACGCATGGGGTGGTGCCGGACAAAAAGGGTCTGGCCGCATCTTCAGAGGTGATCAAAACTCGATTGAGGGCCTATATCGCGCGAAACATTTGGGGCAACGATGGCTTTTACGCCATTTTAGGGCAGGACGACAATGTTCTCGCCCGCGCTACGGAAGCTTTGAATGGGGATAAGATGACGGGAGAAAAGCAATTGACGCAGAATGGTGACCGGCCATAAATCAAGGAGCACTTCCATATTCAAAGGTTAGGAGTGTCTTCAGTCGTTTTTGTGGATGACGGCGAGGGTTTGTCCCCATGGTTATGATCGGGCTATCCGGCGGAGAAATTCCAAAAGCAAAGCCCGGTGTAGCCGTTGGAAGACAAGAATCGGATTTTGCTTGAAGACCATTTAATGAAAAACTCCCTGCCGGTGTTGACGCGTACGCCTGAATAAAAATATTTTTAATAAAACTTGCAATCCTCCATGTGTTCTCCGTAACTTGTAGGCTGATGTAGAGCTCTCATCCCGACGGAGCTATGGTTTGATTATCCCGAGCCCGACAACGAGTCCGTTAACGGATGAATGTCTTTAACTTTTGTCGATGAGCGTGACACAAAAGAACTAACCAAAAACCATATTCCCTTGAAATCAACCGAAACTCGCTTCTCGAGAGTGCTCCTAAAAATTTTTGTGGCACTTGTTCCACTTCTTTTTTCTTTTGCGGCCGTGGCACAAATTCCCAATTATAGCTTCATAGGCCAAACTGTAAATAAGCGTTCCGCCGCAACGGGTGAAATTCTTTCTTCGGGCCACCTTCTCGAAGACAGCTTAATTGGACAAGATGAAGTCATAAAGGTTACCATGCGATACGCCTCTGACGCAGTGGCATATACACGGCAAGGAGTTCTACACTCCGTAGAGCGTTTGATGGATTTCTATTACCCGTCGCCGGACATCATACTCGAATACGGCGGCGGCTTGGAAATTACGGACCTTCCCTTGATGGTGGTTTTGCACGCCGGCCAAGGAACCAAGGACAAGGCTGAAGATTACGCCCGCTATTGGGCCAGCATGGGTTTTACCGTGATTGCGCCTACGGTTCGATCGGATAGATTGGGCATCAACTATTGTGCTGCCTACCCAAAAACGATTTACCTCAGTGTTCAAGATATTCGCGGTGCAATTCGAATGTATTCAAAGCTTTACGATTACAGTAAAATGAAACTCTGTGATCTTAGACAGCTCGTTTCTACCCATCAGCAAAGAGTATTGTTGAATCACTTTCGTAAATCACGATCGGACGGGATGTCGATCTTCATGGTGGGCAAAAGCTATGGTGGCTCTATGGCTTTTCATACCGCTACCCGTGTACTCCAAGAAAGTTATGAAGAATATATTTGGTCAGACACCCCTTATATCGTGCAGGGAATCGATGGTCCGGTCGATTTGGGCAACAGTGGTTTATTAGATGATGTGGGCTTGAGTTTCGCCAAAAATTATCCCTTTCCCATCGATCGACTAAAAGGTATTGTATGCAGAACCGCCGGTGTATTCTACGATATCGCAACCATCGACTATACCAACGGAGCCAACCCGGTCCCCGGAAGTTTTATCCACAACACTTGTGATGCATTGGTACCTTATACATCTCGTACGTTCATACACAATGAAGGCTTATGCGACGCGGACATAACTCGCCCGGATGGCTCCGTAGACACCAGCTTGACATTATTCGGATCTTCACCAATCACTGAGAACATGGCCGCCGCAGGTGTTTACAGTGAGCTTATCACCTTTTGCGGAGGTGGACACGACAGCAACAAATGCAACCATGATATTATCGAAGGCCATGCTTCACTGTTTGTTCGTCGGATTTTATCTCATGATTATGTTCCCGGTGACCGCGTCGAGCAAGTGTATCGCTATGACTTCCAAAACTATTCGAATCAGTGTTGCGAGATCGGGGATGAGTATGAATTTATGCTGAAATGTAGTTGTGATGAAACCAATCCATACAACGTGATCGATCTACCTTATTTATCTCCTGATAAGTGTAGTTTAAGCACGTCATGCGATCTGATCTCGCTATGTGATTTGGAGCCAATTGGATTGATGGGCAATCACAATGGACTTTTGAAAACAGAGGACGTTTTTACAATGGAATTAATCAATATTGCGGATGAATCCTTTTTCAAGGTAATGTCCCCGCACAAAACTCTGAACGAGCTTCTCATCGTTGATACAACCGGACGAGTACTTCATAAGACGTCGGTCGATTTAGAATACGGCATCAACATATTTCCGGTTCCGGCAGAATTGCCAACAGGCCAAATATTAATTGCCCGTTTGGGATCGGTTAAGACCGTGAAGTTTCTGTTGGCACCATAAGACAAAAATTCAGAGGGTGAGTTTCCTAAAACTCACCCTCTACCTTTCTATAAAATCGGTTCGGGAAACACCCACCTCGGTGAGTCGGGTCGTATCTGAAGATCTCAAAGAATCGCACGAAGCTTGTTGTAGACTATATACCTATTGCAACGAACCGTTGAACCCGGCTCTAATGCGATACGATAGTTTAACGAACCACAAACCAATTATTGAGCAGGTTTTCCTTGTTGTACGCCATCTCCTCACCTGTTTGGTGGTCGATGATGTTCTTTCCGGCACCTTTGGCGATCCCGTGTCCGGCTGCAGTATCCCATTCCATGGTCGGTGCGAATCGTGGATAGATGTCTGCAATACCTTGGGCGACCAAGCAAATTTTTAATGAACTTCCCATGGATACCACTTCGATTTCTCCATGCTCGGCACGCAGTTCATCGAAGAAAGCCTCCGTCTCCGGCGACATGTGTGAACGACTGCCAACAGCCGTATATCCATTCGACCCCTTTTTGATGGGTAGTTTCTCGCCACGCGACTTCAATTCATCGATATCGAAGGTGTCCCCCTCAAAGTCTTCAACGAGATAAGCCCCCAAACCAGCTCCAC
>CAJDXB010000018.1_pt2 | contig 18609 bp, 19 predicted proteins | sample 7391691 | NCBI WGS metagenome assembly CAJDXB01 (sample SAMEA7055747, study PRJEB34461) | soil metagenome | biome: terrestrial ecosystem; feature: Peninsula; material: soil | place: Antarctica | collected 2016 | reverse complement strand
CAAGGAAGCCAAATCGGGATCTTCTTGGCAGCCCGTGGGGCCCGTCCAATGGGAGAGCCAAGGTTGGAACCCGGGATTGGGACGTATCAATGCAATTAACGTCGACCCCAACGACGCCGGCAAAATATACGCATCCACCCCTTCCGGTGGTTTATGGGTCTATGACAATGATACTTGGACGAGCTTAACCGATCACCTCCCTTCCATCGGCGCCACCGGTCTCGCGATCGATCACGATGACTCCAATGTGATGTACTTGGCGACAGGCGATGGAGACGGCAGCGACACTTATAGCATCGGCGTTTTGAAAAGCACCGACGGCGGAGAATCTTGGCAAGAGACCGGATTGACCCTCGGTGTGGTGGCCGGTCAACGCTTGAGTCGGATCATTATGAACCCCGACGATTCACAGAATCTTTATGTCGCCGGCTCGCCGGGACTTTTCTCTACAAATGATGGAGGAGATACGTGGACACAACTCCACTCCGGCAACCACCGCGACGTGAGGCTCAAGCCCGGCAACCCCGAGGTGATTTACGCCGCCGGGAGCAATACCTTTCGATACTCCATCAACGGAGGCGAGACTTTCCAGAGTGCCTCGGGATTGCCGAATTCATCTGACGTGAACCGCTATGCCATAGCCGTGACCCCCGCCAACCCGGAATTGGTTTATCTGCTGGCCGGCAAAAGTTCCGATTCGGGATTCCTCGGGTTGTACCGAAGCCAAGACTCCGGCCAAAGCTTTGTGATGATGAGCGACACACCCAATATTTTCACCTATTCGGAAATAGGAGAGGGTGAAGGGGGACAAAGTTGGTACGATATGGCACTGGCCGCTTCTCCCACCAACGAAAATTACATCGTAGTTGGAGGCATTAATGTTTGGGCTTCCCCCGACGGTGGTGCGACGTGGCATATCAAATCCCACTGGGTTTATCCTTCCAACCTCGGATATACCCACGCCGACATCCACTCATTGGACTTTTACGGCAACAAACTTTACTGCGGCAGCGATGGAGGCATCTTTCGCAGCAACAACAACGGCGACGCTTGGACTGATTTAAGTGATGGCCTGCAAATATCGCAGTACTACCGCATCGCGGCATCGACCACCGACCCCGACAAACTGCTGGTCGGTTCGCAAGACAACGGAACCAATCTTTTCGGTGCCGGAGATTCATACATCCACTTGCTGGGTGGCGACGGCAACGCCGCCGCCATCGATTATTCCAACGACAACACCATGTATGCCGCCTACCCCGGTGGAAATTTCCAACGTTCCACAGACGGCGGCAATAATTTTTACGATTTTACCGGGTCCATAGACGAAACCGGAGGCTGGGTCACTCCTTTCGACCTCCATCCCACCCAACCGGAAATCGCCTTTGCAGCGTATGAAAACGTTTGGAAGTACGATCAGGGAACTTGGAACACCATGGGCGAACTGCCCACATCCACCACGTTGATGGCCATGGAAGTTGCCCCGGCAGACCCTTCAGTCGTCTACGCCTCGACGTATTCAAGCCTATACAAAACAAGTGACGGCTCCGATGAGTGGAGCCCCGTATACAACGGACTGCCCAATTTGTACATCACGGACATAGAGACCGACCCCGAAAATGCCGACCGTGTGTGGGTCACTTTTTCCGGATACGACTCCGCCAACAAAGTGTATCAATCCGAAAACGGAGGACAAACGTGGGTCAACATCACCGAAAATCTGCCCAACCTGCCGGTAAACTGTATCTCCTACTTGCAGGGCAGCGACGACGGTCTATACATCGGCACGGATAACGGTGTATTTTACAGAAGCAATGCATCACCCAATTGGATCTCGTACAACGACGGTCTTCCCAACGTTATCGTAAAGCAGGTCTTGTTTCACTACGGATCGCAAAAGGTCATCTTGGCCACCTTTGGCCGCGGAGTGTGGAAAAACGATTTCTTCGATGGAGCCAATCTCAATCCCACCGCCAATTTTTCCGCAGGTAACTGCACAATGGTTGTTTGAAGGCGGCATCCCCTCTACATCCAATGAATTCTCGCCAACGGTGGTCTACAACACTCCGGGCACTTTCGATGTGCGTCTCATCGCCTTGAACAACGAGCTGACCGATACACTGGCCTATTCCGATTACGTTCAGGTCTTGTCGGAAACGGGAGAGTCCGCACCATTCTTGGAAGATTTTGAGCAGCCTCTCGAAACACGGCCCTGGATTGTGTCCATGGCGGGCGATCCCGTCGGCTGGGAACAAACAGACATCGGGTACCTCAGCGATCACTCCATATGGGTCGACAATTATGTCAATCCGGCCGGCAAGTCGGAAATCATCGAAAGCCACACTTTGGATTTATCCGCGCTCGATACGGCCTTTGTCACCATGCGCGTGGCGTACGCCCCCAAGCCCGGCTCGAGTGTCGAGACTTTAAAAGTCTACACCAGTTCAGACTGCGGAAAAACATGGAAATACAAGAAAATTTTCATGTCGTTTTCCCAACTCGCTTCGGCTGCCGCCACCGCGGATCCATTTGTGCCTGAGCCCGGTGATGACTGGAATTTTCTGGTTGTCGACAATATTGATTCCGAAGATCTGACTTCCGGTTTCAGGCTGCGACTCGAGTTCACTTCGGGTGGGGGGAACAACATCTTTATCGACGACATAAATATCGTGGATGAAATCATCGTCGATGTGCCTTCGCGGGCAAATACCAATTACTTTGCCGAAGTGGTTCCAAATCCGGCAAAAGGAAAAGCCGAATTACGCTTTACCCTTCCCACTGCCACTTCCGTCGGTGTGCGTATCGTAAATGCCACCGGACAAACCGTATACACGGATAAAAACCGCCGATATCCATCCGGTGAAAATAGGATGAACCTGAAATTGGAACACTTGAAACCGGGAGTTTACTTCATCGAATTGACGAGCGACCTCGGTCAAGGAGTCCAAAAATTGGTGGTCACGGGTAATTGATCGATCACCTTCCGATCATGTCGGAAGTCACGTCATTCGATGATGGTGAATTCCGTCCTTCGATTTTCGGTGCGCCCTTCGGGGGTTTCGTTGGTGGCGATGGGTTTGGTTTTCCCGTATCCCTTGGAAATCATTCGGTGATTGTCCACGCCTTTGCTTGTGAGATACGCCGAAACGGCTTGCGCACGCTCTTCCGACAATTTCAAGTTGTATGCCTCACTGCCCACATCGTCGGTGTGGCCCGAAATCTCAACGGATATCTGTGGGTTTTCAACCATCAACGTGCGGAGGCGCTCCAATTCGGCTTCTGATTCCGATCTAATCGTCGCTTTGTCATAATCGAAAAAGATGTTGCGCAACACGATGCTCTCCCCAATCTTGATCTTGCTGAGTTCTATCACCTTGTAGTATTCGCGGTACGTGGCGGTGTCGGGTAAGTTAAAGTTCATCGAGTGGAAAAGATACCCTTCGGCATTGACGTTGAGACCGTAATTTTTTCCCGCCGGCAAAGACACCAGGTATTTCCCGGTTTTTTCTTCGGTCTTGAATGTGGCCAAGACTCCGGACGTCGTGTTGTCGATCAAATCGATGGTCGCTTCAACCGGTGCTTTTGTGTTTTCGTCGATTACGAGGCCTTTGAGCAAGACCATTTTACTCGTGCGGATTATCACCGCAGGTTGATACGCGATTTGAGGGCTTTTGTGTTCCGATCCGGCGATCAACCGGTCTTCGACATTGAGTACGGGTTGTTTCTCGGGACCGAGAAAGGTGACTCTGTATATATCCTTTTCACCATACCCTTCTTCTCGTATGGATGAATAATAAGCGGTTCGCCCGTCAGCAGCCATCACGAAAAACACATCGTCATCGGGGGTATTGATCGGGTGTCCGATATTGACCGGGGTGGTCCAAACGCCGGATTTCTGCTCCGTGTAAAATATATCGCTGCCACCCATGGTATTATGGCCTTTGGAGCTGAAGTACAATGTTTTTCCATCGGGGTGAATATAGACGCCATCTTCATCATAGGGCGAGTTGACTTCCGGTCCGAGATTTCGTGCTTCGCCCCATTCCTTTTTTAATTCGTTCCAAGTCGATACGTAAATGTCCTTACCTCCATATCCACCTTTCCTTTCGCTTACGAAGTATAAAAACCGACCATCGAAAGACAATGCTGCCGCCGATTCGTGTGCGTCGGAATTGATATTCTTGCCCAAATCCCGTGGTTTGGTCCATTGGCCGTTTTCCAATTTGGAATAATGGATGTCTCCTCCGCGGGAACTGCCCCGAAAGATGAAGAGCGTCTTGCCATCAGGTGACAAACCGCTTCCGGCATCGTGGCCCGTGCCATTTATCACCTCGCCCATGTTGGCCAAGGGACTCCATTCCCCACCTATATTGCGGCTGAAATACAGATCTTCATAAGGGCGATTATCCGTTTCATCGACCAGGCCGCCCACGCCGCCTTCGCGTCTTGCGGTGAGGATCATCAAACTCTCGTCCGTGGAAATCAATGGGGCATATTCGGGTGCCGCCGAGTTGATTGCCGGCCCGAGATTATCGATCCAAACGCGTTCTTTTGTTTGTGTCAGGATTTTGCCATTTTCGACCTCCGTCAAGAATTTTTCAATGGTCGCAAACTCTTCGGAATCGCCTCCCATGCGTCGCAGCGTGCCGAGTTGTTTCTCATACTCCCGCACAGCCTCGTCCCATCGGCCGTTGAGGTGGTAGCCACGTCCGAGAAGATAATGGATGTTGTAGTCGTCGAAATCGGAATCGAGTTCGTAGGACTTTTCGAGATATTTCAGCGATTCTGCCTTGGTGGCCGAGTAGAGATATGAAACCCCGAGTTTGTAATTGAGCTCGGCATTGCCGGGATTGAAAGCGTGTGCAGCGAGGTAGGGAGGAATGGCCAGATTGAGATAAGCCGTGTTTTGCTCTTCGAAAATGGCGTCGCCGACTTTCAGATTCCTTCGTGCTTCTTTAAATCCGTCTTTGTCGTCGGGGAAATATCGCTTGTCGAAGGGGATGTTTTCTTGCGCCCGGACGGATAAAGCCGTCAGCAGGATTAAGGGGAGGAGCGCTTTTTTCATCATTTGATGTATTTACACACCGCCGCGTGATAGGCGTCGGCATTTTTAATATTCAATTCCGCCGCTTGGTGCCAATCGGAGCAGGCACCGGGAATATCGCGAACCATCTCGCGGGCGATACCTCGATTTAGATAGGCGTATCCATAATTGCGGTCGAGTTCAATGGCTTTGTCGGCGGCGCGGATCGCATCCGCATATTCTTCTTGTTTGATAAGAGCTCCGGCCAAGTTGTTATGGGCGAAAGCATAATTCGGGTCGGCTTTGATGGCTTGTCGAAAGTCTTCTGCCGCTCTCTTGAAATCGTCCTTTAGAAAATGTGTTTGACCGCGATTATTGAGGATCAATGCATCGTGCGGTTCAAGTTTTATGGCTTCATCAAAAGCCGCAATGGCTTCGTCCAGGCGATCGCGACGGCGGAGAACGCTGCCTAAATTGGCCCAAGCCTGTACCATATCGGGGGCGATCAGGGTCGCCTGTCGGTAATCGCTTTCAGCGGCGACGTCGTCTTTCAAAATGGCATATAGCCCTCCACGATCATGGAGAATGGTGGCATCCGAAGGGTGGCGACGGAGATAAGCGGTGTAGTCATCGATGGCTGCTTGGTGATCTCCAAGTTGATAATGTATTTCACCGCGAAAAAGATGCGCCTTATCGGTGAAAGCGTTTCGCCGAATGGCTTCATCGTAAGCCTCCAATGCTTGTTGTTTTCGATCGAGGGCCGCCAAGGCTTGCGCTTTGAAAAACCACGCAACCGTAGCCGTATCGGCCAAGGTCAGATACGATTCATAATCCGACAATGCTTCCACGTAATTTCGGCCGGACATGTACAAACTTGCGCGATTGTATAATGCTTTGGAGAATTCCGGTTCGAGTGCAATCGCCCGGGATAATGCCGATACGGCCGAGTCGGTTTGGTTTTGGGCAGCGTAAGTTACGCCTGCATTGTACGCTTCGAGAGCAGCCACTGATATTCCACCTTCTTGTTGATCACCACTCAAGGTATCGGCTGCGATCTGCACCATCGGCGCTTCGTCTTGACCGTACACGGATGGGCAATATCCCAAGAAGATCAGAATCACGACCGGCGCAAATCGATTGAAGGGGATTTTCATTGATCTCAAAAATTAATTGAAATACCTTGTTTGCGTTCTCTTTACGTCAGATCAACCGGATAGTTATCACCGCCCAACCTCAAAAATCATACTTTTGTGCAAAAATTCATACCATGGCGAGCAAATCCATTTTGACAAAAGATTCACTGGAATTTCTGGAAAATTACATCAACAACGCTTCTCCGACGGGATTTGAATCCGGTGGACAGCAGATGTGGCTGAATTATTTAAAGCCGTACATCAATGACCACTTGGTGGACACCTACGGAAGTGTGGCGGGCATCATCAATCCCGGCAAGGACTATAAAGTGGCCATAGAAGCCCATGCCGACGAGATCAGTTGGTTTGTCCACTACATCACGGACGAGGGATTCATATACGTTCGGCGAAACGGTGGCTCCGACCACATGATTGCACCGAGCAAACGCGTAATCATCCACACGGACAAAGGCCCCGTCCGCGCCGTATTCGGGTGGCCGGCCATACACACGCGCAACACGGCTCCTGACAAAGACGAGGCGCCGAGCTTAAAAAACATTTTTCTCGATTGTGGGTGCACCACAAAAAAGGAAGTGGAAGAACTCGGAGTGCACGTGGGGTGCGTCGCCACTTTTGAAGATGAATTCATGGTGCTCAACGACCGATACTACGTCGGTCGAGCATTGGACAATAGAATGGGTGGATTTATGATCGCCGAAGTGGCTCGCCTGATCAAGAAAAATAAAAATAAACTGCCCTTTACCTTGTACATCATCAACTCGGTACAAGAGGAAATCGGGCTTCGTGGGGCGGAAATGATCAGCCGAACCTTGGAACCCAATGTGGCGATCGTGACGGACGTTTGTCACGATACCCAAACGCCGATGATCAACAAGGTGGAACAAGGAGACCTCCACTCGGGCAAGGGTCCTGTATTGACATACGGTCCCGCAGTGCAAAACAACCTCCTCCGCAAAATCATTTCGGTGGCAGAGAAGAATAAAATCGACTTTCAACGCGCGGCCGCCAGCCGGTCGACGGGCACCGACACCGACGCTTTTGCCTATTCAGGAAAAGGAGTGGCCTCTGCACTGATATCCCTTCCGCTGCGCTATATGCACACCACGGTGGAAATGACCCGAAAAGAAGACGTGGAAAGCGTCATCAAATTGATTTACGAAACGCTTCTCGACATTTCTCCCGGAGAGGATTTCCGGTACTTGAAATAAACGGACATAGAGTCTAAAATTTAATCAAGCCACGGCCACGACATGCGGCCGTGGCTTTTTTGTTGTCACAAAACCTCGGAAGTTGAAGCCGAGGCAACTCCTTTTTAAAACGGATGTCGTCTTGCATGAGGGCGAACGCCGGTATCCTTTTTCGTTGGCCCGAAGTGGTGCCGTAGGCGTTTGAGAGCGGCCTTGTGAGCTCCTCAAACGCCATACGGCAGCAACGGGCCAAGAAAAAGATAAAGGCGGCAGACCGACGCCGGCCCGCCCGCAGGGGCCGGGGACATGCCCTAAATATTGCCTAACAATAAATTCGGATATTCCCTAATCACTTGCGCATGAAGAGGCCCGTTAGGTTTGGAATGTAACGCAACTCTTGGGTTTTGTGGACGGACACTAATTGTTCATCGGCAAAGTACCCAGCCTCATTTGTCGATAAGCTTTGACAAGATAGCGGACGTAGGGTTTTATTTTTTCGGTGGCCTCATGGGTTTCGTCGGTCACTTTCTTTTTGGCGAGCCGCAATGTAAGTACGCCGTACATCGCCATCAATGCGATTTCGATATCGCTGCGTGGCATCTTGTCGGTCTTGGTGCGAAACTCGTCCAATATGGGCCTGGCATCGGCGTGTACCGCTTGGAATGACTTGTCGTTCATCACCGTGAGCAGTGTTTGTTGAAGCAAGGCCAATTCATTGAGTATCTCGTAGGTCTGGCGGTGGTGGCCGCTTACGGTTACCTCGTCGCTTTTCATCTCCCGCGCGAGCTGCCCGAGCCAAGCCAAGGTTTCTTTACGCTCTTTTTCGTCCGACAAGCTCGAGAGAATTTCGTGTTCCAAGCGTTCCAAGTCGAATTTCACTCCGCGCAACAAGTCCTCCATTTGCCACATAAAAAGCAAATACTCAGCGATGTTTTCGTCTTTCTTGGCACGGGCGATTTGCAACATCTTGGATTTATTTTCCGGATTCCGGCCGATTCGCGGCGTCTTTCTTTTCGGCCATCCCCTTGGCGTATCGATCGTTGAGTTGGGTAAGCACGGAGTCTGTGATATCGAATGAGTCTTTGACCCACAGCACATTACCGCCTCTCTGATAGTTGAAGATCATATCGTAGTGGCCATTGGCATTAAACTCTTCGAGAAAATCGTCGATTTTTTCGATGTATTCCTTTTGCAATTCGGTCTCGCGCTTGCGGTAATCCGTAGCGAGTGTTTCTTGGAACTGTCGAATTTCCAAATCGAGATTTTGCAATTCCAATTGAGCTTCCTGCATGTCGGCCTGGCTCATGGTGGTCGACTGCTGCTGCAGTTCACGGTAGCGATTTTCCGCCTTTTGTATCTTGCGGTTTACACGCTCTTCCATGACCTTTTCTTCCGACTCCAGCTCTTTGCGGGCGTCGATCAAAAAGTTATACTTATCGTTGATGGTGTCACCGAAGATGAATGCGATGTTCAAAGGACGAGACTCGATGTTGTCGATCGATTTCTGAGTCTTTGCAGCCGGTTTATCAACACCGCCCGTGTCGGGCGCTTCAGGATTGCAAGAGGCCAATGCAAAAACCGAACAAATCCCGATGAAATACGAAATGGTTTTCATCATGTCGTCTCGCGGTTTGTGGATTCGGCATATCGATTGTGCCAAGCTTCTTGGAAATCGGATCCCATGTCGCCGAAGCGCTTGAGCACTTTGAGTAAAAATGGCGTGGATATAATGGTTTCAATCTCGTTGACGCCGGACACTTGAGATTTTTCGATCTTGTAGACCTGTTCCAAGTGGGCGTCTTCGATCTTTATGATGTACTTCTCATTCCAAGTGAACACCGTAATATTGAACCGGGGATGGGGAATTTTTCTTTCTATGCGCATAACCAAAATTTGGGTTGCGCAAAGATAAAAAACAAGAGGTATGGAGCACCTATTTCCCGCGGTGGGCCGTTTTGCCGCTATCCTTATAAGTATGCTGATGCGCTTTCACGACGATGCGGGCGATCATTTATTTTTAATCGGTAAAATCCAAATAAAGCCAAGCCAAGGGAACCCGGGTTCTCAGCGCAGTATAAACGTCAATACAATGATTGAATACACAGCTCACTTTGGAGCCGGAAAGAAGAAGATTTAGAGGTGTCCTTTAGGCATTCGGGAGAAGATCAACCCATTTTGAGGTATTGGGGCTCCACTGTTTCATCAATTTCATAGGCTTCGAAATTGAAATCTATTTCTTCGATCATCACGGAGTAATCCTGCCCAATTTCGAGCATATCGTCGTCGGATTTTTCGTACATCCAACGCACCGACACCCGGGTGCCATTCTTCTGAAATTCCGCCAATCGGTAGAGGATAAACAGAATTCGTTTGGAAGATGCAATGTTGAAAAAATCGAACCGCAAGCAAAGGTCGATGCGCTTTGCGCCGCGTGTGCTCAAATCTTCGAACCAACTGAGCAATGGTCGATAAAACAATTCGGCATCAATGGGAATGGAACGCCCCGCGATGATGAAAGTCTGCGTTTCGTCGTCCAAGTGAACGAAAGGTGTCGTCTTGGTCGGTCTGCGTATAAGTGTTGCCATTTATATTGTTTTCGGGTCGAATGGTGTGTACTCGAAATCTCAGACTAAAGTTCACACAATTCGCCGAATTGTCAACAGGTATTCTACCAATGATAGATATATCACGACTTAAAGGTTTAGGGCAAAGACTAATTTTGGAGTTATTAACTATTCGTAGTGAATAACACAAAATTCACAAACTCATCAAGTCTTTGAAACGCGCGGATTGCCGCCGGGACACCTCCAGAGACTCGCCGGTTTTCATCTCGATTTGCATGCCACCGTTAAACCACGGCTCGATGTGCACGATTTCCTTGAGGTTGACGATAAACTTCCGATTGATGCGAAAGAAGTCTTTCTCGTCCAGTCTCTTTTCCAAATTGTTCAGACTTTTCAACACCAGCGGTTTAAATCGATCAAAGTAAACGCGGACATAATTTCCCTCCGACTCAAACATACGCACGTCCTTCAAGGTCACAAACCAACATTTTTCACCGTCTTTCAAAAAAATTCGCTCGTTCAGTTCGAGCTTTTGTTCGCCGGTCGATGTGGTGGTAGTCGATTCCTCTTTGATGGATTGATGAATTTGGCGCACGCGATTCAATGCCTGCTCGAGGCGGTCCTCGTCCACCGGCTTGAGCACATAATCGAGCGCATTGACCTCAAAAGCCTTGATGGCATAATCGTCGTACGCGGTCACAAAGATAACTTGGGGCACGTAATCGAGCTCTTCGAGCAAATCGAAACCCGTTTTCTCGGGCATTTGAATGTCCAGAAAAATCAAGTCGGGCCTTTTATCTTCAATTTCCACCAAGGCTTCGTGTGCGTTCGCGCAACTGGCGACCACCTCAATATCCGGATGATGGCCGAGAAGATTCTCGAGTTCCACTCGGGCCAAGCGTTCGTCGTCTACAATGATGGTTTTCATGGGCTGAGGGATGGGGATGATTGAAAATTCGGTTTGCGAACGCCGGGCAACACTACTTTACAAATTACGATATCACCTTCGGGGTAGAGGTCGATATGGGCATTATCGCCATAAAGCAGTTTTAACCGACGTTCAGAATTATGAAGGCCGATGCCTTCGTCGACCTGTTTGGGCCCGTCCTTGAGGAGAGTGCCGGTATTGGTCACCGTCAAACATACGCCTTCGTCATCGCACGGCTCGGCAAAAATTCGAACTTCGCCGCCTTCCACCAAATTACTGATACCATGTTTGATGGCGTTTTCGACCAAAGTCTGAACCAGAAGTGGCGGGATGCGCACCTTCAAAAGTTCCGCGGGAATGTCAATTTCGTACCGCAATCGCTCTTCGTAACGGATTTTCTCCAGTTCGAGGTAGTCCCTGACGATTTGGATTTCTTCTTCCAAGGCCAAAAACTCCTTCTTGACCGAGGTCAGGCTGTTGCGCAAAATATTTGACAATCGGGTAATGCTCTTTTTGGCCCGGCTCGGATTCTCGCTTATCAATGCGCGAATGCCATTGAGGGCATTGAACATGAAATGGGGATTCATCTGAGCACGTAACGCGTTGAGCTCAGCCTCATTAACGGAAGCGGTAAGCCTCAAATTCTTGATTTCCTCTCTTTCGTAGTTTTTCAAGAAGATGGCGGCAAAATACAGGATGTTCCAAAATGTGAAAATCGTGATAAAAGGAATGACGAGCTCAACAAGCAAGGAATATGGCCATATGAGGATGGGCCGTACATCACGGAAAAACACGTCCGAAACCAAGGAATAAACCACCGCTGCAACCAAACCGGTAATGATCGACAACAAAATGAGCCTGGGCACGAGTCGATAAATCTTCAGATTGAGCATGCCTGTCCGTACGATGAACCACCGCATGGAATGGGAAAGCCCGATGCCGAGGGCAAAATTGACAATCAGCACTTTAAAGATACCTATGTCGACATGACCGTTGACGAGATTTTGAAAAAGAATGAGCATGATGAAGCCAAACCAGCCCACCACCTGAGACATCCAGTAAACTGCTTTTTCATCGGTCATGAAAAACGAAGATATGCGGAAAATGCAAAAAGACCCCGAAAAAGAGTAATTTCGACATTCGACGATCGTTCTTATTTCCTCTTCCGTTACCCGAACTTACTTGAACTTCCTGGCGCATCAGTATTTATCTTTTGACGTTCCGACGATTATGGTCGGCAATTTCCTAGCGGATACCGTCGATGGGAAAGCACATGCCGATGACCGCACCGGTGTTCGTCTTGGAATCGATATCCATCGTTTTATCGACACCTTTACAGATGGCCACGCCAGGGTACTCCAATCGAGAAAACTGCTCTACCCCTACTTTTCCAAATATGCCGGCGTGGTTCAGGACATCTTCTACGACCATTTTCTCGCTTCGGAATGGGAGCGGTATTCCGATGAAGGCCTCACCGATTTCGCCGCTCGCGTCTACAGCATCCTCGGTCAGTACTCTCAGTGGTACAACGAAAGGGCGCGTCGCACTTATCTATACATGAGCACGCACCACTGGCTGGAAAGCTATGCCACCGAAGCGGGAATAGATCGCGCATTGATCGGCATGTCCCATCGGGCGAAATTCGACTCCAACATGGAAAACTCCATGCCGGCACTCCACGAAAACCGAGAGGCGTTGCGCAACCACTTCTTGGAATTCTTTCCCCTGTTGATTGCAGCGGTGGAAGAAACCTATAGTGACGAAGCCAAAAAGTTGGCATAAAATATTCGGTTTATACCTGCGATATGCCGGAAATCCTATGCGTTCTTCGCTCATTTCATCACGGGTATTTGCAATCTGTCCATGCACTCAAGTGTTCAATGCAAAAAACTTAAGATCAAGGTTTATCGATCGGGCAATTTGACCCTATTTCACACGCCAAACACCTGAAAGTCTTCGGTGCCGGTAACCAAGTTCTCCGGCATTGCGTAGAAATCCCTTGCCTCGGGTGTCACACATCCGGGCATGCTATGCCCAAACAGAAAAACCATACGTTGCAATCGATTTGGTGGATTACCGCCATCGTTGCCCTAACTGCCTGTCGCCAGGATATACCCGTGCAGGAAAGACCCGTGGTCGCTCAACCCGCCACTCCCGTTATTGAACCCGTGCCCATCGATTTGGCCGACATCGAAAAACGCGGCAAGATCACTGCACTCACCCTCAACAACTCCACTTCCTATTTCGTCTATCGCGGACAGGCCATGGGTTATGAATATGAGCTTTTGACGCGGTTTGCTCGTAGTCTGGGAGTCGAACTTGAAATCAAAGTCGTAACCGACCCGCGAACCATGTTCGATATGCTCAACAATGGAGAGGGCGACATCATCGCGTGCAATTTGGCCATCACCAGCGAACGGCGCCAACTCGCGGAGTTCAGTGCACCTTACAATCTCACCAGGCAAGTTTTGGTGCAGAAACTACCCGACGGACACGAATCCATGACCACAGTCGAGCTCAACAAGCACCTGGTCATGGGCCCATTGGGGCTCGCGGGAAAGAAAATCCACGTTAGCAACGCCTCTCCGTACCTCAAGCGATTAAAAAACCTGCAAGAAGAGACCGGCAGCAGTTTCGAGGTGATTACCGTGCCTCAGTATATCGGTACCGAGAAGCTCATCAAGAAAGTGGCCGACGGTGAAATCGAATTCACCGTGGCCGACGACAATATCGCACGCATCAACGCCACCTATTACGACAATCTCGACGTATCCGTCCAGTTGAGCTTTCCTCAACAAATCGCTTGGGCGGTGCGAAAAAACGGTCCCAAGCTTCTGAAATCCATCAACGATTGGTTCGATGCCAACCGCAATACCTCTCAATACGCGTACATCTACAACAAGTATTTCAAGGCGCCCAAAGACCGATGGTCACAACTTTACGGCGAATTCTCATCCATCCACGGTGGCCGCATCAGCCCTTATGACGATCTTTTGAAAGAATACGCCGGCGTCATCGATTGGGACTGGCGTCTATTGGCGGCACAGATGTACCAAGAGAGCAAGTTTAAGGTCGATGCTCGTTCTTGGGCCGGCGCCTTCGGTCTCATGCAGTTCATGCCGGCCACCGCCGAGCAATACGGCATCGATACCTCCTCCTCGCCGGAAGCCCACATCCGCGCTGCCATATTGTACCTCAGGTGGCTCGACGATTACTGGCAAAAAAGAATTTTTGATCCGGAGGAGCGCATACGTTTCGTTCTCGCATCATACAACGCCGGTTTGGGCCACGTGATCGACGCTTCCAATATAGCAGCCGCCTTGGGTTACGACCCATTCCAATGGGAAAACAATGTCGCCGAGTGCCTGCTGTTGAAGTCAAAACGCGAATACTACACCATGCAAGAGGTGAAACACGGGTACTGCCGCGGCAACGAACCCTACCAATACGTCAAAAAAATCCTCCTTCAATACGACCATTATAGAGGCGTCATCCACGAAGACACTTGATCAATTCGTTTATTCCCAAAGCATTCAGTTCTTTTCGGAATTTTATTTTTTGGGCGTGCCCCGGCAAAGTGTCCCTATCTTCTCAACCTCTTTTATCTTCTCAACCTTACCCACCTTCTCATTTTTCCTCCTGCCGGGTCGGTCTACAGGCTTTATCCGCGAGCAGTCTCGATAAGGATCCGTAGGGACGTCGAGGAGCTTCTAAGGTCGCTCTCACCGTCCCACGTTCCCTAATCGAGATCGATCGCGGGATACCGCCTTCCGCCCTCACGCAAAACACAATACACTATGACTTGGTGATCATCCATAAAGTCCAATTTGGGCTTTTCCAACCATATATTGATTAACGCCAATCGCGAGACGCGAGCTGCCGCTTCGTGTTCGGACTTTCCTGTTATGGGTAATTTATGAAGAGATGAATGTCAATCACTTACCGAGCAATAAATCGACCAGATCCTCAAACGATTCGGTTTTGGAGAAATGTTTACCCGAATGACGGGTGACCATCACTTTGAGGTATTCCACTCTGTTGTTCAGGGCAACGGTCTCGAGGGTGATGTTACCAAAGATCGGATCGCTTTTTACGGTTCGCCCCTTGGTGTGATCGGGCTTTAGAAAGTGCCGATCTACCATCTCAACTCCCGATTCGACTTCGCGATGCCGGCGATCCGACATATACAATCGATAACCGTGCTCGAGTGCCACATCACGAAAGTAATCGATGAGAAATGAGAACTCCTCTTCGCGAAATCCCACACCCCGATCGGCGTAAAATCCTTCAGCCTGAGGAGTCTGATATATCCGAAAGCCCAAATGCGATGAAGACCCTTCGCGGGTGAGGTCGTACATGCGGCGCAACACGCCGCGCAGCCGACTCGGATCCGCCGATTCGCACCAGAGCTGATATTGTTCAACATAATGATCGCTGCGCACCAAGCGCTCGCTCACCGGAAGTTGGGGGTCATTCTCCTCTTCGTCGGAACCAAAGAGACGGGAAAGAATATTCTGAACAAAATCAAAGGCCATGTCAATTCGTAGCTTTGGTGCTATGGAGCACCGTATCAAAACACAAAAGACGGCAAGATATTTCACTTACGGCCAAAACGTCGACACCGCCGAGACGATATGGTTCGTTTTGCACGGATATGGACAGCTCGCCAAGTATTTCATCCGGCGGTTCGAACCACTCGACCCGATGAAAAACTTCGTCATTGCACCCGAGGGAATGCACCGATTTTACCTCGAGGGTTTTTCCGGTCGCGTCGGAGCTTCGTGGATGACCAAGGAGGCGCGACTCGACGACATCGAGGATTACATTGGATACCTCTCCGACGTGTATGACCAAGTTTTGGGCAACCACCCCCATTCTCGAATCGTCGGATTGGGATTCTCTCAAGGGGTGGCTACCTTGGTGAGATGGATGGCCATGAGTGACCGACATTTCGACGCGGCGGTATTCTGGGCGGGATCCTTTCCACCCGACCTCGACCCCATCCTCGCAAAACAAGCATTTGCCGATCTGAACGTCTTCGCTGCCACGGGCGATGAGGACCCTTTTATAAATGAAGAAGGTCTGCAGCGCACAAAAGCCCATCTCGACGCACTCGAAGTGAAAGCCAAGCTGATAAATTATCATGGAGGGCATACCATACCGGCCGAGCCCCTGCTTTCACTCGCCTCGGAAATCGAGAAACTCTAGTTGTCTTCTATGCTTTCACACGCACACGCTCGCGTCCCGGGAAGCGTGTCTCGTCAGATGTGTTTTGCCTACCTGGTTTGGTTGATCTTTTTGTCACAAGGATTCGCAGGAAGCAAAATGACCGCTCTTGGACTTTGCATTTTGGATATCGGACTACATCAAAGAAAATAATTTCTACTTTTTTACTTTTCAAATATCTATTATAGAGAGTATTATATTCGTCGCCTTAACTTATGAACTAAATAATTAGTTTGTTAACTAAGTTTTTAGTTACATTTGTATTGTGAAGGAATTAACAAAAGCGGAAGAGCAGGTAATGCGACTTCTCTGGGAGAAGGAACGCGCCTTTGTTCGCGAACTGGTCGAAGCATTTGACGAACCTCGCCCGGCATACAATACCGTGTCTACCATTGTGCGCATTCTCGAATCCAAGGGCTTTGTCGGGCACGAAGTGTTCGGAAACAGCCACCGCTATTATCCGAAAGTTACCAAAGAAGCCTACCGAAAATTTAGCGCCGGGCGAATGATGAGCGGATATTTCGACGGTTCTCCCCGCAAGTTCTTGTCTTTCTTTTTACGCGAAGAGAACTTCGATATGGAGGAACTGGACGAGATGCTGGCGTTGATAGAAAAAGCCAAATCCAAAAAAACCGGAAATCATGAATGATTTTTTGCACTACCTACTGGAGGTCAATGTTCTCTTGATCCTGTTTTCGGTTACGTATGCTCTATTTTTTCGGCATACACCCCACCATCTGGCCAATCGCACGGTACTCAATGGATCCGTTCTGTTGGCTTTGTTATTGCCGCTTCTCGAGTGGTCGGCTCCGCAAGCAATGCCAATCACCGTATGGCTTGACCCGTTCATTATCGGTCAAAACAATCCGACCGCTGCGGTGACGGCGACACAATCGTTTCCGATTGTATGGTACGTCTATCTCGCCGGAATATTCGTCACCACCATCATAACACTACGCGGCCTTCCGGCCTTGGTGCAATTGATGAAGAAACGTTACCATCGAGAAGACTCACCTTACTTTGAGGTCGCGGAACCCGGTTTGGCACCCGGTAGTTTCATGCGCACCCTGTTTCTCGATTCCAACCTCACCCCTGCCGAAAAACAGGCCATCACCGCCCACGAATTGGTTCACATTCGTGAATACCACACCCTCGATCACTTGTTGTTCCGCTTATTGGCTATTGCTTGCTGGTTCAATCCCGCGGTGTACCTGATGCAAAGATTGCTGATGGAAAACCACGAGTTCCGCGCCGATTTTCAAGCCGGCCAAAGTCTCGAAGACGGTACAATCTATCCTGAAATCCTGATATCGCGGACGCTCGGCGTGTCGCGATTTCCCACCCTCTCATTTTCCAATAAAAATCTTTTAAAACAAAGAGTCATGATGATCACAGACCCAATACGACGCAAGAGTAAAGCTTGGCGATACGCAATCCTCCCATTCCTTCTCGTTCCGGCAATGCTCATACATTCCTGTTCCAAAGATCCGACCAAGTCATCTGCCCAAGATCAACCGACCCAAATGTTGGAGGAACACGCAGCCGGCCAAGAAAATCCAAACCCTTCATCCGTCGACCAAACGAACCTCTCTACTCCTTCTGTACCACTCCAAAATGAAGATGGCATATACACGATCGTCGAGGAAATGCCGGCCTATCCCGGCGGTGAGAAGGCCATGATGAATTACCTCGTCGAAAACATCCATTACCCGGAAGGTGCAAAAACGGAAGAGCCCGGTACGGTTTTCCTCTCTTTTGTCATCGACGAGGAGGGCAATGTGATCCAACTCGAAGTACGCACAAGCCCCGACCCTGCTCTATCGGCCGCAGCCATGGAAGCCGTCGGAGCCATGCCCCAATGGACTCCGGGAAAACAAGATGGAAAACCGGTGAAAGTGCAGTACATACTGCCGATTCGGTTTTCAATGAAGGAATGACCTGGGTGAAACTGCGATAACGGAAACTAGAAACTTAGGGAATACGGATTGGCTACCCTTGATCTCACTCTTCCATGGTCAAGCCCATCTTGCGAAGCAGAAAAGCGGCATTCATATTCTCGCATACCCCTTCGCGCAACTTGTAATCGAAATGCAGGTCATCGCCTCGAAACTCGACCTCAAACGAACGGTTGACCACTTGATGTGGATATACTTCTGCGATGTCGCAGAGACTGAGATCGTGGGTGGCGATAAGTCCCTTGGCAGGCAAGGAAAGCAATTTGGCAAGAAATTTTTTGGATCCCACGGCTTTGTCCTTGGAATTGGTGCCTTTTAAAATCTCGTCGAGGATGATGAAAAGTGGGTGACCGGTTTCGAGCACAGCGGTGAGTTGCTTGAGTCGCTTGAGTTCGCTGAAAAAATAAGACTCTCCCTCGCCGAGGGAATCGGCGGTGAGCATGCTCGTATATATTTCGGTGGGCTTGAACAGCATGATTTTAGCCGGCACCGGAAGTCCGCGCATGGCGAGTATCAGGCAAGTTCCAATGGTCCGCAGGTAAGTGCTTTTACCGGCCATATTGGCTCCGGTG
>CAJDXB010000033.1_pt1 | contig 18927 bp, 17 predicted proteins | sample 7391691 | NCBI WGS metagenome assembly CAJDXB01 (sample SAMEA7055747, study PRJEB34461) | soil metagenome | biome: terrestrial ecosystem; feature: Peninsula; material: soil | place: Antarctica | collected 2016 | reverse complement strand
ATCTTCAAAATTAAGAATCATGGATTCAACATAACCGCAATCGGGATAGGGAATGCCGGATCGGCTAACCTCCGATCAACTTGAGCAATCTGATCTGAAAATTGGAAACGAACGGTTATATGGATTATATGATAATGTTGTTTTGGTCTTTGATCCAATTGACACATGACCGTGGATGCCGGTGAAAAAGGACACTGAAAAAAGTGTTTCAAGTCACCGGCCGAATGATTATTCGGTACTGCCTTGATTGTCCATTAAATTTACTCTTTCACCAACCCAAATACCCCCGCCAACAAGTCATACGACCGAAACCGCGCGTCGATATCGGTGAACATGTCTTGGATCATTATCTCATCGACTTTGAGATCGGCGGCGAGGCGGTCGAGGATGTCTTTGGCGCGGCCGGGAGTGCCGGCGATGAACTTGGGAGGTACGCCTGAGCCGGATTGATAATCCTCCAATTCGGGGAGGTAACCCAGCTGCTTGACGGCATCGTCGGGGAAGGGTAGGCGCCCGGAGATATCTCCTTTGGCGAGCTTTTGATACATCAATGAAACGGGGGCTATTTGCCGACGGGCTTCTTCGTCGGAATCGGCGCATACGACGTGTACCGACAGGATGACTTCCGGGGATTTTACTCCGGTGGCTTTGTCTGAGGGTTGAAACTGTGAGCGGTAGGACTCGATGATGGATTGGGTGCCCGCTTGATTGATGAAGCCCGCGAATACGTATCGCAGTCCGAGTGCCGCCGCGGCCGATGCGCTCCACGCACTCGATCCCAAGAGATAAACGTTGGGTATGGGATGATCCGTGTGGATGGGGCTTTTTCCAAAAGGATGGTCTTGGGGAAAATCATCGTTGAGCCAAGACACGAGTTCCACGATCTGCTCGTCGCTATTGGCTTGAAATTTTCTGTCGCGCGCCTGCTGCAATGCAAAATCGGTAACGGGTCCGGTGGTGGCGCGTCCGGCCCCAAGGTCAATGCGGCCGGGGTAAAGTTCATTGAGCGTGCAGAAAACCTCGGCGACTTTGAATGGGCTGTAATGATTGAGCAAAACGGATCCTGACCCGAGGGATATCCGGTTGGTGACTGCGCCGACGGCGGCGATGAGCACTTCGGGTGCTCGGCCGGCGATGGATTCGGCACCGTGGTGTTCGGCAAACCATATTTTTTCGAAGCCGAGCTTCTCGATGTGTTGGGCCACTTTGATGGCATTCATCAATGCTTCGTGCCGGGTTTGTTCGGGTAGGACAGGCGAGAGTTCGACAAGGGATAATTTCATACGGATGGATTATTTGCTCGATTAAAAGAGGAGGTCTTTGATGAACAGGACGCGAAGTTAAGGGTTATGCCGGATGGAGAGGGATGCGGGAGATGTGATTTGCGTGAGGGACGGAAGCGGCATCCCTGTATGGTTTTTGGCGATGGGCCCTCGGCGTGAAAGAGCGACCGGCGGAAGCTCCTTTTCACGCCGTAGGAACCACGCCGAAAACCGGACAGGATATAGCGGACGCCCCGACCCCGGCCTGAAAAAAGACAGAGAAAATGAGATTGAAGGAACACTTTTCACTTTTCGTTTTTCACTTTACCTGCCGGGGGCACGCCCAAAATTATACCTATAACCTCGGATTGACTCGCCAATTTATGTCATGAGGACTCCGAGCGCGCATAAACAATTCACAATTAACCATTGACAATTTATTCATCGGTGCCTTCTGCGGATTGCTCGGACTTTCCAATACCCCATTTTGAAGTAGATGAAGCCGGTGATGGCGGCCAAAAGGTTGGAAATGGGGAAAGACCAGAAAATACCGACGGATCCGAGGTCGGTTTTATGGGACAGCATGAAGGCGACGGGGAAGCGGATGATCCACAGCGAAAATATGGACAGCAGCATCGACGCTTGGGTGAATCCGGCGCCGTTGAAGACGCCATTCATGACTTGCTGTACGCCTATCAGGCCGAATGAGGGGGCCATGATCTTGATGAAGAGCGCTCCGTCGTGGATGACTTGTGGGTCGTTGGGAACGAAAAAAGCGGTGATGTCTTCGGCGAAAATAAAAAAGATCAAACCGACGCCGCTGAGGCCGAAAAAAGCGATGCGCGAGGCGAGGTCTCCGATTTGCTCGGAACGGCGGTATTTTCGGGCGCCTATGTTTTGGCCGACCAAGCTGGTGGTCGCGATGGAAAAACCCAAGGCGGGGATGATGACGATGCTGAGGATGCGTGCGCCGACACCGTATGCGGCGACGACTTCGCTGCCAAACCCGGTGATGAGCATGACCATGACGGTCATGCCGGCGGCGCGGGTGCTTTGGTCGATTCCTGCGGGCAAACCGAGTTCGAACAAGCGCTTGGCGAAGCGAAAATCCCACTTCATATTGCTGAAACTGATGTGCATGCCGCGCTTTCCGCGAAACAGGATCATCAGGCCGACCACGGCGGATATCGCTTGGGTGGCTATACTCGATACGGCGGCACCGGCGACGCCATACCCGGGAATGGGGCCGTATCCGAATATGAACAGGGGATCGAGCACCAAATTGAGAAAGACGGTGCCCAGAACGATGTACATTGGTAACAGGACGTCGCCGACGCCGCGCATGAGCGACTGAAATACAAAGAACATAAACAGAAACACGAATCCCACTGAGGAGACTTGGAAGTATATGACCGAATCGGCCAAGATCTCGGGCCCGGCGCCTATCAAGCGCATCATTGTCGGCGCCATAAAGTAGCCGAATGCCGCGAGAAAAAGCGATACGAAAAATAGGATGGATACGGTTTGTGAAGCGCTGTAATCCACTTTGGTGCGGTCACCGGCGCCTTGGTGCTGGGCAACCAATACGGTGCCGGCGATGGTGAGCCCCCCACCCAAAGACAAGACGAGAAACAGAATGGGAAAGCTGATGCTGACTGCAGCGACGGCATTGGCCCCCATTCGTCCGAGCCAAAATGTATCGATGAGCTGGTAAGTGGTCTGCAGGATGTTGGCCATGATGATCGGCGCAGCCAAGGAGACCAGCGATTTCAGGATACTGCCTTGGGTAAGTTTGTTGGGGGTTTGAGTCAAAGTGGAGGGTTAAACACTTGTAAGAATGAAAAGTTTGCAAAGTTAGGTCACGAAAATGACCTGTCCGTCCGGTCGTTCATTTTCTAAGGTTCTTTCGGGCATTTTGTGAATGTGGACTTTCGTGACAAACGTTGTCGAGTATTGTCGTTTAGCCATATCCGGAATGTTGAGTTTCGTGATGCAATGAACAGGTACGTGTGGAATGAATTAAATTTGTGGTGAACTCCAAAACTACCGTCGATGGCCGGATTTGATTTGGATATTTGAGGTAAAACGCAAGTGATATGGCAGATAAATGGAATGAAAGGTACGCCGCTGAAGAATATGTTTACGGCACGGAACCCAATGTTTTTTTCAAATTTCAAATGGAGAAACTCTCTCCGGGAAAGATTCTGATGGCGGCCGAGGGAGAAGGTCGAAATGCAGTTTTTGCCGCCGGATTGGGCTGGGAGGTTACGGCTTTTGACAGAAGTGCGGAAGGCAAGAAAAAAGCGGATAAACTCGCCGCGTTAAAAGGCGTGACAATCGATTATAAGGTGGGGGAGTTCTCCGATTTGGAATTTGAACCGGAAGCCTATGATGCGCTGGGGCTGATATTCGCCCATTTTGCCGCAGATCGGAAAGTGGATTACTTACGGCGTTTGGTAAAGTACGTGAAGCCGAGAGGCTTTGTGATTTTTCAGGCGTACGATAAAGAGCAAGTGAAATACAGAGAACGGGGAATAAGCCGAGGAGGCCCGCCGGATGTCGATGTGCTGTATTCGGTGGATGAAGTGAAGCGGATATTTACGGGGTTGGACATCGTATCGCTACTGGATGAGGAAGTCGAGCTGCAAGAGGGAAAACTCCATACGGGCCCCAGTCGCGTGGTTCGGTTTATCGGGCGGAAACCGTTTTGAGATCAATGGGAGATGAGTGAAGAAATTGTTAATTGTGAATGGTTAATGCAGCCGCTCGTATTCTTGCGAATGGCGGGAATTCATTTTTTGATGTTCAATCCGAAAGAATACACACTCGCGGGGACACGTGAAGGAATTGTCAATGGTTAATTGTGAATGGTTAATGCAGCCGCTCGTGGGTCGTGAGTATTGAAAATAAATTTCCAACGATCAATCCGTTCCATTTATCAATCCGAAAGAAGAATACACACTCGCGGGGACGCGAGCGTGTGCTGAGGTTGAGAGGTCAGCGTGGGTAGAGTGACTTTATGGTCGAACTCGGATCAGACCATTTTCTTCATCCAAGCCTCAAATGCCTCCATGTATTTTTTGAGAAAACCGATGGTGCCTTCGTTTAGCTTTCCATCCTCGTCAAACAAATCCATCACCCGGCCGATGTAGGCTTCGGGTTGCTGCATGACCGGCACGTTGAGATACACCATCGATTGGCGCAAAATGTGGTTGGCGCCAAAACCGCCGAGTACTGAAATACTCACACTCACCACGCCTGCCGGTTTTCCATTCCATTTGTTTTCTTGGGTTGGCCGCGAACAAACGTCGATGGCGTTCTTTAGTACCGCGGGAATGGAACGGTTGTATTCGGGGGTGACGAAGAGCATCCCATCGAGATTGCCGACAGTCTGACGGAACTCAACGAACTCGCGAGGATGGTCAAGTCAACTTCCGAATCTTGATTGTAAAACGGTAAATGGCCTATTTCGAGGATTTCCATATCGAGCGAGGCCGGTGCCAATTTTATCAGTTCGTTGGCGATCTTTCGATTGTAGGATTCTTTTCTCAAGCTGCCGATGAATACACCGATTTTCATAATTCTTAATTTTTAGTGGGGACAGGCAAAAATAGGGATTGCTGCGAATGTGCCGGCTCGATTTGGAATTGACCCCCTTTACGTAAACATTTCCCCACAAAAAGCGCTTTTATGTTCGTGATTACAAACCCCACGATTGGCATGGGTCATTTGGGTTCTCGAGGTTTTGACCGGCAAAAGTATGTTTCTGCCAATCAGCATATTTGACTGTTTATAAAGAGACTGCATGACAACTTCAGGATATCCCATTGCTTTGGTTTTAGACCTTTTTTTGTAATTTCAAACCGGAGAACAATGTGATTGTCTTTCACTTTTTGCATTAAATTTAGACACCATGATTCCCCGTTTCACATCTGCAGAAAGGGAGATGCATTTCCCCAAGGACAGGCGCTTTTTTGTGTCTTTAAAACCCTACATGTTTTTAATCTTGGGTATAGTTCTCGTGGGGTCGATTATTATTGCGTGGGCACAGTACCTGTTTTTTGGATTGCCTCCCGATCCGTCTTTATCGTTCTCATTGGTTGTATCACCTTCAGAGCCTTCAGGTTTTCCGATGTGGATAAATATAAGTCATTGGGTAAACTTCTTTTTTTTGGTTTTAATTATACGCAGTGGCCTTTCAATTCTGGTGGATCACCCCAGGTTGTATTGGAATGACGGATGCGGGCCCGATACCGAATGGATTCGATTTACCCCAAAAAAAGTTCCAAAAGATAAGGTGTGGACGGCAAAGCAGGACTCGCGATACATAAGCCCCATAGCCGGCCTGCCGGGCTACAGACATACGGTGGGCATTGCCAGGTCATGGCATTTTCTTACCGTTCCTTTTTTTATTTTAAACGGGGTTATTTTTATTTTTCTTTTGCTCTATACCAATCAGTGGATGCGCTTGGTTCCCATGTCGTGGCAAATCATACCCGATAGCTGGAACGTCTTTGTGCATTACGCCACTTTCAATATTCCTTTTGAGCCCAATGGGTTTTATCACTTCAACGCATTGCAGCAACTTTCTTATTTTTCGGTAATCTTTATATTGGCGCCTCTCGCCATGTTAACGGGACTCGCTATGTCACCGGCCATTGACAGCCGTTTCAGTTGGTATACAAAGCTGTTTTTCAACCGTCAGACGGCGCGTTCTTTTCATTTTCTGATCATGTTGTGCTATGTGATCTTTATCGTAGTTCATGTGGCACTTATCGCCGCAACAGGGCTTAGTAGGAACTTGAATCATATTATACTCAACAATCCCAATGATCCCTCATCCACCGGTTTATGGGTTGGCATTGTCATCGTCTTATTTGTAATAGGGTTCAATATGCTGGCGCATTTGATTTCATGGCGAAAGCCGAGGTCGCTTCAATTTCTGGAGAAAAAAATAAACGAATCCCTGTGGCGTAAAACCATTAATAGGTTCAAACCGAAAAAGTCGTATACCAAGAAAGATATTTCCCCTTATTTCTGGCCCAACGGAAAAATGCCGGATTCGAAAGAATGGGAAACGTTGAAAGAAAATAATTTTAAGGATTACAAACTGAAGATTGGCGGACAGGTGGAGAACCCTGTTGAACTTACTCTGGAGGATTTGAAAAAGATGAGTAAAGAAGAGACCATTACGATGCACACTTGCGTTCAAGGCTGGACAGGGATTGCCGAATGGGGTGGTATACCTGTGCGGGAAATTATTGAACTGGTAAAACCAGATGCCGAGGCAACTACTGTCGTGTTTTATTCGTTTGGAGAAGGCTTGTACGGTGGTCCTTATTATGATACACATTCCCTGGCCAACTGCCTGAAACCCGAATCGCTTTTGGCCTGGGAGATGAATTATGAATCCTTACCGATTGTGCACGGCGCACCGTTGCGGTTGCGCATTGAGAATCAATTGGGGTATAAAATGGTGAAGTGGATCAGTTCGATTGAATTTGTTGAAACGTTTAAAGATATCGGAAAGGGATACGGAGGCAAAAACGAAGATGATGAATACTTTGATTTGCTGGCCGATACATAGCACCTTGGATTTCCTATAGATACAATATACGTTGTCAGTCCTGAATCTCGAAACAATACCCGAACTCCGGTGATTACCAAAAAAGGGCGAGAATGTAGGTGACCACAATGGCCAAAACAATTATTGTCGCGAATATCAGAAAATACAGCCTGCGCTCGAACTCCATGGATCCGACAAAGGGGATTTTGGATGTGAGTTCCGCAAGCTTGACCCAACGCCGAGATTGATCGGCGGTGCTTTCGTGGTGATAACCGAAATCCTCAAGAATTTCGACGGCCTTTTCTACATCGCTGGGCCTGACCTGCAACTTGATGCCGCCGATGGCATTGGAAAAAAAATTATGAACTTGTATGGTCAGCTCGTCTTTGGTGCGACACTCGATTCCCTCAGACTCCAACCGCGCTCTGATGATGGCCAGCTCGCCGGGAAATGTGAAGGTCGATACGGTGATGAAGTCGTTCATTTCTAAGGTCGAGTCGTAAAAAGACTCCTTTTAATAAACTGCACAGGTCTTTGTCAATACAGTTCGTTTTTGTACGGTTCAATGTCCGGATAATATGGTTCATGGGCAAGGTTCAGATCGCTGCCGCGCGCGACTCACGATTGGCGGGCGAGTTATTTTAAATGTTCAATCCGAGAGAAGTAGACACACTCGCGAGACGCGAGCGTGTGCGTTAGAGGAAGACAAACTCGCGAGGACGCGAGTGTTTGTTCCGGTTTTCGATCAATAGAAAAGAACACCTTTTTAATGATAGCCGCTGCGCCCCGAATAAGTCATCGCATCTCCTTTGCCAAAACCGTAGCTGAAGCCCAGCGTGATAAATCTCCCCCAACTGCCGGTGCTGTATAGCGCGAATGCCGGATTGTCGATGTTGGTTTCCCATCTTCGCGTTTCAAAAATATCGCGCACTCCAAGGTTTATCACTCCTCTTCCTTTCCAGAGTTTTTTGCGCACTCCGAGGTCGGCAAAAGTGTACTCCGAGCGCAGTCCTTGCACGGTGCGGAATTTCGACCGGTAATTCCCCGATATTTCAAAGTCGATCGCTGCGGGCAAATTCACTTTTACGGTGAGTTTTCCTGTCCATTGATCGTCGGAAAAGTCGAAAGATTGGTCTTGAAACTCACCCTTTCGCACGAAGAACCCGTAGTTGAAATCCCCGTTGATCGTCACCTTGTCCACCGGCGTATACTTCCCGTTAATTTCTAATCCCGTATTTCTGTTTTCGCCGATATTCATCGGCATGGATGTCGACACGTTGCCCTCCACCAAGTTCACGCGCTCCATCACATCGGTGGTGTACAGGTGATACAATCCGGCATTGAACGATGCCTTGTCGAACAGAAAAATACCCGTGAGCTCGTAAGAGTCGGTGTATTCGGGTTGTAGATCGGGGTTGCCCCTGCGGATATTATAGTTGTCGCGGATGCTGAAAAATGGATTCAAATGCCATAACCGCGGGCGGTATATACGTCGCGAGTATCCCGCTTGGACGGAAAATTGATCGTTGAATTTATACGAGGAGTGCGCCGATGGAAACAGGTCGGTGTAGTTGCGGTCGTTTTCTTGATCTGTGTTGGTCAACACGGTTTGCAAATCCGTCTTTTCGGCGCGCAGCCCTACTTTCAATCCCCATTTATTCCCTTCGTATGAGCCGGTGGCATAGCCGGCGAGTACTTGTTGGTTGTACTCAAAAGTGTTGCTGTAATCCGGATCAACTTCCCAGCTACCTTCGATATAGTTCCGCACTTCGTATTCGTTGCCCACGTCGTTGATTTGGTATTGCCCACCGGTCTCCAGCGTGTACGTATCATCAAAGGGCTTGGTATAATCGAGCTTGAAGGTATAATCGGTTTGTTGGAAATTCGTTTCGGTTTGCTGAAGGCCGGTGATTCCACCGTCGCCGGCTGCGGTGTTGACGAAATCCGAAGATTGGTCTTTGCCGAAGAAATTTCCCAGAGTGCTGAAAATCAAATCGTGATCCTTGTGATCTTTGAAGTCCCTCTTGTATTGCAGATCGTACTGCCATTTGGGGTTGGAAGCTTTGGTGGATTCTTTGCGGTTCCACGCCGACAGCAATACGTCCTCGCCTGAGTACTGACGAAATTCCGTTTCCGACGGTTGATCTTCGTCTTCAAAGGCATATTTTCCCGAGAGCGTAATTACGTCGTGGTCACTTATGTGATAGTCCGTGCCCAGCGAGATGTTGTAAAAAGCCTCATTGCGATACGATGTGCCTTGGCTCACCACCGTGGTGTCGGTCAGTTTGTTTTGGTTCGTCGCTTTGCGATCGAAAGGCACGGATCGATAACCTCCCCCGATTTGGGTGAAAAAGTTGAATTTGTCCGTCCTACGGTTGAGGCTCACGCCTATGTTGTGGTTGGCCGGTATACCCGTATTGACGGAAATGGAACCGTTGAGCCCACGTTTTTCCTCTTTTTTGAGCACGATATTTAGAATGCCGGCCGTGCCTTCCGCGTCGTATTTGGCCGAGGGATTGGTGATCACTTCCACGCTCTCGATCATGTCGGCCGTGATGGAACCGAGTGCATTGTTTTGGCTGTCGGCGAGGATGGATGGCTTTCCGTTGATGAGGATTTGAACCCCGGCCCGGCCGCGCAGGCTGATTTCCCCTTCGATATCGACCGTTACCGACGGCACATTGCTCAGCACTTCCAAAGCACCCATTCCCGAAGAGCTGATGTCTTGGCCGACGTTGAACACGCGTTTGTCGAGTTTGAATTCCGTGCGAGACTTCTCAGCCGTGATCTCCACCTCGTCCAAGGTTTGGCGATCTTCCGATATGGTGATGGTTCCCAGTTCGATGACGCCGTGTTGTGCGGTCGGGAGCTCAATGGTCTTGGTCACGAAACCGAGAAAATTAATGCGAATATATTTGCTTTGATAGTCGTCGATGTCCAATTGAAAACGACCGTTGTCGCCGGTGGTGGTGCCTGTGACGATTTCGTCGGTTCCTCGTTCCATGACGGCCACGGTGGCGTATGGGACGGCTTGTCCGCTTTGCGTTTCCACCACTTTTCCGGTGAGCTCCACACGGTTGGTCTGGGCCGAGAGGTTGCCGAAAATCAAAAAGGTAAAACTTGCACTTAAAACGGTTTTTAAAATCGAATTCATCCTGGATTCATCGTGTTTGAAACGGGCTGCAAAGGTACGGGGGATTTATATGTTTTGTCGCCCGCCAACAAAGGCGCAGCACCCATTTTGACCATGTTTGACGAATTTTAACGCTTGTTCCACTGCGGTTTCCGGAATGCTACGCACTAGCCGGGAAAAAGAACAAGTTGGCAACGGAGGGGTATTAACGATGCTTCAAGCATAAAGAGAGGATACAATGTTTTTGGGCGTGTCCCCGGATTACCTTCGCCACCTTCTCCACCTCCCCAACTTTCTCCACCTTCTTCACCTTCACCACCTTTCTCTTGCCGGGGTCGGTCTACCGCCTTTATCTCCCTCTGCGGGCGGGGCAGGCCGCAACGCCAAGGGACGAGCTTCTTCGTCGCTGTCCCTCGCCGGCGGCCCGCAACCCGCCCGCAGAGGGAGGATACCGGCGTGCGCCCTCACGCAGGGAAGATCATTTTTCAAATTTTATCGATGGGCCATTCCGGAATTGAAGTATTTTTAAAGTGTTCTCAATACCGCCCATCATCCGATTCTGATCCAAAAAAATGGATGGAAAACCTTGAATTAGCGAAGCCACATATCCAAATATCGACGCAAAATGAGTGATTGTGAATTTCAAAATCGAAGGAGTTGTCATTTTCCGGTATATTTACGCCGCTAAAATCCACATAATGAAAAGACCACTATCTAACCTAGTTAATGCTTTGCCTATTTGGGCGCTTCTTTTGGCCGTGACATTTGCCTCGTGTGGGCAGAACGAATCCGGCGACAAAAATAAGTCCACACCGACCGATACCCTGAAAACATCGGATAGTGACGACGATTTTCAATACCAGACCGAGCAATTCGCCGACGTGAAGATTATCCGATACCGCATTCCGGCTTGGGACAAACTTTCGCTCCAAGACAAATCACTGGTTTACTATTTGACACAAGCGGGTCTGGCGGGACGCGACATCATGTACGATCAAAACTATCGGTACAACTTGGTGATCAGAAATACTTTGGAAAACATCTACCGAAATTACAACGGGGATAAAACGGGAGACGACTGGAAGAACTTCGAGATATACCTGAAGCGGATATGGTTTTCCAATGGCATCCACCACCATTACTCATACGAGAAATTCGACCCCGGATTCTCGCGCGAATATTTCCAAGGCCTACTCAAGGATACGGGAAATGAAATGAGCGATGAAGTCATGACCGTAATTTTCGACCCTTCGGTCGACGCCAAAAAAGTGAGCAAAGACGCTACCGGCGATTTGGTCATGGCCAGTGCGGTCAACTTTTATGGGCCCGACGTTACCGAAGCGGATGTCGAGAAATTTTATAAAAACAAGAGGGCCAACAAAGACTCCAAAGAACCTATTTCCTATGGCCTAAACTCGAAATTGGTCAAGAATGCCGATGGCACCCTGGAAGAAAAAGTGTACAAAGTGGGCGGAATGTACGGCCCGGCACTTGAGCGCATAGTGTTCTGGTTGGAGAAAGCCAAAGGTGTCGCCGACAATCCACAACAGGCAAAAGCGATCGACTTGCTCATCAGCTATTATCAAACCGGTGATCTGAAAACTTGGGACGATTACAATATCGCGTGGGTACAAGACACCACCGGCACCGTGGATTACATCAACGGTTTCATCGAAGTGTACAACGACCCCATGGGGTACAGAGGCTCTTATGAAACCATCGTGGAAATAAAAGACTTGGATGCATCAGAAAAAATGAAAGTCCTCGCCGACCACGCGCAGTATTTCGAAAGTGAATCGCCGATCGCCGACGCTTTCAAAAAGGAAAGTGTCGTGGGCATCAGCTACAATTTCATCAATGTGGCCGGAGAGGCCGGGGATGCATCACCATCGACTCCAATCGGAGTGAACTTGCCCAATGCGGACTGGATACGCAAGGAATATGGCTCCAAATCAATTAGTTTGGGCAATATCGTCTCGGCTTATGAAAAGGCGGGTACCAAAGGGTTCTTGGAAGAATTCAGCAACGACAGCGCAGAAGTGGAAAGCTCACGCGAATACAGTGCTCAAGCTGCCAAGCTGATGACGGCGCTGCACGAAGTGATAGGGCATGCGAGCGGCAAGCTCGCCCCTGGTGTCGGCACGCCCAAACAGACGCTGAAGAACTACGCGAGCACTTTGGAAGAAGCGCGTGCGGACCTTGTTGCGCTTTACTACCTCATGGATCCCAAATTGATCGAATTTGGCGTGATGGATGACATCGATGTGGGTCACACGGCATATGACAGTTATATCAAGAACGGATTGATGCTGCAATTGCGTCGATTGGAGCCGGGTGCCAGCATCGAACAAGACCACATGAGAAACCGCCAAACGGTTGCCGCTTGGGTTTATGAAAAAGGAAAGCAAGACAGCGTAATCGTCAAAGAGGTTCGCGATGGCAAAACATATTACGACATACGCGACTACGATGCCCTGCGCAATTTATTCGGTCAATTGCTCGCCGAGGTGCAACGCATCAAATCCGAAGGAGATTACCAAGCGGGAAAAGATTTGGTAGAGACCTATGGAGTGCAGGTGGATCCAAATATCTATAACGAAGTGATCAAGCGCACCGAAAGATTTCAGAGCGCACCATACGGAGGTTTTATCAATCCGAAATTGGTGGCTGATGAGAAAGACGGAAAGATTACCGATGTACATGTAGAGTACCCCGATGACTTTGCCACGCAGATGTTGGAGTATTCGGAAAAGTATTCGAACCTGCCGGCACAGCAATAATTTTTGACCCATCGGTTGAAAATTTCAACCGATAAATTCAACGCTATAAGAAAGCCGCTTGGACATTCTCCAAGCGGTTTTTTTACGCCCCGTAAATCTCGATTTGAGGAGCATTTCGTTCAGGGATGCGGAGGAGATTGAAATGACCCGCATAAACAAGTTATGCCGGTGCGTGAACCGCGTCGGGAAAATCCACTTCGAAGAACGTGCACTTCAATGCCGGATCAGAGTTGACGCGCACGTCACCACCGTTTCGCAACATGAAGTCGTGGGTGAGGACCAAACCGATTCCCGTGGCGTATTCGCCACCGGCGTGGTGCGAATCGCCGGGTTGAAACCGGAATATCTTTTGGATGTTTTCAGCCGATATGCCGGGGCCTCGGTCAGTGATCCGACACCGTACCCCACCGTTCGTTTTTTTTGCCTCAATGGTGATCTCCTCTCCCTCCGGGCTAAATTTTATTGCGTTGTTAAGTAAGTTGCGTAAAGCGATTTTGGTCATTTCCCGATCGGCGGTGACAGAGTGAAGTCCGAGATTGTCGGTATTGATGTTGATGTCCTTTTCTGCGATGGATGTCCCATAGAGTTCCAGGCACTCGAATACCAAATCGCGAAGATCGAGTTGTTCCGGGTTGACATCCATGCCGTCCATCTGGTTTTTAACCCAATGGATGGTATTGTTGACGAAATCACCCGTGATGCTTACTCTCTCTTCGAGCATCGAAAAAAGTCGGGTTTCCTCTTCCTTGTCCAAATCCCCGGTTTTCAAAATACTCAAAACTTGCTTGAGCGAGAGCAATGGCGATTTTACGTCGTGGGAAAGCACGGAAAGTAAACGGTCTTTGATTTGGTTGGCCTCGGTTAGTTCACGTGACAAATCGCGGTACTTCATCTGACGGCGGTATTCGGCAATAAATCTTTTTCTGAGGATGAAACCGGCAAAGGCCATACCGATGGCGAGCATCGAGGAGTTGAAAAACTGCATCAGGTGAATTTCATTGGAGGGGTATTGCCGGATGCTATAAAACAGATATGTGCCCAAAATAATTAACACTCCGATCAAAGATGTCCGCATGAGAAAACCGGGATAGAACATCAGCAAAAAGATGGGCACAAGCAGAAAGTTGGAGTAAAACATCGGACTGATGTCGTCAACGAAGAAATCTTGAGCGGTGGCAATCGCGAACAGTACGATGGCAAAGCTGAAAGCGGCGGCCGAAAGTTGCAACCGCGTTTTGCATCGCGCCCCCAAATGGGAGATGAGTAAAGAGCAGAAAACAAATCCCAATCGCCAGAATGCCATGTTCACATCTGTGTAGCGAAACATGTCCAAAACGAAAAACGCCAGCCCCGTCACCACTCCAAACCGACCTATATGAACGAGGGTTCTGCGGTCCGCGGGAAATCGCCTTCGGCGAAAATCCCGAAGCTCCTCCTCGGTGAGGCTTTGCGAATTGAGGATGTTTAAAATACGGCGAACGGATTGCATTGATGTCTCCTTATGAGCCCTTAATACGCCGGATGTATGCCGGGGTTGCCTCTCGATCACCATCCTTATAGGTATATAAAGGGATGGATGTCACTGATAACGAGAATGTCGAAAACATTTAAACGGAAATTTTGGCAAAAAAAAGCCCCCCGAAAATCGGGGGGCGTACAAACTTATGTGAATAACACCGTAATTACGCTTGTTTCACATTTACGGCGTTCAAGCCTTTTTTGCCTTCGGTCACTTCGTAGGTTACGCGATCATCGGCAGTGATTTTGTCGATAAGTCCTGTTACGTGTACGAAAACCTCTTTGTTGGTTTCTTCGTCCCTGATAAAACCATATCCTTTGGTTTCGTCGAAGAACTTTACTGTTCCGGTTTGCATTGAATAAAAATTAATTAGAAATGAGCGACAAAGGTAAAATAAAAACTCATCCACATTATCATTAGAATCAAACTTTTTTTTGTGTGCGATGACACCGTGCCATTCTTTGTCGAAGGAGTCTTATATGACGCTGATGGTTAGTCAAATGACGGGATAATGGTTTTCTCTTTGTCGGTTACGGCTTCCAGTCGGTACACGTCTGTTCGCCGGTCTCTGAGATTTCTCACCGACCCAAAGCGGTGCAGTTCGCGGAGTAAATCGATATCGACATCCGCTACGAGTATCATTTCAGTGTTGGCCGTGGCCTCCGCCTTTATACCGTTTGTGGGAAATGCAAAGTCGCAGGGTGTGAACACCGCCGATTGCGCAAACCGCACATCCATGTTTTCCACCTTGGGCAGGTTTCCAACGCTACCGGCAATGGCGACATAGCATTCGTTTTCGATGGCCCGTGCGCGAGCACAATACCGCACGCGGGAATATGCGTTTTGTGTGTCCGTGAGGAACGGAACGAACAATATCCTCATGTTATCTTGAGACAGCAACCTGGCGAGTTCGGGAAACTCGACGTCGTAACATATCAAAACCCCAATGGGCCCACAATCGGTTTGAATAATCTTGACTTTGTCGCCGCCAAGAATCCCCCAAGCACGGGTTTCTTCCGGCGTGATATGTATCTTGGAATAACTCTCGTGCGTGCCGTTTCGGCGGTACACGTAGCCGACGTTATAGACCTTGTTGTCTATGCCGATCAAGGGCATGCTCCCCCCAACGATATTGACGTTATAGGCTACTGCCATCTGCTGGAGCCGGTCGCGTACTTCATCGGAATACCCGGCAAGTTTTCGGATCGCCTCGGCTTCGCCCAAGTCGTTGAATTTTGCCATCAGAGGGGCATTGAAGAATTCGGGAAGCAAAGCAAAATCGGATTTATAGCCGGCCACGGAGTCGATGAAAAACTCGATCTGCGTGAAGAGCTCATCCAAATCGGCGTACGACCGCATTTGCCACTGAATCAGTCCCAGGCGCACAACGGATGGAGATGTGCTCAGTTTCGGCCATTTCTTTTCATAGTAGATGTTGTCCCATTTGAGCAGAACCGCGTATTCCCTGGATTCACGATCACCTTCCAGATAGTTTTTCAATATTTTTACGATGCGGAAATCATTCGCCAATTGGAAGTTCAGCGTAGGGTCCAGAATTTCCTGTCGTTTCACTTTGTCTAAATATTCGCGTGGAGTGAGATCGGGATATTTATGGAAATGCGGAATTCGACCGCCGAAGACGATGCCCTGTAAATTGAGACGCTCACAGAGTTCTTGCCGAGCATCATACAACCTTCTGCCCAAGCGGAGCCCACGGTATTCCGGCCGCACGAAGGTGTCGATGCCATAGAGCGTATCCCCACTCGGGGAGTGCGTGTCGAAAGTATAATTTCCCGTGATGGTTCGGTAGTCGTGATCGTTACCGAAATGATCGTATTTGACAATCAAGGAGAGTGAACAACCCACCATGACGTCGTCATCGAAAATGGCGATTTGCCCCTGAGGGAAAACGCTCAGCAGCCGCCGTATATCTTCTTCGTTCCAATGGCCGGATGTCCATTGCTCGTATGAGGCCAACATCGCTTCTTTCAGTGAAGGGTAATCGTCGACCACTAAATGGCGGAGGGAGATTTTTCCAACGTCTTCCATGTATTTTGAATTTGATTGCAAGGACAAAGATAAAAAGTTGAAATCTGTCGGTCGGGAGATCAACGTATAAAAAAAGCGAAGTACCGAAGTACTCCGCTCTTTTTTTCAGTTCGCACCAATAATAAGGTCGCGTCTATTCCAATACCGTTGACATCCGATTAAAGATGCGATTTTGGTAACCGGATTATACGTGGTCGTTTTGGTCGGAGTCGAGTTTACTTTTCAACTCGTTCCATCGTTCACGCGTTCCGTCTTTCAGTTTGTTCCAGTTGTCGTTGATCCATTCTTTGGTTTCTTCGAAATTGCCATCGGCGTCATCTCCGGCGTCATCAATGGCATCACCGGCGTCTTCGGCTTGTTCGTTCCACCAGTCTTCGAGATTGTCCATACGCTCATCGGCTTCAGCGTTGAAGTTTTCGGATTCCATTTTCATTTTTTCCATGGAATCTTGAACGTCGGCTTGCACATTGTTCAAAGTGGCATGTGTTTCATCGGTCGCGTCGGAATATACTGCTTCAGCCCTATCAGACAAGCGGTTGTATTCGTTCTCAATCTCATTCCAATTTACATTGGCGTTATCTTGAACTACATTTTGTACACTATCGCGAAAGTTCTCCAAATCATTGAGAGCTTGTTGGCGGTCTTGTTCTCGGTGACTATTGCTGCATGCAGCAAAGACGAACAAGAGTATTGTTATTATTCCTATATGAACTTTCATGCTTATTTTTTTTAAAGTTGGTTTGGTCTAATACTTCCAAATTAAGAACCAATTCGAGAAATATTGGGAAATTCTTAAGACGCGATATTCAAGACGCTGATAGCCAGAGGCCTATATTGATTCCAGTCTTTTGGATGGATAAAATGAATACCAAGGAGCTCTATAAAACCGTGCATAAGAATCCCCATAATGTGGTGAAACAGTCTACATTATCTCTTCGTTGTATGACCTGATTTCATGGATTATGGGCGCCATGTTGGAGAAAAAAGAGAGTGGTCAATCCACTCTCTTTTTATTGCAAAACAGAAATAACAACCGACGTCTCTGCACGAATCGGTGAATTGGTGTTTGGATCAGAGCTTTATGCAATGCGACCGAAACCGCCATGTAAAAACGAGGTGATTTCGAATCGGTGATGTCGATTACTTCCCATTGTCTTCCAAGACCGGTGCCAATTCTCGCATGGTGCGTTCGCCGGCCATAATGGTATCTCGGTGTTTCATCAAGATTTTGAGTACGGGATGCACAAAGTGCTCATTCTTCAGTACCTTCTCATAATCAGAGAGTGCCATGCTTTCACCACGTGCACATTCCTCGAGCAAAGCTTTGTCCGAACTGCCGTTTACCGACTCAATTATTTTCATAAAAGAGTGATGAAGGCCACCCAACAACGAAGTATCCCGTTGTGGAGTAATGCCATGGTCGGCCATGATTTCCACAAGCTCATCGGCAAAGTGTTTTCGTTTGCGGGAATAGGCTTCCAAAAAGGTCTTGAAGTTCTGGTTATGAATGTTCTGAGCGGCGAGCTCATATCCTCGATATCCCTCCATATTGCGCTTGTACAGTTGGATAAGGTCTTTTTTCATATTTGGTTTTATTTTCCGAATCCCTCTAATTCCGTGAAGTGTTGCGACGGAAATCGGATGCTTTAAAAAAACTGCCGCACATTGAGGAAAAAATCCCCAATGTTGGGCAGTGTCCGATAAACGTCCCGGGGGCGAAGGATAATTTGCGAATATATCTTTCAGCACGCAAACAAGCAAATATTGCACCGAGACGCGCTGTCAGTTGATATACTGACGACATAGTTCTTTTGTCAGTACTTATCGGGCGCCGCGTTGAGGAATTTATTGCACACGTACCGGCAAACTTCTGCGCAGTGATTGTTTGGTGTTTTGGGCGCGCCCCGTAAATTAATTGTCATGGTTAATTGTGAATTGTTAATGTGCGCTCGGAGTCCTCATGTTATAGGTTGGCAAGTCAATCCGTGGATATTGATATGATTTGGGCGTGCCCCCGGCAGACCTTCTCCATTTTCTTCACTTCCCTTACCTTCTCAACCTTCTCCACCTTCTCAACTTTCTTCTGCCGGGGCCGGTCTACAGCCTTTATCTTTTTCTTGGACTGCGGGTGCCGTAAGGCATTTGAGGAGCTTCCCGGGCGTTGCACTGAGGCCCTCGAAGTGTCGCTCTCAAACGCCTACGCCACCGACGCAGGCCAAAGAAAAAGGATACCGGCTTCCGCCCTCACGCAGAGTGACATCGGTTTTCAACATCAACATTAACCTTAAGACCGAAACGCGAGATTATTACTTGATCGGTACAAATCCTGCGCCTGTTTATGTTCTCATTTCGAGAGACTCACGACAGACTTTCCTCTTGCATGTCTCGTCTCCACCTTCTTGAGGGCATCGAGCGCTCGATCGAAAGGATATTCCTTTTCGATGACCACCCACACTTCGTCTCTGCCTATGGCTTTCACCAAGTCCACGACTTTTGGAGTCGTGTCGTTGTGGTGTTGCATTTGTTCAATGGTGATGTTTCGCTCGGGGGGAACTTGGGCGTCATACCCGGAAACGGTGATGAGCTTCCCACCATCTTTCACCACTTTTATGCTGTCG
>CAJDXB010000070.1_pt1 | contig 19090 bp, 17 predicted proteins | sample 7391691 | NCBI WGS metagenome assembly CAJDXB01 (sample SAMEA7055747, study PRJEB34461) | soil metagenome | biome: terrestrial ecosystem; feature: Peninsula; material: soil | place: Antarctica | collected 2016 | reverse complement strand
AATAGAAAATATTACCTTTGCATAAAATAGGATTAACCTAAAAGTTACCCATTAAAACATACAATTTTAATAAAAGGATTTAAAAATCCTTGATAACATTAACCTTATGACAATAGACAAAAATCACGTAGTAGCATTACATTACACGTTAAACGCCATTGAAGAAAATATCGCTTATAGCAGAGTGGTCATCAATGAAATAAAGGATATCCACCCATCGATCTTCTTTGACTTGGAAAAATATTACCCCGAGGCCTACTTGGTACTCGATCATTTGCGGTATGATTTCGTGTCGGAATTGGTGGATGCCAATTTAAAAAAGGGCATAAGAGACGGATGGTACCGCGAAGACATCAATGTGCCCATAATGACACGCATGTGGGTTTTGCGGTTGAACTTGATCTTCACACCGACCGCATTGTCTCAGGGAGAGTTTTCCATCTCCGACGTCTACCGCGAGATGGTCATTCATCATTTGAGGGGTATCGCTTCGGAAAAGGGTCTGGAATATATGCAGGCCCACGGAAAAGATCTCGGAGGCATGACCAATACGAGCGCCGAGGCGACGGGCGAAGGACGGGAAAAGTCGTCAAAGATCGATGAAAGCATGTCGGGCAAAAAGGACGTTAAAAGCTCCAAATCGAACAAATCCACTCCCGAGAAGGCGCGAAAAAGCTCGGACTCGGGAGACAAACCAAATCACCCGCATTGATGATGAGAGTCATTTTAATCACCATAATCGGCCTTGCGACCTCTTTGACCTCTTGGGCGCAACCCTTGGAATTGTCTTTGAACGAGGCGATAGCCTTGGCGATGGACAGCAGCTACGCAACTCGCGATGCCGCTTACAACATCGAAAAGAGAAAGAAGGAAGTGTACGAAGTGATGGCCAATGGTTTTCCGCAAATCAATGGAACCGTTGAGTTGCAGAAGTTTTTGGAAATCCCCACATCTTTGGTTCCGGCTGAGTTTTTCGGCGGTGAACAAGGGGAATTCGCGGAAATTAAATTCGGTACGGAATACAATCTCACCGCCGGGCTGTCGGCGAGTCAATTGCTGTTTGATGGCACGTATTTCGTTGGACTTCAAGCCGCCAAAACCGTGGTGGAGCTCAGCCGTGCCCAGCAAAAGAAAACCAAATTTGAATTGCGGCTGAGCGTGGCCCAGGCATACCATTCCGTTTTGATGGCTGAAGAAAACCTGCGCATCCTCAATGAAAACATTGCCAACACCAACAAGACGGTTGAAGAAACCCGAGCGCTGCATGAAGAGGGGATGAACGAGCAACAGGACGTAGACCAAGTGGAGCTCAACCTCAACCAATTGAAGATTAGCCGAGACAATGCCAAGAGGTTTGTAAAAATCGCCCGACAAGCGCTCAACTTTTCCATTGGAATCGACATCGACCGGGAAGTGAAGCTCACCGACGAAATCAAGACCTTGGTATCACTGAGTTCCGATGAGGCGTATTTGCTCCGCGAACCGGATATCAAAACCCATCCCGATTATGTCTTGGCGAATACCAACGTCCAAATCGACGAGTTGCAGATTAGAGGCAAACAGGCGCAGTATTATCCCAGCCTATCGGCGTTTTTCAACTACCAACAAGCCGCGCAGCGCAATGAGTTCAACTTCACCAATTTCAACAAAACGTGGTATCCCACTTCCATCTTGGGAGCGACCTTGAATGTGCCCATTTGGAGCAGTTTTCAGCGCAACGCCCAAGTGCAGCAGGCCAAAATAGAATTGATGCAAGGCAAGTTGCAATTGGAGCAAACGGAAACCAATTTGCGCCTCAACATCGAGCGAGCACGCAGTGATTACCAAAGTGCTTTGGAAACTTGGCAAAATCAGCAAAAAAGTCTGGAGCTCGCCGAGCGGATAGATCGCACCACCCGCATCAAATACAGCGAAGGGGTTTCCGACAGCTTTGAACTCAATGTTTCCCAACGCCAATTGCTAACCGAACAATCCAACTACATACAATCTGCGCTTGATCTTCTCAACGCCAAGCGCGAATTGGACAACGCCCTCAATATTCAATATCCATGAATTTCAATCTGAAAGAACTCTTCCGAGGGTTAAGCCTCCTCGTCATTCCGGCAGCCTTGTTGGCATCTTGTGCCTCACCGGCCGAAACTCCACTCGACCGCTTGAAAGACCAACGCGACTCGCTCAAGACGGTGTTGAACAAAATTGAAGATCAACTCTCCGACGTGGAGCGGAAGATCAATAGACTGGATTCCACCATCCACTATCCTTTGGTGACCACCTACGAGGTGGTGCCCATGGTATTCCGACACTACTTTGAAATTTATGGCAATGTGCAATCCGATCAGGTATCGACGCTTTACGCCGAAAACCCGGGAAATGTCGAGAGCATTGCCGTCCGCGAAGGAGAGGAAGTGCGTAAAGGCCAAGTGCTGGTATCGCTCGACACTCAGCTTGCCGATAAGAACATTATAGAGTTGAAGACCTCTCTCGACTTGGCGACGACATTGTACGAAAAGCAAGAGCGCCTTTGGGATCAAAACATCGGAAGCGAAGTTCAATACCTCGAGGCGAAAAACCGCAAAGAGTCTTTGGAAAATCAACTGGCGACCCTGCGCGAACAGAGGGGCAAGAGTACGATCAAGGCACCTTTCAACGGGGTGGTAGACAAGATTTTTCCCAGAGTGGGAGAAATGGCCGGAGGCCAAACCCCGGTGGTTCGGATGGTGAGCCTCAAAGATTTGTACGCCACGGCCGACGTGTCCGAACGATACGCCGGCGACGTGGCCGTGGGAGACTCGGTGTTGACCGTGGTCGGTTCAAACGACACTATTTACACGGAGGTCACTCGCGTGGGATCATTCATCAACCCGACCAACCGCTCTTTTGAGATACGCATCGAACTGCCCGACACCTTGACGAGTTTGAGGCCCAATTCCCTGCTGCGGCTGCGGGTCAACGACCTCACGGTTCGAGATGCGGTAGTGATTCCGGCCAATGTGGTGATGCAAGACGGCTCCGGCGATGACTATGTATACGTCGTCGAACGGCGTGAAGGCTCTGAGGATCATCCCATGGCCGTAAAGAGAAAACTCCAACTCGGACCATCTCAAAATTCCCTTGCATTGGTCAAAAAAGGCCTGTCACCCGGCGACTTGGTGATCGACAAAGGATCCCGAAGTGTACAGACCGATGAGCCCGTTAAAATCACATCTTACTGACCATGGCGGATACGGAACTGAAAAAACGGAAAAAAGCCTACAAGGAATTCGGCCTTTCATCACTGGCCGTGGAAAACCGCACCACGGTGTGGGTGATGGCCATTTTGATATTCATCGGTGGCATAGTGGCGTACATCAACATGCCCAAGGAGAGTTTTCCCGATGTCGTCACCCCCGAAATTTATATCGGTACGGCTTACCCGGGGAACTCCCCGCTGGACATAGAGAAATTGATCACCAGGCCGTTTGAGAAGGAGATCAATGCCATCACCGGAGTGGATGAAATCAATTCGACCAGCTCTCAGGGATTCTCCTCCATCCAGGTGAAATTCGACTTTAGCATCAGGCCGGAAGATGCCTTGCGCAAGGTGAAGGACAAGATCGACATCGCGAAGAGCGATTCGGACTTTCCCACCGATTTACCGGCCGACCCCAACGTGTTTGAACTCAACATATCCGAGTTGATGCCGATCATGAACATCAATCTCTCAGGCGACTTCTCCCCCGATCAACTCAAGGAATACGCCGAATACCTGGAAGACCGCATCGAAGACGTACCCGAGATCACCAAGGTCGAAATCCGTGGAGTCATGGACAAGGAAGTCATGATCAGCCTGGACTTGTTGGCCATGGAAGCCATGGAAATCAACTTCGATGATGTCGCCAACGCCATCGCATCGGAAAACGTCACCATCTCCGGGGGAAACCTTTTGGTCGATGATTTTAGACGCAATGTCCGCATCGTCGGAGAGTTCGAGAATGTGGAAAACATCGGTGACATCTTGGTCAAGCGCGAAAACCAAGAGGTCGTCCATCTCAAAGATATCGCCGATGTGACATTTGGAGAAAAGGAGAAAGAGAGCTACGCCCGAGAATACGGCCGGCCGGTGGTGATGATCGACGTAATGAAACGCGCCGGGGAGAACCTCATCGAAGCCTCCGATAACATCCGTGCCATCATAGCCGAAGCCCAAGCCAATGTATTTCCCAAAGACTTGAGGTTGACCATCACCAACGACCAAAGTGACAACACCCGCACCCAAGTCAACGAGCTCGAAAACAGCATCATTTTCGGAGTGCTTCTCGTCGTGGGTGTATTGTTGTTTTTTCTCGGTTTGCGAAATGCGGCCTTTGTCGGCATCGCCATTCCCCTGTCCATGTTCATGAGCTTCCTGATTCTCGGTGCTTTTGGCGTGACCCTAAACATTATCGTGCTTTTTGCCCTCATTTTGGCTCTGGGGATGTTGGTCGACAACGGGATCGTAGTCGTTGAAAACGTATACCGCCTTATGGAAGAAGGGGTTCCGCCCATTGAGGCCACCAAGCTCGGCGTAGGGGAAGTCGCAGTACCCATCATCGCTTCCACAGCCACCACCTTGGCGGCCTTCTTGCCTTTGGCATTTTGGCCGGGCCTCATCGGCGAATTCATGTTTTACCTGCCGGTCACCCTCATCATCGTGCTCTCCTCGTCGCTGTTCGTCGCGTTGGTCATCAACCCGGTTCTCATCGCCATGTACATGAAACCCGGAGAACCCGAAGTCAACAAAAAGAAAGTCATTCGACGCAGTTCATGGCTGCTCGCGGTGGGCATCTTGTTCGATTTGGCTGGTTATATATTCATTATCAAGTCTTTGTATCTTCCCGGCAATCTGCTCATCATTATCGGGGCGCTCGGATTCATGAACATATACTTGCTCACCCCGGGCACGCGCAGATTTCAGAATGGTTTTTTACCGCGGTTGGAGCACCTGTACCACCGGTTTCTCACCTACGCTTTGGACAAACGACGACCCTATTGGTTCTTGGTAGGCACTTTGTCATTACTGGTGTTTTCGGCCGTCCTCTTGGCCCTGTTTCCACCCAAAGTATTGTTCTTTCCCGAAAACGAGCCGCAGTACATCAATATTTTCATCGAAGAGCCCATCGGTACCGATATCGAGCGCACCAATCAAACGGCCGAGCAGATCGAAAACCGAGTTATGGAAATCCTCGAGCCTTATTTTGAAGGGGGAACCGATGAGCATAAATCATTTTTGATAGAATCCGTCATCACGCAAGTCGGAGAGGGTGGCTCGGACACCCAACAAGGTCCATCGCAGGGAAGCACACCGAATAAGGCACGAGTTGCCGTTCAGTTTGTCAAGTTTCAGGAGCGCCGCGGGGTCAGCACCTCGGATGTAATGGACGAAATACGGGGCAAGCTCAATATAATTCCCGGCGTTCAAATCACGGTGAGCCAAAACCAAGCGGGTCCACCCCAAGGAGCGCCAATCAGCATCGAGATCAGCGGCGACAATTACCGCGAAGTGATGGAAGATGCCATAGGGTTCGGCGAGTTTATCCAATCGCGCGGTATTGAAGGTATCGAAGAATTAAAACTCGACGTCGAAACCGGAAAACCCGAGCTGCTCGTCGAGATAGACCGCGAAAAGGCACGTCGTCTCAACCTTTCGACGCATCAAATCGGAGATGCACTCCGCACGGCCCTGTTCGGACGCGAAGTGTCGACATACAAGGAAGGAGAAGACGACTATCCCATAAATATCCGTTTGCAGAAGCGCTACCGCGACAACGAAGATGCCCTGATGGACATGCGCCTGACTTTCCGCGATCAGGCTACCGGTAAAATCATGCAAGTGCCGATATCCGCCGTGGCGTACGCAAGAAAGTCGAGCACTTTTAGCGCGGTAAAGCGCAAGGAACTCGAAAGGGTTATCACCATGAGGTCCAATGTACTGTCCGGGTACAATCCAACCGAAGTGGTCAAAAATATCCGTGGTGTCGTCGGTGAATACGATTTTCACTCCGATGTGGAGGTGAAGTTCACCGGACAGCAAGAAGAGCAGGCCGAAGAATTCGACTTTCTCACTACCGCATTGGGCATTGCCGTATTTCTCATTCTGTTCATTATCACGGCGCAGTTCAACTCCATCGCCACACCATTTATTATCTTTTTCGCCGTATTGCTCAGCCTCATCGGCGTACTCATCGGTTTGGTGACTTTCCGCATGGATTTCGTCGTGATTATGACCATGATCGGCATCATCGCACTCGCGGGGATCGTCGTCAACAACGCCATTGTTCTCATCGACTATATCAACTTGCTCCGCACCAGGCGCAAAGAAGAGCTCGGCATGGACGAAGACGACGTTCTGCCTTTCCAAGAGACCGTACAAGCCATCATCCGAGGTGGACAGACGCGCTTACGCCCCGTACTCCTTACGGCCATTACGACGGTTTTCGGTCTGGTACCGCTGGCCATTGGACTGAACATCAATTTTCTGACCATCGTCACAAGTTTTGATGCGCAGATATATGTCGGCGGCGACAACGTGATGTTCTGGGGCCCCATCGCTTGGACCATCGTGTTTGGCCTTACGTTCGCCACCTTCCTGACGCTCATTATCGTACCCGTGATGTATCTCCTGCTCGTGAAGCTCAAATACCGCGTCGTCCACAAGAAAGAAGTGACTTACAAAATCGAGCGTTGAGACATTGGAGTGGTGGGTTTATTCATGATTTTCATTTGGGCGTGACCCCGGTGGGTGATCCCCACCTTTTCCACCTTCCCCACTTTTCCAACCTCCTCCACCTGCATCACTTTTCTCAAAAGCCGGGGTCGGGTCTTCGGCTGTATCTTTTTCTCGGGCGGCAGGGATTTGCAAGGCCGCGACACGAGCTTCCGCCGGTCGCTGTGTCGCGGCCGCAAATCCCAATGCCGCCCGAGAAAAAGGATGCCGCCTACACCCCTCACGCGGAATGGCGACTTCGATAAGAGATGACATTTTGATTCGAATGGGTGGTGATTGACCGAACTCCGACTATTGAAATTCAAGTTCCATCTGATTGGGATCGTAAAGACGTTCTTCCATACCGTATTTTCGGTATGTCTCGTTGAGAAATGCAACTATGGAAAACCGTATTTTCGGTATGTCTCGTTGAGAAATGCAACTATGGAAAACCCCAGCTCCTTAGCCATGTTGACCGGTACCGCATTGCCGATTTGCTTATACTTGTTGGACATGGAGCCGACGAATTCCCACTCATCGGGAAAAGTTTGAATCCTCGCATACTCGCGCACGGTAAACGGACGGGTTTCATCGGGATGGCATCTCTCAGTCTGTTTCTGTGCCGGGCTACACGTTAGGGTCAAACTGGGTTCGTCCCAGCTCATCCGCCTCGCCATGCCCGTTTTTCCTCCGCCGAGATAAAAACTTTTCTGCATGTACTGCTTCTGCAATTCCAAAGGCAAGTCCCGCCAGTACCCACCGGGGGGAACCTTGTCGAGGACTTGTTTTTTGGTTTCAGGATATTTCGCCCCTTCCGATTGAGGTACGTCAGTTGAAAAAAGCTCTCCGGCTTTTAGGGCATCTGCAATCGTAAAAATGGATTTGAAAGGTTTGGGAAATTGAAAGTCGACGTCAATGTCTTTTCTGATACCTACGAGGAGCAAACGTTCTCTCTTTTGCGGCACTTTATAAAAAATCGCTTTCAAAATGCGTGGGTTAACCACGCGATAACCGATTTCGTCCAAAATGGACTTCATGCCTTCCAAGGTGTTGCCACCGTCATGGTTCAATAATCCGCGCACGTTTTCACCAACGCATATCAATGGTTTGGTCTCTTTAACCACCCGGGCGAATTCGTAAAATAAAGTGCCGCGCGCGTCTTCCAATCCCAATTTTTTTCCTGCGTAGCTAAAAGCTTGACACGGAAATCCACCGGTAACCACGTCTATTTTTTCCGCATAAGCATTAAAGGACAAGTTGCGAACATCGCCTTCCAAAACATTCCACTGCGGCCTGTTTTTACGAAGTGTTTCCGCTGCCCAATGATCGATTTCATTTAATGCCACACAATTCAAACCTGCTTTCTCCAGTCCCAATGCCAAACCACCCGCACCGGCAAACAGCTCCAACACGGAATATCGGTGCTCGGCGCTTATTTTATTCCTCTCTTGATCCGAGTTGAAAAGAAAGTCCAACTCATCAAAAATCTTCAGTTGGTTGCGGTGGTAAACCCTGTAATTGCTCATTGGCTCTCTCACAGCCCTTAGCTTTCCGCTGCGGTCCCACCGCCGTAAAGTTTCTTTGCTTTTCCCCAATAAATCCGCAACTTCGGTGAGGGAATAATATTCTTTCATAACCTTGTTATATAACACTACACAAGGTTATAAAAGTAGTTAATCTCTTGATTGAAAATGATAAAGGATCAACAATGACTGAAGAAAATGAGGAAAGAGTAATTAAAGTACCTCGATTTGAGGAATCGGCGGGATTTTATGTTACGCCTAAAAGAAGCGAGTTGATGTCAAAAATTAAGGGCCGCAACACCAAGCCTGAGCTGCTTTTTCGCAAGGAGCTGTTTCGGCGGGGGATCAGGTACCGGAGTAATTTCAAGAAGCTGCCCGGGAAACCGGATGTTTCCAACATTTCAAGAAAGTTCGTTGTTTTTATCGATGGGGAGTTTTGGCACGGTTACGATTGGGAAAACAAGAAGGATAAAATAAAGAAGAACCGAGGGTTTTGGATCCCCAAGATCGAACGAAACATGCAACGAGATCGTCAAAACAATAAAAAGCTTGAAGCATTGGGATTCAAAGTATTTCGTTTTTGGACGCATCAAGTGAATAAGAAATTGGATGAATGCGTAAATGAAGAAGTGATGGAATATGCTCAACCTATTTAATTCCAACACACTCCTTTGCGAAATGTGAATTTTACTTTCTATTTTATGAAATGGCTTGCACAGTCGATTATTTGTAATCCTTTAAAGGACTTTAAACCTGAATTTGATGATTTTTTGGGGTTCAGTTTTTCAAATGAACGCCGGAGCTGTGATTTGACATACGCCGTTCAACCGAACCCCCGAATTAACAGACCAATATATAGCATGCTTCGCGTGCAAAGGTTTATTTCCTACTTTTGTCTTACTGATGAAATCCCCGTCAATTATGGCTGATAGCACCTCCCGCCCGTTGCTTGAAAAAATCAACGTCCCCGAAGACCTCCGTACGCTTATATCCGAGAATGAACTCGGACAACTCTCTGCCGAGTTGCGCGATTTTATCATCGACGTGGTCTCGACCAAAGGAGGGCACTTCGGTGCGAGCTTGGGCGTGGTGGAACTCACCGTGGCGCTGCATTACGTGTTTAATACGCCTTACGATCAACTGGTGTGGGACGTAGGCCATCAAGCGTACGGTCACAAGATATTGACCGGGCGGCGTGAAATATTTCACACCAATCGCAAATACGGTGGTATCAGCGGTTTTCCCAAAAGATCGGAAAGTGAATACGATACTTTCGGAGTGGGACACAGCTCCACTTCCATTTCCGGTGCGCTCGGTATGGCCGTGGCCAGCAGGATTAAGGGGGAACTCGACCGTCATCACATCGCAGTAATCGGCGATGGGGCGATGACCGCAGGACTGGCCTTCGAAGGCCTGAACCACGGTGGCGTAGAGGACACGAACCTGCTCGTAGTACTCAACGACAACTGCATGTCAATTGACCCCAACGTGGGGGCGCTGAAAGATTATCTCACGGACATTACCACTTCTCACACATACAACAAGGTGAAGGATGAGGTGTGGAACTTGCTTGGAAAAATCAGCAAGTTCGGCCCCAATGCACAAGTGATCGTCCAAAAAGTTGAGAATGCAATCAAGTCTACGCTGCTGAAGCAGAGCAATCTCTTCGAATCCTTGAACTTCCGATACTTCGGCCCTGTAGACGGTCATGACGTCGACCACCTGGTGCAGGTTCTCAAAGACTTGAAAGATATTCCCGGGCCAAAAATCTTGCATTGCGTCACGGTCAAAGGCAAAGGTTACCAACCTGCCGAAGAAGGCTCTGCGACGGAATGGCACGCCCCCGGCCTGTTCAATAAAGAGACCGGAGAGATTATCAAAGTGGTGCCCAAGAATCCCCAACCTCCGAAATACCAAGACGTGTTTGGCCACTCGATCGTCGAACTGGCCGAGAAAAACGAAAAAATAGTCGGGGTCACCCCGGCCATGCCGACGGGATCTTCACTAAAGATTATGATGGAAGCCATGCCCGATCGTTCTTTCGATGTTGGCATCGCCGAACAGCACGCCGTCACCTTCTCCGCCGGTATGGCGACCCAGGGTTTGCTACCTTTCTGCAACATATATTCGAGTTTCATGCAGCGCGCCTACGATCAAGTGATTCACGACGTGGCATTGCAAAACCTCAATGTGGTTTTTTGCTTGGATCGCGGTGGTTTCGCCGGCGCAGATGGCCCCACACACCATGGGGCCTTCGATATATCTTATTTCAGATGCATCCCAAATATGGTGATTTCATCCCCGATGAACGAAAGCGAGTTGCGCAACTTGATGTACACCGCCCAACTGCCGAACCAAGGGCCCTTCACGATAAGGTATCCGCGGGGACGTGGCGTGATGACCGAATGGAAAACCCCCTTCAAAGCGATTAAAATCGGCACGGGACGGCGTCTTCGCCATGGAGAAGACCTAGCGATTTTGTCCATTGGCCCCCCCGGAAACTTCGCCATGGAAGCCGCGGAAAACCTCGCTGCAACCGGCGTGAGCGCCGGCGTCTATGACTTGCGTTTCGTCAAGCCCATCGATGAAATAATGCTTCACGAAGTGTTTGGCAAATTCGACCGGATTATTACCGTGGAGGATGGCAGCCTGATGGGCGGCATGGGTGCTGCGGTTTTGGAATTCATGGCTGACCACGGCTATCTGGCCAAGGTGGTGCGTCTCGGCATCCCCGATAGATTTATCGAACACGGTTCGCAAGAGGAACTATACGCCGAATGTGGATTCGATGTGGCGGGCATCTTCAAATCTGCGATGGAATTGGTGGAGGAGAAGAGAGAGGCAGAAGCGGGAAAGTCAACATTAGCGGCCGGCTAACCAAGTTCGAAATGCCGCTTTCCATCTGAGGGGGTACCATAGCATCGAGGTAGACTCCGCATTGGGCGCGAGGACATTCAGATATTGTCAAAATATTTTTTTGATCGGACAGCCATGGAACCTTGTGAATCCATTTGAATTCATAAAAGTGCACACGCTCATGGCGAACCTATTGACCTCAGAACATCACTTGCGCAGCCATTTCATTTTATGAATGGCTTCTATTAGCGTGCATCTGATTGACGTGAGTGCCCGTATCAGGGCTTCAATTCAAAAGTCTCCAAAAAATTCGTGGTAAACTTGCCTTTTTTGAAGTTCTCATCCTCGAAGAGCTGCAAGTGAAACGGGATGGTGGTTTTTACGCCGTCGATGATGTACTCGCTCAATGCGCGGTACATTTTTTTAATCGCCTCTTCACGTGTCTGTGCCACTACGATGAGTTTGGATATCATCGAGTCATAATTTGGTGGAATGGTATAACCTGCATAAACATGGGTGTCGATCCGAACTCCGTGGCCACCGGGTGCATGGTATACCGTGATTTTCCCGGGACTCGGTCTGAAATTGTTGAAGGGGTCTTCGGCGTTGATGCGGCATTGGATCGCGTGCATCTTCGGCAAATAGTTTTGACCGCTGATGGGAATGCCCGCCGCAATTTTGATCTGCTCTTTGATTAAGTCAAAGTTGATGACTTCTTCGGTGATGGTGTGCTCCACTTGGATGCGGGTATTCATCTCCATGAAGTAGAAATTTCGGTCTTTATCAACCAAGAATTCCACGGTGCCCACCCCTTCGTAGTTGACCGCTGCGGCGGCAGTGATGGCAGCTTCACCCATTTTCTTTCGCAGCGCCTTGGTCATAAAAGGCGAAGGTGTTTCCTCGACGAGTTTTTGGTGTCGTCGTTGGATGCTGCAGTCGCGTTCACTCATGTGACAAAAGGTGCCGAATTGGTCGCCCGCGATCTGAATCTCAATATGGTGGGGTTCTTCGATAAATTTCTCCATGTACACCCCTTCGTTTCCGAAAGCTGCCTTGGCTTCGCGCATAATGGATTCCAGTGCATGGGGAATTTCTTCTTCGTCGTGAACCACGCGCATACCTTTTCCACCTCCGCCGGCCGTGGCTTTCATCATGACAGGCAGTCCGATCTCTCGCGAGACTTTCACGGCGTGATCGGCGTTTTGGATTAAGCCTTCCGAACCGGGCACGCAAGGTACTCCGGCTTTGTGCATGGTCGCTTTGGCCGTCGCCTTATCGCCCATGCCCTCAATTTGTTCGGGCAGGGCACCGATGAACTTCACTCCGTTTTCGGCACAAATTCGCGAGAATTTGGCGTTTTCGGATAGGAACCCGTAACCCGGATGGATCGCATCGGAGTTGGTGATCTCAGCGGCGGCGATGATGTTGGGAATGTTGAGGTAAGACTCGGCGCTCGCCGGCGGCCCAATACAGACCGCTTCATCCGCGAAACGCACCGGCAGACTATCGGCGTCGGCCGTGCTGTATACCACCACGGTTTTAATTCCCATTTCCTTGCAGGTTCGAAGTACTCGAAGTGCAATCTCACCGCGGTTGGCAATCAAGATTTTTTTAAACATGGGCATTCGGCCTTGGAGGGGGGTTCAACGTGTGGAATATCAAGAGGGATCGACCAAAAATAGTGGTTGATCGTATTCCACGGGGGTGGCGTCATCCGCCAAGACTTTGACGATTCGTCCTTTCACTTCCGATTCGATTTCATTGAAGAGTTTCATCGCTTCGATGATACATACGACCGTTCCTTTTTTGATCTCATCGCCTACGGAGACGAAGGTGTCCTTATCCGGCCCGGGGGAACGGTAAAAGGTGCCGATCATCGGTGATTTCACGATGATGTATTTCGAATTGCCTTCTTCTTCTTTGTTATCCTCGTTTCCGGAAACCTGCTCGCCCTGAGTCTGTTGGGATTGAGGCATCTGTTGCGGCATCATTTGCGGCATGGGCATAGGCATTTGGGGTTGTACATAAGCCTCTACCCGAGGTGCTTCTGCGCCTCCTTTACCTTTCCTTTTGCTCGAAGGATCAGATTTGATCGTGATTTTGAAATCGGCTTGTTCGATTTCCACTTCCGTCACCCCTGAGCGGGCCACGAATTTGATCAGGTCTTGTATCTCTGAGATTTTCATGGGATATATTGCTGGATTGCGGGGTTTGCGGGTTTAAAGATAAACATCTTTTTGGCGAATTATCGGACGATGCGCGGTTTAATTCGAGTCGTACGCCCACTTGAGATATATGGCGCCCCATGTGAAACCGCCCCCAAAAGCGGCCAAAATAAGCTTGTCGCCTTTTTTGAGTTGACTTTCCCATTCCCACAGGCACAGTGGAATGGTACCGTTGGTGGTGTTGCCGTATTTTTGAATGTTGACCATCACCTTTGAGTCATCGAGGTTCATCCGACGCGCCGTAGCGTCAATGATGCGCAAATTTGCTTGGTGAGGCACCAGCCAATCGACGTCGTCGCCGGTCAGATGGTTGCGCTCCATAATCTCTGCGGATACGTCGGCCATTTTACTCACGGCGAATTTGAATACCGTTTTGCCTTCTTGAAAGATGAAATGCTCACCTCTTTCCACCGTTTGCACTGTCGCAGGGTTGACGGAACCGCCGGCCTTCTGGTGCAGATACTCACGGCCAAAGCCATCGGAATACATCTGAGTGTCCCGAATTCCAAGGCCATCGGTGTTGGGCTCGAGCAATACCGCCCCTGCGCCGTCGCCAAACAGAATGCAGGTGGAGCGGTCGGAATAATTAACGATCGAGCTCATTTTATCGGTTCCGACGACGATGATTTTCTTGTATTTCCCATTTTCGATAAACTGGCTCGCGGTGGTCAAAGCGAAGAGAAAGCTGCTGCACGCGGCCAAGATGTCATAGGACCAGGCATTCTTAATCCCGACTTTATCGGAGATGATGTTGGCCGTAGCCGGAAACAAATGGTCGGGTGTTGCCGTGGCACAGATGACCATATCGATTTCCTCGGGTCGCGTGCCGCTTTTTTTCAGAAGCCCTTTAACGGCTTCGGCTCCCATATCACTTGCCCCTTTGCCGGCGCCTTTCAGAATCCGCCTTTCACTGATGCCGGTACGCGAGCGTATCCACTCATCGTTGGTGTCGACCATTTTCTCCAAGTCGGCGTTGGTTAGTCGATCTTCCGGCACGTATCCGTGAACTGCCGTAATGGCTGCTGCAATCTCGCTCATGTTCGAAGGGTTTGTCCCAAAGGAAGGTTAGAAAAAATAAAGCGGCTAAGTTATGAAATCTGAAATTAGGATATAACAAAGCCGGCTCGTGCAAAAAAATACTCGAGGTAAGTGGTCGCTGCGCATCCACCGGATGTGGTCGTGCGCAACTTAATCCTCGGTTCCCTCAATGATGACTTGCCCTTTGTAATAGAGCTTGCCTTCGTACCAATGAGCGCGGTGAAAGACGTGCGCTTCACCGGTAGTCTTGTCGGTGGCGAGCTGAGGCGCCGACGTTTTGTAATGGGTGCGGCGCTTGTCGCGACGGGTTTTGGATTGTTTGCGTTTTGGATGTGCCATGGCTTCCCGTATTTAGTGGGTCAGTTTTTAAGTTTTTTCAGAGCGTCCCATCGCGGATCGCCCGTTTGTTCGTTATCGTCGTTTTCGAAATCCGACAATCGTTTTAAAGCTTCTCGATCGCAAAGATCGGTACGGGGATGAATGTGGCGTGTGGGCAGGTTCAAAATTAACATCTCATATATCGGTATCGAGACATCGATTTCGTATGCCCCCGGATTTAGCATGATGATTCCATCCGTGTCGCCGTAAGGCTCATCTCCAAATTTAACGATGATCCGCTCATGCGATTCAATGTCCATGTCGAGATCCCCACCGCAGCGGTCACATATAGTATGTGAAACGCCTTTGGCCGAAAGGTTCAACACGAGCATATTGCTCATCTTTTCGAGCTCCAATCGAACTTCAATTGATGGTTTTTCGAGCGAATCGCTTTCGAAAGCTTCAAAGAACGATTGGCCAATCTCGAAATCGTACGTGTGCTTTCCCGTTTTCAAACCGAGAAAGGGGATGACAAACTCCTTCATGATCAACCTCCCTGGAATTGGGGTCGGCAAAGGTAGCACAAATTTGGATTTCGTGAAAGTCTTGCCACCGATGAATGCCGATTAATGGATAAGACAAAAAAGGCATTCAAAACATTACATCTGTTCCATCGGGATCAATGTCCGATAAAGCCTCTTATGATTTGATTTCGAGTGCATTTGATCTCAGCTCTTTGTTTTCTTGTCTCCTGCGATAAATGTCACAGGCCATATAGATCGCTTGTCGAAAACTTTGTTCGGAAGCGAGGTTTTTACCTGCGATGTCATAAGCGGTGCCGTGGGAGGGAGAAGTCCGCACGATGGGTAGGCGCGCGGTGAAATTCACTCCGTATTCGCCGGCGATGGTTTTGAAGGGAATGAGCCCTTGGTCGTGGTACATGGCGAGAACTGCATCGAATTGGTTGAGGTTTGGCCCGGCGAAGAACCCATCGGCCGCATAGGGGCCCACGGCCATGATGTCTTGGTCGCGGGCCTCGTTGATGGCGGGAATGATATGTTCTTTTTCTTCCGAACCGAGCAAACCGTCATCACCGGCGTGGGGGTTGAGGCCCAATACGGCAATACGCGGCCTTTCGATCGAAAAATCGAAGCGCAGACTTTTATCCATCGCGACGATCTTGTTCAAAACGGAATCTTTGGAGATGTGTGAAGCCACTTCGTGAATGGGCATGTGTCCCGTGACGACGCCCACTCTCAAGCGGTCGCTGCACATAAACATCAGCGCCTCGTCCACATTGCTATAACGCGCCAGATATTCGGTATGACCGGGAAAGTCAAATCCCTCACTTTGAATGTTCTTCTTGTTGATGGGAGCCGTCACCAGCACATCCGTTTTCGTGCCGGCGAGGTCTTTGACAGCGCGTTCCAGTGAGAGCAAGGCCAGTTGCCCACCTTGATCCGTGACGCACCCAGGCTCTACATTGATGTCCTCATCGGTGATCGAAATGAGGTTGGCTTTTTTTGCCAACGCATCTTCGGGGTCTTTGATTCCGAAAAATTGCGGCGACTCTATCGAAAGGTTTTTACGGTAGTGATTGAATATACGATTGGAGCCGTAAATCACCAAAATCAAATCTTGGAGCATTCGGCTGTCCGCGATGGTCTTCAAGATGATCTCCGGCCCTATGCCGTTCATGTCACCCAAGGTGATTCCGACTTTTATCTTATCCTCGCTCATTGATTTTGTCCTTTCAGAAATTGATAAATGAGCTTGGTTCCGAATCCCGTGGCTCCTTTGGGCAGATAACCGAGGGCATCCGGAATAAAAGATGGTCCGGCGATGTCGATGTGCATCCATGGATAGTCGGTGAAATGCTGCAAGAACTTGCCGGCGACGATGGCTCCGGCCAGAGAGCTTTTGCCGATATTGCGCATGTCGGCGATATCGCTTTTCAACTCGTCATCATAAACGCCCCACAAAGGAAAGGACACCAATCGTTCGCCGGAGGTGTTTGCGGCATCCATGAGATCTTGTTGCGTGTTTTCGTCTGCGGTGCCCATGGTGGCAGCCGCAAAATAACCAAGCGCGCGCATGGAAGCTCCCGTCAAGGTTGCCAAATCGATGACAATTTTTGGGTCGTATTTTTTGGCATAAGAGAGTGCGTCGGCCAGTACCAGTCGCCCTTCGGCGTCGGTGTTCATCACCTCCACCCGAGTTCCGTCGTATAAAGTGATCACGTCGCCGGGTCCATAAGCTTCAGGGCCGATGCAATTGTCGGTGGCGGGAATGAGACCGATTACGTGGATGGGCAAACCATTCAATGCAGCGGCGTGAATAGCCCCGGCCACTGCGGCGGCCCCGCCCATGTCGCTCTTCATGATGTCCATGGAGTTGGCGGTGGGCTTTAGGCTCAGCCCTCCGGAATCATAAACGACGCCTTTGCCCACCAGTACAATGGGCTTGTCATTGAGGGCTTTTTTGGACTTGTATTCGATAACGGTAAAAGTGGGGTCGGCCTTGCTGCCTTGGTTGACCGAAAGAATTCCACCCATCTTCAGGCTCTTTATTTTGGCTTTGCCGAAGACCTCCACTTTGTAGTGTCCTTTTTTGGACGCTTCGGTAATCCGTTTGGAGAGTTCCACGGCAGTGAGGATGTTGGCCGGTTCATTGACCAAGTCTCGGGCATACATCACGGCCTCTAGCAGGCCGGACAATTGGGTGAGGCCATCCTTACCTACCGTTTTTTCCGGGAGGCTTATTTCGTCGAGGGAAAAGGAATCTTTTTTTGACTTGTAGGACTCAAATCGGTAGTTTCTCGAAGCGAGTCCCTCGGCAAAGGCCAAGGCATCATCGCCATTGCCCGTATGAATCTGCACCTTTCGCAACTTGTATTTTTTCAATTCAGCATAGGCCCGCGCTCCCGCCAGTCGGTACTGTTCTGCACGGTCTTCAGAAGCTTTGGGAGGAGGTACTGCGAGGATATGCCATTGACCGTCGTGGAAGAGATTGATGGAGGTCTCACCCTCGGCTTTGGGGTGCAAGGATCGTTTTAATGCGGGACGAAGGCCATCGGGAATATCGGCGGGTAAGGGTTCGTCGAGGATGCACACCGCCGATTTGGGATTGAGTTTTTTATAGGATTTGAGTGTTGGAATCATCTTGGATAATTTTCAGTAAGCGGACAAAATTACGGTTTTTCGAGTTGGCCGGAAGTTTGGGTTCGGGGTGAAAGTTGAAAATGAAAAGTTTAAGGTGGGAGTTTATGGCCAGGCCAACTTTCATTGAGAGGTGCGTGATTGCGAAGATGAATGATATGGATAGTTTTGGGTTCTACAATGAATGGGGATACAAAAACCGAGATGTGCGGGATATGTAGCGTGAGGGACGGAAGCGGCATCCCACCGAGGCGGCGGGCTTGGGTTTTCGCTCGCGGCACACAGCGACCTTGTAAGCTCGTGTGCCGCGATTGCGAAACCCGCCCGCTGCTTCGGTGGATATAGCGGACGCCCCGACCCGGTGGCCTGCCTTGCCGTACAGACGTAGCATGTTACGTCTGTACGGCAAGGCAGGCCACCGGGGCACGCCCAAATCATTTTAAACATTGGGAATAGTATACATGCATGATTTTGGATCGGGCATCACATTCTCACTATACGGTTGGCAATATTGGATTTACCGCACCGTTTTGACAAAGAGCATCAACAGGCGACTTCGTGTGCGAAAACTCAATCGAAAGGTGAATTTCGTATTCGTCGTCTTGGACTCGGAAAAACATCTCAGCGTCATGATTCCAAAACGGGTTGTTGGCGATGCCCTTTGTAAAATGCGTACTTTTATCTGACGAAAAAGCCGGACTTGAAGCAATCTATACTTACGTTTATTGCGGTAATGGCCGCGGTGGCGAGTGCATGGGCCACACACAATCGTGCGGGGGAAATCACGTACCGCCACGTGTCGGGCAATATCTATGAAATAACGGTCCATACGTACACCAAGACGAGTGCGCCGGCCGACCGTCCGTTTTTGCCCATTGATTGGGGCGATGGCAGCGAGATGGATGAGATGCAGCGCAACGAGATCAATTTTTTTCCCGAGCGCAATTCTCAAGAGAATATCTACACCAAGCAGCATACTTTCCCCGGTCCGGGTGAATACCAAATTTGTGTCTCGGACCCCAATCGAAACGCGGGCATCCTCAATATCGACGGGGGAAATTCGGTTTTGGTCGTGTTTGCCATACAGACTACGCTGCGTATTTCCGCGGCATTTGAGCCAAATAACTCCGTGATATTCACCAACCTGCCGCTTCAAGATGCCTGTAAGTTCCAACCTTGGATCTATACTCCCGGGACGGTGGACCCCGACGGCGACAGCTTGTCTTTCGAATTGGTGCCGAGTTATGGCAA
>CAJDXB010000013.1_pt1 | contig 19395 bp, 8 predicted proteins | sample 7391691 | NCBI WGS metagenome assembly CAJDXB01 (sample SAMEA7055747, study PRJEB34461) | soil metagenome | biome: terrestrial ecosystem; feature: Peninsula; material: soil | place: Antarctica | collected 2016 | reverse complement strand
TGATTTCGGGTTCTTCAATAACACCGTCGGAACCTTGGAATTTCGATACATTGAATCCGTTTCCATACAGCGGGCTGAAGAGTCCCGAAATATAAAGCGAGTCGGGTTGGCCGAGGGTGTGGGTCTCGGTGATGTCACATCCGTTGGCAGATACCGCCGTAACGGTGTAATCGCCGGCATATATATTTTGAATCGTTGCCCCAACGGCCACATAATTTTCAGGGCCCGTCCACGCATATGTGATTGGGCTTACTCCACCCGTGACATTCGCGGTTATGGAGCCGGTTTTATCACCGAAACAGTCCGGCTCATTTAAGATGACCTCCAGTTCAAGGTCGTTTTCAATGTCTACTATGAAAGTATCGGTGGCCATACAGCCATTGGCATCCGTCACGTTGATGAGGTATTCTCCCGCCGGCAGGCCGCTCAGATCAGCAGTGGTGTCAGCCGTACTCCACAAAATGGAATAGGGCGGGGTGCCACCTTGGATCGTAACGTCGATATAACCGGTGGAATCCGCACATCCCGCAGGAAAGGTCGTCCCGGTGATTGATATCGGAGATGGTTCGATCACCGTGTATGAGCCTCCGAGAGAACATCCGTTAATGTCTTCAACAAGATAGGTGTATGTTCCGGCCGAGAGACCGTCGATTATAAAATCGGTTGCACTGAAACCATTGGGCCCGATCCAATAAATGGTCAATGTACCGCTGCCTCCCGTTGCGACAACCTCGAGTTGTCCATCGCCATCGCCGGCGCAAAGCAAGTCCTCAGCGGAAACGTCTGCCGTAATCGCGCTGTCGGGTTCGATGACTTCCAATATCAGCGTAAACACGCAACTATTTGCGTCCTCAACCACCAAGGTATATTCCCCCGGGGCCAATCCCGTCAAGTTGCCGCTTTCGGCGGAAAATCCATTGGGTCCGTTCCAATTATAGGAATAGGGTGCGGTTCCGCCCGTTGGATTTACATCAATGGTGGCATCGTCGGCTCCATGACAGCTTATGTTGTCTCCCGATGGATAATCCGAAATGATGACCTGAGCGGTGAGCGCCTCGGAAGGTTCATTGAGGGTGATGGTCACCTCTGCCGTGCATCCGTCCGCATCCGTTACAGTCAATGTATAGGTGCCGGCAAACAAATCGGTCAAGTCTTGGTCGGAGGATGCAAACCCATCGGGGCCGATCCAATCAAAAGTCAAAGTGCCGTTCCCGCCTGATGCGGCGGTATTGATGACGCCCGTATTTTCACCGAAACAACTCACTTCAAAACCTCCGTTGAATTCGGGGATGTCCAAGTCGATGACTATCGCGCTCGGCGATGTTAGGGTGATGGACGCACTTTGTGAGCATCCATTGGCATCAGTGGTTGTGAGGGTATAAGTCCCGGCACAGAGATCCGTGATATCCAAGGTGGTGGCGGTGAAACCAATCGGTCCCGTCCAAGCTACGTCAATGGGGGCGTTACCTCCCGAAATCGCGGCTTCAATGCTGCCGTCGCAACTCGCGTTGCACGACACGTTAAATCCATTGGCGTAGATGAAAGGCGTTATGGTAAAGTCGATTCCGGGTGCTTCGGTAAGCGTGATGCATTCAGTTGCCGTGCATCCATTGGCATCGGTGATCTCCAAGCAGAATTCTCCGACGTAGAGATTTACCGGATTTTCTTCGTCGGAGGCGTAGCCGTTGGGACCTGTCCAAGCATAAGAATATGGTTCCGTTCCTCCCGTAATGAGGGAAGTGATTTCTCCTAAATTTTCTCCAAAGCACGGTATGTTGTATCCGTCAACCAAAGTCGAACTCAAGTCAATATCGATGGGGTCGGGCTCAGTTACGTCGATGCAGGTTATAACCGAACATCCATTGATGTCCGTCGCCGTTGCGCAGTAATTGCCGGCTTCCAAATCGGAGATGATCGGTCCCACTGCCGTGAAGCCATTTGGCCCCGTCCAAGTGAATGTGATGGTGGAAATTCCTCCCGTCGCACTCGCGGAAATGGAACCGGTGGCGCCATCGGCACAGTCGGCAGCAGTGGCATCGAGCGTTATATTAATGGGGTCGGGCTCGAGCAAGGTGATGCACTTGGTCGCCTCACAGCCCAGATCGTCGATGACCGTCACACAGTATTCGCCGGCTTCGAGGCCCGTAAGGTCCTTGTCGGAACTGATGAAGCCATTGGGGCCGGTCCAAGAATAGCCGGTGTTACCGTTGGAATTGTAGACCGTTAATTCGATCGTGCCCGTGCTTCCTCCATGACAGGCGATATTGACGCCGCCGATCAACAATGGGGATTCCAGTCCTACAACCAGCGCTCCGGAGAATTGAATGTCAAAGGTTTCAATGAGTTCACATCCGTTTGCATCGGTGATGATCACGGTATAGACCCCTTGATCCAGGGAAACCGATGCGGTGCTGTCACCCGAAGACCAATTGTAGGTGTATGGTCCCACACCACCGCTGATGTTCAAGTCTACCGTCGCCTCATCATCTATGGCCCCACATTCGGGAAGTGTGATGTCGGGGTTCGCCTCAAGTGCAGGTGGTTCTTTGATGTTGGCGCAGGAGGTGTACGTGCATCCATTGGTATCCTCGACCGTAACGCAATATATACCGGGCATCAAGTCTGTGATCAGAACGCCCGAAGCGGTGAATCCGCCGGGGCCCGTCCACGAAAAAGTATAGGGTGCAGTTCCGCCCGAAGCGGTTACATAAATTCCGCCATTGTTGTTTCCATGGCAGTCGATCTGATATCCACCATATGAAGTTCTTACCCCGTGTACCGCGATGGGTGAAATTTCCTCAACCGTATAACAGGCCACTGCGATACATCCGCTAGCGTCGTTAACCTCAACGCAGTAAGTGCCTGCTTCGAGTCCCGAAACATCTTCGGTGACCGCCGTAAACCCATTGGGCCCCGTCCATGAAATGTCCACCGGGGGGGAGTTTGAGGACACAGTGATGTCGATCGCTCCCGTTGCGTCACCGGCACAAACTACGTCGGTGATGCTTTCCAACGTGATGATCGGGCCGTCAGGCGCGGTTACATCGACGCATTCCAAAGCTGTACATCCATTGGCATCGGTAACTTCCAAACAGTACACACCGGATTTCAAACCGGAAATATCTTCTGAAGTTGAAGTGAAATTGTTGGGTCCTGTCCAAAAGTAGGTATACGTGCCCGTTCCTCCGAGAACCGTTGCATCTATGCTGCCATCGTCGGTTCCACCACACGTCTCATTTGTAGCATCCAATTGTATGGTCAGTGTTTGCGGCTCAATGATATCGATGCATTCCGTCTGTTCGCAGTCCGCCGCATCGATGACCGTTACGCAGTACGTTCCCGCGGCAAGGTCAAAAAGATCCTCATCGGTCGATGTAAATCCATTGGGTCCCGTCCAGCTGATGTCGTAAGGGCCGGCATTTCCGGTGATGATCAAATTGATGATTCCGTCATTTTCTCCGGCACAGCTTATTCCACTGCCGTTGTAGTTTTCGGCAATCAATGTCAAATCAAATCCGGGAGGTTGTGTCAGCGTTATGGTTTCGCCAAACACACAATTGTTGGCGTCGCGCACCAAGACGTTGTATTCTCCCGCATCGAGATCAGTAATGGGGTTGTCGAACACGGGACCATAACCGCCGGGACCACCCCAAATATAGATGTACCCCGGAGTACCGCCCGTACCTATGGCTTCAATGCTGCCGTCGGCCGCACCGAAGCAGCTTATGTTGAAACCATTGGGATAAATGCTGACGTTGAAATCCACTCCGATGGTGTCGGGGCCGATGATGTCGACAAATTCGTTTTGCACGCATCCGTTCTGGTCGATAAGCACCGTTTCATAGGTGCCCGGCCCGAGGTTGGTCACGTCTTCTTGGTTGGAGAAATTTGGGTTCCCCGCGGTGTTCCACTGATGGCTGTATGGCGGAGTACCGCCGGATGGAGTGATGAATACTGCTCCGTCATGGCTGTTGTAGCAGGTGGTGTTGAAACCGTTGTAATCCGAAATGGAGTCGACGGTGATGACCAAGTCCTCGGGCTGGATGACTGTTACGGCATCCAGATACACACAGCCGTTGGCGTCGGTGATAGTGAGGTAGTATATCCCGCCCTCTATGTCAATCAGTTCAGTGTCGGTGGAGATGAATCCATTCGGTCCGCTCCACAACACGTCATATCCCGGAACTCCCCCGAATATTTCGATGGAAAGACTACCCGATGGGGCTCCAAAACACAAACTTGGAGTAGTTTCGAAGGTGATGGAAATCTCGGGAGGAGCGGTTAAGGTAATCGTGTCGTTTGCTTGGCAACCGTTGGCGTCCGTCACCAAAACGGAATATATGCCGGGAGCCAAGTCGATGAGGTCCTCATCCGTTGATGTGTCGATACCGGGAAGGTTCCACAAAATATCGTAAGGGGCCGTGCCGCCGGTGATGTCCAAGTCGATGGTGGCGGTGCTGTCATCGGCACAGGCCATGTTGTAGCCACCTCCAAAAAGAGAGGGAGTCAGGGTCAATTCCAGGGCATCGGTCGGACCGTCGATGATCACTTCCAAGACCACCGGAGTCGAACAACCGTTGTTGTCGGTGATGGTCACGTGGTATGTTCCCGGTGCAAGACCTGTCGCCGTGGATGTTTGTTGGTTGTTCGGATCATCCCATTGATAGGAATAAGACCCGCTACCACCCGTTCCCGAGACCGTCGCGGAGCCGGATAAATCGCCAAAACACGCCACATCGGTAACCGATAATATTTGACCGCCCAATGGGTCTGTAGGTTCGTTGATTGTGATGGTAATCTGATCGGAACACCCGTTGTCATCGACAACCGTGGCGGTATAAGTTCCCGCGGCCAAGCCGGTGGCGGTGAGTCCCGTTTGGTTTGCCGCATCGTCCCAAGTAATCACATAGTCGGGAGTGCCTCCCGAAACGGACAAGGTCACATCACCGGTGCTCTCGCCGGCACACAGTACGTGTTGAATGGATGCAATGGATACGTCGATCGCCGTCGGCTCCGTCAACTCCACTTCCAGCGTGGCGACACATCCGTTGGCATCGATGACGGATGCGGTGTATATGCCGGCGCCGAGGTTGCTCAGTTCAGGTCCGGATGTGGGCGGAGCGGTGTTCCAAGAATAGTCGTAGGGTGCAGTGCCCCCATCGGCTACCACTTCGATGTTTCCATTGACGTCTCCGTGGCAAGTGGGTTCCGATACCGAAACCGTTGTGAGGTTCAGCGCATCGGGTTCTTCCAACTCCATGGTCAGTTCTGCCGTGCAGCCGTTCGCATCTTCAACGGTTACCGTGTAGCTTCCTGCCCCCAAGCCGGTAAGCGTAGGGCCTGAAGAGACCGGATCGGTATTCCAAGTGTAGGTATAAGGCGGAGTTCCACCCGATGCAAAAACACTCAGTATCCCTGTCTCTCCACCGTTACACGTCGGTGGTATTTCGTCCGTGATCGCGATGGTGATCGGGCTCGGCGCGTTTATATTAAAGGGAATGGAAAATTCACAACCGTTACCATCGGTGACTTTCAGAATATAATTTCCCTCGCCGAGTCCGGTGATTTGAGGCTCGTCCAAGCCCGGGTCGGGACTCCACAGATACGTATATGGAGGCGTACCCCCTGAAATCACGGCCATTGCGGTACCGTTTTCGTCTCCGTCACACAGGGGTGCGGTCACGTTTACAGTCCCGCTCAAAGGAGAGTCCGGTTGCTCGATCTCTACTTCGAGCGTTCCTTGACATCCGTTGATATCTGTGATAGAGGCGATGTAAAGGCCGGCAGTGACTCCTGTAATACTTGGGCCAAACTGAGGCGGCACGGTATTCCAGGCAATATTGTAGGGGCCGTGTCCGCCTTGTGGTGTAATGGTTGCCGAACCGCTGGCGTCTCCGTTGCATTCTACGTCTTGGCGTTCATCCAGCGTTGCGATGACCGCGAGGGGGGCGGTCAGGGTGATTTCTCCGCTCGTTTCGCATCCATTGGCGTCGGTTGCGGTTACGGTATAAGTTCCCGCCCCGAGGCCGGTAGCCGTAGGCCCGGTTTGACCGGCGGAGTCGTCCCAAGAAAATGTGTAGGGCGCAGTACCCCCGCTAACCACTTCCACTGTGGCCTGTCCGTCTGATATGCCGAAGCACGATATATTGTCTCCCCCGGGAAATTCCGGAGAGGACAAATCCAAAACCATTTCGGAAATTTCATTGATCGTAACGGATAAAGTGGCGGTACAACCCTCGCGATCGCTGACAAATACATTGTAAGCCCCGGGGCTCAATCCCGTAATGTCCTGATCTGACGATGTGAATCCCAAAGGCCCAACCCATGAGACATCGTACGGGCTTTGCCCGCCCGAAATGGATAAGTCGATGCTACCGGTATTGGCACCCGCACAAAGCACATCGGTCTTTGTAGCGGATAAGGTAACCTTACTGACTTGAACTTCTACCGTCGTCGTCGACATACAGGCGCCTGCAGACACCGTCACGGTATAAATTATGTCTTCTTCGGGCGTCGTTGTCGGTTCCTTGATGTTGGGGTCGTCCAGGTAATCGGCCGGACTCCAAGCATAAGTGGCGTTGTCATCGCCCACCACCGAAAACGTAAGGCTACCGCCTTCGCAGACAAAGGAAAGAGGAGGGTCAACGGCCAAATCCAAAGAGTCCTTGATCGATACGGACAAGCTGTCTTGTATGGTTCCGGGACACAAGGGATTCCCGAGATAAAAGTCGATGTACTCCGTTCCCTCCACTATACCATCATCAAAGGGGATAATGTCAATGGTCACGGAAGCCTCGTTGGCGGGGATGACGATCGTCTTCGGAACTTCGGGGTCAGGGTCGTCCCCGATCTGTTCATAGTCTACGCCATTCGTTGCAGTTCCCTGTACGAAGAAGGTGACGACCAACGGGTCGGCGGTGACGGCACTCCTCGTGAACGTGACCGTCCCCGGATTGCATCCTTCAATGGTCGATTCAAGGCCTTCCTGCGTTGCGGAAGTCAAGGAGACACTGTTGCTTTCAATCGCCTCGATCAATACCGCGCTGTCCCACTTGGGGTCGGCTACATCGGCGATGACGAGTTTCAATCTGAAGGTGTCGCAAGGTTGTACCACCTTCTCGGCATAGAGCCCTTTGGTCCATCCGTCAAACTGGATGGGCGCCGACATGCTCAATGGATTTTTTTGAAAATACTGCGGGTTGGTTGGGGGAAATCCAATATCGGGGTTTCCGTTGTTTACTGTACTGATTCCGACCGGTGTCGAGGTGTTGGGTATCAATGCGATATTTTCTCTTCCACCCATACCGGGGTCACCGACGATACCGGGACCGCTGATGAAGAATGCAAATATGTCGTTGAAGGGCGTACCGACGTATTCATCGTATTCCTCACTGGCAAAGGTGAAATCAAATCGGAGCGTATCCCCTGCAGGGACAATGTCAAATTCCAGTGCACAAGCGTCGAAACTCGTCTGCCCACCGATGAGCGTGATCAATGGATCGCCTGGAGTGTTCCAAACTGTCGTATGCGCCTCTGTGTCGTTTGGTCCCAAGAGGCCGTTTATGTTACCGGTAGACATAATCACCCCTTTATTCGCAGGGAAATTGATCGATGGCGGAATTACAAACGTGCCGATGGCACTGTCGTGGCAAGTGATTACGGGATTCAATATCTGAACCCCATTCCCGGTAATGCGCTCGGCCAAAGTCTGGGGTGAATCTCCATAGGTCAAGTCGATTTGTGCCGAAAGACCCAAGGCGCCCCCAAGAAAGAACAAAGAGAAAAGGATGCATCGCACATTCCGGTGGAGATAAGGTGCGAATAATGACAAGTAAATCATTTGCAATAGTTTACGGTTTTCTGGTGGGAAAGTGTTTCAATTTCATGAATCCGATCTGCGCCGAAGACCCCTGTCAATTTCGTCATGATTTCAGTTTTGATGTCCTCGATCCTCTTTGGATAAGAGGCATCTACGGCGATCAGAAACTTATCGTTCTTGGAACACGTCACCTGTAATTTCATGACGTTCTCAGGTAAGGTTTGTCGAAGTTCATTGACCTCTTCTTGAGTCCAACCTTCCACTTGCACTTCGAAGCTTCGATAATGAAGGTTGGGGGCGGAAGTATCTTGCGCTTGTAAATGCGGTGATCCAAAAATGCCGATAAGCAACGTGAAACTCGCGAGAAGAACCCGAGCAGGGATACCCGGCATGTTAATTTTGACGCTTTTCATAAGGGGATTTATCGGTATAAAATTATAAGGGAAAGGGTTCTCGGGGCCAATGTAGGCAAGAAGTTGTTAAAGGCCTGTTCTCGATAACTCCTTCGCAATGGAAAGAGGATGAACCGATCTTATATTTTATTCGGCCAATTTGCGTTGCCGTAGTATTTCAAAGAGGCCGACTCCCGTCGCTACGGATACATTCAAAGACGATGTCTTTCCCTGCAAGGGGATACGGATCGAACGCGTAGAAGTTGCCAACAATTTGGCAGATATGCCTTGGTCTTCCGAACCCATAATCAAGGCTATTGGGCCTGAGAGAGATGCATCGGAATAAACCTCTTCGCCACCCTCGTGACAACTCACGATCTCCAAGCCGCTTTCTTTCAGAAAATCCAGCGCTTTCTCCAAATTGGCCTCACGACAAATCGGCAAACGCATCAAGCTGCCCGCAGAGGTCTTGATCGCATCGGCATTGATCGCGGCCGAGCCGCGTTCAGGTATCACTACGGCATGAGCGCCCGCACATTCCGCAGTGCGACAAATGGCGCCAAAATTTCGAATATCGGTAACCCCATCGAGGACTAAAAACAAAGGAGTTTCCCCCGATTCATACACCGAGGGAACAAGCCATTCGAGCTTTTGAAACTCGATGGGGGATATGAAAGCGACAATCCCCTGGTGGTTCTTACGCGTTAGGCGATCGAGTTTTGCCTTGGGAACATATTGTGTCGGTGCGTTGATCTTGCGGAGCTTGCTCACTAGAGTGCCGAGGGCATCATTCCGCAACCCTGTTTGAACCCATACTTTATCGAAAGTCTTGCCGGCATCTGCGGCCTCATCTACGGGGTGAATGCCGTATAATAACTGGTCGGTTTGTTTCATGTGTGGTTGTCAGAATGTGCGGCCGCTGCGCCAAGTGTCTATGGCACGGTACCATGAGGGTTTATACCGCTCGTTTCGTTCGAGGCGATAATCGTTGTCCGTAAATGGATTGATGACCTTTACAAAATGAAATGTGATTGAAAGTGGGTTGTTTTCCTCGCCGTATATCCAAGTCTCAAGATCCTCATAACTGTATACCTTGTTGGGCTTTCCATACACGATGTAAATCAATCCCCTGTCGGATTTCCAACCATCGACGTGTGAGGAAAAATGACGGTTGGCTTCCTCGACACGCGTGTAAAAGGCCGTGAGATTTCGCCTTGCCCGATCCTTGGTTCCCGACCATTCCAGCCAGTGTCTTTCCATGGCCGCTTTTGGGTTCGCCGCATTCATTAACGCTTCGTACTCCTTGCCGCTCAACAAGTACCGAATGGGCCCCAAAAGATCGGCGTCCGTTGTCACTTCCGGAAACTCTTCGGAAGTGGTGAACAGCGTCAGGCCTTCCTTGGACGTGGTGTCGATGCGGAAATGATAAAATCCCAATCGCACACCTTGAAATTCCGTCGTGTTTTTCTTGTCGAGGCCCAACTCAAACTTGGTGGTGGGGTCGTAGTCGAAAGGCTTGGGCTCGAACTGGGTGAATGGGGGAAGAGGCAAGGGGAAATCGTCGTCGTAATAATTGACATAAAGCTTTCCTTTCGCCCAGCCCGCCACTTGTATGGTATAGTCTCCGGACGGATGGATGCGGTCATTGAACAGTGGGATCACCGAACCTTTTTCTTTTACCAGAAAATAATCGCGGTACCGGGGGTCGGTCTTGTTGCTCCGCCGGTATATTCGCGTTTGCTTGCCGGTATTGGCGTCCATGATATCAAAACGGATGTTGTATTCACTCCCTTCCTTCAATTCAATTACCGTCTCTCCCATAATCCTCTTGCCTTTTCGCGCAGCGTCCTCGTCGGTCATCGTGATGATCTTCCCGGTTCCTTTCTCTTCCGTTTGTCCTTTTACCTGAGGCGTGATTGTCACCTGTACCGAAGCGGAAAAAGATTCCGAGTTGATTTTTGTGTAAAGGAGGTTTTTCGTGTTCAGCGCAATATAAATCCGCGAAGAATCCGGAGAGTAATGAAAGATGCGTACGTCGGGGGTAACCTCGAGCTGTTGGTTGGTGAAGTCCGACGGAAAATCGGATCGCGAGGTTTTGTCAACGGTGCCGCAGGCCCCCAATGAAAGGACCAAAATCATCACCAAAACCTTGGCGAAAGAAGTGCCGAGTGAAGTGCAATGCGGATAGCCGCTTTGCAATGTATAGGAATTCGCGGATGATGAATTTTTAACCATCGGTCGGAGCGCCCTCAATTATTGAGTATGATTACAAAGGTATCAACTTCCACTTTTTGAAAAAGCGCGATGATTTCTTCATTGGCCATTCGGATACAACCCATGCTGGCGGGACTGCCCAGCCGTCCTTCTTCCTGTGTGCCGTGTATGAATATGCCACGGGAATACGAATCCAATTCGCCGCCTTTATTGATGTGATCTTCCATTCCCTCGAGATGGAGAACACGCGTCGTGATCACATCCTTGCCCGTGTCATGTCCCGTGGTGTCAATCGATGCGAGAACCCCCGTAGAGATCTTTTTGGAAATGATCGTGTTGACCGGCAAGTCATCGCCCACCTTTTCGGCGATCCGGTGCAAACCCGAGGGGGTTTTAAAGCTTCCAAGAGCAGAGCCTATACCATTGGACGCCGTCGATATGGTGAATTCATCCGCGATGAGACCATCTTTGATCAAATACAGCTTCTGCCTCTTTGCGGCAACATATATGAAGGTGTCAAAGTTAGCGTCCGGATACTTTATGGATAAGTACTCCATCAGAAAGTCCACCATCGCACTCTGCCTTGGAGCCTGTTGAGCAAACAGGATTGAGGTCGAGAGAAATCCAAGCAAGAACAAGATGGAGGAGAACTGCTTCACGATCAGAAAAAACTTAGGAAACCAAAGTGTATTTTTCCCGATTTCAGGGATATTTGATTGTCGAATTGCTTTCCCAATGCATACGTCAGGGAAAATACGCCCGCACCCGTTTCGAAATTTACACCACCTCCAAATCCGAAGGGATTGTCGATCAGCGTCTGTTCCCGGAGTCGGTCTTCATAATAACCTTGGTCGAAAAATACGAATATATTGGAGTTCTGCTCCAATATGAACCGAAACTCAAATGTCGCCACCGCGTAGCGTGTGGCAAATATCGATTGCTCATCAAAACCGCGCAGCGTTTTCAATCCGCCTATCCGATAGGATTCATTGCGAAACATATTATCGTTGATATAAAAACCGCCTTGAACTTTCGCCAATAGGGTAGAGCGGTTGCCGATACCGAAAAACTTCCCTCCATTGATGTTCGCATTGTAAATGTCGTCCGTCTCTTTACTGCTCTCTACATTCGTGCCGTCAACCCCCGGGTCCTTGTTTTCAGTGGTCTTCTTCCCGGTGGCAAAAGAGCCGGTGACGAAATATCCTTTTCGCGGATTGAAGCGGTAGTCCAACTTACGAATATCGGTACTCAATCCCACCATAAAAATTTCCGAATTGGCGTAGAGGTTTGCCGAAAGGACTTCGTCGGATAAAACGTACGAAGCGGAGCGCTCAACGAAAAGGGAAATTTTGTCGTTGCCCAAAAAGTAATAATCCACAGCCCCGTGAAACTTCGTCCGGGTAAATAAAGTGTCGCGGCGGTACAGATTGAAACTCAAATCTGCCCCCAGCGGAGTGCCGAAGAGGAAGGGATAAACAAAACCGATGTCGAGCTCTTGGGTTTGGGTTTGCAATCGCTGCCATTGCAACCCAATGGTCTCGCCTCGGTGCAATGCGTTCATGAGATTTAGGGTGAGCTCTCCCGTAAACAGTATTTTGTCCGTTTTTTCATCGGGAAGCACGCCGAGAATTCCGTCGAAATGACTCGCTTTCTTCTGTCTCAAATAGAGGTAGACATCCGCCTTTCCCTCCCGCATTCCTATTTCATAAGGCTTGATCGCCTCGACAAAGGGCAGTTCACGTATGCGCGAGGGAATCTTTTGCAATAAGCGATCGTCATAAGGCATCCCTTTTTTTATGCCGAGATAACTCTGCAGAAAATTGCGTTCCGTCACGAATTCTCCTTTGATGATCAGGCTGTCGATTGTGGTAAATGAATTCTTCTCCAAACGAAGCGTCGCCTGCAAGTGCGATCCGTCCATACGGATTGAATCGAGACCAACAGTGGCAAAAGGGTAGCCCGTAGCGGTCATTCGATCGAGAATGCCGGTCATGAGTTTGGAAATGCTGATGGGATCCACGGGCCGCTCGTGATAGAGCTTGTCGCGGAAGCGTATCCGATTAAGGGTTTCCTCAGGCACATTGCCGGGATTGAGCACGGCCCACTCGTACTTATCCCCCACGTACAAATGGACGCGCACTGTATCCCCGGACCATTTAACCGCATCAAAAGAGGCCGCCAAGTAGCCATCGCTGAACAGCCTGTTGCGAAATTTCGCCAAGTAACTATGCAAGGACACAGAGTCATTAACGGCTTGAGGGACATTGAATTCAATGGGCATATCGCCCGTGTGAGAAAATACGTACACGGTGGAGTCCTGCGCCGAAACGTAGGTCATTCCGACAACCAAAACACAAATCAGAAGAAATTTTCCTTTCACGGGATGGGGCAACCTAACAAAGTTCCGTCAATACGCATGCAGCCATCAACGGTAAAGCCGCAAAGCCGATTGTTCAAAACTACAAAACTGCACACCCCCCTTTTGTAAATGAACTTGATGAGAGGCCGGATAAATTTGGATGGGAACTTTGAATAAATTCTGACATGTCAAATTAATCCCAATTATGGCACATCAAATTTAACGCGAATAAAAGTGTTATCTTTGTATCTTAGTGCGTTCTTCATCGACCCGACACATGAAAAAAATAACTCTCATTTTTGGTATCGCCTTGGTTTTAGGCCTTTCCTTTTCGTCTTGCCGATCTCAAAAAAAGGCTTGTGCAGCTTATAGCCAGGTGGAGTTGCCCGACGGAAACCAAGTCGAAAGCTGAGTTTGTCCTATGTGGGAATCCCTGACCGATACCGATCGATTATCCGAAATCCTCGCGGATAGCGGAGAGTCCAAGTTCACTTTGATATTGAAACACAGCCATAGGTGCGCCTTTAGCGCCATGGCCAAAAACCGAATCGAACGCCGCGTTGACGATCGGTTATCCTATTATATCGTCGATGTTTTGAGCCACCGCAATGTCAGTGACCAATTGGCGGAAATCACCAAAACGAAACACGAGTCCCCCCAAGCATTTTTGTTTGAAGGAAGCAATCTGATCGCGGTGAAATCCCATATGGCGATCGACCCGGAAGAGATGAGCCGCCGCATGGACTCCGTCGCCCAATCCTGAATAACCACGGCACACCACCGTACTGCTTTTATCCCCACATGGACTGACGCGCGTTGGTCTCCGCGAGTTTGATTTTTATTTGGGCGTGCCCCCGGCAGGACCTCTCACCATCTCAACCTTCTCCGCCTTCCCGGCCTTTCCCACTTTCTCCATTCACCTCGGGCCGGGGTCGGTCTACCGCCTCTATCTCCATCTGCGGTCGGGGCGGAGCGCAAAGCCGAGAGACGAGCTTCCCGGGCCTGCCCTGAGCTCTTGACGAAGGGTCGCTGTCTCTCGGCTGCGCTCCGAAACCCGACCGCAGATGGAGGATGCCGGCGTCCGCCCTCACGCCAATCCATGTAAGATCAGTATTTTAATGAATGTTAAAATGAAATTGGAGTGCAGGATTCTTGTGCCTGGATCATAGTCAGTGAAGTAAAGAGCAGGTTGAAAGGTATCCGGACATTCCCGATAGAAATGTGGAATTTTAGAGATATAGAGCGATTGCGATCGGCTTTTGGGAATTTAAATGGTCTGTGTCAATATAGTCGTGTGTCCAGGTCAAAAAATCCAAGAGCAATGCATGCGAAGCCCCTTGAAACCGAATGTTACTCGCGTAAACGAGGATTTCGAGGGGGCGGGCGTAACGCAGCTATTGGACTTTATGGACGGACACTAAATAACACATGCATTCTTGACTTTCTCATCAATCAACTCATTCGGTAAGGCACAAATAAAATTCGTCGGCGCAAGATTAAAACGTCAATTCTCCGTAACTTAGCCTTCCCATATTATGCCCAAGATTCGATTATACGTATTGTTTCTGACCCTATCCCTCGGTGTCGGAAAGCTCTATGCCCAAACGGAAGAGACCACCATTTTTGACGAGTCGGTGATTCTCTACAATCGTTCCATGTACGGCGGTGCATTTCTTCACACCAACGGCTGGGGGGTTCACTTCACATACGGAAAAAACAAAACCGCCTTTAAGTCAAGGATCTATCAGATGGATTTTGCCATCATGAAGCACCCGAAGGAAATCAAAAGCTACAATCCCCAACGAGAGGATACCAGGGGTTTCGTATTTGGCAAGCTGAACAGCTTTTTTGTGTTACGCCCTTCCATAGGCACCAAATACCTGAAGTTCGACAAGATTCGAAAATCCGGCGTGGCCATTGGCTATAATTGGAGAATTGGCCCCACCCTGGGATTCACCAAACCGGTATATCTCGAAATTCTGGTGCCAACGGGGTCGGGTGAGTTTTCTGAAATAGTCGTGCAAAAATATGATCCCGAGATGCATACCGTTGAAGAAATTTTGGGCCGTGCCGGCGGTTTGCGAGGTTTTGATGAAATCAAATTTCATCCGGGAGTGCATGCCGGCTTTGGGCTGAACTTCGAGTATGCCCCGGAAAGAGAAGGGATAAAAGGACTGGAAGTGGGCGCCATCGTTGATTTTTTTCCTCTGGATGAGGTGGAGATCATGGCATTTGCCAATAACCCCCGTTTGTTTTTCAACTTTTACATCGCCATTCAGTTCGGCAAAAGGTTTAATCCATGATTTATGAGCGATATGGGAAATGATCCTTCCGAATGGGGAAGTGACGGAACACAACCGTGCCAATGGTTTGTTTTGTGCGGATATTTTTCACCGAAACCCTCGCACATCGCTTGAATGTGTAAAGAATTCAAGAATGAATGATAAGTTCGCAGACGCGAGTTGGCGAATATTTCTAAATTTACAGACTTAAACAACTCGTACAAAACAGTTTTTAATTACAAGAATATGAGATTAAGAAGTTTACTCTCCATTGCCTTGGGAATCTTTTTGATTTCCGCGACCGTGTGGTATGTGAAGTCACATGATGTTTCAAATGCATCACCTGCTTATGTGCCACGCTCAGATATTCATTCCCCCGCCGGGATTGCAGGCGCCATGGAGTACTATCGAATGATCCGGGCCAATGTATACACCGGCGAAGTGGAGCCTGAAGACATCTTGGCCATGCGAAAGGCCGTAAATAATCTAAAAAACAATCAATCCAAAAACGCCAATGTGACGTGGGCTTCCCTGGGTCCCAACAACGTCGGAGGCCGCACACGCGCCATTCTGTCTTTTCCCAATGAACCCAATACATTGATCGCCGGTGGGGTTTCCGGAGGACTTTTCAAGAGTACCAATGGCGGATTGGGTTGGAATCGCCTAACCGGATTTACAGATGAATTGATCGTTTCATCCATTGCGATGTTGGGCAATGGATCCATTTACGTCGGTACCGGCCACTCACGCGAACACATGGGCGCCTCAGGCGGCTCAGGATTTATCGGAGGCGGACTTTTCGTCTCCAATGATGAAGGCAGTACCTGGAATTTGGTGAGCAACTTCGAACCAACGTCGTTTTCTACCAGTGAAAAATGGGCCAATATCGACAAACTCCATAACGACCCCAGCAATCCTGATCGATTGTGGATATCCACCAACTTTGGTTTCTATCCCTATATTCATGGCGATACGGAACTCGGAGACTTGCCCAATGGCCTGCTCACTTTGAATGCAAGCGATCAGGCCTTCTCATCCGATGGCGAATACATCCTGATACAATTGGGTTCGCGAGCATATCTTTCACGCGATTACGGAGAGAACTTCGTGGAGCTGGGTTCAGACGTGGGTTTTGCAGCCGGCAACCTTGGCGCCACCGAAGTGGTTATTTCACCGGACGACAAGAACTTCATGGTGGCGAGCATTTCTACCCCCTTCCTAATAGGTGGCGGCGCAGGATTCCTCAAAGGAGTCTACGCATCGGTGGATGGAGGATTAACATGGCATATAATCGCCCCGGGCAGTAACAACGGAGGAACCATATCTCAGTTCGCACCTTTCTACAATGGGAGTACTGCCCAAGGAAATTATGACAATATGCTGACTGTCGTGCCTCATGGCGATGGAACGAGAGAAGTGATTCTCGGAGGAATCCGTATGTGGCGTTGGGCGCTCGCGGGAACTACACCCGGTATCTCGGCATGGGATGCCGTGAACCTCAATTTCTCATCGTTTCCGGGAGCGCCTCCCAGTCCTTTTTATGTGCACTCCGATATCCACACTTCGGAATGGGACGCAAACGGAAACCTCTACATCGGAAGCGATGGTGGAATCTTTAAATCTACAGATAAGGGCGAGTCATGGACAGACATGAACCGCGACTTCCTCACTACACAGTATTATGCCATTGCTTTCGATCCCCAAGGACGAGTATTGGGCGGCTTGCAAGACAATGGCAGTCTATGGTTGAATCGCGATGGAGCCGATCCCAAGTTGGCCATTGAAGTATTGGGCGGTGATGGGTTCTCATGTGAGATCAGCCAATTCTTTCCCAACTATATGTTTGCCACCTTGTATTATGGTTCCGTACATCGTTCTACCGATAGCGGAAATAGCATGACAAGTGGAAGCTTCGGGAACCTCGATAGTAAACTGACCAGTGTAAATAGAAATGATTTTACTACGGATATCGCTTTGTATGAAAACTCGAACAACGACTTTTCAGAAATCTATATCCGGTACATCCCTGCCATCGACAACCCGTATTTGGTGTTTTACGATACACCGGTCGTGACCTCTGCCGGCGATACCATCATAGCCCGAATCCCGGCCGGAACCGATATTTTGGTGGATGCCGCCAACAATGACTTTCAAATACCATACACCCCGGCAGTAGATCTCAACTTCTATTCTTACTACACGCGAACCGTAGCCGGTGAAGAGTTCGATTTCCACGATATCGGCGATACCGCCATGGTTCGTGAAGCACCACAATTTATGCTCGCGGCAGCGGTCTCACGAGGAGTCTTCGTGACCCGACAACCATTGAAAACCAATGGTGTAGCCCAGTTTTACAAAGTCGACAACGGTGAGACCACCTCCGACCCAACCTCTGTTGAATGGTCGCCGGATGGCGACGTCCTTTATATCGGATACGGCAATGGTAAATTGGTTCGAATAAAGAATTTCAACTCGGCTTGGACTCCGGAAAAAATCGATATCACCAAGAGCGCTTTTGTCCTTGAACGGACTGTTATTCACACCGCCAACGGCCCGGTTATGGATATTGATGTGGATTATTCGCAAGGACGTGGCGGAATCAACACTCCGGCCAGCGAAAAGGTCGCCATAGCCATCGGTGGTTACGGAGGAAGCGGAAAAGTGATGGTTTCGGAAACTGCCGCCTCGGCACCTGGTTTCGGCTCCTTCCAGAACGTGTGGAACGTCCCCTCGGATATAATGGGTATGCCCGTCTATTCCATAGTAATGGACGTAGTCAATCCGGATATCCTCATGATAGGTACCGAATACGGTATCTGGTATTCAGACAATGGAGGCGATTCGTGGACTGAATCGAACAACGGAGATATGCCGCGAGTACCTGTTTTTGACTTGCGCCAGCAGAAAATGGAGGCTTGGCGTGTAGGCAACCCCGGTGTTGTGTATGCCGGCTCACATGGACAAGGAGTTTTCCAAACGGATTATCTCGGCATCATCGACGGCCTGGATGATATGGTAGACATGAGCAAACCCCTAATCAGCGGTCTGAAAGTATATCCCAACCCCGTATCGGGAGATATGGCGCACTTGGAGTTTGACCTGGCAAAGAATACCGATGTCAGCTACCGCATCTATTCGATCACCGGAAAGTTAATGACCACAGAAGGCAATCGCCGGGTCGTAGCGGGTAAAAGTAGGAATATGACGCTCGACCTTTCCACGCTGCCGGCCGGCGCGTATATCGTGCAGTTGCAGGCGGGAAATGTGTTGCAAACGGGAAAATTCATCAAATCCTTTTGATCCCGATACTGAAGTGGATGGCGAAGGCCGTGCCGAATCAATAAATACCCCATTCATTCATATTGGGCGCATTCGCAGTTTATGCGGGTGCGCCCTTTTTCATTCAATGAAGAAATAGCATGGAGCGTAAAATAAGAGTGGCAATCAACGGATTTGGTCGTATTGGACGCATGTTCACACGTCGCGTTTATCAATCGTACCGAGATAGGATTGAGATAGTGGCCATCAATGACTTGGGATATGCCGAAGCATTGGCGCATCTCTTGGAATACGACAGCGTGCAGGGGCACTGGGGAATGGAGATCAAATACGGAGAAGACTTTCTGGTGATCGATGGAGATCGAATACCCTTGAGCGCCAAGGAAAACCCCGAGGAACTGAACTGGTCAACGGTCGAGCCGGACCTGGTGCTGGAGGCCACCGGACGGTTTAAACGCCAGGACCAAGCGCGCATGCACCTCGAAGCCGGTGCGCCGCGGTGCATTATTACGGCAGTGGCTGACGGAGAAGACGTAAAAACGGTCGTCCTCGGTGCGAATGAGCATATCTTGGACGGCTCGGAAGAGATTATTTCCAATGCTTCCTGTACCACCAACTGCGCCGCCCCTTTGGTTGACATCATCGATCGCGAATGCGGAATCGATAGTGGTTTCATCACCACCGTCCACAGCTATACCGGCGATCAGTCACTTCACGATAGGCCGCACCACGATTTGCGAAGGGCCAGGGCAGCCGCCTTATCGATCATCCCGACAACCACCGGTGCGGCCAAGGCCATCACACGGGTATTTCCTCACCTGGAAGGACATCTCGGTGGTGCGGGAATTCGTGTGCCGGTGCCCAATGGATCTCTCACGGATATCACCTATGTCGTGAGGGAGATTAAAGATGTGGATGCCCTTAACGAAATATTTAAACGCTACTCAACCGAAGGCCCTTGGAAGAATTATCTCCAATACATTGATCGTCCTTTGGTCAGCTCCGACATCATCGGAAACCCATACTCTTGTGTATACGACAGCCTCTTGA